>OBWA01000277.1_pt1 | contig 22366 bp, 14 predicted proteins | sample 1501281 | NCBI WGS metagenome assembly OBWA01 (sample SAMEA2580035, study PRJEB22360) | human gut metagenome | biome: human gut; feature: human-associated habitat; material: faeces | place: Denmark | collected 2008/2010 | reverse complement strand
TGTGGCAAAATCTGTAGGCAAATTATTTACACCAAACTGCCGAGCTACGCTACTTTCATTTGGTAAGGTCACTTCAACAACATCGTAATTGGGATCATTAAAATACATCAATATCACATTAAATTGTGAAAAATCTATAGTATAATTACCAGAATCAAATGTTAATAATGCCGCTTTAGTATTAATGAAGGACGGGGCTTTTAAAGCTGCATTTGAACTGATTCCATAATTTTTAGTTCCTCCTGTCACTTCAATAAAAAGCCCATAGTTAGCTTGGTCATATCCATAACCACCAGATGTATTTGGAGCTTGGTTGACAATGCGCCCAACTGCTGTAAATGCTCCACCTGTTGAAGCAGGAATTACATCATTACCAAACATCACATACCCTTTAGAACCGCCAACTTTGAAAAAATCTTTATAAATAGATAATCCTGCCCATTGCCCAGAACCCGAAGAATTAGGAGTTGAAGTTGTTCCAATATGATCTTCATATATTTCTATATCTCCAATAGTACCACTAGTCGCAATGATTTTTCCATTGAGAGTAACGTTTCCTTTTGTATCCCAAAAAAAATTTCCATTGGCAAAAGAGGCTGAACCATCTGCATTAATAAACCATGAATATCCGCGAAACCCATTGGTGCCAATCGTTATACTTCCGGAAGTTGATGTATATTGTCCAACATTATTATTTTTAGTACCTAACCAAATAGCAGATTTATCAAATTGCCATCCAGCTATAAAATTTTTAGAACCGGCAGAAAATACTTTTTCGTTATTTTTATATCCTATCAAACCATAATCGGCATTGCTGATATAGTACATTGCAACACCACCGTATTCTTTTACCCAGTCTAATTGATCGCCAGTATCTTGGACGGAAGTAACATTGGCGATGGCTATGAATTTTTTTAATGAATTGATCCCTATACTTCCATTGTAAATACTATCGACTCCTATAGTCCATCCTGCAATACTGCCACCAGATGTTTCTATTGTTCCTTTAAATAAGGCGTTTCCCTCAACATCCATTGTAACATTACCATTGGCAAAAGAGGCTGAACCGTCTTTATTTAATAGCCAATGAATGATACCTTCACTTTGAGCAGAAATGGTTCCTTCTGATTTTATAGATAATGTGCCATCTTCACATTGAATACCACCAGATGTAATATCCCAACCGCCTATTTTACCTCCAGTTTGGTCTATATGAAAAATTTCTTTGTTATCTTTATATCCATATATACCGGCTCCGTTATTTTCTGAAGGACCAATATATACCCCCGTTAATCCTGGAACATCTTCAAGACTGTCGTAACTGCCAATTATTTTTTTTCCAACAAATAGTTTTGGGGTAATCACATAAGAAGAGCCAATAGTTGTTTTATTGCTTTCCCAATCTTGAATCCAATCCAGCATGGTACTTTCGCGTACAATAGAAAATGTGAAACGCCCAGTTAACCCTGCACTTACTCCAGAAAGAACTGGAATTTCAATATATCCTTGTAATATATCAACTGGGAGTGATATAATGGATAATCGGTATCTATAGCTATCAACTTTTATTAGTTGACATTCTATATTATCGTTACTTTTTATAATAGTGCTGGAATCAATTTCTATTGGGGTTTTCTCATCTCCACAATATGCTGAAATAATAGTATAAGCATGTTCTAATTTAGGGTTAGAACCATCGAAATCTGCTTTAATCACACACGAGTTTGGGGTTAGCGACAACGAATAAGCATCGCTAATAGATACAAGTGTGATAGAAGATTTTGCTACTGTTCCCATAAATTACTTTTTCAAAAGAATAGCCTTTGAACAAAGTATTTGTTGATGCGAGAAGAGATAAACTATTTCTTAATCTCTTCTAATATTTCCTTGGCCATACGCTTTGCTTCCACTCTCCACATTTGCATGTCATTCCATTCTTTTTGATGCTCACTATCTTCATCTTCTAGGAGGTAATTATTAATAATGGCTTGCATTGCATCATCGGAGTAACGTCCATGAATAATAGCTGAAACCAATTGGCTATATGTGGGTGTTCCAACTGGAAGGGTTATCTCACACCATTTGTATTGTTCGTTTTCACCTTCTTTTACTATATGAACATCAAATGCAATTGTGTATTGACGCAACCCTAATTTTATATTGTGTCGTATGCGTTGAGGTTGCTCATTACCTTGATTATAAGTTATAAACATTGTACTGTGTTTTTTATTTTTACAACTTGAAATTTTCCTTGAATATAGCAAGCCTTCCAAAAATAATGTAGTTCTGAAAATGCTTTGCGCCTGATTCCGTATGACTGATAATGAATTAAGAAACCTAAATAAGAGTTTATAGACCTCACATTGGCATATATAGCTTCTTTGTCACAGTTTTTACATGCTTCTTCTAAATAACTTACAGCATTAATAAAGTTTCCAACAGTTCGATTCGATAAGTAAGCTCTACCCGGCTTAATTACTCCTCCTACCATCTTTGTTAACTTCTTGAATATAGATTTTATTAGGGTGCATTTGAATATTTAAAATATATCGTAGTTGATTCCTAGAAGCTCTTTTAAAATATATTGCATCTTCCTTAGTTTTACATACAAAGCCAAAATCATCTACAAAACGTACATATTTGGCTCCTCTTTCTTCTGCTGCTTTAATAGCCCATTCATCAAAAAATGACATGTAAAAATTGGCAAATAATTGACTGGTTAGGTTTCCTATTGGTTCGCCTTTCATCCATTCATTGTAAAACAGGCTTTTGTTTTTAGGTAGTATTCTCCATAATTTTAAATTCCCTTGGCGTATGCAATCATCTTGTGGACGATGTCGTACAATTACTTCTGTAAGCCAAAGCACTAAATCTAAATCCTGTTCATATATAGTTCCTTTCCAATAGTTCCATTTTTCTTTGATAAATGGCAATAAGTACTTTAATAAGCATTCACAATCAATTGACATGAAAAATCCTTTAATATCAAATTGAGCATACCAAGCCTCATGGGAATAATTATCAGAGACTTCAATAGTATTTTTTGTCAACTGATCGATACATGCAAATGTTCCAAAACCCTTTCGACAGTTAAATGATACATTTCCGTGCTCAACAAAACGTGCCTCAAACAGTGGCTCTAAGCGTAGGCACAACCAATGTTGTACAATACGGTCACGGAAATTTGCAGCAAACACTTCCCGTAATTTAGGACGGGTAACTATAAAACAAGTACTTGTTGTTGGTCTATATGTTCGTTCATAAACTTCTCTCGCTAAATCTAATAGATCTTCATGCCAAATAAGTCTATACATAACACATTGTGAACTTGTCTTTTTTTTGGCACAGCAATCATCTAACGCATCAAACCATCCCTCAACATATTTATCGTTAAGTGCTGCAACCGCCCTCACCATGTTACTGTTGTACTTGTTGTTGTTGTTGAAGTTGCCATTACTAAAGTTCACGTTCCAGCTGTTGTTCTGACTGTTCTCACTGCTACTCCAGTACCGGCTTGCGGTTATTGCGTGTACTATCTTATTCTTAACTAGGTCTTTAACGCTTGGTAAAGGCCCAGTGACACGCCCATTTTTCAATAAAGATGTCCCTGTTATCATAGTCGTAACCGTTCAACAGGTCTGCTGCTCCAACACTTTGCTTCTCCAGCTTTTAATATGCTTTGAAATTTCCTTTAAAGATTCAGCAAAATGTGGCATTTGCTTGTTGCTAATTATGCGTGTATGAGGACTCCGATTTGACCACTCTTTTAAGGTGTCAATGCAAGTTTTCACTGTACGCATTTGCAAATAAAATGAATTAATAAGTTCAAGTTTGGAATCAGGATCTTCTTCATTTAAAGCCAATCCTATCACTGTTAATCCATCAAGCAGAGTGTCTATGAGACGTTTGCTTAATTGACGAATTCCTACACTATTAGGGGTTCGTTCTACCATTTCTATACAGAGTAACATTAAATTTTCTGTTTCTCTGTAAATAGGTGCACTTCCTGCATTACGAATTGTTCTTGCCATAATTAAAAGATTTTATTCACAATGTGTCTTATTACATATAGTTTATTTACGAATACTTTATTTTTTCTGTAGAGGTTTACAATTATGGCATATTTATTTTTGTGGAGCGTCAAAAGACGCTCCACTATACTAAAATGCTGCAACCGCCCTCACCATGCCACTGCCGTACTTGCTGCTGCCGTAGAAGTTGCCATTACTAAAGTTCACGTTCCAGCTGCTGCCCTGACTGTACTCACTGCTACTCCAGCACCAAGAATTAGAAAAATCGTTCAAAATACCGGCATCTATTGCTTTTTGAAAAATTGCACCTATTTTATCATCATCATAATTCACTCCTTGCCTAGCGTGCCAATACATACGCATAAGTTCACCAACAGATGGTAGGTACCAATTATGATATTTAAATTTATTTGCCAATTCTTCGCCTGCTTTTACTGTAGGTTGATAAGCATAGCATTTGCTGGCAGCAGGATAATAAAATTGTTGATATTTACTAAGATTTTCATTGTTAGCAATTATGTTATTTATATACTGGGTTAACATCGCTTGTTCAGTATATAAATCAGTTGCTTCAGGTATCGGCAAATTAACTCCAGAATCTTCTAAGATTTTATTTCTATGTTGAATAATTTTTAAAGTTTTTGCTAAACCGATAGGAACTTCGTCACCTTTTTTATAGGCACCTGATAAAATGGCTAAATCCGCAGCCAATTCCTCTTTTCCTGTATTAGTCGTACCTGGAGCAGCGATACCATCTCCAACAGCAGCTGTTTTAACATCTGAATTTACAAATCCGTCAATTGTATTTTCATCTACATAATTATCATACCTTATATAGTTAGGAGAGGTATGACCTTGGTCGTCATATTCTGTAGGTTGTAAGCCGGTCTGTGTAATGTTAGCAATTGAACTTATATCATATACACTATAATTAACATCATCTTGTAATTCAATAGGATAAATTGCATATTGTTTATTCCACTCTTCTGTTTGTCCTGTATTTTGAGGATAAAGCCCCCATACTATACCTGAATTTTCAAGATTTGATAATGCTACCATACGTCTATCATTGGCATCTGCTGGATTTATGTAAAAACAAATTCCAACTACGGTTTTTCCAGCAGTTGTAGGACCATAAGTTCCATCATAAAATACATAATCTCCGAGATGAGCACGTCTGGGGTATAAACCAATATCCCATGATGCTTCAAGCACTTCACCATTCGTTTTTGTTAGATAACATCTTAAAGTTGTATGTGGAGCCAATGTATCTTCATCTCCTAATTGAGATACATTGATAACGCAATAATCTTTTGACGTATTGACTATTTTTGCATACAAATTGGTATCTAATGACCAACGAATACTAACTACATCATTCCCATTAGTGGTATTCGGCTTACAGTAAAAAGTGTGTTCACCTGTAGAATAAATGTATTGGCTTCCTTTGATTTCTATAGCTGCAATAGGAGTTGAGTAGTAAGTAATATGAAGATTGTTGTTTTCATCGTCTACATTTCCCCAATGATACAACCAGTCAATTTTATTGTTAAAATTAGGCCGGTTGGTAGTATTGTTTATTACTGCTATTTTTCCAGATACACTACTATCTGTAATAGAAGCCAAATAGTTAATCATATAAAGAGAAACCTCGGTCCAGTTTATACTTGCTAACTTTAAATAATTCAACGGTGCGTTACCTGTAAAGCATAAATTGAATATGGTACGCGAATCTACAATTCCTGCGCCAATTGACAGACTTTGCATTCGGTCAGCCCCTTCCAAAGTGATAGTTCTCAAATTGGGTTGTTGATCTAAAAACAAAGATGTCAGAGTCCCAGGAAGATGAACTTCTTCTAAATATTCGGTAGCTGGAAGAACAACGGAAGACAACATTGTTCCTACTAAATTCAACATTCTAAGTTTAAGCAAAATAGATAAATCTAACCCACCTACTAAACTAGCGACACGTTTTAATACTAGTTCTTGCAACAAAGGGGCAGTAATAGTCATACTGGTAGGACGGAATTCAACAACATCTTTTCCATCCACATGAAAGGCTGTTAGGCGAGCACCGCTTAAATTAAATGTTTCCCCTAAACTTTTGTCTGTAAAGTCACCAATGGAACGCATATAATCAATACCATTTAAGAAAATATTAGTATTGCCATCTGAAGTTCCAACATTGACATCGTATGTTTCTCCGGCTTTAATACGTGGAGACAGTGCGTTACCAACCCCATAAGATAGTGTCGAACCTATGGCAAATGAGGGGTACATCCAAATATGTGGTACAATAGAAAATTTAAATTGTGGACGTGTACCATCTGTTTTTATTACAGACCGGAAGTTTAATGAGCCTGCTGATCCTTCACCGTCACGCCTTCCAAAGTCTCCAAAGGCTGCATAAGAAGATATGTAGGTAAGTCTGCGTGCAACCCATTGCATTTCTGCTTGTAATCCATCTCCTAAACTTTGTGTTATGGGATCTGTACCATTTGTGTATTTATTTTCCGGGTCTGAACTCACATAGGCGGTTCTGGCACGTTCATATACAAGACGGGCCACTTCATTGTAAGCAACGGCTGGGAAATAACGTTGTACGTAAAAATAATATTTTTCCATACAGCCCATTAAAGTTCCATCATCGCTTAATTTAAGCATTGCTTGTAATATAGAGCGCATATTGGTACGCAATTCATCTGGAAAGGCATTTTCCATTTGGTTAAATAGTGCATTTCCTTCGCTATTCCAATAAAAACCTCCATCATTGTTTTTATCATGTTCTTCTACATAGTAAGGTTTTTCTCTTTGCCCTACATTATTTACAGGAAATATTGTGTCCAAATCATCTTGATGCCAACCAATTAAATGAGTTTTTGGGTCAACATAAAAATATATATTCTTTCCTCTGTTATCACTGGCTGCAATTAACTTACAAAAATTCATAGCAAAATGAGTTTCTGTAAGATTAAAATATTTTCCTGCATCAGCCTTGAACAATGCTATTCTAGCCGTTTTGAACGATGAGTTAATTGCATCCCAATCTGTACCGCTGGCAATATTCCCGCATTGTTCGTTGATATTTACAGTCGAATATCTTCCATTTTCAATCTTTTCAGTGCCTGCACCCACCCAAGTAGAAGTAATGAAATCATACCTGAATAAATCAAACTGTTCATTGTTACGCCCCGATTTAGTCAGCCAATAATGTTTGGAGGTATCAAGATTTTCTGCTGCATTTAAATCTTCAATGGTACCGTTGAAATAATCTATATTATCATAATGCTTAAAGACAAAGTTAAATCCACTTTTGATAGGGGCGATCTTATTGGTATCCCCAAAAACCAGACTCATTTGCTTTTCGCCGTTATACATCCAATCTTCTTCACCTTCTAAAGTGACATCTTCATCAATCCAAGGTACGCGGCACATCACCAAAGCACGGTCATTATCAGCTCCTTCCAGGCATACATAATCTGGAAATTTTGTTTTGTCGTATCCGAATGTCGGTTTGTCTCCCTTACCTGGTCCAAAAGTCATAAAAGATTTAAATTGTGGTTCGGAATTCTCATCTTCTTGTACAAAGAACAAAAACGGTTTTTGAAGTACAGCTACACGACAATTTTCAAAACCTTCTGTATTAGTAATGGAATTACCTCCACATACAGCTTTAAATAAATCATTAAATAGAGCTGTAGAACCTATTTTATGACTTTGTGCTGAACTTGCAAAATTTACTTTCCCTACCAATTTGAGTGCTCCGGGTACATCGTTGGTTAACTGATAACATTTACCACGATTTACTCCATTCTCATCAACCCAATATCCATCTTCATTGAAGCCCCATTGTCCATTCCACCAAAAATACAACATAGACGATGTTCCTTGTCCTTTCTCATTCATGTCATATAGCGTACCACTATTCTCTGGTTTTCCAGGAATATGGATAATTAAGGTACCATTAAATTTATCCTTTTTGGTATTTCCATAAGTGGCATATTTCCCTTTCCAAAGGATAACGTTGTATTTTTCATAAACAAGATCGTAGCTGATAGTATTACCATTAAGAATACTATTAGAATCGCGAAATGCTATTTTTTCTTCACTATTATCTAAGGATGCCATATAGTTTTGGCGCACATCATTAGCTGTGAGTGCTTTCTTATACACCTTAATACTGTAAATGTCAATGTCGGCTCCAGAACTACCAATACGGATACCTTGTGAGGTTTGTTTACCTTCCACATATTGTACAAAGGTGTCATCTGTAGCGTAGTTAATTTCACGGTTAATGATTCCATTCACAAAAATGCGACAGTAATTTTGTCCGGTACTGGACAAATTGTACAGTAAGTTAACTGCCACTTTAGTACGTGTTCCTTCTCTATACCCAATGTCTTGGTTTTTTCGAGTAACTTTAGCTAAAGTCATAAAACAAGCCTCTGTAGCTTTCATTTCCCAACCTAATGGGTTGTTGTCTTTAGTATAAGAACACATGCGTAGAACTGGCTCATCCTCGTTGGTTATATTACGAGTTGCAAAATCTATTTCAAATGTAAGTGAACCTGTCTTCTGTGTTTGGATGAAATCAGAAAAAGTTTCATAATCAATAGTTATATTTCTGCCACTGGGGACCCGCAAACATTTGATTCCATTATTGTCTTCAACCCAACCATCACTAATAAAACCAAAATTTTCAAAGGTCGCGGGAACATTCTCGCCTGAAACGGTATTAATAATAGTATCTGGGTGGGTTTCTGTATTACTACGTAGTTTTGGATTGATAATTAAATCGGCACCATCAGTCGGGGCAAAATTTTGGGAGTTATCTACATTAAAACTAATACGATCACGCAAATATTTTTCTCCAGTGCTAAATAACATATAAGCACTGAAATTCGTTTCTTTACTTTCGATTTCTATCATATTGCCAAATGTGTAAACCACACCATTTTGGGCTTGCTGTTCAGTGTAAGACAGATAATTCTCAACCTCTTGAATGTCTGTTAATTTAAAAGTAACAGGTAATACATCTGAACCTGGGTTATATATTGCCCATTGGAAAAATTGAACGGATGTCCAGTTTACAAGAGACTCGACTATCTTGTTCAACATGATATATGGAGTTTTATTGTCAGGATCTGAAACTACCATAACCTGTGAAACAATGTGTTCACTTTCCACATCTGTGCCGTCTACAGATAACCAAGCCTCAATTTCATGTACTCCATGAGACATAACTTTAACAGAATCCCCTTCAGTGTCAGTTACGTCAAACTGGTTTGGAGTTTCTGTGTACTCAACTTTACCAACAGCATATTGAACAGAACGTACACCGCCTTCACCACTGATTTTTAAATTTAGTGTTTTGGCTACAGCACCGGTATATGTATATAACAAAGACATAGCAGCACCAGTAATAGGCTGCTGCCACTCATTTCGGAACGTAAGTTTCAATTCTGTTTTTGTAACACTTTGGAACACTACATAAGTTGTGGTGCTTTGTGTTTGGTCTCCGGTTACAATGATACGTAATTGACAGGTTCCGCTGTTAAGTAATCCACTAATATCTACATCTGTATAAGTATCACTGTCAGCTTCTACACTCTTAATTGCCATTGTGCCAATTGTACGCCATGAATCAGAAGCGGAAGAACGCCTTTGAATAGTCATCGTACCGTCTTCATAGGTATTTGCATATTTCCCAGTAACAGGATTGTATGTTTGGGAAGTAAAACGCATTTTTAGAACTACGCTACCATCAATGCTTACATAATTTGTTTGATTACTGGCCGTAGTTAATTCTACAATATTCATTACCCCCTGTTCGTCACTAATAGGGATAGTAACATCAAGCAATTTTAGTGCTTGATTCTCATCAGGGTCAGCAATCCATTCATTGTATGTGTTTTTATTAGCAAATGCTCGAATATGATAAAACCCATCCGGATCTTTTGTCATAGGAGGAATATGACCAATCTTATTGTTTTCATGGTCTTGTAAATAGCTCTAAACTTTTGCACAGCCTCCCCAGAGTAGGGGAGAAGATTCGTTTCATCAGGTGCTGCGGGGATGGTATTGTTTTTATTGCCACCCCAATCCTCTGTAAACTTGCCAACAGGAATTTCGTCAGTTCTGAATTTCTTAGCCATAATTAATTATTTTTTGTAAAGCGTAATTTAAAAAATTTGTTAGTTTTTCCAGCCTTCATCATTTTTCCAAGGAGATGAGTTAATCCAGAAACCAGATCCAAAGCAGGAGCGTATAGATTGCCAAACTAATTTTGCCCCTATGTAAACTGCGGTAACTATTTTGTTACCAACTCTTATTTGACTGACATCTTTGCCATTTATCTGTATCATTCTTCAAGTATGAAATAAACGGTATTTTCTTCTTTGGATTCGATTTGTTCAAAAGCCTCTTCATTTTCAATTACATCAAATGAAAGATTACCTACTTGTTTTTTGAAAGAAAAGGTGTCATTTGAGTTATTGTTTACGGCATTTATCAATTGATTAAATTCGTGAGCTGTTAAACGTCCACGGTTATTAGTTCCATTGTTTTCTTGCTTATTATTAAAATCAAGCAGGTTAGGGGATTGCTCTTGTTCTGCCGCCATACTTAAAATATTAAAGGGAATTCATACGGGAACATGTTACCGTTTAGAAGTTCACACATAAAACAGTCTTGTCCTGATATTCCATAATTTAATGTGATACTTGGTTTTGATCTATCAATTTCTTGTTGTACTATATTGCCTTCATTATCTCTTTGTTCTTTCCACCAATCAATCACTTCATTTTCCATATCAGGAAGATGATACCTAGTCCACTTGAATATGTAGTTTTTAGCTACATAATCCGGATCAACTAGTTTACCTTGATAATAGACGTTAGCGGTTAAAACAGTTTGACAACTATTGTTTTTATATGATACTCCTTGACTGGAAGTAATTTCAAGTGAATAGCCCACTATATATTGTTTCCGTATTGTGAATGTAGCGGAATACTCTTCATCACTAAATTTCACGATACAACGAACTGTTAGCGAGTTACCATTATCCCAATAAGGTTCAAAAGGCCATATTGTTAATGTCTTTCCATTTTCTCCTTCAAACGGTATATAATCATATCCTTGTAAATAATACCATTGTCGTTGACTGGAAGTAGACTGTAGGTTCTCTTCTTCCAGCGTTAAGGTAATGTCTGCCGGATTAGTAACAGGGTCGGCTCCTGTTAAGTCTCCTAAAAGAGTAAAGGTATCAGTTCCAACAATACGAATAGACTTACTGACTAATTCGTCTTTTACAGACTGGTCAAGGTTATCCCAAGTCATTGTCACATTTTTGCCAAATGTTACATCGCCATTTTTATTCCATTTAATATTTTTATTGGCAAAATGACCAGAACCATCTGTTTTGATTAATACAGAATTACTACGAGTACCAATACTGCCTTCTCCGTCAAAATTTAATTGAAGCAATGGGTTCTGGATGGTCCCACCAATGCCACCACGATTAAACCAAGCTCCATAATCCTCTGTGTAATTAAGTATAGTGTCAGTAGGTTGGTATTGTGTGACTAGTTCTCCTGCCTCTAATTGTGGTGAAGAAAAATAAAATATTGATTCTCCTGCATTATCAGAGGTATCAAAAGTTGGGACAATGGATAGAACCAATGCTTCTTCTGCCTGTTTCGGAGCTTGTAATTCAAATGTTACCTTTTTACGAGACCATATATTCGTGTTAGCAATAGGTATTTGAACGGTTCCTATTGCTTTATCATTTTGTAAAATAGATAATTGACATGCTTGCCCCGCATATATCCAAAAAGAGAATGTATATTTTTTCCCGATATGTTGCGCGAACCACTCTTCAGATTGGGCTATCATGCTTATGATTTTAGAGGCACTATATACATTGCCGATTCCAGTAGGGTTTTCTATTTGAGTGTCAATAGTAATTGCAGATGTAAAATTAACATCTAAAGAATTAACGAATACATTCCTATGAATTTTTCCGGCATAAAAAGTTGCAGCAAAACCATTCTCATCACCAGCAGTTAATGTTCCAGAAATATGAGCAGATTTTGAAGTAAAAAGTTTCTGTAAGTAACCTCCATATCCTTCTAATTGACCAAATACCGGATCTGTTATTCCATTCAATTTGCCAACACGTATTTTACTGGCATCGCCAAAGTTAGCAACACTAGACAGTAAGATGATATTGAAATCCGACACCCAAACTTCATCTGAAGGAGACATCTCACTTAAATCCAGTTTTACTGTTCGCAAATAACGTCCAGAATAATCGACAGTTATTGTGTGCAACTTATATTGCCAATCTGTTGTAATAGAAGTGGTTTCTTCTCCATCTGTTCTTGTTCCATCTTGGTATTCTAATGAAACTTTACAATTGACAGCTTTATTGGCTTTGATCTTATATGAAATAAGAACGCGGTTGGGGTTTTGAACATATTTGTAGAAATCTTGTTGTAGACCAATGAAACCGTAATATATAGCGTCATTTCTTTTAAAATGACAAATGCGATTATTGTCCGCTTCTGATAGTATGTAATCAGTGGTTACTGCTTCTGTTCCTCGTACTATATATTGTGATTCGGAATCTTCATAATCAGGAGTTGCAATATTTGAAGGCCAACATAAACTCTCATTGCGTCCAATACCGTCAATCACATCCATATATGGGGCATTATCGTCAGACCCAGTTAAATATATGGCTCCAGATCTATTTATATCAAACAGATTGGTAATTCTGGCAAAGTCTAAGATTTCTTCTGTTTTAGGCACATCGCCTTCTAACAGTGCTCCAATGAAATACTGTTTTTCGACAATATCATTTGTATTAGAATCTACAGTCTTATCTATTCCATAATCCAATACACACATTAACGAATAAATAAGATTCTTTCCATCAAAATATTGTCTTCTAACTATATCCCCAGTCCGTAATCCTTGTGTCTTTTTAGAATCGGACTGGAGAGAAATTTTATATTTCTTGTATTTATATACAGACATTATGATATTTCTTCTACTAAGTCTCCGGAACAGGCATCGCTGACCCACCAAGACCCGTTAGTCACTGATTGTTTCTGCACTTCCAATTCGTATATTCTCATTTTTTTACGAATTGTCAGATCATCAAATGTTGCACTGGTGTTGCCGGTCAATTTGTTTTGAATGATACCCCAGCCATTTCCGGCAAAACCACTGGAAAAAGTGACAGAACCTATGTCGTTGACAAAATAGGCATTACCATAGTGCTTAACTCCATTATCTAAAGCCAACCAATAGATTGAATCATCAAAGAATAGCTCGTTGGGGAGGAGGCGGGTTTTAGAATCTGCTATTCCAATTGATTTTTTTCCTTCAATCGGTTTGTCAAAAACAAAAAAATCAGCATCTGTAGAAAACATTAAGCTGGATGATTTTCGATTTAATGGGGCATATAAACTTAACGATTCTACATAGCCAAATGATGATTTTATTATTTCAGAGATTTGTACTGTATCGTCATCAGCTACTTTATTATATTTAAATGGAGCTTCAACAAATACGCTATCACCATCACTGTAAAATCCTGGTCCATCTTCTGATTTTAATCTAATATAACGTCTGAATATAACACCAGAATCTTCAGACGATTTTTTATATGTTTCAATCAATATATTCCCTAAATTGTGCCCTGCCTTAAATGATTCTGGAAAATATGCAGAACCAAATTTTGAAATCATTTCATATTCACCATCATCATCATAAATACTGGTTTGCAGGTTAATTTGTTTGGTATTATCGTCTCCCCAATTTAATATTTTGTTAGATGCAGAAAATGAGATAACATTGTTATTCTTGACATGAATAATGTAATTATCATCAAATTTTATGCCTCCTGTTACAATATTTAAATCCCCTGTTAATTGAGCTAACCGTTTGGCCGAAATAACCAATACACTTGTATTATCAAATCCCAAATCTACACCATACAAAGCGGTAATGCCGGATTGGAATGTGCTTGTACCTTTTACAGACAAGTTTCCGGCAACCGTTCCATCTTTCATGGTCCAGCTTACATCTTCTTTATTTGAATTCCCAGAATGATAAAACTCGTTTCCTTGATAGCTAATGCCATCCTTGGATATTTCTAAATCTCCAAGTCTAATATATCCACTACAAATAACATCGCCGTTTAATGCGATTATATCATTATCATAACTTATAACATTACAACCGTTAATGTATAATCCATGTGTGGGGAGATGCAATTCACCGTTAATAGAAACTATATTTTTTCGCTCTTGTGGATTACTTTCGGACGTTTGGTAAACATCCAATATTTTTATTCCATTGTCTCCGGCTGTAAAACCATACAATGCCTTTAATAAACCGGCCATAGAGTCACCATTTATGGAAACAAACCCACCGGTGCCACTTCCGCCGCCTTCTTCACTGCTTAAACTACTTATAATAGTATTTGCTAATAGATATGCAGAGTTCTTTCTGGTTATATTTTCATATTCATGTATTTCAAGATTGATTTTTTCTTCATTCACGACATAACCATCCACATAATCCGAACCTGTAAAATCTGGAAGTGTTTCGTGTGAAGCTTGTTCCATCCCTGTTAAGAGTCGATTGTACATTGTTTCCAATGCACTACCTTTCTTAATTTGTGATATACCTTCATTTAACTTTGCCATTATTCTGCCACTTTTACGGTTTTTGATAAAAATCCTGATATAGATGCTTTATAGGAGTTAACTTTTGCTTGAAGGGATACAAACTTTGCCAAATTAGCTGGAGGTTGAGGTCCCATCATAGTTGGGGTCATCATTTGAGATAATGCTCCTAGCCAGTCAACCAATAAAGTTGCTAATTGATTTCCAAGTACTGCTGGTTCATTGGCACTACCGCTACCCAAATACACTCCATCTTCTTTGATTATAATTTCTTTTGCATTATATTTTGCCAAAATTTGTTGGGCATCAAGAAGTATTTGACTTTTATCATGTTGGGATAAAATATCATCAGCGGTTATTTTGAATATACTTTTATCACTTTCTCCTTCTCCTTTAGCAACTTCCGACAATATCGAAACAGGGGTATAAGTCGTGTGAGCATGAACACCTGTCTTTTCCAATTCATCTACATCTGGAGTATCCTCTGAATCTTCCCATTCTTTTGTTTCTGTTGCTCCAATAATTACTTTGTTATGCGCGTCTACTTGTATTGTGTCTGCATGAGAGTATTGAATAACATATTCGCGTAATGTTTCAGGGTCTGTTGTTATTACGACATCCGAATAAAGATAGGGGATAACCACTAAACCATTTTCATTATTTTGAATGGCTGAAAGATATACGCCTTCATGTAAACCAACTGGAAGCCCGTCATCAATAGCCTGTTTGTCTGTAAGTGTATGAGTATATTCCTGTACATCAACAGTTCCGCACAGTTCTCCATCTGTATGTATTTTAACAACAAAACCAGATATTTTGGCTGTGTTTTTTATAACGTTATTTCGTGGGTTTACCAATTTATGAAATGCAATTTGTCGTATAGCATCATAAATAGCACTGTTTGCGCTTAAATCGCTTGTAATTTTATCTGCCATAGTTTTGTTCTTTTTCTGGTTTGGCAATACAGTAGGGGAGTTTTAAAGTCTGCCTAAAACCGTTAACACCAAATTTTGTGTTGATTTCTTCAATAAGATACCAACCTTGTTTTTCAGGTTCGCGTTTATCAAGTAAAACGACTTTCATTCCAGATTCCAAATGCCTCATGCCTAAATTAGTTCTGTGTAAATCTCCGAAGATAGTAATACTACCCTCAACGCCATTTCTATTATATCCTTCAAAAAATGCCTCGGCTTCTTTTATTAATTCGTCCTCGCTAATGCCAATTTTGGATGATACATAAGGGATAACGTTGTACGCACTTAGGTTTACTCTATCCTTAGTCTTTGATTTGGGGATAGCTCCAAGTTTTAGGGATTTCTTGCTAAGTTTTGTTTCATTCAGAATTTGGAATTTCTTATGTTCTGTATCATTTTGTCCGGTCCATTCTGGATTTAAACGAACTGTTACATTATACTTGATTTGTTTGTTACCCTCAAACTTGAATCCTTCAGCGGAGACCGCTAAATATCGGGGATCACAATTCATCAAAGTTAAATTGTCTTGGGCTACATGATAATCAAACTGTATTTGAGGAGTATCAGAACTTCCATCTGTATTTAAAATAGAGCTGGCAACATTTCCTGATAAATAAGTATGCCCTACCATAACATAAGGAGTTCCATCTGTATCTTTCCTAATAAAACTATATAGCCCGTATTTATTCCATTCTGTTAATACATCCGCAACTGTCAAATCTTCCGTTAACTGAATCTTGCCAATATTAATGTCCCTTTCTGCTGTTTTGGGATGCAATTTTAACCCTGTTCCTTTTAATAAATCGTATTTTCCTCCCTCTTTCAACAAATCGTTTACTGTAACAGTCATTGGGCCTAATTTAACGACATTTTTTCGTTTTAGCCCACTTGCCAGATTCTCACATTTGATTTCAATAGGTGTGCTTACACTGCATTTTACGATATAACCGTCAAAATCGGGAACGTTCTTGACAAATGCCTCTTTCTCCATTGCCTGAAGTCTCTCGGTCGCATTTTTGAAGACCTTTCCTCTATCTTTATAATAGCCTAAATATATCCGGATACGTTGTCCTACCTTAAAATCAGTCGGCTGGGCTGTAGAATATCCTTTTCGCTTTTCTACAACTGTACCGTCTATTAAACGCTCTGTATAAACAGTAGTTGCACCTTCTTTTTCTATGTTCTCGGAAGTTATAGTGCGTTTAATTACGGTTCCTCTTGGGAATCTGACGGAAGCTGAATTAATAAGCTTCTTATAAGTATCATTTATCTCAATGCTTTCACATTCCCGGATAACAAGGCATTTATTTTCATCTGGATCGTTAATCTCTATAACGTCACTATTAGCTTCCCATATTAGGATTTTACAGCACAATATATCAAGGCATTCTTTACCATCTATAATTATTGCTTCTGGAAGTTTCATACTTAAATGGTGTTAGAAGTTAATGATTCAATCATTTGAGCGGCTTGATTAGCAGCAGATGCTTTAACCTTATCAAGAAGAACTTTGGCCCAACCTTGTTTTTTCATTTGAGAGATTTCAAGGTTTGTTCCATTTATGGTATCTTGCACTACATTAACCGCGTCATCCGGTTCAACGGCAACACATGTAAAACTATATGGTTGAACATTCTTAAAGCCTTCATTTTGCCCCATATTGAAGTCTTTTATCAGAATTTGTGTCACATTGAACTGTTGAAACATGAGATTAAATACCTGGATAACTCCTTTATGTTGCATCAATGTTATAAATTTGGAAACTTCTGCATACGGATATACATCCGGATAATTGCTAACAATCTTTCCTGTTACAGTAAAATTTATATCGCCTCCTGAAATCAATTCTTTACGTGAATAATCTCTTCCTTGTACCTTGGTTAATACAAGATTGTTAGAACTTTGTGCTTGCACTATAGCACCTAAGTCTAAGAAAACAGGATCGCCTGGCACCTTTACTTCCGTAGCAGTGTTAAGTGATGAACTGGCAGCAGCTTCATTACTTAATCCTTTTATTTTATCCCAATAAGTATTGAATTGAACCGTTTGAACCTGGCCGCTTTCATTTTTAATCCAAAGAAGTAAACCTTCATTGGCAGGTTTGCCCTGATACTTTAATACAACCCCTTGTTTATTAAAGGTATCTTCATCTGCCTTCTGACCGTTCGTTATGATTTTCTGAAGCTCTTGACCTTGGTTCTTCTGATAGGCTGCGGTGGCATTCTTTCTGTCCAACTGGCGTATATATTTGGGATAAAGATCGTTGATGGTAGCAAAAGTCATTTGCATCATCGTTCTTTTGGCTGCATAAACAAATACATTACTATATCCTCTATTGGATATAAATTTCAATTGTCCATCTCTTTTTCTATAATTAGCTGCATAAAAGGCGGCATTCACACCGGTGTTTGCCAGCCCTTTACCAACATTAATCGTTAAATTAGAAAATGTAGAGCTTATAAAACTCATATTACATCATATTTGCATTAAAATCTTGAACTACATCTAACAAGGCGGTTGCTAATTCTTGTTTTACGTTTGCTATTGCCGCAACTTGTCTATCATCTGTCATATCAATTGTTTGATGCTCCACGTGCATTAGATTTTCTATTCGTACTATTAATTGCTTAGGAGCTGCATTATAATTATTATGACTCCTATATTGAGACTGGTCGGCTCCGTTATGAAGGCTGGAGGCTAAATCTTGCTCTTTGTTACCAGTCGTAGGGTCCCACTTAAATGTATCCTTTGCATTTTTAGGGGTATATATTTTCCCGCTTTTATCTACCCACTGTGGAGTAGCGTATGGAGCTATTGTTTTAGCTATATATTGTGCCCCGTCAAAAATCGCTTTATCACCTTCTTTCTGTGGACCATAAAAACCGCCCGTAGGAAGTTCGTACCCATTTTTAAGTATATTTTGGAAAGAAGATCTATTTATAAATGGGGCAAAAAGTGGTTTGTATTTAACATCAAGTTCATTGTAAAAGGCTAAAATATCATCAAATGTTTTTGTGATATGACCGGAAATTTCTTTAACATTAGATTTTTCAGGTAATCCAAATTTAGAGGGGTTATTGTATATATCCTGTACATACTTCAACCATCCTTCAGTTCCAAATAGACCGGCTTTAGTATCAAACAAAAGTCCGAAACGGTTTTGCAATACAGTTTGGATCTTCATTGGATCAATAGTCTTTCCTGCATCGGCATCTTTTAACACAGAAGCAAAATCATTCCATGTATTTATTGTTTTCTGCATAATTTGCATAAGGTGCCGGATATATGCTTGTGAACGATGCACATCACCTTCAGTCATCTCGTCATGGAATGTTTCTGTGCTAATCCAGTCCCATCGAGAATCCCAACTATTCATCTTAGGTATAAAACGCTCTGCTGCATTATCTAATATTCTTGATAAATCTTCTGAACTATTAGCAGACACAGCGTTATGCAAAAGATATTTGCTCAAAGCCATATTCTCTTTAGAATTATGGTCTGCTAATTGGGCCAGCATCATTTGGACAGCCACTTGTTCGCTTATATCTCCGTTTCTTGCAAAAACATTTGTATTCGTTCCACTTAAAGTACGGCCATGTAACTCATACGCATAATAATTTTCGCCGTTCAGACCTTTTTTGACAGTCTGTTTCATGCCTAGTGCACTGGACAATGACTGGAAGACTTTATCTACACCTGTCCATTGGTCTGCTGCTTCTAATCGTTTTAGTAATTCCGGGTCTCTACCTGCGGCTGTGTCAAAGAATTTGGTTTGGTCGTCTACACTTTGTTTTGGACCATTCTTTTCTATCCAGTAACGATGCCATAATTCCGTAGACTGGGCGATACGCTCGTTTTGGGTTAACAATTCATTATTGAAAATACGCATATTTCCAATCATTAAGGCATCTGGATCGGATAGATTCAACTTGTCAACATTCAAATTACGATAGCTTTGTGCCCATGCTTCATTGGCTTGACGAGCAGCTTCTGTAGCTTTATGTGCTTGATATATTTTATAAACCAATGTTCCTAAGACAGTAACGGCTCCTATCATCCAACCTATTGGAGTAGTAAATAATCCTCTTAATAACCCAGATGCTGCACTTAATGCTGTAAATCCATTGGCATTTGCTGTAACTCCTGTGGCAACAATAGCACTGGTGGTCCTCGTGCCTATAGCATTAATTACAGAAGAGCCAACACCATTACCCAAGGCTCGCGATAGTAAAAAGTATTTGTATCCATTGTGAATTGTTCTGAATAAAAAAGTGAATTTGGATATAATAGTAGACAGCCATGAACCCATCATTACACCTCGAATCATTATCCATGTACTTAATATACTTTGTCCAATGCCAGCAATAACCCCTAATGTCATTTGAATTTTTACAAACCATACAATACCATCTTTTGCCCAATTGGGCAAAAGATTCCAAAAAGTCATTATTTGTTTAAAAACACTGACTACAACATTTAATAGTTTAATGAACATGTCCATTGCATTTCTCAATGCAGTTGCAAATTCTGTGGATTTCATTAACTCAATCATGCGTTGTAGGAAGTCTCGGATTACTCCTTGCATTTGTTCAAACCCTTGCATTCCAGTTTCTGTAAATGCCGAGGTCATCTGATACCAAAGACCTTGTATGGTGTTTTTCTTTTCGTCAGCAAGGTCGGATGCAAGCCCCATAGACTTTTTATTGAGTCCGGTTACTTCTTGCATTTTTGCTACATTATTTATTAATGCCAGTGCGCCTGGAGCCGCTGTTACCCGAAACATCTTGTTGATTAGTGTTGAGAAATCACCAGCACTCATGGTTTGCTGTTTTTCATGTAAATCACTTAAAATGTCAGAGAGATTCCGAAGATTTCCGTTTTTATCTTTTGTGTTGATGCCTAATATGTCCCATGCTTCTTGACCTCTTTTAGTAGGGTTCATCATATTTAATAGCATCATACGTAACGTAGTACCTGCGTGAGAACCTTTGATACCGGCATCGCCTAATACACCAAAAGCTGCCGAAGCAGTTTCAAAATTTAACCCTGATTGATGGGCGACAGTACCGGCATATTTAAATGATTCAGCTAATTCTAACAATGTTGTATTCGTTTTTGTGAACGTCATCGTAAGAATGTCTGCTGTGTTATCCATCTGTTTTGCTGGGATTTCATAAGCGGTCATAATGTTGGTTACAACATCCGCTGTTTCTCCCAAGTCTGTATCACCTACTAGTGCAATATCTGATATAGGCCGGATAGCATGTTTTATTTGATCGACATCATATCCTGCCATAGCTAAGAACTTTCCAGCTGATGCAACTTGTGGAGCTGTATATTTAGTTTCAACTCCAACTTGACGCATTAATTGGTTCATTTCATTAAATCTAGCTTCAAATCCCACTTTTTTATCGTGAGTCTGGAGGATATTCTTTGTCGTTTTGGCTATATTATCATAGGTAGAAGCATCTCTAAATACAGAAGTTACCCCAGACATTAAAGAGCTAAGTCCATAGGCAATTCCCATACCCTTAATCATTTCGCCTGCAACATTTGTACCTGTGTTGGCGTATGTTGGACCTAATACTTGCCGGGTAGAAGGGTATAGATAGGTACTATGTCCCGCTCCAACTTGTCGTGCTGTTGAAGCAGGAATATTACTTTTAGTTATGCCACTAGCAACAGCTTTGGATGCTCCGGCTGCACTTGCGGTGATAGTTATTTTGCTATTTGACTTTATCTGCTCAATCTTCTGTAATAGTAAGTCAAGGCTATTTATCGCTTTTTTTGTACTTGCTCTTGGTTCTATAGTTTTGCCGTTTATAGAATTAATAGCCTGCTCCAGTTTCTTTATATCCGAGGTAGAATATAAAGGTTTACCCATTACTCCATTTAATGCAGTCTTTGCCTGTGATTTAATATTGCTTAGTTGCTTTAAAACACGTTCTAAACTAGCTTCTGCCGCGCTTGTGTTAATCTGTATATTGATAGGCTTAGTTTTAATAGAAGCCAATGCTGAATTAACCTTACCGATGCTTTTTGCAACAATATCAAATCGCTTTGTTAATGATTCCATTTCAGCTGTGGCCTGCTGAAATTTACGTATAGACTCTAAAGCTGGGTTAGAGTTAACGTTTATCTGATAATTAACAATATAATTTTCTGCCATCTTTTTGTATTTTGATTTTCTAAAGAATAGCGGTTTGGTACCCTGAAAGATTGAAAAAGCCCCTTATCCGACAGAGGATAAAGGGCTACGTAGAAAAAACGAGTAATAAGACACTTTACGCAAGCATTCCAAGTGCACTTGCTTGTTGAGTTATGAGCATTTTGCTGTGGAGCCATACGGCATCTTCAGAAAGCATTGCAAATTCTTCATCGTTTAACTCATCAAGGTTTACGCTGGGAAAATAATGACGGATAAATATCAGTCTATGACGAATAAGTTGATCGTCTTTTACTTCCCAGCTTTTGATAAATTTACGAGTTTTCCTTTGCGCAACTCGATGATTTGAGCCAGATGTGGCATCAAGCCATAGATGAACAAGGAATCATCTTTAATCAGTTCTTTATCGCCATCGACAAAGCAATCTTTTGCCAATTCTCGCATGGCACCGGCCTGGTCCTTTTGGGAGAGAGACAAATATTTACTGAATGTCGGGAA
>OBWA01000152.1_pt1 | contig 43380 bp, 36 predicted proteins | sample 1501281 | NCBI WGS metagenome assembly OBWA01 (sample SAMEA2580035, study PRJEB22360) | human gut metagenome | biome: human gut; feature: human-associated habitat; material: faeces | place: Denmark | collected 2008/2010 | reverse complement strand
AGTGGCGGAGAGAGGGGGATTTGAACCCCCGGTAGAGTTGCCCCTACTCCGGTTTTCGAGACCGAACTGCTTTTATTTAAAAACAGATAGTTACCTGTATTTCTGAGAAAATACCTCGAATTTCACACACAACCTTTTCAATAAGTTAGCCATCTTCAAAACTTCATTTTCTCATGAAATTTTGACATTAGCCCTTAATGATTGGCTGGGAATGCTTTCGCCTCTGAAAGGAGTTGCGAGTGCCTTTCCAGTATCGAATGGCGCTACTTTACCAGCATGTTTTTATAGGCTCTTCATCCAGGGGTAAGGATGAAATTTAGGTGCGCACCACTTTTCATATTACTGGATAATCATCATCATCCTTCCCTATCCGATTGATAACGAATGTCACTACCCCGACAACTGTAACATCATCCAGGGCCTCACCTTCCAACGCTTCACCGTCTCGTGTAATAAATGCCCGGCCCATAATTTTTGCAAAATCAGTGCCGCCGCCGTATTGAATTAAAACGGTATCTCCTTGCTTTGGTTTTACGAAGCAATCCACTACGGCATAGCCGGTTTCTGTTTGTACTATCCGAGTATTGGGGCCGGTACCGCAGAGTGAATCAACGGTCAGACGCCGTTCAACATAGTCAGCAGCTGGCGACGGAAATCCCACGTTATAGCCCTCCGTTTGGGTTGTATAACTGGAACGTGAGCTCATCGCCTTCCTGCGTTGAGACATCCCGGAATGTCAGTGCTCTATCCACTGGTTAGCCTGGCGCGGTGACCATATCCAGTTAACTTTTGCGAGTTCCCGGATAAAACCGGACGTTGTCACGGTGCGACGGCCATTAGGCTCAATGACAATTGCCTGACGCCAGGCTATTTCGATATCTGAGTTTCGCGGCATAACTTCACCTCCCGAAAATACTGTTTTTATATACAGTAGATTCATTAAGAGATCTGATCAATACAGGTTCCAGCTATCAATCAGGAACACTGAGGAGGAAACCAGTCACCTTTTAGCCTCTGATATTGGTTTCACTTAGTGATTATGTTGTCTATGTGCCAACTATGAACTATCTTTTCTCAAAACCTGCTACTGCAAAATGGATATAAGATGTCACAGACGGACTTGCTGATTGTTGTTTTTACTCTGGGCATTTTAGCCTTTGGCTATTCCATATGGTTCATTTCGAACAGAATACTTTGCTCTATATTTCATAGACTTACAAAGAATATATGAATTGGGATGGTATAGACCCAAATTCATGGTCATTGCCCCTCGACGTCGGAAGGTACTTACAGATCATCTTCGCTCTTAACCTATCACATCGGCACCTACTCCATGATGTAACAGCTCAGACCAGAAATATCTGGAAGCTTTAGGCATATTCTTGGAAGATAGACGAGCGCAAAGACGCACACAGCAATGATGTTATGTAGTATTTTCCCCTTGAGTGTGCCTGCTCAAGGGGGTTTTTATCGCCGTATTGTACTGGCAAATATTTGTAAATAGTCTTCACCCCCACGCCTGTCACATCGGCCACACGCGACTGGACAGGCGGTTAGTCCGGTATGTTTCTCGCGCTACTACTGCTTACGTTAACGTCTGGTAATGATCTAGCGGCGCGACGTAAAGCGGCGTTGAAAGCAATTATAGTGACCGGCCGGCATTGGTACTTCACACGGTTAGAATGGCTCTGAAATAAAAAAACATCTTCTGGATAGCGTTCTCTTCTACGAGCAATGATCCCCTCCACTGGAGGGGTTGATTTAACACGTAGCTCCTTCAGGTGACCCTGTTTTCGTATCAGTATCAAGTCACCATCAATATCATCATATCGAATACTCAGCAGCCTTCCAGCGCTTAAACCCGTGTGAAAAATTAACGCCCACAAGTCAGCCCATGTATCTGAGATGGAAACAAGATTGCTGTTAATAGTTAAAAATTGCTCAAAACTTATTGTTTTCTTACCGTTCACGAACAAACCAAACTGTTTTCAAAGCTGAATGAATTGATTAAGCCAAACGTAACATATCAGGAAAAGTAGTGAAATCTTTGCCTTCAAGTCGCCGGGAGGTACTTGTAGATTGTTTTCACGTCCACGCCTGTCACATCAGCCACCTGCTGCCGGGTAGCGCCGTTCTCCAGCATTCTGCGGCACCGCTCCACCACTTCTTCAGTCATTATCCGGCGGCGGCCGCCGACTCTCTCCTGCTCCATCGCTGCGGACCGACTCGGATGCATTCGGCAAATTCTAGGCCGTGATTTTTCCAATCCTCTCCATCAGATATGCCAGGATGACATCCAGTGTGCTGGTCCCATATGCATATTTGCCGGGGAAAACCAAACATTCTGACAAAACGGATGTTAACGGAGACACTGAACCATTGCCTGCTCCGCCAATACTCATTTTTTGAGACGGGCTATACGCTGGGATTGTATAGCCCGTCACTTGTCGGCTGGTCACTGCAGACTGATCTGACCGCTGGTATGCAATTGCATAGGATCCAGCAGCCTTGTTAGAGCACATAACTACAGCGCAGAATAAAGATTGCCCTATATTGTTAGGAGTAAATGCCAGATCGGCCTCGATCCCTCCATTCAGAAAAATCGGGAATGAACCTGCTGACGTTGTACGAATGCCGACGCCATGAGGTGTGCTTTCCTGGGTTGCGATAACCGCTCTGTCCTGTGGCGTAGCCGGAAGCGCCCCACCTGGCAGCTGATAGATGAATGCAAAAGTATTGATGTTTGCGTCCATAACCACCGCCGTATCACCAGCCATGCCGGATGCACCGGAGAAATTAAGCCCCTGCAAAACAGAACCATTCAGCTTTGTGGATGGCTCGAGGGTCTCCAGTGACTTGAAAAGTCCGCCATCTAATCGGTTAGAGATAGCTACTACTTTTGCACCAGACCCCATTTTTAGAAACTCTGTCTTCACTGGTGTCCATACTGATGGGGATAGTTCTGAGATCGCTTTCTCTGCCGCTGTTTGTGAGTACACAGGGAGTAAGGGGTTATTCAGTCCAGTTAGTGTGTAAATCAGTCTCATTTTTTATCCTCAGAAAACGTTAATACGAAAAGCGGGGAGCCAGTCGTAAAGAGTCACGGATGTGTCATACACCCATATGATTCCAGCGGAAGATCGAACACACCCTCTTGCACCAAGAGTCCGCCCGGAAGGTTTTACAGATGCGCCGCTCTGAAGTGGGTTTTCTGCTGTCGCATAGGAAACGCGCCCAAAACGTCCAGAGGGGGCGGTCGCCAGGTTAATCAGCACGCCCTTGCCGTCCGAGCTGATCGCGATGCTCGATATAGCAGGTGGAGCACCAGTCTCATCCGTGTAGCTAAAGCCGTAATTGGCCAGACCGGAGGTGTTGATCGTAGTCGTGTCCAGCACCAGGTTCGTATACGCTGGGACATTGATTTGTATCTGCGTGGGTGAGTTCCACACGAAACTGGTCGGAACCATCCCTGACCAGCCGCTCGTAAACCACTCCTGGAGAAGCGCTCTCGCCACAGCTGCTCCGCGCCGGTTCTGGCCCGCACACGTCAAGTGCAGACCGTCTGAAATAAAATCGTACTGGTACAAACTATTGACCAGCCTGAATTGCTCTTTTCCGTGCAATCGCGTCGACGCCAGTCGCGCGTACTGGCCTGTAAATGCACCATGCCCGTCATTGACATACCCCAGCTGGGTAATGGCGATAATCGGCGGTTCGTTTTGACCCGTTCTTGCGATGATGTCGCTGGTGATTTGTCTCTGGTACTGCCTCATCCGTGATTCATACATTCCTTCTCGTAATCCTGACCAGTCCTCGTCGGACTCTCCCTGCATCCAGTCAACGCAGAGAACAATCGGCAGCCAGCCGCGTGCTTTACAGGCCGTTACGCAGTCTTCGATTGAATCGAGCAGATACTGATATACCTGGTTACCCCGTTTCTGGTACTCGTAAGCCTGACCAGACTGCGCACATACGATTGATAGCGTGCGCGGCATGATTCCGGTAGCTGCAGCCATATCGCGAATGAAGGTGTTCGCGAGGCCGCTTGCGGCCGTTTCTTTATCTGTCCCACTTACTGCCTCAACCAGTGGCACCAGAGTAGTGCTGCGTGTCCCTGTACGCCTAACCCCGCCGCTGAGCATGAAAGCGTTATCAGGATATATCGGCGTTGCTGCGACAATGGTTTGATCGGCGTCAGGACAATATCCTCGAGCGTTGGATTGCCCAGCAGTCACAAAGATAAAACATACAGGCACTGTCTCTGAGTAGGGGTACACAGTAGACCCTGACAAATGAAGTCCATACTCAGGGAGCTGGTTGGCATCATCGTCGCCACCACCACCGCCATTTCCGTTATTAACAGCTACCAGGCCACCGTCTGAGTAAATCCAGTGCTTCCCACCAACCGTATAAGCTTCAACGATCTGGTTTGTGGTTGAATCAACCGTCATCCGCCACACTTTTTCACCGCCAATAAACTGCGGTATAGAACCCTCCCGGCCCAGCGCATAGAGTTCGGATTCTTGTTGGGTTAAAAGTTCGTAATATTTTCCGTCAGGACCGATTTGAATTAATCTGCCGCTTGTATTTAAAAATGGAGCCACGCGGGAAGTCTCCGGATCATATGCTGCCAGGGTCACGCTGTCTGGCGATACCTGGTATGCGTAGTCGTCACGAACCATCCGCCGTCCGGTTGGCTGCAGCGTTCCAGCGAGGTTGATATACTCATCGGCCAGAGAGCTTCCGTCCTGACTGCGGACATAGGTTGTTGAACCTGCCGGAATATTCGCAATATCCGCCTGCGCCGCCGCCAGCGTCATGTACTGCCGGCTGAGAGGGATCAGGTTTTGGCGGGCTTCATCAATAACAGCGTCGGTAGCAGCTGCCATTTTTTTAGTAGCCCCAATTATCGTATCCTGGGCGTTACCAAAACGATCTATAAAAGTATCGCTTTCGCTGTTCAGGAAATCATCGTACGCCAGGGCGTTATCATTCAGATCCTTCATGCTATTTGAAGGTCTTGGATTGCCGGTATTATATCTTTTGTCCATACCTGTTCCTGTCTTCATCTTTTCAATGAAGCAATTAAGATTGACGCCCCGCCCCTTCAGGGCTAACATCGCCTTACGTGTTTAAACGGTTAAATAAGAGAATGATTTTAATAAATAAATACACCCCTCCAACGCAGGAAGATTTAGCCAGACTGAAATCCGCACTAAATTACTCCGGAAACCAAATGGCAGGGCTCGCAGGTGTAGCCAGCGATAGCCAATGGCGGAAATACACTGGCGGAGAGAGCCCCAGGGTAATGTCAAGACACATACTGTTTTATATTGCAGCTCAGCTTGTTCTGTCTGATGAGCAACTTAACAATGTAATAAATAAAATGCGCGATATTGGCGCGGAGATAAAATAATGCTTGGCCTAATAAGGTTTTTTTTGGCATCGTGCGTCATTGCTTTTCACTTAACGGCTCGCATACCTGCACTTGGCAACTTTGCAGTGAATTGCTTCTATGTTATTAGTGGTTTTTTAATAACATACATTTTGCATGAAACATACAAGTTCAACTTCTCTATGTTTTGGAAAAATAGAATACTGAGGTTATTCCCGGCATATATATTTTTTCTCGTCATGGGCTTTCTTATTATAAAATTAATTCCATCCGCAAAGGAATTCCACTCAAACTGGACAGGCAATTTCTTACCTGGAGATTTATTAGGAAACCTCTTAATCTTCCCCTGGGCTTTCCTTTCTGATAATGCTGTAGCAAATCCATTCGGTGCCTTTTCATCCATTTATCACTTTGCTATTGATGGTAATAGATTCAGAATAGTCACATCATCATGGTCAGTGGGTGTTGAGATAACATGTTATTTTTTATTGTGGCTTTTCATAGCCCGAAATAAATTTACAGCCATTACGTCGATTCTGCTTTCACTGCTTTATCATGCTTACGTATATGTAGTACACCATTCTTTTGATATGGCGTATTTCCCATTCCTTGCTGCAACACTTCCTTTTAGCATGGGTTCTCTGGGTTATTTTGCCCATAGAAAGTTCAAAGCTATGTATCTTTCTCCACACAAAGCTTTTTTAATAACATTTATTTGCATCGGGATTTTTATTACCAATTGGCATTTATATACAATTAATCCATTAGGTCAGTACAACATAATACTTTACTACACCAATAATGTAATAGCATTGTTTACAACCCTGGTATTATTAAAAATAAAGACAAACATACATCTTGAGAAAATACTCAAGTGGTTTGGTGACCTGGCCTATCCAATTTTTCTTTGTCAATATTTTGGTGGATTTCTAGCATGGCTTGCTATTGGTGGTGAAAATCGTGGCTTATCCATCTTTTTATTAGGCTACCCAATATCAATTGCACTTGGGATCGTTTGTGTAATATTAATAGACAAGCCACTAATTAAAATTAGAGCAAAAATAAGGGCGGACGCTCAAAGCAAAAATAATCAGGAAAACTCTTCAAGGTAAACTAAACCATTCGCTCCTTTTCCTGATGAATAGTTACCATTCCCCCCGGCACCACCTGAGCCGGGGAAACCGCCATCATCGCCAGAACTACCGAAGTGGCCATTGCCACCCGTTGATGAAAATGCAGATCCTCCAGCCCCGCCAATAAAAGCATCAGAACCATAATACAGACCACCTTGAGATATTCCGCCAGTAATATTTAAAATGTTCCCGCCACTTCCGATACCTCCAGCAGGAACTGTAGCCCCGCCACCACTCCCTCCAGTAGCTGAGATTAAACTCCCGAACCTTGTATCACCACCATTCCCGCCTTTAGACGAGACACCAGCAGCAACAGCACTGCCACCAGTACCTATCGTCACAGATATAGTTTCGTTATCAGAAATATTAAATAACCCTTCCGAAAATCCACCAGCACAACCTCCAGATGCGCCCACACTAACTGGAGCATTCTGGCCACCTCCCCCCGCTCCCCAAACTTTCACCCGCACTCTTTTCGTCCCTTTAGTTGGAGTGTAAGTCCCTGACTTAGTAAAGGTGACAATATTAAGCAGGCGACCGCCACCAATCGCTTTAAGAACCTGTGAATCATCATCAGGATCAAGCTCAAGCCCCGCGCCCTCAACAACGTTTACCAGCTCACGCTGAAAGGTATTCATCATCTCAGCATTAATTATTGTCGGTGAAATACCATTAGCGACATTACCATTAGTGTATTCACCATTAGCATCAGCGGTGTCAGTTGTACTGCCAACTTTTCTCATATAAACCTTCTTTTTAAATGTCTGAATTAAACGTAACCGGAAGCGATATCAAATATTTTGGCAAACTCAGGCGTGACTTCGTAAACCCCCTCATCGTTAAAACCGAAATAGATATAGCCGAATTTGACCAGGGTGTATGAGGGGGCGAGGGCATTAATCCGGCATTCAAGCTGACGATTACCCCAGGAACGTAATGGATCGCCACAATAACTCAGACCTGCACGGGCATAAGTTATCGTTGTGTCTTCCGCCTCTACCAGCCAGACAAATGGCCAGTCATCCCCATTTAGCCCGTCACCACATACCGATAAGCCAGCACGCGCCTGCCGGTATTCCTTAATCGAAATCGTATAACCCATTGCTGCGGCAATACTGATGAAATAGCTCTTTGACTGCCCGCCGGTACTGATGAGTTTCGATACAATGTCAGACTGACGCTTCGCAATCGTATCCACTTCGCCAATCGAGCAATCATCAGGTAAGCCGAGTGTTTTTTCCCACTCGGTGAGCATAATCGTCGCAGTTTTTGGAAAGGCACCGCGCAGCAATGCAAGTGCGTCGTTATCACTTCGCTGGAAACTGGCCGCAATGGCCCGCAGTACAGCGGCCTGAACAGCTTTTGGATCCCGTGTCCACGCTCGGCCGGTGGGGATAAGCGCCTGCAGTGCCTTCTGATAATCGTCTGTTGAGAAAAGGCTCATGTGTAGTTCACCTCACCACGAACAGCCAGCTCCCCAACTCCCGGCTCAATATTCGCAGAAGGCGACACAAGGATATAACCTGAAGTACCGGCAACATCCCCTATCGCACGGTTGAGATCTGAAAGGTAAATTTTCCCTGTGCCGAGCGGGTTAGCGGATTCAAACAATACCCCGTCAATCGCATCAGCAATGGCCGCAGTCGTTGCGCTGTCGGCATCAGATATCCCGCCTATTTCAAAATCGATAACGCGTTCGATGGGAGAGCAGACATAGTTAAGGGAAGTAACCGGCGCAAGCGGATACATATAATCGGCAACTCTCCCCTGATCCCCGGTGGCTTTTACAGCCCCCCACTCTTCCAGTTGAGAGACACCGTCAGTTCCTACAGGGAATCCATGATTGGTTTTATCATCGCCGTCGCACATGATGTAAATCACCACGGTACCCGGCCCCATCCCCCGGCGCCGTATCCATGCCCTGGTAATCCCCGACACGGATAAAGCCCAGCTTTTATAATCAGTGTCACTCCCGCCCTGCGGGGGATTCTGATACGCCAGCAGACCACGTAATCGGAAATCCTCTTCACTTTCAATGTTGGCGCCGCCGGTGGCGGGCTCAATCAGCGTAACCGAGCTGTCTATGCCGGGGGCATTAGCATCCAGTGTAAGAATGGTGCCAGCATCGGCATTTCCGGAAGCGCCTCCTCCTGTCACATCGTCTGTGATATCCGGCAAAACCGCTGTTACAGCAACCGACGCACTGCCAGCAGTGTTTATCGTTATGGCATCATCGGTTGTGTACTGGTAACCATCATCACGGTTTAACACCGCCCCTTTTGACAGTGTTTTCCCCGGCGTTCCGGTAACGGTCGCCGCCGGAGAGCGTGCTGCCGTTGCGGCTTTTCGGTAAATCTGCTTTAGCGCCATCCATCCGGCAAGCCACTCATCGGTAGAGGTGAAAGGCGTGCTCTGACGGGCAATATAATCCAGGTAGGCGTAGTGCAGATGGGCCATGCCCGCATCCATATCAGCGAGCACCTTAAGGTTGCCAAACCGTAACAGCGCGCCAACACTTTCAAGCTCTGCCTGCATAAACTGGCGATTCTCCTGCCGGAGCTCGCTCAGTGTTTTCCGCTTAAATGGCATTATTCAGTTGCTCCCATAGCCAGAAGAATTTGAACTCCTGCCAGTCCCCCGCCGGCGGCAAATACCGGATGATGAGGTTCAGCCTATTCGGGAAAACAATCTCTGACTGAGCCTCTATCGCTGCTGCAATACCATCCGACTTCATCCAGGCCAGAGCCTCTTCGGCATAATCTTCAGCTCTCATCGCCACTTCGCGCGTCAGTTTTTCACGCCGCAGTAGCCACAGCCTTGAGCCAATATTCCGGTCGTTGTCCAGATCCCCCCACCAGCCGCGGCGGTCAGTTCCTTCATAATCATCATCAGCGCGCGCCAGTCCGTCAGTAAACAAACTGATAATTATGGCCGTGTGCATATCATTCTCAGATGTCAGTACGCCGTTACCGGTTTGCCAGTCAGCATGAATGGCATCCACATCCCAGAATGAGGAAATATCACTCATACCTGACTCTCTGTTTTTTCGCTTATGATCGTGCTATCGCCGGACTGAACTTTTTTAACGTCATGGTCATGATCGTTGTGAGCATCCCGCAGCGCTTTGAGCGTTGAATTGTTCGTCTCGCAGTTATCGATGATGTCACCCGTCACCAGGAGTTTGGGGGTAACCAGCTTTACCTGTTCCGTTGCCGTCGCGGTGATGTTTCTGGCATTATTGATCTCTACATCTTTGCCTTTCGCATCAATGAAAATTCCCTCCTCGGTCAGATGAATATTCATCCCCTGCTGGTTATAGACCACGGTTTCGCCTGGCTTAAGCCCGGTATACCGGAAGCTTTGATGGTTAGAGGCAATGACGACAGGACTGGAGCGGTCCCCGCCGAGAAAGGCAATAAGCACATCCGATCCCGCCGGTAACCCCGATGAAAAACCAAAATCAGAGAGCCGTGGGGCGCTGGCCACTTCCAGCGGAGTCTGGTACTGGATTTCCTGCACAACCCCGCTATCTTTCTGCGTGGTAATACGGCCAATGCCCAGCATGCCGGCGATGCGCGTGGCCGATTTCTTTAAATTTTGATTCATTGGTTTAGTCCGGGTATTTGCTGGTAGAAAGCATAAGGCTGGACAGCGAAAGCCTCCGGGGGCATCAGATAAAGGCGCGCATGGGTGCCGTCACTGTCTCTGATATAAGTCACCTCTGCGATAAGCAATTCGGTGTCAGGCAGCTGCAGACTCGGGATGTTGACCGGGATAAGCGTATTCGGCTCCCATAATTTCCCGGATTTATCGCGCCAGGAATCAATCGTCACCGTTAACTGACGGGAACGGCCGTATCGGCGGTTCATCTCCCAGTCAATCGCTCGCTGAGCCTGTTGTGAAGCCATCAGTGTACTTTCAACAATAATGATCCGTTTTCGGTAACGCATACTGGCCGCCTCAGGATCGCGGGCCGTCGCCAGCGTCACCGAATCATAAGCCGTATCTGGCGAGAATCCTGCAATCGGCGAAATGCTCATCGATACGCCGACGTAATCAGAAAAGCGGTCAGCCATCGAACGGCGGTAATAAGCCTGTTCGATATTTACCCCTTCTGCGATACCGCTGGCCGCGCGCTTTGTCCCCACCCGGGTCAGAAATAAGTTACCGTCAGGCTGATCGTAATAAAGCAATGCCGACCAGCGGGAGACACGATCAAGTATTTCCTGTGGCGATTCCCCCCAGTTCAGGGAAAATTGCGGAACTTTCACCAGATCATCAACGTCTGTACTTACGCCAATGTTGTAATGGGATGCGAGGCGGGAGGCTATATCAAGCGCATTACTGTTATTGATGACGTTATTTGGCCATTCAGCAGAGCAATCAACGAGATCTGCGCACTTACTGCGGCCTGAGGCTCTGACTTCATGGCGCGAACGGGAAATAGCAGGCGACCAGTCATCAACATACCCCGTCACTACCAGGTCGTTACCAAGCTTTACCTGACAAGGCATCCCTTCCTTTACCAGCTGCTTCTGGTCACTTCCCGGAAAATAATCCATCAGTCCCAGGTCAAAATCGGAGGGAAAACGCTCAATGCCACGGGTCACCCGCACAGAGTCCCATCCTTCAATGATTTTTCCGCCCACTGTCAGGGAGACAATATCCTGATCATTATCCGTACTCATTGTCTCAACACCTTCATCGTCGTCGGCATAAATGCCGGATGCGGTACGCTGGCCTCCTGTATCAGTTCATTTGCCCGCGAGGCATCCTGATACAGGCGGTTGGCCAGTACCAGGGCAGGAACCGGCACCGCAGTATTGATTTGCATCAACTCACTCAGTCCGGATGAAGTCTGAGCCATGGTATTCAGAAAAGCGGTTCTCACGTCCATCAATGCCGTATAAAGATCATCATCGCCACGGTCGCCCGCCAGTAGTAACGCGGTATCCAGTTGCCCGGCCACGCGTTGAGTGATTTCTTCGGCCTCATTACGACTGGTTGGGTTGTAATCTGCAGCAGCATCCGTCATGGCTCCGGTACATAGCACTACGATCAGCGTGTTCATGGTGCCAGCCAGTTGCTGGCTGCTTTCGGAACGCTGGTAAAGGTGCCTGGGCGCTGTCTTTCAGGAAGATGGCCAGCGGACGTAGTGCTGTTTTCAGTTCCGGCGCAGTCCAGGAATCGTCAAAAATAATATGATTCTGGTTGAACTCGCCCATCAGGTACAGGCCGCCGGACTGATCGCCATGGGTGGAAGCGTCAACATCATCAACCAGAATGGCCGCTGGCGTCTCGCTACCATCCGTTGCGGTTTTCACACTGGCTGTATATTTGCCACTGGCGGTGATCATGCCAAGCACAGTGCCACGCTTATACACACCGCCGGTGATCGTGCCGGTGTCAGTGACCAGTTGCAGCGTACCGGCAATTAACTGATCCGGCACAAACACTGAACTCTTCATGCCAGGTGCAAAGGCATTCTGACCAAATTGATCCATTATTTCTCTCCTTTAATGGAGTTGTAGAGGCCGGTCATCTGGTTTACCAGTGCCGATTTACCGTTCTCTTTCTTGCCGCCATCCGGATTCAGACGGACATCATGGCTTTCCTGCATGCGCTGATCGAGAGAGCGCCCGCGCGTTGCCTTTGGTTGCAAGGCTGGCGCCGTGGATGCCAGAACATCGATAGCGGCGGTAGAGCTCATCCCGGTATTGAATGCGAGTGAAGCGGCCAGTGACGGATTCGCCGCAGCGTGCTTACTGCCGAAGATACGGGCGCAACGTTTACGCTCGGCGGCGCGGGCATTTTTCACCGCTTTGCTTTCTTTGCGGTCATCGTCGCCGTCATCTTCGGAATCGTCATCGTCTTCAGCCGCATCCAGGTCGTCACCGTCATCTTCAGCGTCATCATCACGATCGTCGTTTTCCGCGTCATCTTCGCGTTCATCGTCCCCGGCATCATCTTCGCGCTCATCCTCTTCCGCGCGACGGCCTTTCGCTTTTTTGGCCTTTTTGTCCTCTTCCTCTTCGGAAGCAGTCGCGCCACGGCCAATAAGATGAGCAAAACTAAAAGTCTTTTTCTTCGCCATTTCAGGCTCCTGTTTTTTCAAGTAAGTTTCTGAACGCAGCATCAGGAGGACACACCTCATCAGCCAGTCCAAGTTCCACACCATCAGCAGCCATAAAACAGGCAGCCTGAGTACTTTTGATAACCTTTGCGCTAATCCCCCGATTTCTGGCGACGGTATTCACAAACAATTCGCCCATGGTGTTGATGTCCTGCTGAATAGCCGCCAGCGCTTCATCTGACAGCTCTCTCAGCGGTGCCCCCTCAGCCTTACGGGAACCGTAGGTGATGATGGTGACTTTGAGGCCGTCATCTTTTATCCGCTGGGTCCAGTCAAGGTGCATAGTGATCACACCAACTGAACCCACACCAGCGGTTCGGGGAACAGAAATCCGGTCCGCCGCACTGGCAATCGCATAGGCGGCGGAATAGGCGCTTTCCGTCAGAATGGCATGGATGGGCTTTTTCCCGCGGGCGCCATAAATGACATCGACCAGATCGAAACATCCGGCGACCTCGCCTCCTGGCGAATCAATATCCAGGCAGATCCCTGTAATATCGGGGTCTTCCATCGCAGTCAGGAAGGCCTGACGAATGCCGTCATAGCCTGTCATGCCACTGTATGGGCGCAGGCTACCCAGCTTCTGCACCAGGGTCCCACATATCGGGATGACAGCGACGCCCAACACATTGTCATAACCCGGGTCGCTACGGGATTCCCGCCCCCTGTTATCGTCGTATCCATACCAGTCATCATCCATGGCAAGAGAGGATTCGATTTTACTGATGCCAAACCGGTCCATAACGGATGCCATGATGACTTCAGCTTTACTTGGGTGCAGCGCCAGCGGTGTATTAAAAAGGCGCTGGGCCAGATGAGGTAGATTCACTTTTCCTCCGGATCGGTAATTGTCTGGCTGGCGAACTGGTCCGCCTGCGCCCAGCTAGGTAATGGAAGTCCGCGCTTCAGGCAGGACTCAATTTCCCGCTGGCGCTGATCAAGTATCTCTTCCCAGTCCTCACCCACGTTTTCACCCACTTCAATTTCGAGAGTGGAAAGGCCGGCATCGAGGCCGAGAATGGCGCCTTTTTTCTCTGCCACCGGATCAACCCATCCTCGCCCCGGCCCCATCCAGCGCGCACGGGAATACGCTGCCCGGGCATCAACAAAATCAGGGGCATCATTAGGTAGAGGTAAATCCTCGTTATCGTGAACTTCCTCCACAAAGGCCGTCAGAAGCGGCTGAGCGGTACCCATGGAGAAATCATCACGTCGGCGGGTGAGCGTTTTCCATGCCTCCAGCAAGGAAGATCGCGCAGAGCTGTAATTCACATCAGACCAGTCCTGTGTAACCTGCTGAGGAGATAACCCCGTACCGGATGAGAAATTACGCAATACTGCAGACTCGAAAACCTCAAAGTTGCTGTAAGGGCGGGCAGCGTTGACCGTTGTTATTCTCTCCCCTGGATAAAGGATCGGCATACGGGCGCCATTCTGCAGCGTCAAACGGCGATCATTATGAAACTCTGCACGACCATCCTGGTATGCTCCCAATCCCTCTTCGAAGTTTTCCCCCAGCGCGGACTGGATCATTTCGGGATCGTATGGAGACTCAATATACGCGGCGAAGATAGCATTCAGAATTGCTGCTTCCAGCTCGCTCTGGTCGTACTTCACCAGCATCTTCAGACGTTGCACTACTGGAGTCAGAATGCCATTCCCCCGATGCTGAGCTCCACGCTCATGGTCAAAGTCGTGCACAACGTGCGGGCGCCCCCATGCGGTTTCGCGCGGGATTCGTCGCCATGTCATTGTTTTGGCGCCACTCCACCAGTCACCGATATGTGCTTCACGTATGTGATAAGCCACAGGTGCGCCGTCAGCATCAATTTCAACGCCGCCGCGGATATTCGGCATATCAAAATTCTGCTGCGGGTTACTGAGTCTGTCGGGATCAACAACCTGCACCGTCGTGGCATAACGCCCCTTACCTGGTCCAAGGCGATCGGTGCGATACTGAAGCACCATCAGGGCATCGCCATCAATCAGCTTGTGGCGAAAGGCCAGACGCAACATTTGTGGAACGGTTAGCTTGCGCTCAACGTCACAATAACGGCCTGTGTCGTATGCCCAGGTTCTCCAGTGGGAAGCGAGTGCTTTTCCGTACTCTTCCGCCCATACTGCGTCAAAACTTTTATTACCTGTCATCATCCGTAATACACGATAGTCAGGCTTCATGATCGGACGGAAATTGGCGCCGACCGCATTATCAAGCAGGCGAGTTATGGCACCATTGGCCCATCCATCATTTCGGACCAGATCCCGCGCACGGGAAACTATACGGTCACGGTAGATATTAATTTCGTTATCCGGTGACCATAGTGCGGGCTGCCAGTTCGCCAGTTGATCGCTGAAGGAATCCCCGGCGTCATATGGCACCCGGCTACCGCCCGTCAACATGCTGGGTTTTGGTGCCTGATAAGGTCTCCCGTCAGGACCAAGGATTTGCACTTTATTCATCAGAATCTGAACCTCACTGGCTTCCGTGGCCGGGCGACAATTCCCAGTTGCGCCTGCAGCAACTGAATCAGCGCCAGCAGGTCGGCGAGAGAGCTTTGCTGATAGGAGACAGAGCGCGTCCCATCACCCTGCGTATAGGAGAATGAGACGCCACGGCTGCCGGTAGTCAGGTCGATATAAGCCTGCTGCGCTTTCTGCAGAGCGTCTCTGAGCTGCTCATCAGTCATCCCACCAGCAAGTAAGCTCGTGTTTCGGTTAAACATGGTTTTCCTTATTGCGGCAGGAGTTTAGAAATGTTCTTACGCTTAACAGGAGCCATAGCCTCATCCACGATGGCACCCGGTAATTCGTAATTGATTTTTTCTTCTGGCTCGGCTGGCGCCGGCAGGAACTTATCGGGATCGGCCTGAAGGTTAGCGGCCCGAACATTGAGTTTTAATCCCATATGTTTCAGCCCACACAACGCGGCATAGCTGTAAACGAGGCAGTCGAGTGCTTCGTTCGCCCGTCCGGGGATAGGCTCCCAGACACTGAATCGCTGACCGGCCACCACTTTATAAACCAGTCGCTCGGCCAGCAGCTGGTTGAAATAGCCGAGGTCACGATCATCCGGGAAGTGCATATAGCCCGCACCGGCAGTACCTAAAGCTGGCGGTTCAAGATGCAGACGACCACGGACAACATCTTTCGCAGAGTTCACGCCAAGTATAATTGGCCTGAAGCTGGCTTTACTTTTTGATGTCGGTCGCTTGGTTGGCCAGACGGGGTTGCGTTTCCCACCCTGCGCAGATTCGCCCTTGATAGCCCAGACGCGGCGCCCAAGGCGATCTTTGCAGAACTCATAAACCTTTTGCGTGTGGTGACCGCCGGAGTCCATACATGCAGCCAGAATATTCAGCCCTCGCCCGTCGCCGCGTCGCCATATCTGTTTCAGGTACGCATCGAGGCGCTTCCAGGGTTCCTCAGTCTCCAGATCGCCATAAATGACGTCATGCGCAACTGACCACGATTCCTCGTCCCGCCCCCAGCCAGTGATCGTGATTTCGAATCGGTCATCCTGAGTATCGACGCCCGCAGTTAACAATGCCACGCCATCAGGAACGACGGCCGGGAAGACTTCACGGCGCGCCAGCAGGACATCAACCGGGAGCTGTTTCCCGTGGTTAGGCCGGTGCGGCAACCCCATCTGGGTGTTCCACCAGGCCTGTTCCTTATCCGGATCCCCTTTCGCATCGAGGTATTTCTTTGCAATGTCCGATGGCTTGTCTTTTTGCCAGGGACTGAAGAGTTTTGACGCCTGGTACCCGGCGTGGTGATTATCCAGCGCCTCGGCCCCGCAGTCCGGGCAAATCGCCCGGTATACGGCATGCCGTTCCGACTCTGACCAGCGCCAGACGGCATCAACACTGCCCTCGTCTCCTTCATGCCATTTCTGGTCGTATTCCATTAATGGTGAATGGCGGGAACCACAACATTCAAACGGTTTGGTCTGATGCCAGCGGATTGTCTGTAATGCCCGCAGACGCTCACCCTCTGACCAGCCAGCACCACAACATTCACAATGGATCATGGCCGCTTTGGTCAGGTGCTTATCACCTTCTTTTGGCCATTGAACATGTTTGAAGAAATCAAGGAACTGTCGGTGCCCGCAATGGGGGCAAACTACAGAGGCCCGCCGCTGATCTGAATCTTCGTAACTGTCAGCAATCCGGCTTTCATCTTCGATCGTCGGCGAACAAGCCCGCACGGACAGCCAGTTAAGGCCAAATGTGGCGGTTCGCTCTTCCGCCAGAGCGATGGGATCGCCCTCACGGGTAATCGGATATTTATCCACCTCATCTGCCAGCAGAACACGGATCGGACGGCGCGCAAGGTTATCTGGACTACCGGCGCCGGCCAGCGCCAGAAATCCGCCGGTGAAAGCTTTATACAGAATGGTTTCTTTTGAACTCTTCTGCTTTGAGTCACCTATGATGTTACGCAGAACTGGCGTTACCCTAACCAGCGGGCTGATGCGTTCTTTGGAAAACTGCTCAGCGGCCTCTTCCTTCGGCTGCAGGAGCAAAATCGGACATGGGTCGAGGTGCGCAAAATAACCAAACAGGTTTTCCAGCAGCGCGGTTTTCATTAACTGGGTACAGCACATCACGGTGATAATGTGGACGCCCGATTCCGTCGCGGCCAGCATAGGACCGCGGGCAATTTCAACCGTTGATGTTTCCCAGTTCCCGGAGGTACTGCCAGCTTCTTTCGCCAGCTTCCGGTAGTCATCGGCCCATTGCGGGACGCTGATCCGCGGCGGCGGTGTCCACCCTTTCCGGACACTCAGTTGAAGACGCTCAATCTTCCGCTGGGTTAAACTCTGGTTCTCCGAGGACTGAGATATGTTTGTGGACATGTTCAATCAGCACCTCTGTCATCCTGTCCGCCGGCACATTCAGATCGGCGGCTATCAGCGGTGCCACGCGTGAAGGCCAGTTCAGCCAGGCATCACGCTGCTGGCGAAAGGCGTTAAACAGAACCTCCTCGGCGATGGCCAATTCAATTGTCTGGCCGCTGTCTTTTTCATACTGGAGCTTTGCCTGCAGGGCCATGTAATTTTCACGGATCCGCGCGGCCTCTTCCCTGGAAAGGACTGCACCTTCTGTAAGCATTATCTGGCGAACGGTTTCATCAATTTCATCGTCGCCATCATTCCGGGGTGCTGGGGCTTTTTTCTTCTTCGCGTTTGATGCCCGCGGATCTTTTCCATCACGGTTTTTCTTCAGCGCGGCATCGCTCGCCTCAACATCAATCAGGTCGCCATCCATGACGATAAACCGACCAGCCTTGATCCATCGGCCAATAGTCTTGCGATCGACGCCTGAATGTTGCGCGTACTGACTCTGGTTCATCGTGGTCATGGGACATCACCTGGGACATTTTTGGGGTGGGACATTTACCTGGGACATTTTTTCAATGTCCCACACGAATGTCCCACTGGAATAAATGGAATAATCCGTGCTGGCTCTGGCGTGGCTGGCGATCCCTTGGGGTGGGACATGGGACACAAAATAAAAGTTTGTAGCTAGGAAAACACTGCGGCGCGCAATGCCCGTGCCTTACAAAAGTCTCAGGAAGGACCCAAACCCTATGGGGTAGGTATTCAGGTCATTTTGCCGTTCGAATCGCTTCCTCAATCGCCCTACTCAGCGCGCCGGGCATTAAGCCGGCTGCCATTGACCGTGAGCGGTTCATGTAGTCAAGCGTAGGCGTAACAGGTAGAGCATCACCAAACCTCACCAGCAGCTTAGGAGCACGCTGTTTCCGCTTTGGTCTGCGCGTACCATTCGCTGAGCGCCGGGCTCGTTTCTTTTTCGCCTTCTTCGGTTTACGCCTCTGCCAGACAACATCAACACCATTGACCTCACCTACGAACACATTCGGCTTCGCTTTCAACTGCGACAGCTTATTTCGCGGCATGTTGCCGTATTTGTTCAGTTTGATGTTCTTTGGATTGAGCAGCGCCTGGCTGTTCAGTTTATGTTCACCACCAAATTCAAAGGGTTCGAGATATTCAGCGGCGACATCGCGCACAAAGACTTTTGCGCGGAGGTTGTTCTTTCTGGCGCCAGCAGAGCCCACTGAGTTGACGGTGAACGGCGTCGGCGATTCCAGTTTTCGCCCCAGTGCCACCTTTTGCGCTGCGGCGATATCAGCGTGGTTATGTACCAGGTAATCCGTGTGTTGGTGTCGATAAGTTTCCTAAACCCCAGCGCGACCGCTACATAACTGATGAAGAGTACATAGCTATCTTCACTCATGCGACACCTGCAGTTAAAGCCGCGATGGAAATTGCGTATCTTTGCGCTGCAAGGGTATCTGATGTTCTTAAAATGAACTGGAATCAGATTCTTGATAAAGGAATTTTCATACAGCAAGGTAAAACTGGTATTAAACAGATCAAAGCCTGGACTGAGCGTCTTAGTGCGGCTGTGGATATTTGCAGGGAATGGGGACAGGATGGCCCTGTTATCAGGACAATGTATGGTGAGCGTTATTCATACAAGGGATTTAATGAAGCATGGAGAAAAGCGAGAAACGCGGCTTCTGAAGAACTTGGTAGGCCACTTGATTGCACCTTCCATGATCTAAAGGCTAAAGGGATCTCAGACTATGAAGGATCTGGCAGGGATAAGCAAAAATTCAGTGGTCATAAGACAGAATCACAGGTACTTGTTTACGACAGGAAAGTTAAAATCAGCCCAACGTTGAACAAGAAAATGAGATGATTCTTTGGCGTCGGAGCATGCTTCGGCGCTAGAATTTTTCTCAGTGGATTTTCTCAATTTTTCTCATCGGGATGCAGGTCACTGAAAGGGAATGCTGTAAGTGTTTGAATAGTGGCGGAGAGAGGGGGATTTGAACCCCCGGTAGAGTTGCCCCTACTCCGGTTTTCGAGACCGGTCCGTTCAGCCGCTCCGGCATCTCTCCGTTCAGATGGTTGCCATGATGCCAGGAAATTTGGCATTTTAACAGTCCCTGTCCGTGCAATTTTGTTCAAGTGACGAGTTTGCGAGCAAAACGATGATTAAGTGGCCCTGGAAAGTACAAGAATCAGCACATCAAACTGCCCTTCCCTGGCAGGAAGCACTATCGATCCCCCTTTTAACGGGTCTGACGGAACAGGAACAAAGCAAATTAGTCACTCTTGCCGAACGTTTTTTACAGCAAAAGCGGCTTGTTCCTTTACAGGGCTTTGAACTGGATTCATTAAGAAGCTGCCGGATAGCACTTCTATTTTGCCTACCCGTTCTGGAGTTAGGACTGGAATGGCTGGATGGTTTTCATGAAGTCTTAATTTATCCTGCGCCATTTGTGGTCGATGATGAATGGGAAGACGATATCGGTCTGGTGCATAACCAACGTATTGTTCAGTCAGGTCAGAGCTGGCAGCAAGGGCCTATCGTTTTGAACTGGTTGGATATACAAGATTCTTTTGATGCTTCTGGTTTTAACCTGATTATTCATGAAGTCGCTCATAAGCTGGACACCCGTAACGGCGATCGCGCCAGCGGAGTTCCCTTTATTCCGTTGCGTGAGGTTGCTGGCTGGGAACACGATCTTCATGCTGCAATGAACAACATTCAGGAAGAAATCGAATTGGTTGGCGAGAATGCGGCGAGCATTGATGCTTATGCTGCCAGTGATCCTGCTGAATGTTTTGCCGTACTTTCTGAATATTTCTTTAGCGCCCCAGAACTTTTTGCTCCTCGTTTCCCTTCATTGTGGCAACGTTTCTGCCAATTTTATCAACAAGATCCTTTGCAGAGACTGCATCGCACTAATGATACAGACTCGTTTTCGGCGACGAATGTTCATTAATTAACAACTTTGCAGATTAATTAACCAATTGAAATGACTTATGAAATTTAGTGTTGACAGACAAGGTACCGCTAAGTAATATGCGCCCCGTTCACACGATTCCTCTGTAGTTCAGTCGGTAGAACGGCGGACTGTTAATCCGTATGTCACTGGTTCGAGTCCAGTCAGAGGAGCCAAATTCTAAAAATTCGCTTTTTTAGCGCAATGTCACTGACCTTAGTTGAACATTGTTTTTTAACGGATAGCGGGTTTTTAACATCTTAAGCGCCCTCGACCTTTATGGTTGAGGGCGTTTTGCTATGAACGCCATCACCATTTTCCCCTCGATTATAAAACTTGAGTTATTCAGTAGTCTCCCCTCTTGCAACTCACACTCAAAACTGCCTAACGAAAAGTTATTAATTTTCAATCATATTGCTATCAGGATTTACATTTTTTCGCTGTGCTAGAAAGGGCGCATTTATGTTAGCTCGTTCAGGGAAGGTAAGCATGGCTACGAAGAAGAGAAGTGGAGAAGAAATAAATGACCGACAAATATTATGCGGGATGGGAATTAAACTACGCCGCTTAACTGCGGGTATCTGCCTGATAACTCAACTTGCGTTCCCTATGGCTGCGGCAGCACAAGGTGTGGTAAACGCCGCAACCCAACAACCAGTTCCTGCACAATTCGCCATTGCAAATGCCAATACGGTACCCTATACCCTTGGAGCGCTGGAATCGGCCCAAAGCGTTGCCGAACGCTTCGGTATTTCGGTGGCTGAGTTACGCAAACTCAACCAGTTTCGTACGTTTGCTCGAGGTTTTGATAATGTCCGCCAGGGTGATGAACTGGATGTCCCGGCACAAGTTAGTGAAAATAATTTAACCCCGCCACCGGGTAATAGCAGTGGCAACCTTGAGCAACAGATAGCCAGTACTTCACAGCAAATCGGGTCTCTGCTCGCCGAAGATATGAACAGCGAGCAAGCGGCAAATATGGCGCGTGGATGGGCCTCTTCTCAGGCTTCAGGCGCAATGACAGACTGGTTAAGCCGCTTCGGTACCGCAAGAATCACGCTGGGCGTGGATGAAGATTTTAGCCTGAAGAACTCCCAGTTCGATTTTCTCCATCCGTGGTATGAAACGCCTGATAATCTCTTTTTCAGTCAGCATACTCTCCATCGTACTGACGAGCGTACGCAGATTAACAACGGCTTAGGTTGGCGTCATTTCACTCCCACATGGATGTCGGGCATCAACTTCTTTTTCGACCACGATCTTAGCCGTTACCACTCCCGCGCCGGCATTGGCGCGGAGTACTGGCGCGACTATCTTAAATTAAGCAGTAACGGCTATTTGCGACTGACCAACTGGCGCAGCGCACCTGAACTGGACAACGATTATGAAGCACGCCCGGCCAATGGCTGGGATGTACGCGCAGAAGGCTGGTTACCCGCCTGGCCGCACCTTGGCGGTAAACTGGTCTATGAACAGTATTATGGCGATGAAGTGGCCCTGTTCGATAAAGACGATCGGCAAAGTAATCCTCATGCCATAACCGCTGGACTAAACTATACCCCCTTCCCGCTGATGACCTTTAGCGCGGAGCAACGCCAGGGTAAACAGGGCGAAAATGACACCCGATTTGCCGTCGATTTTACCTGGCAACCTGGCAGCGCAATGCAGAAACAGCTTGACCCGAATGAAGTCGCTGCACGGCGTAGCCTTGCAGGCAGCCGTTATGAACTGGTGGATCGCAACAACAACATCGTTCTGGAATATCGCAAAAAAGAACTGGTCCGCCTGACCCTGACAGACCCCGTGACAGGGAAGTCAGGAGAAGTGAAATCACTGGTTTCGTCGCTACAAACCAAATATGCCCTGAAAGGCTATAACGTCGAAGCCACCGCTCTGGAAGCTGCCGGTGGTAAAGTGGTTACAACGGGTAAAGATATTCTGGTTACCCTGCCGGCGTACCGGTTCACCAGTACGCCAGAAACCGATAACACCTGGCCGATTGAAGTCACCGCTGAAGATGTCAAAGGCAATTTTTCGAATCGTGAACAGAGCATGGTGGTCGTTCAGGCACCTACGCTAAGCCAGAAAGATTCCTCGGTATCGTTAAGTACCCAAACATTGAACGCGGATTCCCATTCAACCGCCACACTGACTTTTATTGCGCATGATGCAGCAGGTAATCCTGTTGTCGGGCTGGTGCTCTCGACGCGTCACGAAGGTGTTCAGGACATCACCCTTTCTGACTGGAAAGATAATGGTGACGGAAGCTATACCCAAGTCCTGACCACAGGAGCGATGTCTGGCACGCTGACGCTGATGCCACAGCTGAATGGTGTGGATGCGGCTAAAGCCCCCGCCGTGGTTAATATCATTTCTGTTTCGTCATCCCGAACTCACTCGTCAAATAAGATTGATAAGGACAGTTATCTCTCCGGCAATCCTATCGAGGTGACGGTAGAACTGAGAGATGAAAATGACAAACCTGTTAAGGAGCAAAAACAGCAACTGAATACCGCAGTCAGCATCGACAACGTGAAACCTGGTGTCACTACAGACTGGAAAGAAACCGCTGATGGCGTCTATAAGGCAACCTATACCGCCTATACCAGAGGCAGTGGGCTTACTACGAAGCTGTTAATGCAAAACTGGAATGAAGATTTGCATACCGCTGGATTTATCATCGACGCCAACCCGCAGTCAGCAAAAATTGCGACATTATCTGCCAGCAATAATGGTGTGCTCGCCAATGAGAATGCAGCAAACACCGTCTCGGTCAATGTCGCTGATGAAGGAAGCAACCCAATCAATGATCATACCGTCACGTTTGCGGTATTAAGCGGGTCGGCAACTTGCTTTAACAATCAAAACACCGCAAAAACGGATGTTAATGGTCTGGCGACTTTTGATCTGTAAAGTAGTAAGCAGGAAGACAACACGGTTGAAGTCACCCTTGAAAATGGCGTGAAACAAACGTTAATTGTCAGTTTTGTCGGCGACTCGAGTACCGCGCAGGTTGATCTGCAGAAGTCGAAAAATGAAGTGGTCGCTGACGGCAATGATAGCGCCACAATGACCGCGACAGTCCGGGATGCAAAAGGCAACCTGCTCAATGACGTCAAGGTCACTTTCAATGTTAATTCAGCAGAGGCGAAACTGAGCCAAACCGAAGTGAATAGCCACGACGGGATCGCCACAGCTACGCTGACCAGTTTGAAAAATGGTGATTATAGGGTTACGGCCTCTGTGAGCTCTGGTTCCCAGGCTAATCAACAGGTGAATTTTATCGGTGATCAAAGTACTGCAGCCCTGACCCTCAGTGTGCCTTCAGGTGATATCACCGTCACCAACACAGCTCCGCTACATATGACTGCAACCTTGCAGGATAAAAATGGCAACCCACTAATAGATAAAGAAATCACCTTCTCTGTGCCAAACGACGTCGCAAGTCAGTTCTCAATTAGCAACGGAGGAAAAGGCATGACGGATAGTAACGGGGTTGCAATCGCCTCCCTGACCGGCACGTTAGCGGGCACGCATATGATCACGGCTCGTCTGGCTAACAGCAATGTCAGCGATACACAGCCAATGACGTTTGTGGCGGATAAAGACAGAGCGGTTGTCGTTCTGCAAACATCGAAAGCGGAAATCATTGGGAATGGCGTGGATGAGACAACTCTGACAGCAACAGTGAAAGATCCGTCGAATCATCCGGTGGCGGGAATAACGGTGACCTTCACCATGCCACAGGACGTTGCGGCAAACTTTACCCTCGAAAATAACGGCATTGCCATCACCCAAGCCAATGGGGAAGCGCATGTCACGCTGAAAGGTAAAAAAGCGGGTACGCATACGGTTACCGCAACGCTGGGTAATAACAATACCAGTGATTCGCAGCCGGTAACGTTTGTGGCGGACAAAACCTCGGCTCAGGTTGTCCTGCAGATGTCAAAAGATGAGATCACAGGTAATGGCGTCGATAACGCAACGCTAACTGCAACGGTTAAAGATCAGTTCGACAATGAGGTGAATAATCTTCCGGTAACATTCAGCTCAGCCTCTTCAGGACTCACCCTGACCCCGGGAGTAAGTAATACCAATGAGTCTGGCATCGCGCAGGCCACTCTCGCAGGCGTTGCCTTTGGTGAGCAGACGGTCACTGCATCACTGGCTAATAATGGTGCCAGCAACAACAAAACTGTGCATTTTATTGGCGACACAGCAGCGGCAAAAATTATCGAGTTGACGCCTGTCCCAGACAGCATAATCGCCGGTACCCCGCAGAACAGCTCCGGCAGCGTCATCACCGCCACAGTCGTTGATAATAATGGCTTTCCGGTGAAAGGTGTGACTGTGAACTTCACCAGCAGAACAAACTCTGCCGAAATGACGAATGGCGGCCAAGCCGTAACGAACGAACAGGGTAAGGCTACCGTCACTTATACCAATACCCGCTCCTCGATAGAATCAGGAGCGAGACCGGATACCGTTGAGGCCAGTCTGGAAAATGGTAGCTCCACGCTTAGCACATCAATTAATGTCAACGCTGATGCGTCTACGGCACATCTCACCTTGCTACAGGCACTTTTTGATACAGTCTCCGCAGGCGACACTACCAATCTGTATATTGAGGTGAAGGATAATTACGGCAACGGTGTACCCCAGCAGGAGGTAACCCTCAGAGTATCACCAAGTGAAGGCGTGACCCCCAGTAATAACGCTATATATACTACCAACCACGACGGCAATTTTTACGCAAGCTTTACCGCTACAAAAGCCGGGGTTTATCAAGTGACGGCAACCCTCGAAAATGGCGATTCGATGCAACAAACAGTGACCTATGTGCCGAACGTCGCGAATGCCGAAATCACGCTGGCAGCCTCGAAGGATCCGGTGATTGCCGACAATAACGATCTCACGACACTAACAGCAACAGTCGCTGATACAGAGGGCAATGCGATAGCCAACACTGAAGTAACATTTACTCTGCCGGAAGATGTGAAGGCGAACTTCACGCTGAGCGATGGCGGTAAAGCGATTACTGATGCTGAAGGCAAAGCGAAAGTCACGCTGAAAGGTACAAAAGCAGGCGCTCATACTGTTACAGCATCGATGACTGGCGGTAAGAGTGAGCAGTTGGTGGTGAACTTTATTGCGGATACGCTCAGTGCGCAGGTTAATCTTAACGTTACCGAGGACAACTTTATCGCCAATAACGTTGGGATGACCACACTTCAGGCAACAGTGACTGATGGAAACGGCAACCCGTTAGCCAATGAGGCGGTGACATTCACGCTACCGGCAGACGTGAGCGCAAGCTTCACTCTCGGACAAGGCGGTTCCGCCATTACTGATATCAACGGCAAGGCTGAAGTTACACTGAGCGGTACAAAATCCGGCACCTACCCCGTGACAGTTAGCGTGAACAATTATGGTGTCAGTGATACGAAACAGGTGACTTTGATTGCCGATGCTGGTACCGCAACACTAGCCTCCTTAACCTCTGTATACTCATTCGTCGTCAGCACGACCGAGGGCGCAACCATGACGGCAAGCGTCACTGACGCTAACGGCAACCCGGTAGAAGGCATAAAAGTTAATTTCCGCGGAACCTCCGTCACGCTAAGCAGCACCAGCATTGAAACGGATGATCGGGGTTTCGCTGAAATTCTTGTGACAAGCACCGAGGTCGGACTGAAAACAGTTTCAGCCTCTCTGGCAGATAAACCTACTGAAGTCATCTCGCGATTACTGAATGCCAGTGCAGATGTTAATTCTGCGACGATTACCAGTCTGGAGATACCGGAAGGTCAGGTAATGGTCGCACAAGACGTAGCAGTTAAAGCTCACGTTAACGACCAGTTTGGCAACCCGGTTGCGCATCAACCCGTGACATTCAGTGCAGAGCCATCCTCGCAAATGATCATCAGCCAGAATACGGTCTCTACTAATACGCAGGGTGTAGCCGAGGTCACCATGACGCCCGAAAGAAACGGTTCGTATATGGTGAAAGCATCCCTGCCGAATGGAGCCTCACTTGAGAAACAACTGGAGGCTATTGATGAAAAACTGACACTCACGGCGTCCAGTCCGCTTATCGGTGTCTATGCCCCTACAGGCGCTACTCTGACGGCAACGCTAACCTCTGCAAATGGCACTCCAGTGGAGGGTCAGGTCATCAACTTTAGCGTAACGCCAGAAGGGGCGACGTTAAGTGGCGGAAAAGTGAGAACTAACTCTTCAGGTCAGGCTCCAGTCGTTTTGACCAGCAATAAAGTCGGTACATATACGGTGACTGCATCTTTCCATAACGGCGTAACAATACAGACACAGACAACCGTGAAAGTCACTGGCAACTCAAGCACCGCCCATGTTGCTAGCTTTATCGCTGATCCATCGACTATCGCCGCCACCAACACTGATTTAAGTACCTTAAAGGCAACGGTTGAGGATGGCAGTGGTAACCTGATCGAAGGTCTCACTGTGTACTTCGCCTTAAAAAGCGGCTCTGCCACATTAACGTCATTAACAGCGGTGACCGATCAAAACGGAATCGCGACAACAAGCGTGAAAGGAGCGATGACAGGTAGCGTCACGGTAAGCGCAGTCACGACCGCTGGTGGAATGCAAACAGTAGATATAACGCTGGTGGCTGGCCCGGCAGACACCTCGCAGTCCGTCCTTAAGAGCAATCGGTCATCACTGAAAGGGGACTATACCGATAGTGCTGAATTACGTCTTGTTCTGCACGATATATCAGGCAATCCGATCAAAGTTTCTGAAGGGATGGAATTTGTGCAATCAGGTACTAACGTGCCCTATATAAAAATTAGCGCAATTGATTACAGTCTAAATATCAACGGTGATTACAAAGCCACTGTTACAGGCGGCGGAGAGGGTATCGCAACGCTGATCCCTGTATTGAATGGTGTTCATCAAGCTGGTCTGAGTACCACAATACAATTCACTCGAGCAGAAGACAAAATAATGAGCGGTACAGTATCAGTCAATGGTACTGACCTACCGACAACTACATTCCCTTCGCAGGGGTTCACCGGGGCGTATTATCAGTTGAATAATGACAACTTTGCCCCAGGAAAAACGGCGGCTGATTATGAGTTTTCAAGCTCTGCCTCCTGGGTCGATGTTGATGCTACCGGTAAAGTGACATTTAAAAATGTCGGCAGCAATTGGGAAAGGATTACGGCGACGCCAAAATCAGGAGGCCCTAGCTATGTATACGAAATCCGTGTGAAGAGTTGGTGGGTGAACGCCGGCGATGCTTTCATGATATACAGCCTTGCTGAAAATTTTTGCAGTAGCAATGGCTACACACTTCCCCGTGCAGACCATTTAAACCATAGTCGTTCCCGAGGCATCGGGTCACTGTACAGTGAATGGGGAGATATGGGGCATTACACGACTGACGCTGGTTTTCAATCAAATATGTATTGGTCATCTAGTCCCGCAAACTCAAGCGAACAATACGTAGTTTCCCTGGCAACAGGTGATCAAAGCGTATTTGAAAAGCTTGGGTTTGCTTATGCGACATGTTATAAAAACATCTGATTTTCCTCTATAATTTCTTAAAGAGTGCTCCATTCGGGGCACTCTTTTTTTACATTCCCTCTATAGAGCTTGCTCTTCTCTCACAGAAAATGAATAAATAAAAATGCGATACCGCCAGATTCGCGTTCGGTGTGACTATGATCATTTTCGGTGAGTACAGCTTTGATCCAAAGGCTGGTTTTCTGTGATGATTGACCAGCCTCAGAGTATTGATGACACCACCGTTCATAACAGATCGGCATTACTATGCATAAGTACTGTCTCATATTCTCGCCAAAACACTTTTTAATGCCTTTGCGAATTCATCCAGACTTATATTGTCAATTTTTTGCCCAACGACGACTGACTCCGAAACATCGGCCATTGCGGGCCATCGCGTTTTGTAATCAGCATAAATTGCAACAACGGGAGTATTATAGGCACTTGCCATATGTAATATTGAGGTGTCAGGAGTTATTGCGATATAAGCATCTTTTATGATTGCTGCTGAACGTTTAATCGAGGGTGGTAAGGATAAACGGTAGACATTATTATAACAATCCACTAATGCCCTGGCTTTATCTTCACCTTTGGGTCCATGAACGATCACTATTGGCATATCTGTTTCACTTTGAATTTTTGCTATTAGATTTTCTGCAATCGATAATGAAAATGTACGTTCCTGCGAGCTACCTTCTAAATTGAACGCAATGTAAGATCCTAACGATCGCATTTCCTCGCGCACCTCATCGAGTACATCCTCACTTAGTGGCAATTCATATATTGGCCTGACTGCTGGAAAACCCGCCTCACGCATCATAAATGCCCATGTCATAGGTACGGGAGCCCGGAGTTTCTGATCCATACGGGACGCGTTCTTGCACAAAGGGGAGAAGCAATTCATGGTTATACCAACAACCTGAAAATTCGTTTTTGCTTTCAACTGACTGATAAATAACATCGTTTTCAGGTTCTTTTTACGCATCCCCTCAATGCAAAGATCCGGCGTACCGTATTGCTGTGTTATGTTCTTTGCTAAATCTTTTATTTCTTTTAATGTTGCGTGATCCTGCATAGTCATTGTGACTAATGTTAATTTAGTCTGTTCAAGTTTAAGCGCATTAAAGACTTCTAAATTAATTGTCGACATTACAATTAAAAGATGCTTAATTTTATGCAATTCAAGCGCCCGAATAACAGGAAAGATGGCCATAGCATCGCCAATCTGATCGGGAATATGGATGACAACAAAGTCTGTTTTTTCAATATTGAAATTATAAGCTTTATAATCGTAGTAACTAAATGCAATACGTCTCAACAATGATGCTAAAAACATACCTAACCTCGCCTCCCTACTGGTTATAATGCAATGCAGTCTATCAGGCTCATCAGGGTGCCATTTTGTGCATATGCGGACTTTTATGTTTCATATCTCTAACCTGTGGGTCCTCTGCTTAATCCTTAAACAACACCAGCAACTCCTGCGCTTTCATCTTCCATCGAATTTTTCATGTTGCCGCTAATCAGCCATAAAATCATTTGCAGATGCGCTCTGTCGAGGTAGTCTCATAAGGTTCGTTTATAGATCGACGGCAATGTGAGTTACCTTTTCCATACTAATTATAAAAAGACAGTACAAACAGGATCATTATGGACTCCACGCTCATCTCCACTCGTCCCGATGAAGGGACGCTTTCGTTAAGTCGCGCCCGACGAGCTGCGTTAGGCAGCTTCGCTGGTGCCGTCGTCGACTGGTATGATTTTTTACTCTATGGCATCACCGCCGCACTGGTGTTTAATCGCGAGTTTTTCCCGCAAGTAAGCCCGGCGATGGGAACGCTCGCCGCATTTGCTACCTTTGGCGTCGGATTCCTTTTCCGTCCGCTCGGCGGTGTCATTTTCGGTCACTTTGGCGACCGACTGGGACGTAAGTGCATGTTAATGCTGACCGTCTGGATGATGGGCATCGCGACAGCCTTGATTGGTATTCTTCCTTCATTCTCGACCATTGGGTGGTGGGCACCTATTTTGCTGGTGACACTGCGTGCCATTCAGGGATTTGCCGTCGGCGGCGAATGGGGAGGCGCGGCGTTGCTTTCCGTTGAAAGTGCACCGAAAAATAAAAAAGCCTTTTACAGTAGCGGTGTACAAGTTGGCTACGGTGTAGGTTTACTGCTTTCAACCGGACTGGTTTCATTGATCAGTATGATGACGACTGACGAACAGTTTTTAAGCTGGGGCTGGCGCATTCCTTTCCTATTTAGCATCGTACTGGTACTGGGAGCATTGTGGGTGCGCAATGGCATGGAAGAGTCCGCGGAATTTGAACAACAGCAACATTATCAAGCTGCCGCGAAAAAACGCATCCCGGTTATCGAAGCGCTGTTACGACATCCCGGTGCTTTCCTGAAGATTATTGCGCTACGACTGTGCGAATTGCTGACGATGTACATCGTTACTGCCTTTGCACTTAATTATTCAACCCAGAATATGGGGCTACCGCGCGAACTTTTCCTTAATATTGGTTTGCTGGTAGGTGGATTAAGCTGCCTGACAATTCCCTGTTTTGCCTGGCTTGCCGATCGTTTTGGTCGCCGTAGGGTTTATATCACAGGTGCGTTAATCGGAACGTTGAGCGCATTTCCTTTCTTTATGGCGCTTGAAGCACAATCTATTTTCTGGATAGTTTTCTTCTCCATAATGCTGGCAAACATTGCGCATGACATGGTGGTGTGTGTGCAACAACCGATGTTTACCGAAATGTTTGGTGCCAGTTATCGCTATAGTGGCGCTGGAGTCGGTTATCAGGTTGCCAGTGTGGTTGGCGGTGGATTTACACCTTTTATTGCCGCTGCACTCATCACTTACTTTGCCGGGAACTGGCATAGCGTCGCCATTTATTTGCTGGCTGGATGCCTGATTTCCGCAATGACCGCTTTGTTGATGAAAGACAGTCAACGCGCTTGATAGCCTGGCGAAGATCATCCGATCTTCGCCTTACACTTTTGTTTCACATTTCTGTGACATACTATCGGATGTGCGGTAATTGTATGGAACAGGAGACACACATGAATAATAAGGGCTCCGGTCTGACCCCAGCTCAGGCACTGGATAAACTCGACGCGCTGTATGAGCAATCTGTAGTCGCATTACGCAACGCCATTGGCAACTATATTACCAGTGGCGAATTACCTGATGAAAACGCCCGCAAACAAGGTCTTTTTGTCTATCCATCACTGACCGTAACCTGGGACGGTAGCACAACCAATCCCCCCAAAACGCGCGCATTTGGTCGTTTTACTCACGCAGGCAGCTACACCACCACGATTACTCGCCCTACTCTCTTTCGTTCGTATCTTAATGAACAACTTACGTTGCTGTATCAGGATTATGGTGCGCATATCTCTGTGCAACCCTCGCAGCATGAAATCCCTTATCCTTATGTCATCGATGGCTCTGAATTGACACTTGATCGCTCAATGAGCGCTGGGTTAACTCGCTACTTCCCGACAACAGAACTGGCGCAAATTGGCGATGAAACTGCAGACGGCATTTATCATCCAACGGAATTCTCCCCGCTATCGCATTTTGATGCGCGCCGCGTCGATTTTTCCCTCGCACGGTTGCGCCATTATACCGGTACGCCAGTTGAACATTTTCAGCCGTTCGTCTTGTTTACCAACTACACACGTTATGTGGATGAATTCGTTCGTTGGGGATGCAGCCAGATCCTCGATCCTGATAGTCCTTACATTGCCCTTTCTTGTGCTGGCGGGAACTGGATCACCGCCGAAACCGAAGCGCCAGAAGAAGCCATTTCCGACCTTGCATGGAAAAAACACCAGATGCCAGCATGGCATTTAATTACCGCCGATGCTCAGGGTATTACTCTGGTGAATATTGGCGTGGGACCGTCCAATGCTAAAACCATCTGCGATCATCTGGCAGTGCTACGCCCGGATGTCTGGTTGATGATTGGTCACTGTGGCGGATTACGTGAAAGTCAGGCCATTGGCGATTATGTACTTGCACACGCTTATTTACGCGATGACCACGTTCTTGATGCGGTTCTGCCGCCCGATATTCCTATTCCGAGCATTGCTGAAGTGCAACGTGCGCTTTATGACGCCACCAAGCTGGTGAGTGGCAGGCCCGGTGAGGAAGTCAAACAGCGGCTACGTACAGGTACTGTGGTAACCACAGATGACAGGAACTGGGAATTACGTTACTCAGCTTCTGCACTTCGTTTTAACTTAAGCCGGGCCGTAGCAATTGATATGGAAAGTGCAACCATTGCCGCGCAAGGATATCGTTTCCGCGTGCCATACGGGACACTACTGTGTGTTTCAGATAAACCGTTGCATGGCGAGATTAAACTTCCCGGTCAGGCTAACCGTTTTTATGAAGGTGCTATTTCCGAACACCTGCAAATTGGCATTCGGGCGATCGATTTGCTGCGCGCAGAAGGCGACCGACTGCATTCGCGTAAATTACGAACCTTTAATGAGCCGCCGTTCCGATAATAAGTTCTGAACCTTCTCATCAGAAATAGATGTGAAGGATTAAGTAAGACATCTGGCAAATAGCCTGCAATCAACGCGGGCTGTTTGCTTCCTTGGGCAGATGCGAGTTTCATTATCGTCTTAATGATTTCCGCATATTAAAAGCATGTATGCTTTCAAAATATAATTATAAAAAATCCCGCCAACAACATTAGTTTTTATAAAACAAAATATAAGATTATGGCTTTAGAATATTTTTATTTCTAATAGACGAGATTTTTCCTGTTATGATATAATATGCTGATTTAACACATGTTAACGATTTACCAGTAATGTAAATAAATTTTCGAGGAGATCATTCCAGTGGGACGTAAATGGGCCAATATTGTTGCTAAAAAAACGGCTAAAGACGGTGCAACGTCTAAAATTTATGCAAAATTCGGTGTAGAAATCTATGCTGCTGCTAAACAAGGTGAACCCGATCCAGAATTAAACACATCTTTAAAATTCGTTATTGAACGTGCAAAGCAGGCACAAGTTCCAAAGCACGTTATTGATAAAGCAATTGATAAAGCCAAAGGCGGCGGAGATGAAACGTTCGTGCAGGGCCGTTATGAAGGCTTTGGTCCTAATGGCTCAATGATTATCGCCGAGACATTGACTTCAAATGTTAACCGTACGATTGCTAACGTTCGCACAATTTTCAATAAAAAAGGCGGCAATATCGGAGCGGCAGGTTCTGTCAGCTATATGTTTGACAATACGGGTGTGATTGTATTTAAAGGATCAGACCCTGACCATATTTTTGAAATTTTACTTGAAGCTGAAGTTGATGTTCGTGATGTGACTGAAGAAGAAGGTAACATTGTTATTTATACCGAACCTACTGACCTTCATAAAGGAATCGCGGCTCTAAAAGCAGCTGGAATCACTGAGTTCTCAACAACAGAATTAGAAATGATTGCGCAATCTGAAGTTGAGCTTTCCCCAGAAGATTTAGAAATCTTTGAAGGGCTTGTTGATGCCCTTGAAGATGACGACGATGTACAAAAAGTTTATCATAACGTCGCAAATCTCTAATTATATTTTAAAGAAATCTGTCTTTACGGCAGATTTCTTTAATCTCATATAACCCTTATAAAAAATATAATGTTCAACTCGTCATATTGATTATAAGAAATCCCCGTTCCCAGAGAAATAATATTTATTAAAATTCCAGTTCTTCTTTTTCTGATTACAGAAGGCAAAGTGGCAATTACGCATAGTTTCCCGATAAAGACGCGATAGCGACATCCCGCATAAGGCATTTTTCTCTTTATCTTTGTACGGTACTTCATGGAACAGAGTTTTTGACCTTGCGAATCGTGATGTCTGTTGGGGGGCAACTTGCTCACTGAAGCGTGAGACTCGATTAAGCGCACGAAACACAGAAATCAAAAAACCCGGTCACTTTTTTACAAGGTAACCGGGTAAAAATAATTTTTATTTTTTAACTGTTTTGAGACTCATAGAGATGTCTCAAAACTAAAATTTGGCTCCTCTGACTGGACTCGAACCAGTGACATACGGATTAACAGTCCGCCGTTCTACCGACTGAACTACAGAGGAATCGTGAGAACGAGGCGAATATTAGCGATGCCCACCCACAATGTCAAAGCCTGTTTTTTAAATTTGAAATCGTTTGCTGAAATAATCTGCATTTTGTCGTTTATTCCGACACAACTGGCTTTTTTTCACACTTTTGCGGCTCGGGTCGAGGGTATTTCCATAGCCAACGTCCAGTAACCATTCGCCAGTAAAACAGCACGGCCCGCACAGCCCAGTCGGCAAACATTCCCATCCAGACACCAACCACACCCCAGCCAAGCATGATTCCCAGCACATAACCGACTACAACCCGACAACCCCACATGCTCAACATCGAAACCCACATGGCGTAACGGGCATCACGAGCACCTTTAAATCCAGCGGGTAGCACCCATGAGGCGGACCAAATAGGCATAAATAAAGCATTTAGCCAAATCAGAATCACAACGACATGTTTAACCTGTGGATCCTGGGTGTAAAACGATGCCATAAGCCCGGCAAAGGGAGCCGTTAGCCAGGCGATGGCCGTTAATCCAAGAGTGGACAGCCAGAACACATGCCGCAACTGAATCTCTGCTTGCGCTATCTGCCCTACCCCCAACCTTCGGCCTGTAATGATCGTAGAAGCAGAGCCGAGCGCACTTCCGGGTAAGTTGATAAGAGCCACAATTGAAAACGCGATAAAATTTCCGGCAATAACACTGGTCCCCATCCCGGCAACGAACATTTGGGTTAATAACCGACCACTGGTAAATAACACTGATTCGACACTAGCGGGAATACCAATCCCCATGACTTCCCAGATAATGCTAAAATTCAGCGGTTTAAAATAGCTCTTTAACGAAATCCTTAGCGCAGGATTAAAACCAATCGCCAGCACCCACAAAATTGCAACTGCGCCAATATAACGAGAAATGGTTAAACCCAGCCCTGCCCCGACAAATCCCAGTCCCGGCCAGGAGAAAAGGCCGTAAATCAATATGCCGCTAATAATAATATTAAGAATATTCAGGCTACCGTTAATCAGTAGCGGTATTTTCGTATTCCCTGCACCACGAAGTGCCCCGCTACCAATCAAAGTGATGGCAACTGCTGGATAACTGAGTACCGTCAGCTCCAGATAAGTCAACGCCAGTGCTTTAACTTCTGTCGTGGCATCACCCGCGACGAAATCAATAATTTGTTCGCCAAAATGATGAATAAGCGTTGCCAACAGTACGGCAAACAACGTCATGATCACCAATGACTGCCGCGTCGCCACCCTCGCTCGTCGTCGATCCCGCTTACCGAGACTAAATGCCACAACGACAGTAGTACCAAGATCGATAGCAGCAAAAAAAGCCATAATGACCATATTGAAGCTGTCCGCCAATCCCACGCCGGCCATCGCATCTTTTCCCAGCCAGCTGACCAGAAAAGTGCTCAGGACACCCATCAACAGGACACAGGCATTCTCCATGAAGATAGGAACAGCAAGCGGGGTTATCTCGCGCCAGAACAACACTTTGTAGCTCTTGCGTTTAGCGTGCCAGCGAGTGCCGTGAACAACCTGGCGTAAAGCAGAGGAGATATTCAAAGCCGACCTTAATTGCAGAAAGTGAAACCACATTTCAAATAATGAGGGAGAATCAGCAAAGCTGCAAAGATTTTCGCCAACAAATTGTCTGCAAATGCAACAAACTGTTGATAGAAACGGCAAACAGTTGGGAAATTTAAAAATCGGGTTTGACAAAAGATTTTTCGCCGTTAAGATGTGCCTCAACAGCGATTCCTCTGTAGTTCAGTCGGTAGAACGGCGGACTGTTAATCCGTATGTCACTGGTTCGAGTCCAGTCAGAGGAGCCAAATTTCTGAAAAGCCCGCTTTTATAGCGGGCTTTTTGCTATATCTGATAATCAATTTCCTCTTCACTGTTCTCCATCACCTGGCGCTTGATATCCTCAACTGACAGTCCTGCATTACAAAGTTCCAGAAAGCGCCAGACATAGTTACGTTGAAGTTGCCCTCGCTTCAGTCCCAACCATACAGTATTGGCATCGAAAAGATGCCGCGTATCCAGACGGATTAAATTCTCTTCCTCTTGTTCGCCGCTGGATTGTTCGGCAACTAATCCAATCCCCAGCCCAAGAGCAACATAGGTTTTAATGACATCAGAATCCTGCGCACTTAATACAATATATGCCAGCAAACCTTTGCGGGCAAATGCGTCATCAATACGTGAGCGCCCCGTAATCCCCTGTCGGTAAGTGATTAACGGCCACTTCGCTATTGATTCCAGCGTCAACGGTGTAATTTGCGTCAAGGGATGATCGAGTGGAACAAGCAAACTATGGTGCCAACGAAACCACGGGAAGGCGACGAGCTGCGGGTCATTACTCAAACGCTCGCTGGCGATACCAATATCAGCTTCGCCATTTTGCAACAACGTCGCAATTTCCTGTGGCGTACCCTGGATTAGCTCCAGCCGAACCTCCGGGAAAAGTTCGCGAAAAGCTTTAATGACCTCAGGCAAGCTATAACGTGCCTGAGTATGCGTCGTTGCAATAGTGAGAACGCCAGACGTATCGTTGGTAAACAGGTCTGCAAGCCGACGAACATTACTGGCTTCATTCAGAATACGTTCTGCAATGACCAGTAATGCTTTGCCCGGTTCAGTCATGCCCAGCAGTCGCTTACCTCGTCGAACAAATATTTCGATGCCAAGTTCATCCTCCAGTTCCCGAATATGACGGCTGACGCCGGACTGCGAGGTAAAAAGCATATTCGCAACCTCTGTCAGGTTGTAATCCTGACGTGCAGCCTCGCGGATTATCTTTAGTTGTTGGAAATTCACGGTAAACTCCGGGCAGCTCAGATTTCCCGTTATTGTTAAAGTCTAATGCCCGGCATAACAAATAATAAAAACCCGCATCTTATTCCATCCCGATATAACGCTTAGCTCACCAATTGCCACTGCCTTTTTTCCATCACTGGAGAACTAATCACTGACATTAACAACTCTTTCACTGCCTGTGCCTGTGGCGATAAGTTCGCTCTGGCGGGTAAATTTAATGACAAAGAGAGACTCATGGAAGGCGTGGTAATGCGTGACATCCACCCATTTACTGCGCCACATAACGAACGCGCGGCCGATTCGGGTAATACTGCAACGCCCATGCCGCTGGCAATCGCTGCGGTAAGCGTGGCAATAGACTCAATTTCACCAATGACTTTTGCCGTGAGCCGCCGTAGGGAAAAAGCCTCATCAACACGAAGTCTAACAGCACTGTAATCACTGGGGAGAAAGAGGTTCATTTGCGCAATAGCATTAACATCAACGCTTTGCCCCGGGCAATCTTGAGTTCCTACCAGGAAAAGATCTTCTTTCAGCAAAGCCTGACTGGATACCCCAGCCACAGGGGAATGCTCATAAATCACCGCCATATCGAGTTGGTGATTTATCAGTTTTTCGTTAAGCACTGCACCGCTATTTTCATGAAGATAGATAACGATCTCCGGGAATTCAGCGCGAACCGCTTGTAATAAGGGCATGGTGATAGATGACGCAGCGGTTCCTGGCGCAAAGCCAATCGAGACTTGCCCCGATAATGCCTGACCAACGTTATGCACCGCCAGTTGGGCCTGCTCACACTGACGTAAAATGGCCCGCGCATGGGTATAGAGAATTTTTCCGGCGTCTGTTGGCGTAACGCCCCGTTTTGTGCGAATCAAAAGTTGTTGATTTAACTCACCTTCCAGTGTGGCAACCTGCTGGCTGAGCGCTGGTTGTGCGATATGCAATACTTCAGCAGCCTGAGTCAGGCTACCAATATCTACAATTTTTACGAAGTATTTCAGGCGTCTGAAGTTCATGTTGCCTCCGGTTTTTGAGAATCGGCCCAAGTGCCGCCATTACTTACAACCAGACTGCAAGATGCTTGCCAGTTTTATTTTGGCGTTGATGTACAAGCTAACCAACTGTCAAATAAGAGATTATGATAGATTCGTCATTGGCTCTTTTCACCAGCAGTCGCGTTCCCCTGCCCTATAAAAGGAGGGTATGCACCACGATGGTTCATTACCAATAAGATTGAAATCTCATCACTTTGTTGAAATTGGCAGCAAACAAACAAAAAAATGCATTTCACCCTTTGACATCACCATGCACTGCCATTAATATGCGCCCCGTTCACACGATTCCTCTGTAGTTCAGTCGGTAGAACGGCGGACTGTTAATCCGTATGTCACTGGTTCGAGTCCAGTCAGAGGAGCCAAATTCAAAAAAGCCTGCTTTCTAGCAGGCTTTTTGCTTTCTAATTACCAACGCTCTTAAAACATCTGTCTTGAACCAGAACTAATTTGCACAGGCATTCCTGATCGACGTTGCAACGCAGCATTTGCGCGATTCACATCAACTTCTTGCCCGTTGATAAACGCCCGCAAAGATGGGGTTACCGGCAATGGCACTTTTCGGTCAGACTCATATTCTGCACGATTGCGCGACAGCGGCTCATGAACTTCCAGCCAGTTCGAGCCATCTGGTTCAGTGGTGTATTTTACTGGCTGGTCGATAATTTGCACACGCGTTCCAACAGGAACATTATCAAACAGATATTTGATATCGTCATTGCGCAGACGAATACAGCCCTGACTTACCCGAAGTCCAATACCAAAATTGGCATTGGTACCGTGGATGGCATACAACCTGCCAATATAAATCGCGTACAGCCCCATGGGGTTATCGGGCCCCGCAGGAACAAATGCGGGCAAACTCTCCCCTCGTTTCGCATATTCGCGCCGAGTGTTCGGCGTTGGCGTCCAGGTTGGTGCTTCTTGTTTACGTTCAACGGTAGTCACCCAGTTACGCGGGGTTTCTCGCCCAGCCTGGCCGATACCAATAGGAAAGACTTCCACTGTATTACTGTCTGGCGGATAGTAATAAAGACGCATTTCAGCGACGTTAACCACAATCCCTTTACGAACAGTGGCGGGCAAAATCAGTTGCTGCGGAATGGTGAGTTGTGAGCCAGGCTTCGGCAAAAAAACATCAGCGCCCGGATTCGCTTCCAGCATATTACTTAACCCTTGCCCGTATTGTGCGGCAAAAGTCTCCAGCGGCTGAGTATTGTGATCAGGAACAGTTACAGTAAGCGACTGCCCCACTAAACGGCTACCCTCTGGAGGTAATGGATAAGTTACCGCCAGGCTATTTTGGCTGGCAAAAAGCAGAGCAAATGAGCAAAGAATATTTACACGACGCATCATGTCCCTTTCCTAAGTCGCGAATACTATCCGATAAGTATAGCTTTTATCAGACTTTTCGTTTTTAGCTGTTCAAATCAGAAGTCGTATTCCCCGGTAGAACAATATTACTGGCAGCAAGTTCGCCCATGTTGTTGTATATCGCACAAGCAGCTTCGATGATGGGCATCGCCAGAGCTGCACCACTCCCCTCACCTAAACGCATATCCATATTGAGATAAGGCTCCAGCCCCAAATGCGAGAGCGCTATACGCGCGCCTTTTTCTACCGACAAGTGAGAAGGAATGAGATACGGTTTGATTGCAGGAGACATCTGGCAGGCTGCGAGCGCAGCAGCATAAGAAAGAAATCCATCCAGCAACACGGGTAAACCGCAGGAAGCAGCACCTAACATCACTCCAGCTATTCCGACCAAATCAAATCCACCCACTTTTGCCAGGACATCAATACCATCCTGAGGATTTGGTTGATTCAACGTAATCGCCCGACGCACAACATCAATTTTATTAGCCAGTTTATCTGTCGGCAGGTTTGCGCCAATCCCAACCACTTCTTCAGGATCCCGGCCAGTGATTGTGCTGACTATTGCCGCTGCCGGTGTCGTGTTTGCCATCCCCAGTTCACCTACACCAAACAGCGTGACACCGTTTTTTGCCAGCTCCCGCGTATAACATATGACGTCCAAAAGCAACTTTTCAGCCTGACGGCGACTCATTGCCGGAGCTGAAGCAATATTGCCGCTACCTCGTGCGACACGCATGTTGATAAGCCCGGGGATAGGCTCAGCACTATCAATACCAACATCAACTACGTGGACGTTAGCGCCCGCTTGTGCTGCCAGCACACACACGCCGGTTGTTCCGCGGGTCATATTTTCAGCCTGAATGGCTGTCACTTCTTTTGGGGAAATAGCGACCCCTTCCTCCCAGACGCCGTGATCGGCACACATAACCAGTACCGCTTTTTTGCCCACATGCGGTATGCCATTCAACCCCGGCATTCCCGCCAGTTGTATGGCAAGCGCCTCCAGCCTTCCCAGGCTACCAACAGGTTTGAGTAACCCGTCAATATGCCGTTGTGCACGCGACATAGCGGCAGGATCGATAGCAGGGATCGTATTCAGTAAATCGGCAAGTGTTTGCATGTCACGTCTCTTTATAGCAGTGCCAGCAGGAAGACCAGTTCACCAAGCTCTATAGCAGCTCCCAGCGTATCGCCGGTTTGCCCGCCCAGCGTACGTTTGAGAAGCTGACCGAGGATGAAAATCGCCACCATCGTCACCACCATAGCAGCCACACCATGCATACCCGGCAATAATACGGCAGCAAAAATAGCGGCTAAGCCGAGTGTGACGCAGGTTTGTCGCCCATCAATTTTGCCAATGAACACATTGCCAAGCCCTTCTTCCCGGGCATAACGATGACGATACATCAATAATGCGGCAGTCCCGCGGCTGACCGCACATGCTGCCGCCAGCGATGCAAGGATCGGTTCGCCACGCAGAGCCAACTCGCTTAATACCAGAATCTTTGCCAGTACAACAAAAATCAATGCCAGACCGCCATGGGTGCCTAAACGGCTATCACGCATGATTTCCAACATGCGATCGCGGCTACGTGCAGAAAATACGCCATCACAGGTATCGGCGAGGCCGTCTAGGTGGAATCCCCCGGTCATCAGCGCCAGCACAAGTACGCTAAACAGTGCCGCCAGTGGTACGCCACACCATGCCTGCAGCACCATGAAGACCAGCCCGCTAATCGCGCCAAGCAATAATCCAATTAAAGGAAAAGTAATAATACCGCGAGAATAATGCTCGAAATCCAGTCCCTGGGACCAGCGACGCGGTACAGGCAGACGCGTAATAAATGAGAGCATCGCCCAAAATAATTTACTCATTTGATTTTTACTCCAATACCCGAAACCACCAGCCATACTTCATTTGCCGCAGCGGCCAGCTGCTGATTTACCCGCCCGGCAATATCACGAAAATATCGTGCCAGACGACTCTCCGGCACAATCCCCATTCCCACTTCGTTAGTCACTAATACAACCTTTGCGGGGCAACATTGGCAGGCAGCAATCAACGACTGAATCTCAGCATTAATCGCCTGTTCCATCGCCTGATAATCCCATTCATCAGGGTCTTTATCGCCGCCATAATCAAACAACAGATTAGTCACCATTGTGGTAACGCATTCCAGCAACACAGCTTCATGCGGGTTAATGTCTGCATGAATTAATTCATCAAGATGTTGCCAACGCTCCACCGTGCGCCAGTGCGCCGGACGGCCTTGCCGATGATGTTCTATCCGTGCAGCCATCTCGTCATCAAGGATTTGCGAGGTGGCGATATACAGAACCTGTGAAGAGTCCCCAATAAGCGCCTCTGCGTGGCGACTCTTCCCGCTCCGTGCGCCCCCCGTCACCAAAATCATCATACCGACTCCTGATTCAATTGTATGATGGTATTCATTGAACAGAACAATGGATCCCCCACCATTGCTGACCGCAAAACATTTACACGATCAATACTGCGCGTAATATAATTAAAAATCCAGCATTCTCAATCCATTACGAAAGAAGATGGCATTGTGGAATAGCCAGACTTCCTCGTGTTAACGTCCGACAAAATGCGTCATTGACAGCGGTTTCTGTGGATTGACACATTTCATTCAGATAATGAATTAATGCTACTGCCGGACCAACCAGCAAACGGGCATTGTGTTCTGAAATCCAGGCTATTGATTCAACGTCAGCGACAGATCTGCGCTGTAAAAGAACTTGTAAAACAACGCAATAGAATTATCCGGAATGGTAGCGACTATGCACTAGAACACCACAATTTCGCTCTCTCGGTAAGGCACTGTCACAGCATTCAACAGAATGTGACTTGCCAGATTTATTAGCGCCACCAGATGTTTAACCGGGTAACCACGACCCAGTCGGGGATATATTCCATCTTCTCGCTGACATCATCAAGAATAAAAAGGTTTATCACACTCAGAGCAACGTTCTTCAGCAGGCGTGATAATTCTTCAACATTTAAAAGATGTGTTATTAAAGGCATACAAACTGGACGTATTGTATTTTCTTTTGGTGGTTGACCTAAGGTAGCAGTTTATCCTGATGCGCTGAGATTTCTGTAATATCTACGTCAACATTCTCCTCGAATAGAAAATGCAGCCTCGGCAAGTGATTCACATTTTTTAACAAAACGTTGTTAGCGTGCCATTTTCAGAAGCTCTCCAAGAAAGCGAATTCTTTTCTCAAATTCTGCATTCTCAGACACAGCTTTCTACTCCATGGCAATGGCCCAAATACGAAGTTGCTCAGGATCATTAGTGGTGCTGAGAAGTTAAATAACCATGCGGAGTACCACTCGTCATCACGTATTTATATATCATGAAGCTATTGTTGTGTTTTGTACATCAGTAGATGTATTCTGATATACTCCTTTTGCTAGACATAACCTTTCACCTGCTTGCAAAGCTTCTGTGTTCTGACATTGCCAAATTGTTGCAATTCTGTATCCAGCCTTCTTTCAGTCATAGCTTCGGGCCGCGATAAGACTCACTGATCTGACCCTGATTCCTCTTGCAGACTTTATAGACCAATTAAAATGCAGTTTCTGCAGGTCAACGTCTGACCATCATTGTCATCACTCTGGCCATTAGAGTAACCTTCTGCATTCATCCTTTTGTAAAAAGTTTATGTCAGTATCAGCAATTAACCGGACCTGATACTGATATGAGTCTTACCGCATATACGGTCAATTTCAGCAATTAATTACATTATCCACGCCAAAGTGTTTGTCATCGCAATGATGGTACCTTCTTTCAGACACCATTTTTTCAACTCCGTTTTCCACGGACCGCACTCTTATGTCAAGAGTGCGGTGATCCTACCCACGTAATATGGACCGCAAACCTATTGAAGATGTGATCTTCGAAATTAATAACTTTATCTCGCTCGGTGGTCGCACCATTGTTGATGCCACAGGGTCTGAGTCTATCGGAC
>OBWA01000128.1_pt1 | contig 54341 bp, 56 predicted proteins | sample 1501281 | NCBI WGS metagenome assembly OBWA01 (sample SAMEA2580035, study PRJEB22360) | human gut metagenome | biome: human gut; feature: human-associated habitat; material: faeces | place: Denmark | collected 2008/2010 | reverse complement strand
ACGTTAAATCATATCAGGCGTAATACCACAACCCTTAAGTTAGCGCTTATGGGATTGCTCCCCGCACAACGGCTACTTCTTCGGTTCGTAAGCGAGAACAGCCTTAAACTCAATATTACGTTCCTTTACGGTGAACTCACACAGCGAATCTCCGACCAGAAGCGTAAATCCCAGCACCGTTAAACACAGCACTATGACTGCCGCAAGGGCATATTTCGTCAGCATGTTTATATTGCCTCCATGCGAAGAAGGGACTACCATCCAAATTGTTCGGGTTTGGAGTGGCAGCCCCAGGGTTGATAGAAATATCTCCTGGGGCTTCATCTTTCCAGACCTCAGAGTAAACCTGAAACCGGAAAGCTTCAGGCACCCGCCGTTATCTTACCCTTCCTCAACAAAATAGCTGTTTATTTATACAGTGAGTCCTGTTTCGGACTTCTCACTCCTCATTTAATCAACTGAAGCTGAACCCGTTTTTTTCTGCATGACTCAATCGTCAAAATTCTTCGCCACCAGTCAGCACTGCCATAACTTGTCACATTGCAAAAGTAGCCAAATTGCTTCAGGCACCATCAGTTCACCATCACCAAAAAAAAGAAACATTCCAGAACTTCCGCATCTCGCCCAGCCGCTCCGACTTCTATACTGAATAGAAAACGCCAACATAAGAGAAACCTATGCCATTACCCGATTTTCATGTTTCTGAACCTTTTACCCTCGGTATTGAACTGGAAATGCAGGTGGTTAATCCGCCGGGCTATGACTTAAGCCAGGACTCTTCAATGCTGATTGACGCGGTTAAAAATAAGATCACGGCCGGAGAGGTAAAGCACGATATCACCGAAAGTATGCTGGAGCTGGCGACGGATGTTTGCCGTGATATCAACCAGGCTGCCGGGCAGTTTTCAGCGATGCAGAAAGTCGTATTGCAGGCAGTCACAGACCATCATCTGGAAATTTGCGGCGGTGGCACGCACCCGTTTCAGAAATGGCAGCGTCAGGAGGTATGCGATAACGAACGCTATCAACGCACGCTGGAAAACTTTGGTTATCTCATTCAGCAGGCGACCGTTTTTGGTCAGCATGTCCATGTTGGCTGCGCCAGTGGCGATGACGCCATTTATTTGCTGCACGGCTTGTCACGATTTGTGCCGCACTTTATCGCCCTTTCCGCCGCGTCGCCATATATGCAGGGAACGGATACGCGTTTTGCCTCCTCACGACCGAATATTTTTTCCGCCTTTCCTGATAATGGCCCGATGCCGTGGGTCAGTAACTGGCAACAATTTGAAGCCCTATTTCGCTGTTTGAGTTACACCACGATGATCGACAGCATTAAAGATCTGCACTGGGATATTCGCCCCAGTCCTCATTTTGGCACGGTGGAGGTTCGGGTGATGGATACCCCGTTAACCCTTAGCCACGCGGTAAATATGGCGGGATTAATTCAGGCCACCGCCCACTGGTTACTGACGGAACGCCCGTTCAAACATCAGGAGAAAGATTACCTGCTGTATAAATTCAACCGTTTCCAGGCCTGTCGCTATGGGCTGGAAGGCGTCATTACCGATCCGCACACTGGTGATCGTCGACCGCTAACGGAAGATACCTTGCGATTGCTGGAAAAAATCGCCCCTTCCGCACATAAAATTGGCGCATCGAGCGCAATTGAAGCACTGCATCGCCAGGTCGTCAGCGGTCTGAATGAAGCGCAGCTGATGCGCGATTTCGTCGCCGATGGCGGCTCGCTGATTGGGCTGGTGAAAAAGCATTGTGAGATCTGGGCCGGTGACTAAGTCGGGAATTGCCTTACAGAAGAATATCCCTGACAATGGTGTTTTAACTTACATTTAACAATGTTATGAAACACCCTTTAGAAACCTTGACCACCGCAGCAGGCATTTTGCTGATGGCTTTCCTCTCTTGCCTGCTGCTTCCCGCCCCCGCATTGGGGCTGACGCTGGCACAAAAACTGGTGAGCACGTTCCATCTGATGGATCTTAGTCAGCTTTACACTTTATTGTTTTGTCTGTGGTTTTTAGTGCTGGGCGCTATTGAGTATTTTGTTCTGCGCTTTATCTGGCGACGCTGGTTCTCGCTGGCGGATTAAACGTCGATTATCGCCGTACTTCGCGGCATACTTTGCTTATTCTCCTTCGCCTAAAGGAACGTTTATGGATAAGCAATCACTGCACGAAACGGCGAAACGCCTGGCCCTTGAGTTACCCTTTGTCGAGCTTTGCTGGCCTTTTGGCCCGGAGTTCGATGTTTTTAAAATTGGCGGCAAGATTTTTATGCTGTCGTCGGAGCTACGCGGCGTCCCCTTTATCAATCTGAAGTCCGATCCACAAAAATCCCTGTTAAATCAGCAAATATACCCAAGCATTAAGCCAGGGTATCACATGAATAAAAAGCACTGGATTTCGGTGTATCCCGGCGAGGAAATCTCCGAAGCGTTACTTCGCGATCTGATCAACGATTCGTGGAATCTGGTGGTTGATGGTCTGGCTAAACGCGATCAAAAAAGAGTGCGTCCAGGCTAAAGCGGAAATCTATAGCGCATTTTTCTCGCTTACCATTTCTCGTTGAACCTTGTAATCTGCTGGCACGCAAAATTACTTTCACATGGAGTCTTTATGGATATCATTTCTGTCGCCTTAAAGCGTCATTCCACTAAGGCATTTGATGCCAGTAAAAAACTTACCCCGGAACAGGCCGAGCAGATCAAAACTCTCCTGCAATACAGCCCATCCAGCACCAACTCCCAGCCGTGGCATTTTATTGTTGCCAGCACGGAAGAAGGTAAAGCGCGTGTTGCCAAATCCGCTGCCGGTAATTATGTGTTCAACGAACGTAAAATACTTGATGCCTCGCACGTCGTGGTGTTCTGTGCAAAAACCGCGATGGACGATGCCTGGCTGAAGCTGGTTGTTGACCAGGAAGATGCTGATGGCCGCTTTGCCACGCCGGAAGCGAAAGCCGCGAACGATAAAGGTCGCAAGTTCTTCGCTGATATGCACCGTAAAGATCTGCATGATGATGCAGAGTGGATGGCAAAACAGGTTTATCTCAACGTCGGTAACTTCCTGCTCGGCGTGGCGGCGCTGGGTCTGGACGCGGTACCCATCGAAGGTTTTGACGCCGCCATCCTCGATGCAGAATTTGGTCTGAAAGAGAAAGGCTACACCAGTCTGGTGGTTGTTCCGGTAGGTCATCACAGCGTTGAAGATTTTAACGCTACGCTGCCGAAATCACGTCTGCCGCAAAACATCACCTTAACCGAAGTGTAATTCTCTCTTGCCGGGCATCTGCCCGGCTATTTCCCCTCAGATTCTCCTGATTTGCATAACCCTGTTTCAGCCGTCATCATAGGCTGCTGTTGTATAAAGGAGACGTTATGCAGGATTTAATATCCCAGGTTGAAGATTTAGCGGGTATTGAGATCGATCACACCACCTCGATGGTGATGATTTTCGGTATTATTTTTCTGACCGCCGTCGTGGTGCATATTATTTTGCATTGGGTGGTACTGCGGACCTTCGAAAAACGTGCCATCGCCAGTTCACGGCTTTGGTTGCAAATCATTACCCAGAATAAACTCTTCCACCGTTTAGCTTTTACCCTGCAGGGGATTATCGTCAATATTCAGGCGGTATTCTGGCTGCAAAAAGGCACCGAAGCGGCAGATATTCTGACTACCTGCGCGCAGTTGTGGATCATGATGTATGCGCTGCTTTCAGTCTTCTCGTTGCTGGATGTTATTTTGAATCTGGCGCAGAAATTCCCGGCAGCATCTCAGTTACCGCTGAAAGGGATATTTCAGGGGATTAAACTGATCGGCGCGATTCTGGTCGGCATTTTGATGATCTCGCTGCTGATTGGTCAGTCGCCAGCGATTCTGATCAGCGGTCTTGGTGCAATGGCTGCCGTGCTGATGTTGGTATTTAAAGATCCGATTCTTGGTCTGGTGGCAGGTATTCAGCTTTCCGCGAACGATATGCTGAAACTGGGCGACTGGCTGGAGATGCCGAAATACGGCGCGGATGGCGCGGTGATCGATATTGGGTTAACCACCGTCAAAGTGCGTAACTGGGACAATACCATTACCACTATTCCCACCTGGTCTCTGGTTTCTGACTCCTTTAAAAACTGGAGCGGGATGTCAGCATCTGGCGGGCGACGTATTAAGCGCAGTATCAGTATTGATGTCACCAGTATTCGTTTTCTTGATGAAGACGAAATGCAACGTCTGAATAAAGCGCATTTGTTAAAGCCTTATTTAACCAGCCGCCATCAGGAAATTAATGAGTGGAATCGCCAGCAAGGTTCTACGGAGTCGGTATTAAACCTGCGCCGAATGACCAATATTGGAACCTTTCGTGCCTATCTGAACGAATATCTGCGTAACCATCCGCGGATTCGTAAAGATATGACTTTAATGGTACGCCAACTGGCTCCAGGTGATAATGGTTTACCGCTCGAGATCTATGCGTTTACCAACACCGTGGTGTGGCTGGAATATGAAAGCATTCAGGCTGATATATTCGATCACATATTTGCGATTGTCGAAGAGTTTGGTCTGCGACTTCATCAGTCGCCAACCGGCAATGATATTCGCTCTCTGGCGGGTGCATTTAAGCAGTAATTAAAAAAACCGCTCTCATCGAATGGATGAGAGCGGACATCGTTTTGTCGGATGTAGCGTGAATGCCTTATTTCCGACGCAGCGTTTTAAATGCCACAAACAGGAATACAATCCACACCGGCAGCAGGATCGCTGACAAGCGCATATCATCCATCGTGCACATCAGCAGCAAAATCATGCCGAGGAAGGCGATGCAAAGATAGTTGCCGAACGGATAAAGCAGCGCCTTAAACTGTGTTTCACGCCCCTGACGTCGCATCGCTGCACGAAAACGCAGATGCGCCAGACAGATCATAATCCAGTTCAACAGCAGCGTTGCTACCACCAGCGCCATCAGCAGACCAAACGCTTTTTGCGGCAGCAGATAGTTGATTAACACCACCAGCGAAGTGATCGCTCCGGAAAGCATCAGCGAGTTAATCGGCACACCGCGACGGCTGACGCGAGTCAAAAACTTCGGCGCATTACCCTGCACAGAAAGGCCAAACAGCATGCGGCTGTTAGAGTAAACCCCGCTGTTATACACTGACAGCGATGCTACCAGAATGACGAAGTTCAGCGCAGAAGCTACCACGTTGCTGTCGAGATTATGGAAAATCATCACAAACGGGCTACTGTTGGATTTCACTTCCATCCACGGATAGAGCGCCAGTAAAACCACCAGTGAACCGATGTAAAACAGCAGGATGCGATACACCACCTGATTTACCGCTTTTGGAATGCTTTTTTCCGGATCGCGCGCTTCAGCGGCAGTAATCCCAATCAGCTCCAGACCGCCGAAGGAGAACATAATTACCGCCAGCGACAAAATCAGCCCATTCCAGCCGGTGGCGAAGAAACCACCGTAGCGCCAGAGGTTGTCGATACTGGCTTTCTCGCCGCCGTGACCAGAAAACAGCAGCCACAGGCCAAAGCCGATCATACCGATGATCGCCAGCACTTTAATCAGCGCAAACCAGAACTCGGTTTCGCCATATAAGCGCACGTTCACCAGGTTAACGGCGTTGATGATAATAAAGAAGGCGGCAGCCCAAATCCACGTTGGAACATCCGGGAACCAGTACTGCATATAGATGCCCGCAGCGGTCAGCTCTGCCATTCCCACCAGCACGAACATTACCCAGTAGTTCCAGCCAGAGAGGAAGCCCGCAAACGGTCCCCAGTATTTATAGGCAAAGTGGGCAAATGAACCGGATACCGGCTCCTCAACCACCATTTCGCCAAGCTGGCGCATAATCAGGAAAGCGATGATCCCGGCGACGCCGTAGCCCAGCAATACAGCCGGACCCGCCATCTGAATCGCCGGGCCAATGCCAAGAAACAGACCAGTACCAATTGCGCCACCCAACGCAATCAGTTGAATATGACGGTTATGTAATCCGCGATGAAGCGTCGGCTCTTGATTCGACGCAGTATCTTCCGATACGGTTGACGCGTTTTTCACGCCTTTCCCCTGTGTGTCTTTTTTGTTGAGGGGCACCTTTTAACATTTAGTGCCCATCGTCGCAAGACACAATCCACACGGTTAAACGGGGTATCCTGCTTTTATTTCCGTACCCGATGTCGGTGCAGCCACATCAGCTTATACGCCGCCGGGATAATAAACAGCGACAGCAAAGGTGCGGTGATCATGCCGCCAATCATCGGCGCGGCAATCCGGCTCATCACCTCTGAACCAGCCCCCGTTCCCCACAGAATCGGCAGCAGACCGGCGATAATCACCGCCACCGTCATCGCTTTCGGGCGCACGCGCAGGACCGCGCCGTGATATAACGCCTCATCCAGCTTCTGCTCGCTGAATGTTTGTGGATTATTCAACGACGGCACGGCCTCTATGGCGTGACGTAAATACATCAGCATCACCACGCCAAATTCGGCGGCGACCCCGGCGAGGGCGATAAAGCCAGTGCCCGTCGCCACGGAAAGATGAAAGCCCATCCACCACAGCAACCAGATGCCGCCCACCAGCGCAAACGGTACGCTGCTGATAATCAGCAACGCTTCGCCCACCCGACGGAACGCCAGATACAACAGCACGAAGATAATCATCAACGTTATCGGCACCATGAGTTTAAGCTTATGGTTGGCGCGCTCCAGTAGCTCGAACTGCCCGGAGAATGCCACGCTGGTGCCCGGTTTTAACTGCACTTTTTCAGCTATCGCTTTTTGCAAATCGTGAACCACCGACACCATGTCACGATCGCGGGCATCGATATAAATCCAGCTCGTCGGGCGCGCATTCTCGGTTTTCAGCATCGACGGTCCGGTAGAGACTTTAATGTCGGCCACGTCTGCCAGGGTGATTTGCTGCTTCATCGGCGTCAGGATCGGCAGCTGGCGCAGTGCCTGCGGACTATCGCGCCAGCTTTGCGGATAACGCAGATTAATTGGATAACGGGCAATCCCTTCCACCGTTTCGCCAACCATCGCCCCGCCCACCGCAGAAGTCACAAACAACTGCACATCCGCCACCGTCATACCGTAACGTGCGGCTTTTTCACGGTTAATCTCAACGTTGATATAGCGCCCACCTTCCAGCCGCTCGGCAAGCGCAGAAGCTACGCCTGGCACCGTTCGCGCTACTTCTTCAATTTGCTCAGCCATCGCGTCGATATCCGCCAGCACAGTGCCGGAAACTTTAATGCCGATGGGGCTTTTAATGCCGGTTGAGAGCATATCGATACGGTTACGAATTGGCGGCACCCACAGATTCGCCAGCCCCGGCAGCCGCACGGTGTTATCCAGTTCCTCAATGATTTTGTCCATCGTCATGCCTGGCCGCCACTGCTCCTGCGGCTTAAGCTGGATGGTCGTTTCTACCATCTCCAGCGGAGCAGAATCGGTGGCGGTTTCCGCTTTCCCGGTTTTGCCAAATACCCGCGCCACTTCAGGTACGCTCATAATTAGCTTGTCGGTTTTTTGCAGCATACTCGCCGCCTCTGCTGCGGAAATCCCCGGCAGCGTCGATGGCATATACAACAAGTCGCCTTCATTGATCTGCGGTAAAAATTCCCCGCCAACTTTATTGAGCGGCCAGAGAACCGTCAGCACCGAAAGCGCCGCCACCAGCAGCGTGGTTTTCGGCCAGTGCAGTACTTTCAGCAACAGCGGATGATAAACACGAATCAAAAAGCGATTGAGCGGGTTACTGCTTTCCGGCGGAATTTTGCCACGGATCCAGTAGCCCATCAGGATCGGGATCACTACGATCGCCAGCAGCGCCGCACCCGCCATCGCATACGTTTTGGTGAACGCCAACGGGCCAAACAGACGCCCTTCCTGCCCTTCCAGGGTGAAGATCGGGATAAACGACAACGTGATAATCAGCAGACTGATAAATAGCGCCGGCCCCACTTCAACAGACGCATCGGTGATCACCTGCCAGCGCGTTTTATTATCCAGCGTGGCGTCAGGATGCTGGTGCTGCCACTCTTCCAGCCGTTTATGCGCATTCTCGATCATGACGATAGCAGCATCGACCATCGCCCCGACGGCAATCGCAATGCCACCCAACGACATAATATTGGCATTCAGTCCCTGGAAGTGCATGACAATAAAAGCAATACACAACCCCAGCGGCAACGAAATAATCGCCACCAGCGCCGAGCGCACATGCCAGAGAAACAGCGCACAGACTACCGCCACCACAATAAACTCTTCCAGCAACTTGCCGCTGAGGTTGTCGATGGCGCGGTCAATGAGCTGGCTGCGATCGTATGTTGTAACTATCTCCACGCCTTCCGGCAGACTACTTTTCAGCGTTTCCAGTTTGTCCTTCACGGCGGCGATCACTTCTCGGGCGTTTTTGCCGGATCGCAGGATCACCACCCCGCCCGCCACTTCGCCTTCGCCGTTTAGTTCGGCAATGCCCCGGCGCATCTCCGGGCCAATCTGGACCTTCGCAACATCGCGCAGATAAACGGGCACGCCATTTTCACTGGCTTTTAAAACGATGTGATTAAAGTCGTCGAGCGTTTGCAGATAGCCGCTGGCGCGCACCATATATTCCGCTTCCGCCAGTTCGATCGACGAACCGCCCGCTTCCTGGTTTGAAGCATCCAGCGCGCTTTTTACTTCGGCGAGACTGATGCCATACTGCGCCAGGCGCTGGGGATCGATAACCACCTGATACTCTTTCACCACACCGCCCACCGACGCCACTTCCGCAACGTCAGGGATGGTTTTCAGCTCATATTTGAGAAACCAGTCCTGTAATGAGCGTAAATCGGCCAGATCGTGCTTACCGCTGCGATCCACCAGTGCATATTCATAGATCCAGCCAACACCCGTGGCATCTGGCCCCAGCTCGGCGCTGACTCCCGCAGGCAGCTTACCCTGTACCTGGTTGAGGTACTCCAGCACCCGCGAACGCGCCCAGTACGGATCGGTGCCATCTTCGAAAATGACATACACATAAGAGTCGCCAAACTGTGAGAAACCGCGCACAGTCTTCGCGCCAGGCACCGACAACATGGTGGTGGTTAGCGGATAAGTCACCTGATTTTCAACGATTTGTGGTGCCTGACCGGGATAGCTGGTTTTAATAATAACCTGCACATCGGAGAGATCCGGCAGCGCATCCACTGGCGTATTAATGATGGTCCAGGTGCCCCAGATGCTCAGAAACAACGCGCCCATCAGCACCAAAAAACGGTTCGCCACCGAGCGACGAATAATCCATTCAATCATTGGTTATTCCCTCAATGCGCATGGGTAGCACTTTCAGAGCGCATCCGCTCCAGTGCGCCAGAAATATTGGCTTCGGAATCAATCAGGAACAGGCCGCTGGAAACCACCTTTTCACCTTCCGCCAGACCAGAGCGTAATGCGGTGACGCCTTGCGATGCCTGGAAAACAGCAACGCGTTTCGGTACAAAGCGCCCGTCGGCATCAACGGTAATCACCCGCTGTTCGCTGCCGGTATCAATCAGCGCTTGTGACGGAATGAGCAGCATCGGTTCGCTGGCGGTGTTGAGTTGCAACCAGGCGTTCATGCCCGGTTTTAGCGCCTCGTCGGCGTTGTCGACTTCCAGACGCAGCTGCAGCGTGCGGGTCGCGGCATCCACGCCAGGTAGCAGCGTCCATTTGCGGATGGTGAGTGTTTTATCCGGTCGCGCCGGAACGGTGAGGGTAAACTGCGAGGCATCTTTCACCAGCCAGGCGATAGACTCCGGGATCGCAGCAGTGACCCACACCGGGTCCATACCCTGAATTTTCGCTACCACGTTATCTTTGGCGATATTCATTCCCGCGCGCAGATCAAACGCGGTGATCACGCCATCAATGGGCGCTTTGAGCGTAAAGCGTGTCTGGATTTTTTGCGTGGCGATCAGGCGGCGAATATCCGCCTCCGGCATTCCCGCCAGTCGCAGCCGCTCAAGAATGCCTTCAGTCTGGGTCGCCGTACCGCCGGTTTCGCGCAGCAGTAAATACTCACTCTGCGCTTCCACCCAGTCAGGAATGGTCAGGTCGAGAAGCGGTGTGCCCTTTTGTACTTTATCGCCCACGGTAAGCGGATACACCTTGTCGATAAACCCGGCAGCGCGAGCCTGCACAATGGCATACTGATACTCGTTGTAACTGACATTCGCCGGGAAACTCTGGGCAAAAGTCAGCGGTCCGCGCGTGACGGTAGCCGTTTTCACCCCCAGATTCTGCGTCTGAGTCGGGTCAATGCGCACACCAGACGCAGAACTCTCTTCATCGGCATATTTCGGCACCAGATCCATATCCATAAACGGCGATTTACCTGGTTTATCGAACCGCGTATTGGGATACATTGGGTCGTACCAGAATAAGATTTTACGTTCTGCGGTCGACGTTTTTTCTGCAGGCGGTTCCGCCTTTGCAACCCAGGTAAAACCTGCCGCAGAAATAATACCGCCCGCGATCATGCTGCCGATAATAAGCGCGATTTTTTTCATCTCATTAAACCTGGGTTACTGGCTGACTTTAATATCCTGTAATAAAGAAAGGTTGCCCTGCTGGACAAAATTAAACGCCACTTTGTCGCCGGTTTTAATTTCACTCATTTTCGTCTGCGGGGTGATGGTAAAGCGCATGGTCATCTCCGGCCAGTTCACAGCAGCAATCGGATCGTGATGGATGGTGATTTTTTTACTTTCCAGATCAATACCCTTTACCACGCCAGTGGCGCTAATAACCTGTGGTTGTGCTTCGCTCATGGTTTCATGATGATGTTCGTTAGCCTGGGCATTAAAGCCAATAACGGTAAACAGACTGAACATTGCGACTTGCAGTGCTTTTTTCATTTATTCTCTCCTGGAGTTAAAAGTCATACTCTAAATAATTCGAGTTGCAGGAAGGCGACAAGCGAGTGAATCCCCAGGAGCTTACATAAGTAAGTGACTGGGGTGAGCGAACGCAGACGCAGCACATGCAACTTGAAGTATGACGAGTATATTGCTGTCAACCGCCACCAAGTGCGGTATACAAAGAAATTTCGTTAACCTGACGGGCATAATTCAGGTCGAGTAAAGTTTGTCGGGTTGCAAATAAAGAACGCTCGGCATCCAGCACTTCCAGATAACTTACTGCGCCGTGCTGATATAATGCCCGCGCCCGTTGCAAAGTAATTTGCAGCGATGCCAGATAACGCTGCTGGGCGCTAATTTGATCGTTCAGGCTTTGACGTAATGCCAGCGCATCTGCCACTTCTTTAAAGGCGTTCTGGATTTTCTGTTCATAATTCACCACCGACTGCTGCTGGCGAATTTCGGCGATATCCAGATTGGCCTGGTTGCGTCCGGCATTAAAAATGGGGATATCAATTTTAGGAATAAAATTCCACATCCCGCTGCTGGCGTTAAATAATGACGACAGATCGCTGCTGGCGGTTGATATTCCGCTGGTCAGGCTGATAGACGGGAAAAATGCCGCGCGTGCAGCGCCAATATTGGCATTAGCCGCCATTAACGCGTGTTCAGCTTCCATAATATCCGGGCGCTGCAATAAGATTTGCGACGACAATCCCGCCGGTAATTTAACGCTTTGCAGGCTGTCGCTGTTTACTGTCTGCGCTTGCGGCAGCTTGCCGTAGCTTCCCAATAACAGTTGCAATGCATTATTCGCCTGCGCCAGTTCCCCCTGACGTTTAGCGATGTCGCTGCGGGTACTTTCAATCACCCCGCGAGCCTGTTCCAGCGCCAGAACATTACTGCTACCTGTCAACAGTTGTTTTTCGACAAACGCATATGACTGCTGATAATTACGCAGCGTTTCTTCGGCTATTTGCAATTGCGCATACGCTAGCTGCTGATTGAAATAACTTTGCGCGACATTAGAAACCAGCAAAATATGCACCGCGCGCTGGGCTTCCTCAGTGGCTAAATAATTTTGGCGCTCGGCTTCGCTCATGTTCTTTAAGCGACCGAAAAAATCGAGATCAAAGCTGGCGTTAAGGCCGGTCGAAAACTCCCGTGTCGTGGCGGTATTCCCTTTAAGATTACCGCTCCAGCTGCCGCTGCCCTCGCCATTGAGCTGTGGGTAGCGGTCGGCATCGGTCAGACGATATTGCGCCCGTGCCTCCTGCACTTTCAGCGTCGCCATGCGCAAATCCCGATTATTCACCAGCGCCTCGCTAATCAGCGTCTTCACCTGATTATCAACAAAAAAGGTGCGCCAGCCCGCGTTCTGATAGTTATCTGCTGCGTTAACCAGGCCGTTCTGGCTGAGTGAGAACTGCTGCGGCACGGGCATTGCCGGACGCTGATAATCCGGTGCCAGTGAACAACCGGTTAGCGCAAGGGCCACACAAAATGGCAGAAGTTTACAAGGAGACATAGGCTCATAATTTCTGGTGATTTTATACCGCCAACTTTACTCGCCAGGCTCTGATTTTCCGGTGACAGGAAAATGACAAAATTGTCATTTTGCCAATAAGCGATTGCCATCTGATCCCGCTACTCTAGAATTGCCCGGGCAACATGCGGAGGAAATATGAAACTGTTGATTGTCGAAGATGAAAAGAAAACCGGAGAATACTTGACCAAAGGGTTAACCGAAGCCGGTTTTGTGGTCGATTTGGCCGACAACGGGCTGAATGGCTACCATCTGGCGATGACCGGTGATTATGATCTGATAATCCTCGATATTATGCTGCCGGACGTGAACGGCTGGGATATCGTGCGCATGTTACGCTCCGCCAATAAAGGGATGCCGATTCTGTTGCTTACCGCGCTTGGCACCATTGAACATCGCGTCAAGGGGCTGGAGTTGGGGGCAGATGACTACCTGGTGAAGCCATTCGCTTTTGCTGAACTGCTGGCGCGGGTGCGCACATTACTGCGGCGCGGGGCGGCGGTGATTATCGAAAGTCAGTTTCAGGTTGCCGATTTGATGGTCGATCTCGTCAGCCGCAAAGTCACCCGCAGCGGCACGCGCATCACTTTGACCAGTAAAGAGTTTACTCTGCTGGAGTTCTTCCTTCGCCATCAGGGCGAAGTGCTGCCCCGCTCGCTTATCGCCTCGCAGGTATGGGACATGAATTTTGACAGCGATACCAATGCTATTGATGTGGCGGTGAAGCGGCTGCGCGGCAAAATCGACAACGACTTTGAGCCGAAGCTAATTCAGACCGTGCGCGGCGTGGGTTACATGCTTGAGGTGCCGGATGGTCAGTAAGCCATTTCAGCGCCCGTTTTCGCTGGCAACCCGCCTGACCTTTTTTATCAGCCTGGCCACCATCGCGGCGTTTTTCGCCTTTGCATGGATCATGATCCACTCAGTAAAAGTTCATTTTGCCGAGCAGGATATTAATGATTTAAAAGAGATTAGCGCCACCCTTGAACGGGTACTAAATCACCCTGACGAAACGCAAGCCCGACGCTTAATGACGCTGGAAGATATCGTCAGTGGTTATTCCAATGTGTTGATTTCCCTGGCAGATAGTCAGGGTAAAACGGTGTATCACTCCCCCGGTGCGCCGGATATCCGCGAGTTTACGCGTGACGCCATACCCGATAAAGACGCTCAGGGTGGCGAGGTGTATCTCCTTTCCGGCCCGACGATGATGATGCCAGGCCACGGTCACGGGCATATGGAACACAGCAACTGGCGGATGATTAACTTGCCGGTTGGCCCGTTGGTGGACGGCAAACCGATTTATACGCTCTACATCGCGCTTTCGATCGATTTTCATCTTCATTACATAAATGATTTGATGAATAAACTTATTATGACCGCATCGGTAATCAGCATCCTGATCGTCTTTATCGTACTGTTGGCGGTACATAAAGGTCACGCGCCGATCCGCAGCGTCAGCCGTCAAATCCAGAATATTACCTCGAAAGATCTCGACGTTCGCCTCGACCCGCAGACCGTGCCGATTGAGCTGGAACAGCTGGTACTGTCGTTCAACCATATGATCGAGCGTATTGAGGATGTCTTTACCCGCCAGTCCAATTTCTCAGCGGATATCGCTCACGAAATTCGCACGCCGATTACCAATCTCATCACGCAAACGGAAATCGCCCTCAGCCAGTCTCGCAGCCAGAAGGAGCTGGAAGATGTGCTCTACTCTAATCTCGAAGAGCTGACGCGAATGGCGAAAATGGTCAGCGATATGCTGTTTCTCGCTCAGGCCGATAACAACCAGCTAATCCCCGAAAAGAAAATGCTCAACCTGGCGGATGAAGTCGGCAAAGTGTTCGATTTTTTCGAGGCGTTAGCGGAAGATCGCGGCGTGGAGTTGCGATTTGTTGGCGACAAATGTCAGGTTGCGGGCGATCCGCTGATGCTGCGTCGGGCGTTAAGCAACCTGCTTTCTAATGCCCTGCGTTATACGCCACCCAGTGAGGCTATTGTAGTGCGCTGCCAGACGGTCAATCATCAGGTGCAAGTTTCCGTCGAAAACCCCGGTACGCCCATTGCGCCCGAGCACTTACCGCGATTGTTTGACCGTTTCTATCGCGTTGACCCTTCCCGCCAGCGAAAAGGTGAAGGTAGCGGTATTGGGCTGGCGATAGTGAAATCGATTGTTGTCGCGCATAAAGGCACGGTTGCGGTAACGTCAGATGCGCGGGGGACAAGGTTTGTGATTATGCTGCCGGAGAGAGAGTGATTATTAAGTTCAAATTCAGGGCGTGGTGCATCACCTCCTGGTATTGTTGATCAACAAATTAGAGAAAAACTTATTAAACATATGAAATATCGAAGGCTTTTATTTTTCAAAGTTTCACGAGATGTTTGTATATGAAACTTAGTTAAATCTGTGTTTCTTCCAATTGTAGATCACAATGCCCTTTCTAAATTTTCATCGTTATAAACAAGCCATCTATCATATAAAGCAATGAATAATTTAATCGCGATTAATCATCATTAATTGTTATATTATTCACTCAATCTATTTATCAAGTGAATTTGATAAATTCCTAATTTAAAATATCCACTATTGAGCCAGTATTTAACAACGTTAAGATGTGCAATGTGCAGATCATGTTATCAGGGTGGAGCGGTAGCATATATTTCTTATGCAATCATTCATTTTAATAATGTTAATTGGATTATTTATTGCTGTGAATAAAAATATATTATGAATATTGGTTTAACTTTACGTTTTTGTTACTCGTTGTGATATGCGTACCTGTCCTGAATAACGCCAAGAAACAAGAGGTTGAGCTTGTGATTATTTTTTTGACTGAACAGACACCCGTTTCTGTAAAGTAATATTTAAACAAAATTCTCACATAACCATAGCATTTTCTGTTCCTTCCCTAATAACGTCTGAAGTCGTCCCGCTTATCACATTATCCGCAGTTGTACGGTACGGATCATTATTCATTTTACTGGAGGTTGCTATGTCAACCGGATTACGTTTCACACTGGAAGTGGACGGCCTGCCGCCGGATGCTTTTGCGGTAGTTTCCTTTCATCTGAACCAGTCACTCTCTTCGCTCTTTTCCCTCGATCTCTCCCTGGTCAGCCAGCAGTTTCTCTCCCTTGAATTTGCGCAGGTGCTGGACAAAATGGCCTACCTGACGATATGGCAGGGCGATGAAGTACAGCGCCGGGTGAAAGGCGTGGTGACCTGGTTTGAACTCGGGGAGAACGACAAAAACCAGATGCTGTACAGCATGAAGGTGCACCCGCCGCTGTGGCGTGCCGGTCTGCGCCAGAACTTCCGTATCTTCCAGAACGAGGACATCAAAAGCATCCTCGGCACGATGTTGCAGGAAAACGGGGTGACCGAATGGAGTCCGCTGTTCAGCGAGCCGCATCCTTCCCGTGAGTTTTGTGTCCAGTACGGTGAGACTGATTACGATTTTCTGTGCCGGATGGCGGCGGAGGAAGGCATCTTCTTTTATGAGGAGCATGCTTACAAAAGTACCGACCAGAGCCTGGTGCTGTGCGACACAGTCCGCCATCTGCCCGAATCTTTTGAAATCCCATGGAACCCGAACACCCGTACCGAGGTGAGCACCCTCTGCATCAGCCAGTTCCGCTACAGCGCACAAATCCGCCCTTCTTCCGTGGTGACCAAAGACTACACCTTTAAACGACCCGGCTGGGCAGGGCGTTTTGATCAGGAAGGCCAGTACCAGGATTACCAGCGCACACAGTATGAAGTGTATGACTACCCCGGACGTTTCAAGGGTGCCCACGGGCAGAACTTTGCCCGCTGGCAGATGGATGGCTGGCGCAACAACGCAGAAGTGGCGCGCGGAACAAGCCGTTCGCCGGAGATATGGCCGGGACGGCGAATTGTGCTGACGGGGCATCCGCAGGCGAACCTGAACCGGGAATGGCAGGTGGTGGCAAGTGAACTGCACGGCGAACAGCCACAGGCGGTGCCAGGACGGCAGGGAGCGGGGACGGCGCTGGAGAACCATTTTGCGGTGATCCCGGCAGACAGAACATGGCGACCACAGCCGTTGCTGAAACCGCTGGTCGACGGCCCGCAGAGCGCTGTCGTGACAGGACCGGCAGGCGAGGAAATCTTCTGCGACGAACATGGTCGCGTGCGGGTGAAGTTCAACTGGGACCGTTATAACCCGGCAGACCAAGACAGTTCGTGCTGGATCCGTGTGGCACAGGCGTGGGCAGGCACCGGTTTTGGCCACCTGGCGATACCGCGTGTGGGTCAGGAGGTGATTGTGGACTTCCTCAACGGCGATCCGGACCAGCCGATCATTATGGGGCGCACCTACCACCAGGAAAACCGCACCCCCGGCAGCCTGCCGGGAACAAAGACGCAGATGACCATCCGCTCCAAAACGTACATGGGCAGCGGATTTAATGAGCTGAAGTTTGATGATGCGACAGGGAGAGAACAGGTCTACATCCACGCGCAGAAGAACATGGATACCGAAGTGCTCAACGACCGTACCACCACCGTAAAACACGATCACCGCGAAACCGTAAAAAATGACCAGACGGTCACGATCCAGGAAGGTAACCGCCTTCTTACGGTGGAAAAAGGCCACAAGATCACCGGAGTACTGAAAGGGTCTTTATCTGAGGATGTCTTTCAGGACAGAGGCACGATTGCCGGTTCGGTGCATGTTGACGCTGTAAACAATGGTGGCGAAGGCGACGGTATACAGGCTTATACGGCGATTAAGGAAATTTTGCTGGCTGTGGAGGAAAGCAAAATTGCGCTGACGCCGGATGGCATTCAGCTACAGGTCGGGGAATCGACGGTAATCAGGCTGTCGAAGGATGGCATCACCATCGTGGGCGGTTCTGTTTTCATCAACTGATTCACTCAGATTATCAGGGAGTATTTTATGCAGTTCACTTTTAATGAAGGCCACATTCAACTGCCGTCTCAATGGCAGGATCAGTCAATGCAGGTCCTGGTGTCCACAGATAACAGTGGCATCAACCTGGTCATTACCCGCGAAGCCGTTCCACAGGGAACCCTGACACCAGAGCTGTACCAGGAAACGCTGGCGCTGTACCAGGGCAAACTTGATGGGTACACCGAACATGCCTGCCGGGAAATCACTCTGGCAGAGGCCCCGGCCTGGCTGCTGGATTATTCCTGGAACGGTCCGGAAGATGAGGGGAATCAGGGGCGGATTAGCCAGATAGCCGTATTCCAGCGGCGTGGAGATACGCTGCTGACCTTCACTTTCAGCACCTCCTTATCCCTGAAGAACAGTCAAAAGACGATGCTGCTGGAGGTGATAAAGAGCTTAACCCCGTTGCCACCGGAGAATGACATCCAAAAGGACCAGCCGCGCTGACATAAACGAGGGATAACACATGAGTGAAGGACCAGGCGGGCCACAGGGAGCGACCGCAGGCGGTACGCTGGCAATGCGAATGCTGTCACAGCAGGCGATGGTCGCCAGCCAGATGAAACGGGCAGCCAACGACAAAGCCATTGCACAGATGCTGGCAGCAAAGAAGTCCGGCCCACCTGCCGCCAGGCTGGGCGATGAAATTCAGCATAAAAGTTTTCTGGGGGCACTGGCAGGGGCCGTGCTGGGGGCGATAGTGACCATCGCAGAAGGTTGCCTGATTATGGCCGCCTGCGCCACCGGCCCTTATGCGCTGGTTCTGGTGCCTGCGCTGATGTATGCCAGCTATAAGGCGAGTGATTATGTGGAGGAGAAACAGAACCAGCTTGAATCATGGATAAACAGCTTTTGTGACACGGACGGCGCCATCAATACCGGTTCTGAAAATGTAAACATTAACGGAAAGCCCGCTGCAAGGGCCGCCGTCACCCTTCCCCCTCCTCCCCCACCTGGAGCAATACCTGAAATCCCACAGGGGGAACCCTCATGGGGTGATATTGCCACTGACCTGCTTGAATCGGCAGCGGAAAAAGCAGTACCACTGGCGAAGGCCTGGGGGAACGCTGTTATCACCCTGACGGAAAGCAATGCCGGTTTTATGGATCTCGTCAGCGCCGGCGCATCGCTTCTGTTTCCCGCCGGTCCGGTATTAATGGAGTTTGCCACCATGGTGGGCGGGCGTGGCGAAATCAAAAAAGATGTGGATTTCCCGGAAGCCGGTGAGGACACGGCGCTCTGCGACAAGGAGAACAAACCACCGAGGATAGCCCAGGGCAGTAGCAACGTCTTTATCAACAATCAGCCTGCCGCGCGCAAGGGCGACAAACTGGAGTGCAGTGCGGCGATCGTGGAAGGTTCGCCGGACGTCTTTATTGGGGGTGAGCAGGTCACCTATCTGGATATCCAGCCGGAGTTCCCGCCATGGCAGAGAATGATCCTGGGAGGAATAACGATAGCCAGCTATCTTCTGCCGCCAGCAGGACTGCTGGGAAAACTGGGGAATCTGGCGAAACTGGGCAAACTGGGAAACCTGCTGGGGAAAAGCAGCACCATAAACTGAGCGGCATTGAACGTGCTGGAACCGGCGCGGAAGGATTTCGCTATGACCGCCACAGCAACCTGCTGGCCTGGACGGACGGTAGAGGTAAGCGTCAATAACCATGCTACGTTTACCCTTCCGAAAAACTACCTGGCCGCCTTCGCGTGCAACAATAACGTCATTGAACTCTCAACGTTAAATCACGTATTAATCACCCACATCAACCGTAACATCATCAACGATTATCTGTTGTTTTTAAATAAGAACTTAACCTGTGTAAAGCCCTAGTCGCGGCTGGCAACCCCGGTTATCGCTTGTCATAGCCGTACACCGGAAGTGTTCCGGCTAGCCGCCAACCACAGCAAGCAGCAACCCAGCAAACCCTGCGAAGCGGAGTTGACGCGCGCATTACTTTTTACCGTATTGTCTAACTTTCTTGAGCAATCGCGGTTTATTGCCCTACTGATGTATATCTTACGCAGCAGCGTCCGCGACAGCGTCTGCCGCATTATTCAAAGCGATATTCAGCATTACTGGAATCTGCGAATTGTCGCCAGTTCGCTATGTTTAAGCCCCAGCCTGCTCAAAAAGAAATTAAAAAACGAAAATACCAGCTATAGCCAGATTGTCACAGAGTGTCGTATGCGTTACGCCGTACAGATGTTATTGATGGATAACAAAAATATCACTCAGGTGGCGCAATTATGTGGCTATAGCAGCACGTCGTACTTTATCTCTGTTTTTAAGGCGTTTTACGGCCTGACACCGTTGAATTATCTCGCCAAACAGCGACAAAAAGTGATGTGGTGAAGGGCAAAGCGGAAACGGATAAGACGGGCATAAATGAAGAAGAAATGGCGCGCCCTGCAGGATTCGAACCTGCGGCCCACGACTTAGAAGTTCCTAGAACGACATTTTAAGTCAACAACTTACCGCGCCATCTCTGCGCTCACACGTCCCACTACCTCAAAACATGTAAAGCCTTGCAAGCCATTGTGAGGCCTTATGTGTCTCAGTTTTGTCCCTCTTTTTTGTACTAAAAAACATAGTAATTGAGGATAAACCTCATGCTATTTTCGCTTATATGCCTCTAAAGGCATGGCACTTAAATAGATAAAAGCACCACAAAAGCATAAAAAAACCACACAGTAAAACCGCAATATGAAACAATAACAGATAATTAAACCAAAAACAGATAGCGCATTGTGATAATCATTCAATACTAAACAAAATATAAACAGTGGAGCAATATGTAATTGACTCATTAAGTTAGATATAAAAAATACATATTCAATCATTAAAACGATTGAATGGAGAACTTTTATGCGGGCGAAACTTCTGGGAATATTCCTGACAACCCCTATTGCGATCAGCTCTTTTGCTTCTACCGAGACTTTATCGTTTACTCCTGACAACATAAATGCGGACATTAGTCTTGGAACTCTGAGCGGAAAAACAAAAGAGCGTGTTTATCTAGCCGAAGAAGGAGGCCGAAAAGTCAGTCAACTCGACTGGAAATTCAATAACGCTGCAATTATTAAAGGTGCAATTAATTGGGATTTGATGCCCCAGATATCTATCGGGGCTGCTGGCTGGACAACTCTCGGCAGCCGAGGTGGCAATATGGTCGATCAGGACTGGATGGATTCCAGTAACCCCGGAACCTGGACGGATGAAAGTAGACACCCTGATACACAACTCAATTATGCCAACGAATTTGATCTGAATATCAAAGGCTGGCTCCTCAACGAACCCAATTACCGCCTGGGACTCATGGCCGGATATCAGGAAAGCCGTTATAGCTTTACAGCCAGAGGTGGTTCCTATATCTACAGTTCTGAGGAGGGATTCAGAGATGATATCGGCTCCTTCCCGAATGGAGAAAGGGCAATCGGCTACAAACAACGTTTTAAAATGCCCTACATTGGCTTGACTGGAAGTTATCGTTATGAAGATTTTGAACTCGGTGGCACATTTAAATACAGCGGCTGGGTGGAATCATCTGATAACGATGAACACTATGACCCGGGAAAAAGAATCACTTATCGCAGTAAGGTCAAAGACCAAAATTACTATTCTGTTGCAGTCAATGCAGGTTATTACGTCACACCTAACGCAAAAGTTTATGTTGAAGGCGCATGGAATCGGGTTACGAATAAAAAAGGTAATACTTCACTTTATGATCACAATAATAACACTTCAGACTACAGCAAAAATGGAGCAGGTATAGAAAACTATAACTTCATCACTACTGCTGGTCTTAAGTACACATTTTAAGAACGCCAACTAAAATTTCCCCGAGGTGAAAATCGCCCCGGGGAATAACTAGCCATTTCAATGTAACAATTAACCCTTAAAATAAACCCAGAAGGTTATTAACTAAATCACATAGAAAACCATCAATTATAGTATGTATAAAATAGGCGACAGCAACCCAATTACAAATTAATGGTTCCAGAATATCACATCAGAAAAAACGCTGTATAATATTATAATTAACATGTAGACAACTTGTAATAAACATTATCAGTCAATTGTTTTGTTTATTCCATCTGTGACGCCGATTATTTTCTCAAAATAATGAGATGGCGTGACACCATAATAATCTTTAAATGCACATATGAAATATGAAGTACTGTTATAGCCACATTTCTGGGCTACGACATTGATAGAATAAGAGTTTGAAGTTATGAGTTTTTTTGCATACCTCATCCTAGTATCTCTCAATATTTCAGTAAATGACGTTCCTTCATCCCTTAATCTTTTTTTTATTAAACTTTCACTCGTATAAATCAATTCCGCAATATCTTTTAAATGCCATTGCCGCTCAATATTAAAACTGATTATTCCAGTAATTTTACAGGTAAATGTATTTATATTTGTTAGTATAAAAGAATTTACACTTTCGCGTTTTTTGAACATGGCAAGTAAGGATATACATAGTCTTTCTTTTAACCAAAGGGAGTGTGAGTCTGCTATTTTAATCCCTTCAAACAGAGAAAAAACAAGCGATAATGGAGGTTCCTCTTCAGCAATATAGCCATTCTTATCAAGAGTAAATTTGCCAGGCAGCTCATTATTCACGTCGATAAAAAAGGATAAACATGTTTTCTTATCTATATCAACAATTCTTAGTTTAGAGGGGCATACTGGTAACTCCCTTCTAATTTTGTCGCTTACAATAAACAATGAATTTTTTTTGAACGAGATAACTCTCCTGTTTATAATTAAATCAAATGATTGACAGATGAAAACTACGGAGCAAACATAATCCATCTTGCACCTATCATAAAATTAAAACAAGTTGATAGCAGTCAAATAACAACCAATTAAATACACAATCATAATCAGGATGATGTGCATTTATATTTTTATACACAAAATTATAGTTTGCAAATTTTAATAAATTTCATTTAAGATTAAATTATTATATGTATATTGTTTTTTATTCTAACGTATTTCAAAGTTACATTTTTCAACGCTTACTATACTTTTTATTAACATAAACTCACTACAACGCACCTGAAACCTCTTGCTATATATATGTCAACCGTTTGAATTTAAAATAAAAAGAGTATCATTTTTACTTGCATTTCTTATCAAGTCACATTCAACAACAGTAAAAAAACATTATTAGAACCATTCAATTAACAAAAAACCAACATCCAGCTTGCTTAATTTTTCTTTATTAAACGATATTGAAAATCAATTGATAAAATACATCTAAACAACCTTTTGGGGCGCAAAAGCATAACATCAAACAAACAAATAACACACCGAAAAAACTCACAATTAATAACCTATGATATACATACTGTTTATTATGGTTGAATAAGCCACTCGATATCTGGTGCTACGGAAGTGTCCACACGGTTTAGCAGCACCCGATACTTTTTTCAGGCTTCCAGCAACGATCTTTCTTCCTCCGTTGCGATTTCCAGATCTACAGCATCCTGCAGTGGCGCAATATACTCACTGAATTCCTGGATGTAGAACTGTGTGGTGACGGTCTTCCAGCTATTCGGCTCCTGCTGTATTGAAGCATACCAGGCTATTTCAATATCGCTATGCTGCGGCAGCATTTAACCCCTTGTAATTCATTGCCATAATTGATTTAATTCACAAATAAAACTATAACATGGTGAAATTAATGAAAAAAAACACAGATGATGGGGCTAAAATTTACACACCACTTACCCTAAAGCTTTATGACTGGTGGGTTTTGGGAGTATCAAATCGGCTTGCATGGGGATGTCCTACAAAGGAACACCTTCTTCCACACTTTCTGGAACATTTAGGTAACAACCATCTGGATATTGGTGTTGGAACTGGGTTTTACCTTACTCACGTACCTGAGAGTAGTCTGATATCTTTAATGGATTTGAACGAAGCTAGCCTGAACGCGGCATCTACAAGGGCTGGGGAATCAAAAATTAAACATAAAATTAGCCATGATGTTTTTGAACCTTATCCCGCGGCGTTACATGGTCAATTTGATTCCATTTCCATGTTTTACCTTCTTCACTGCCTGCCTGGAAATATATCTACAAAAAGCTGTGTAATACGCAATGCGGCGCAGGCCTTAACTGACGATGGAACTCTATACGGAGCCACAATTCTTGGCGATGGAGTTGTGCACAATAGCTTCGGTCAAAAACTGATGCGCATTTACAATCAGAAAGGCATCTTTTCAAACACAAAAGATTCCGAAGAAGGCTTAACACATATACTCTCAGAGCATTTCGAGAATGTTAAAACCAAGGTTCAAGGTACTGTAGTAATGTTTTCCGCTTCAGGGAAAAAATAGCATCCAACCGCAGCGCGTTCTTGCTTAAGACGTGCTGCGGCATAATCCCAATGATTACTCCCTGACAGGGTTCGTAGGCCACTCAATATCAGGTGCAGTTGATGTATCAACACGGTTCAGCAACACCCGATATTTTTTCCAGGCTTCCAGCAATGAGATTTCTTCCTCCGTTGCAATTTCCAGATCTGCAGCATCCTGAAGCGGCGCAATATGCTCACTGACTACCTGCATCAGGTTGTTTTTTGTTTCTTCCGCCTCCCGGATCCGGAACAGTTTTTCTGCTTCCGTATCCTTCACCCAGGCTGTGCCGTTCCACTTCTGAAACTCCCCTTCCGGCGATAACCAGGTAACATTTTCCGGTAACGGACCGAGTTCAGAAATAAATAACGCGTCGCCGGAAGCCACGTCATAAACCGTTTTACCCCGATGATCTTCAACGAGATGCCACGATGCCTCATTACTGTTGAAAACGGCTACGAATCCTGCCGGAATATCTGGCGGTGCAATATCGGTACTGTTTGCAGGCAGACCTGTATGAGGTGGAATATATGCGTCACCTTCACCAATAAATTCATTAGTTCCGGCCAGCAGATTATAAATTTTTATGGTCCGTGGTTGTTCACTCATTCTGAATGCCATTATGCAAGCCTCACAATGTAGTTAAATGCGATGTTTTTGACGGTGTTTTCCGCGTTACCAGCAGCGTTAACGGTGATGGTATGTCCATGTGAACCAATCGCAACGGAGTGCGTATGAGCACCAATACCGACAGTATGTGCGTGTGCACCTGCGCTTGCAGCAGTACCCGATACAGAGTGCGTATGAGCGCCTGCAGAAGAAGTGTTAACACTGTATTTAGAATAATCAGGTGATCCACTTCCCGGAGCACCACTGGAACCACCTGAAACAAATGTCATCGAATGGGTATGTGCACCGGCTGAAGCAGCCGTACCGCTAACACTATGGGTATGCGCACCAGTGTTATTCGTGGATTTAGTGCCGTAATCAAACGACGATGTGGTTTTCGTCCCCAAATCCGTACTGGATACGCTGGCGCTGTGGGTGTGTGATTTAATGCCGTCCTGTTCCTGAGACAATACGGCCCGACCACTGGCGGGCTTGCCCTTAATCGTCCAGCCACGCATATCAGGGATCACGCCTGACGGATAAGCGGCTGCAAGTTTCGGGTATGCAGATTTGTCAAAAGTCTGCCCCTGCATCAGGGCATAACCAGACGGAACGGTATCTGATGGCCACGGGATTGGTGCGCCGACTGGGTAGCTTTCTGGTGGAAGATTTTTCGAGGTATAAACTTCTGCCCAGTCTTCCTCAAAACCATAGCCATCTCTTGAGGAACGGTAGAACAGACCTCCATTTCTGTAATGTGCCTTCATCTGCAAGGTCCGGCAACTTCCGACTCCGGTATAGAAGTTAACCAGAATATAGGTGTCGCCAGAGCGGGTGACATTGTAAGCGCCTGATTCGGCATTCCAGGGAACGCCACCATCCGCATCGGCATATGTATCCGTTGCCCTTCTGGCAAAAGCAGCCACATGCGCGGCGGTTAAAGTGATATCAGTAGAACCATCAAATGGAACACCGGATATTTTTCTTGCAGTCTGAAGTTTTGTAGCAGTTGCAGCATTACCAGTGGTGTTCTGATTACCCGTAGTGTTTACACCTGGAAGGTTAATATTTGCAGAACCGTCGAAAACAACTCCACCGATAGATCTTGCCGTCTGCAATTTCGTGGCTGTACTTGCATTACCATTCAATGAACCAGTTAATCCACCTGTAACAGACAACGGACCTGAAACTGTTCCTCCGGTTGTTGGCAGTGCTCCAATATCTGATGGTGTAGGTTTCTGATGTGAGCTATACATCGTATAAACAACACCATAGGTAACGCTGGAAGGCTTACTCGCTGAATATGTTGGCGAGGTATAAACAGAAACTGACGCATTTGCAGTACAATCCCAATGGATATTTACACTCGTCGCATAATTGCCAATCTCAACGTAAATATCATATGTATCGCCGGATGTGTTGATCCAGGCGAAATTCGTTAATCCGACGGCTGTACGCTTCCACAAAGCCCCGGTAATTCCTTTGGGGTTTCCATTGCCTGCTCGTAGAACCAGTTCTGAAATGCCTGCCTGATGTGGGGAACCGACGTTGTAACCAGCGCCACCAATCAATGCGATGTAAACGATGGAACTCGCTTGTGGCATGGTAACCGTAGCCAGTTTGAACCACCCAGCCCCGCCAGAGAAAGACATCGTTACTGAATTTAAAGTACCAATATCTTTCGGCGTTAATGTTATATCCGCAGTCAGTGCTTTTCCGTTAACTTTTCGGTTAGATGGCACCCTGCTATTCGCATTGTCATTGGCTGCTTTAACTGCTTTTGGCGTTGCGGCCAGCGATTCACTGGTGCTATCAACAGCACTGCTAAGTTTCACAACACCTTTAGTTGTAAGGCTTGCGTCTTCCATCGCAACTGCACCGGCAATCTCTTCAGCACGATCAGCAGCAGCTTCCGCACGGGTCGCAGCGGATTCAGCAGTAGTTTTGCTCTGAGATGCTGCCGTCGCACTGCCTGCCGCCTCTGTTGCTTTCGTGGATGCCGTCGTGGCGCTGCCTTTCGCTGCTGATGCCTGTCTGGTCGCCTCATCTTTTGAAGCAGACGCCGATGAGGCCGATGACGCCGCCGAACTGGCGGACGATGCGGCAGCCGTTTTTGAGGATTCTGCACGGGTTTCCGACGCTTTCGCGTTCGTTTCGGATGTCTTCGCTGCGGAAGCTGACCTCGCTGCTGCGCTGGCCTGTTCAGTGGCTTCGCCAGCCTTCGTTGTGGCTGTTGAAGCAGACGATGCGGCACTTTCTGCCGATTTTCCGGCGGCGGTGGCACTGGCTGAGGCCTGCCCGGCACTTGTTGACGCGGCACTGGCAGACGACGCAGCCGCTGTTTTTGAGCCTGCCGCAGCTGAGGCGCTCTGTCCCGCTGCCGTCTCAGAAGACCTGGCGTTCGTCTCGGACGTTTTTGCCGCCTTCGCGGAATTTCCTGCCGCCGTTGCCGAGGAAGCTGCGCTACTGGCGCTCGAGGATGCGTTCGTTTCTGATGATTTCGCTGCCTCTTTTGAGGCCGCCGCATCCCGGGCTGAGGTGGCAGCTTCTGACGCTTTCGTGGTCGCGGTGGATGCAGAAGTGGCTGCTGATTGTTGTGACGCTGCCGCATTCGTTTCTGACTTTTTCGCCGCACCGGCACTGGTGGCCGCCGCGCTTTTTGAGGACTCTGCAGCGGCAGCACTTTTTTCCGCTTCAGTGGCCTTTGTTGATGCCGTTCCTGCGCTGGAAGACGCTGACTGAGCCGACGACGCGGCCTGTCCTGCTGACGTGCTGGCTGCGCGTGCTGAGCCTGCAGCATCAGTCGCATGGGTTGCCGCCTCACGGGCAGATGTGCCGGCATCGCCGGCTGACTTCTTCGCGGCTGCCGTGTTCTGTGCCACCGCGGACGCGTTACGCACCACCTCTTCCACCATCAGTTCAAAACGGCGCAGAGCCTCCGGACGGGCATCATCCTCCGTCATGGCACCGAGAAAATCATTCAGCGTACCAGGTTGAGAATCTTCATACACGGTGATGGTCCCGGCATGTGACGGCGGGAATCCTTCCACCAACAGAATAACGCTGTACTGACCGTACTCAACGTCCATGCTGTAACGCCCGGCTTCATCCGGATTTTCTGAGGCCAGCGTGTTTACCACCACCGTGGTACTGTTACGTTTTGCTTTCAGCTGGATTGTGCAGTTCTGTACCGGTTTTCCTGTGCCGTCTTTCAGTACACCTGAAATCTTTACTGCCATATTCACCCCACAAAAAAGCCCGCCTGAACCGGCGGGCTGTCATAACACTGTGTTACCTGGCTAATCAGAATTTATAACCAACACCCACGATGAACCCGTCAGTGCGCCAGTCACCACTGCCGGAGCCTTCATAAGCGACATCAATGGCCACGGATTCGGTCGGGTTAAACTGCACGCCAGCCCCCCACACCAGAGACGTGTTGCTGTGGCGACCGTCATCACTTCCGGTCAGCACATCGTGCGTTTTCCCCTTATTGTCAGTTACGCGGATATAATCCCCGGAAAAAGTCGACACACGGCTGTAAGCCACACCCGCCATCGCATACGCGCTGAACCATTCATTCACGCGCACAGACGGCCCCGCCATCACGCTGAACCAGCGGTTACGCACGGAATCTTCATGCCAGCGGGTATCGCTGTAATGGGTCAGCTGGCGATTCTTGTCTCCTGCATAGCTGAACGACGTCACCATCCCCAGTGTGTCCGTAAACTCATAACGGTATTTCACGTTAATCCCGTTCAGATCATCACTGCCGGGAACGTTCGTCCGGGCATGAAGATACCCCGCGCTCAGCGTGGACTGATGTTCAGACGCCCATGCAGGCGCACCGGATACGGCCAGACAAATGGCTGCGGACAAAATGGCGGCATAAAGTTTACGCATAATTACCTCTCGCTTTTCTGCAATAAAAAAGGCGTCATTTCTGACGCCCGTTATGGGTTATAAAATTCAGCTGATACTGATACCTGCTGTGGATTTCTTCATCACCACAACCAGCAGATCGCTGATACTGGTTGTTGGTGTCCAGTTATTCGCTCCTGATGAAGATACGGTGAATGTCAGTGTCAGCGTCCCCTGTCCGGCAGGCATATCTATAACTGAGGAAAAAACGCCCTGAGCATCCGTCGTGGACTGATTAAAAATCTCCTGACCATTGCGGGTCACTCTTAACCGGCAGGTTGAATACCAGTATGACTGTTGGTTATTACTGTTGAAATTCTCATGCTTACCACCGCGGAATAACACTGGCGGTATCATGACCTGCCGGTCAAATTTCTGATCATCACTGATTCTTACCGTGATGGTGCCACTGGCATAACTGTTCGTGCGGGGGAAAGACTTGCTGACCGTTTTGACAATATCGCCTTCAATCTGATTGGCTGACAGTTTCCCCTTAATCTGACAGTTTTCATTAATCGTGACATTGTTGAGCGTCCCTGAATTTGCATTCACATTACCGCTGATATCCGCATTTTTAGCGGTCAGCTTTCCGTCCGGTGTCAGGGAAAATGCCGGCGGATTTCCACCGCTGGTAATGGTGGGAGCCGTCAGGCGTTTCAGGAACACGTCATTCATGAATATCTGGTTGCCCTGCGCCACAAACATCGGCGTTTCATTCCCGTTTGCCGGGTCAATAAACGCGATACGGTTAGCGGCAACCAGAAACTGGCTCAGTTTGCCTTCCTCCGTGTCCTCCATGCTGAGGCCAATACCCGCGACATAATGTTTGCCGTCTTTGGTCTGCTCAATTTTGACAGCCCACATGGCATTCCACTTATCACTGGCGTCCTTCCACTCTTTCGAAAACTCCTCCAGTCTGCTGGCGTTATCCTCCGTCAGCTCGACTTTTTCCAGCAGCTCCTTGCCGAGATGGGATTCGGTTATCTTGCCTTTGAAAAAATCCAGGTAACCTTCCGCATCATCGCTCGCCCGACCGACGGCCTCCACAAATGCCGATTTGCCAACGGTGTTCACACTGCGAACGTAAAAATAATAATCATGGCCCGGTTTGATATTGATACTGGCGGCTATCCAGTACAGCCCCGTGCCAAGATAGCGGGCTGTGGTTTCAACCTGCCTGATATCGGTAATCCGCTTTTCCGAGAACCAGAACTCAAACTGTACCGTCGGATCATAAACGGCAAGATGCGGCGTGGCGGTTATCTGAAAATAGCCCGGCGTCAGCTCAATCCGCGACGGCGCTGCCGGTGCGGCAATCCGGAACGATACCGATGCCGGATCGCCCTGCTGTCCCCACGCATTTACCGCCCGGACCGTCAGCGTGTAACGCCCCAGCGCCAGTTGCCTGAAGCGGTATGTGGTTTCCGTCGTCCGGGCCGTGCTGACCAGCCGCTCACTGCCGTCATCCGCTGCCACGGTCAGGCGAAGCAGGAAGCTCACGCCCTTCACCACCTTCGGCGTGTCCCAGCGGGCCAGCACCTGGTATTCCCCGCTGTCTGCGGTGACTTCTGCGGTCAGGTGCTGCACCGCTGGCGGCGTGACACCATTTACCGTGCCGCTCTGGTCGCCGTCAAAGTGCGCCCCGTTATCCACGATGGCCTCTTTTTCCGGCACATGCTGCACGGCGGTGATGGCATACGTGCCGTCGTCGTTCTCACGGATACTCACGCAGCGGAACAGGCGCTGGCGCAACGTCGGCAGCTTCAGCCCCCATACGCTGTATTCAGCAACGCCGTCAGGAACACGGCTCACTTTCACCTTCACGCCGTCGGTGACGGACTGAACCTCCACGCTGACCGGACTCCCCTGCCCGTCAACCAGGCTTATCAGCGTGGTGCCGGAAGATGGCAGCGTGATTTCACGGTCGAGCGTCAGCGTCCGGGTCTGGCTGTTTACCGCCAGCACGCGCCCGCCGGTGCTGATACCGGCATAGTCATCATCGCAGATTTCAATGACATCGCCCGGTACATGGCGAAGCCCTTCGGCACCCACGCTGAAGTCCACGGTCTGCGTTTCCAGCAGTTCTGTTTTAATCAGCCACAGCCCGGCGCGGTGTGCCTGCCCCCGGCTGGTACAGCCAAAAGCATCCATCTTCGTGACGTTACGACCGTAACGGGCAATGGCCTGCGTGTCCTCCACAAGCTCTGTCGCCGTCTCCCAGCCGTTATTCGGGTCAATCCAGTTCACCTCAACGGCATTATGGCGGTCCTTCAGGGCGCTGAAGCTGTAGCGGAACGGCGCACCATCATCCGGCATCACCACATTACTGCGGTTATAGGTCCACACCTTATCCGACGGTCGGTCCTGCACGAACGTCAGCGTCTGCCCGTTCCATACCGGCATACAGCGCATCGCCGAGCAGAAATCACTGAGCACATCCCACGCCTTGCGCTGTGTGGTCAGGTACGCATTACAGGTGATGCGCGGCTCCGTGCCGCCAAAACCGTCCGGCACCGACTGATCGCAATGCTGGCCGATGACATACAGCGCCCATTTGTCCACATCCGCCGCACCAAGACGTTTCCCCATGCCGTAGCGCGGATGGGTCAGCATATCCCACAGACACCAGGCCATGTTGTTGCTGTATGCTGGCTTAAACGTTCCGTCCCAGATACCGCTGTATTGCCGCGTCTGCGGGTTATAGTTCGACGGCACCTGCAGAATGCGCCCGCGCAGATGATAATTACGGCTCACCTGCTGGCTGCCGAACTGCTCCGAATCCACCTGCACGCCGACCAGTGCCGTGTTCGGGTAGCACTGTTTCACATCGATGATTTCGGTGTATGACGACCAGAGCGTTTTGTTCTGCAGCTGGTCTGTGGTGCTGTCCGGCGTCATCCTGCGCATCCGTATATTGAACGGGCGCGGCGGCAGGTTACCCACCACCACCGAGGACAGATACTGCGAGGTGGTTTTGCCCTTAATGGTGATGTCTTTTTCCGTCACCCAGCCACCATTACGCTGGATCTGAACCAGCAGGCGGACTTCCGACGGATTCCGGTCCCCCTTTGAGGTGGTTTCCACCAGTGCCTGCACGCCGAAGGTAAAACGCAGTCGGTCAATGTTTGCCGACGTGATGGTCCGGGTGATCGGCGTGTCGTATTTCACTTCCGTACCCAGCACCGTCTCGGAGCCGGAGGATTCAAATCCCTCCGGCGGTGTCTGCTCCTGCTCACCGGCCCGGAACACCACCGTGACGCCGGAGATATTGGTATTCCCCTCACTGTCCAGCACTGGCGTACTGTTCAGCAGCACGCTTTTTAATCCATCCACCGGACCTTCAACCGGCCCTTCGCTGATGGCATCGATCACACTCAGCAACTGCGTGGACTTCAGGTTGTCCTTCGCTTCGCGCGGAGTATGCCCCTTACTGCTGCCTTTACCCATTCCTCACGCTCCATAAACGACAAAACCGCCCGGAGGCGGTTTCACATAAACGTTTTTCATCAGCGACCAATCACCACAACCTGACCACCATCCCCTTCGTCTGCCGTGCTGATCTCCTGAGAGACCACCCGCGACCCCACGCGCATTTCACCGTACAGAACGGGCAGAACATTGCCCTGGGCAACCATGTTATCCAGTGAGGAGAAATAGGTGTTCTGTTTGCCGTTATCTGTACTTGCTGCCGTGGGCGTCCTGGCTTTCGGTGCCAGCATCTGCGCCACACCACCAAGTACCATACTGGCACCGAGAGAAAACAGGATGCCGGTCATACCACCGGCCCCAATGGCTGCCCCCCATGCTGCAAGGGTGGCTCCGGCGGTAAAGAATGATCCGGCAATGGCGGCAGCCCCCAGGACAATCTGGAATACGCCACCTGACTTGGCCCCGGCGACTCTGGGAACAATATGAATCACAGCGCCATCAGGCAGAGTCTCATGTAACTGCGCCGTTAACCCGGACGTGCTGACGTCCCGCCCGGCAATCCGTACCTGATACCAGCCGTCGCTCAGTTTCTGACGAAACGCCGGGAGCTGTGTGGCCAGTGCCCGGATGGCTTCAGCCCCCGTTTTCACACGAAGGTCGATGCGGCGGCCAAATCGTTGTAAATCCCCGTAAAGGCAGATGCGTGCCATGCCCGGTGACGCCAGAGGGAGTGTGTGCGTCGCTGCCATTTGTCGGTATACCTCTCTCGTTTGCTCAGTTGTTCAGGAATATGGTGCAACAGCTCACCGTCGCCGCAGTAAATGGCGGCATGATTCGGCACCGATGAACCAAAACAGCACAGCAGCACATCGCCCGGTTGTGCTGATGACAACGGCACCTGATACAGCCCTGTGGCCTCCAGATTATCCAGATAGAGATTCTGGCCGTGACGCCACCAGTCATCCCCGCGATGAAAATTCGGCATCTCAATCCCCGCCAGATGATAAGCATCCCGGAACAGCGTGTAACAGTCCGTCACCCCGTGCTCAAAGCGCCGCCCGGTGAGATGCGGCACACAGCGGAACTTATGAATCGCCCCCCGGCAGACCAGCAACCACGGCAAATAACTCTGCACCTGCAGCCGCCGGTCAGCCTCACTCAGCCAGGGCAGACCACCGGGGTGGCTGTGGACCAGCGCCACAATCTCACCCTGCATTTCTGCCTGCAGCCAGTCCTCCGGAGCCATCCGGAAATAATCCTCCGGCTCACCGGAAATATTCACGCAGGGGAAATATCTTTCCCCCTCCGGCGTTCTCACCACGAAGCCGCACGACTCCGCTGGCGCACATCGCCGGGCGTGCGCCAGAATCGCTGATTCTGTCTGTGTCATGGGATTTACTGCGAAAGTTTGTTAATGGAAAGGAAGCCGCCAAAGTTGCCGACGTTATTGCGAAACTTACAGCCACTCAGGCATTTGCTGCATTTATCCTTCGTGATATCGGACGTTGTCTGGTCATATTCATCCGCGACCGCCGGACCGTGATAACCGCACTCATCGCCGCGATAGGTCCAGGTGCAGGTGTTGGCCAGCATGATACGTCCCGGAAAAACAGCGCCATCTGTTTCCGTCGGCGTGGACAGTACAAAGGAGGCACTCACCGCGCTCAGTTCGCTGCACTGCTCGATGCGCCAGCGGCTGATCACCTCCTGCTCCGGATCGGCGTCACTGTTTCCGTTAACGAAGTTCACCGCATCCAGAAAACGGGCGTAAACCTTACGCCGGACCACCGTTCCGCCGACCAGACTCTGCAGATCTTCCGCCATCCCGGTGACCATACCGTACAGGTTAGAAACCGTCAGCGTGGGGCGCGTACTGGTGCCTTTGCCATTCAGTTCAAAACCACTCCCCTGAATGGGATACGGCTGATACTGTCGCCCCTGCCAGGTGACCGGCTCACCTTTTTCGTTCAGCTCATTACAGAAAAAATAACGTTCTCCACCGACCTCTGTCAGGTCGATTTCCCAGAGCACCACGCTGGCCGACTGCTCCGCACGGGTGCATTCATTCAGTGTTTCCTGCCGGATATCCTGCATCAGTTCACCACCTGTTCAAACTCTGCGCTGAACTCAACACGCAGCATACTGACCCGCGACGACCATTTTGCGCAGGTCACCTTTATCTGCCGCCACTCATAAGGCGGCGTCCACAGAAAGGCTTTCCAGCCCCCGTGCTCTTCCAGAAACGACTCCAGTACCGTGGCCTCCTCACGGGGGACAGAAAGCGTCACGCTGTACGTTTTCAGGTTGGCATTCAGCCCGGCAGGCGCTCGCTGGGAATAGCCATCACCAAAGCGCACCTTTCTTACAGAAGGGGCCGAAGCCACATCCATACCGGGTTTCACTTTCCAGCGGAAGGTTTTCATCGTCCACCTCCGGAGAACAGGCCACCATCACGCATCTGTGTCTGAATTTCATCACGGGCACCCTTGCGGGCCATGTCATACACTGCCTTCATCATCTGTGGACCTGGCAGACCATTCGTACCGTCGTTCTGAATCACCACGTGATTGTTCTGATTAAAATTAATGCCTTCAGCCCGCCGCATCTGCGCCGGACTTCCGGCACCGCCCACATAACCACCTTCCGCATAGCCCCGCATCAGGCGGTACAGGTTGCCGACACCAATCCGGCTGGTTGCCTCCTTCGTGAAGACAAATTCACCACGGTGAACAATCCCCGCTGGCTCATATTTGCCGCCGGTTCCCGTAAATCCCCCGGTCGCAAAATGGAATTTCGCCGCAGCGGCCTGAATGGCTGTACCGCCTGACGCGGATGCTCCACCACTGGCAGCACCGCCAATGGCGCTGCCGATACTCCCGACAATCCCCACCATTGCCTGCTTAAGCAGAATTTCTGTCATCATGGACAGCACGGAACGGGTGAAGCTGCGCCAGTTCTGCTCACTGCCGGTCAGCATCGCCGCCATATTCTGTGCAATACCATCAAAGGTCTGCGTGGCTGCACTTTTAACCTGCGACATACTGTCCGTGGCGCTCTCTTCCCACTCACTCCAGCCGGACTTCAGGCCTGCCATCCAGCTCCCGCGAAGCTGGTCTTCAGCCGCCCAGGTCTTTTTCTGCTCTGACATGACGTTATTCAGCGCCAGCGGATTATCGCCATACTGTTCCTTCAGGCGCTGTTCCGTGGCTTCCCGTTCTGCCTGCCGGTCAGTCAGCCCCCGGCTTTTCGCATCAATGGCGGCCCGTTTTGCCCGTTGCTGCTGTGCGAATTTATCCGCCTGCTGCGCCAGCGCGTTCAGGCGCTCCTGATACGTAACCTTGTCGCCAAGTGCAGCCAGCTGGCGTTTGTACTCCAGCGTCTCATCTTTATGCGCCAGCAGGGATTTCTCCTGTGCAGACAGCTGGCGACGTTGCGCCGCCTCCTCCAGTACCGCGAACTGACTCTCCGCCTTCCACAAATCCCGGCGCTGCTGGCTGATTTTCTCATTCGCTCCGGCATGCTTCTCCAGCGTCCGGAGTTCTGCCTGAAGCGTCAGCAGGGCAGCATGAGCACTGTCTTCCTGACGATCGCCCGCAGACACCTTCACGCCGGACTGTTTCGGCTTTTTCAGCGTCGCTTCATAATCCTTTTTCGCCGCCGCCATCAGCGTGTTGTAATCCGCCTGCAGGATTTTCCCGTCTTTCAGTGCCTTGTTCAGTTCTTCCTGACGGGCGGTATATTTCTCCAGCGGCGTCTGCAGCCGTTCGTAAGCCTTCTGCGCCTCTTCGGTATATTTCAGCCGTGACGCTTCGGTATCGCTCTGCTGCTGCGCATTTTTGTCCTGTTGAGTCTGCTGCTCAGCCTTCTTTCGGGCGGCTTCAAGCGCAAGACGGGCCTTTTCACGATCATCCCAGTAACGCGCCCGCGCTTCATCGTTAACAAAATAATCATCCTTGCGCAGATTCCAGATGTCGTCTGCTTTCTTAAACGCAGCCTCTGCCTTAATCAGCATCTCCTGCGCGGTATCAGGACGACCAATATCCAGCACCGCATCCCACATGGATTTGAATGCCCGCGCTATCCTGTCTGCCCAGGTCTCCAGCGTGCCCATGTTCTCTTTCAGGCGGCGGGTCTGGTCATCAAACCCTTTCGTTGCGGCTTCGTTCGCCGCCTGCAATGCCCCGGCTTCATCGCCGGAACGCTGCAACTGAGCAACATACGCAATCTGCTCCGCCGTCACGTTATGGAACTGGCGCGCCATCGCCGTCAGCCCCGACGTCGGGTCAGTGGTCAGCTTCCCGAAGGCTTCAGCGACCTTGTCCACCTCCACACCGGATGCAGAAGAGAAACGCGCCACACTCTGGCTGATGGACGCAATCTGAGCCTCACCACTTACCCCCGCCTTAACCAGTGCACTGAGTGACTCGCTGGTCTGGTTAAACGTCAGCCCTGCCGCCTGCCCGGCTCTGGACAGGACCAGCATACGATCTGCCGTCAGCCCGGCCTGATTGCCGGAAAGGACCAGCGTTTTGTTGAAATCGGACAGGGTTGAGTTGCCCTGATACCAGGCATACGCCAGCGCACCGGTCGCCACCGCCAGCGAGGTGGCCCCCACCATCGGCAGGGTGATCGCACCGGCAAGCCCCCGGAACATGGGGATCATCCCGCCGAAGGAGTCCTTCACCTGACCCCCCTGTTGCAGCAGGATCAGCCACGGGCTTTGCCCGCCTGCAAGCTGCGTGGCCACGTCGGTGAACTGTGCAGGCAGCATACGCATGGCGGCTTTATACTGCCCGACGGAAATCCCCGCTTTCTGTGCAGCCAGCGCCTGTCGGCTCAGCGACTGTTCAACGACTGCCGCTGTTTTTTTCGCATCAGTTTCCGTACCGGAAAAATGACGCCTGACTCTGGCCATCTGCTCGTCAAATCTGGCCGCATCCAGACTTAAATCAACGACCAGATCGCCTACCGGTTCAGCCATACCGGACTCCTCCTGCGATCCCTTCTGATACTGTCATCAGCATTACGTCATCCTCCGTCATGTCCGCCACATCCGGGGAAGCGGGGATAACTTCATTCCCGTCCGGGCCAAAGCGGACACCTCCGGCAAGCCCTGCCGCTTTCTGCATCAGCACATCATCTTCAGGCTCTTCGTCAGCCTCGCGCCGGTTAAGCAGACTGAAATCCAGCGGATGCATATCCGGATCGCTGAAAAACAGGCTGAGCACGGTGTACGTCAGCCCGGAAAAGTGCATATCCAGCAGAACATCATGAAAATAATGGGTACTGTAAAAGCGGTGCCAGTCGGCATACTCCGTGGATGACATCCCGGCAAGCATGGCACGCCAGTCGGGTCGCCCCATCTCTCGCGCCAGTTTCAGGGCAAAACTCAGCTCACCATCGAACACTTTCCCGCAGAAACAGGCTCTGCAGGCCCGGCGTCCTCTGTCTGTTCAGGAGCATCATTCACCACAAACTCATACATACCGGACAGCCGGTACACCACGTTTTCAGCATGAGAAATTGCCTCCGTGGGCCAGGTGGTAAGCACTTCCTGCTCAATCTGTTTAACGGCTTCATTCATAGAAGGCAGCTTTGTCTTCTGCGGATGGTTATGCCACAGGGACATCGCCACCACAAAAGCGCCGGTTCTGATGGCGTCTTCCACAGTAAACTTCCGGTTGCTGTCTGACTCCGCCTGTTCTGCCTGTCGTTTCATCAGGGCGAGATGCTCAATACGCTGCAGGGCTGACAGTTCAGAAAGCGTGACGGTCACACCGTTATGTTCAAATGATTCGGTTTTCAGGAACATCGCTGACTCTCCGGATTAACTGGCGGTGACGGTAATTTCTGCAACCGCAGCAAGTTCACCATTACCGGATACAACCGGAATGTTGACCTTGCCTGCAGCAACACCTTTCACGGTGATGGTCATACCACTGACCGACACGGTGGCTTTTGTTTTATCCGCAGACACCGCACGGAAGCTCTTGTCGGTTGCGCCTTCCGGCTGGAATGCCACGGTCAGCGTGGTGCTCTGCCCTTTCACCACCGAAGTGCTGGCAGGCGTCACGGTCATGCCGGTTGCCGCTGTTACCGTGCTGCGATCTTCTGCCATTGACGGACGTCCCACGTTGGTGACTTTCACCGTGCGGGTGATCACTTCCTTCGCCGTCACCGCTTTACCGATACTGCTGACCCAGCCACGGAACACATCGACCGTGCCGTTCGGGAAGCGGATTTTATAGGCACGGGTATCACCTTCATTAAACCACGCCAGCAGCGCCTGCTGCCCCTGCTCTCCGGGCATCCACGCCAGCGTGAAGCTGGTATCTCCGGCGGATTTCTGCCCCTGCCCGGTCGCAGTCCAGTCTGCATCTTCATCATCGAGATAGCTGTCGTCATAGGACTCAGCGGTCAGTTCGCCGGGCGTCAGGTCTTTAACTTTTGCCAGACGCGACCAGTCAACGTCTGAAAGCGGATTCGCATAAGGGTCACCGCTCCCCTTATAAACCCACAGGGTGGTCCCGGCACCTTTCACCGGCATTGTAGGATTTGGTACAGGCATAGCGTCCTCACATTTCATAGGTAATGACATAAGTCAGATCGGCTGAACTCCACAGGCCCGCATCATCGTCGCGCCGGTAGTCATAGCCGCTGGCCACCATACTGGTGATCAAATCTGACAGTGCCGGGATATCGCTCATCACCGGATAAATCCGGGACTCCATCCACGCATCCAGCTCTGAATCCGGCACCTGAGCAGGCAGGAAAACTTCGATATGCAGCTCCGCCTGCCAGGTATCGCTGTCCAGCTCTTCGCCCGTGTATTCAGCGCCGGTGAGATAAACGGCAACTGCCGGAAAATCCGCCTCATCAAAAACAGCGGGGCGACCATCAAAAAACGTCGCCCCGGTGTCATGCTTCTCCAGTGCATCCAGTACGGCTGCACGGAGTTCAGTATGTTTCATCGCTTTATTACCATCCTCAGTTGATGCTGCAGCGCATAGCCCAGCTCTTTCGGAAGACGTTCACGCCGTATCCGCTCAATATTTTGTTTAAACGCCGTGGTCAGCGGCACCGCCATCGGGATTTTCACTACATCAATGGGGTAACGGTTTTTCCCGGCCACACGCTGCATAACATGCCACCGGCCGTTTTTCAGTTGCTGAATAAACGCGCCGGGAATACGACGGTTTCCCACCACAAGCACGCTGCCGCCACCTTTCAGGGCTGAACGCTGCCCCTTTTTACGACGCCTGCGTCGGGACAGGACAACCCGCGCGTTACCCAGCCTGATTACGGGCAAATCCCCCCGGTTAACTTTGATTCTGGCCTGCGGATTTTTGACCGTGGCCCTTTTCAGCCTGGCCCTTTCCTTTACCAGTTTCCGGCGTACCTTTGTCTCACGGGCAACCTGTGACGCCGACTGCGATATCGCGGATGAAGCAACGCGGTTAATGGCCATTGCGGCGGCACCAGGCACCGCCGTTTTGCTGATACGGCTGAGGTTTTCAACGGCCTGCTCAAGACCTTTTATGGCCATACATCCCCCTTTCAGCGGCGACGGTTAACGGCAGGCGGTACCCCCCGCCCAAGCCAGAGATGACAGCTTCCGCCATCATCCGGCGTAACCCGATCTACCCAGAAGTTTTCCTCACCGATGGTCAGCGTGTCTCCACGCCGCAGCTGCCGCACATCATCAGTCCGGACAAACAGGGACGGGCTGGAGCCTTCAACGCGCACGCCCTGTCCGGCATAGCTGATATTTTCAGGGTCATCAAAAACACCACGTATTACTGCGCCGGACTGCTCACCGGATGTCATGGTGGCTGACGTTCCCATGTACCCGCGTATCGTTTCATCGGCGCGGGCAATGGCAGCATCGAACAGGTTATCGAAATCAGCCACAGCGCCTCCCGTTATTGCATTCTGGCCAGGCCGCGCGCTGTCATTTCAGCTGCCACACCGGCAGAGACACGGAACGCCGTTCCAGGCAGCACAAATGCCACAGCCTCATCCCGCGTGGCGTGAAGTGCATCAGTATGCAGCGTCACCAGTGCCACAACCGTGACCAGAGCAGCCGTATCAGTCACGGTATCCGTCTGCGCTGATACCACCTCATTTTCATGTCCGGTCAGCGCATTTTCCGGGCTGACAGACGTGTCCAGACCGGCTGCGTCATCCGTGTCATCAAGCTCCTCTTCCAGCTCTGCCACACGGAGCGCCAGTTCTTCTTTCGTCCCCGTCAGGCTGACATCACGGTTCAGTTGCTCACCCAGCGACCGGAGACGGGCAATCAGTTCATCTTTCGTCATGGATTCCTCCACAGAGAGAAAATGGCCCCGAAGGGCCATGATTACGCCAGTTGAACGGACACGAACTCATCAGGATCAGCCAGCAGCATCAGCGGTGCTGACTGAATCATGGTGAACTCTCGCGCCGGATCGCCGGATGTCTTCCAGTTTTTCGGATAACGGGGAGACGCATTAATACCCTCACTCAATGCATCCGCATCCTGAATACAGCCATAGGTGCGCAGACCGCGTGCATGAGTGTTACCCAGCACCATCGTGTTGTCCGGCAGGAAGTTCTTTTTGACGCCGTTTTCCACGTACTGTCCGGAATACACGACGATGGCCACATCGCCATACATTCCCTTATAAGACACCGCTTTGCCCAGGTCTTTTACCGCTGTCTCCAGTTCGGAATGAGAGCCGCGACGGGTATCCAGCTTCTCCCTGACGGCTTTGAAGGAACGGAACAGCGCCCAGCCTTTCGGGTCAAACACGATGATATTCACCACGCCGCTGGCGTTCAGCGCGTAGGCTTCGATATCGTCGGTCGGGTCATACGTGGACTTGTCACGCTTGCTCCACTCCGTGACGCCAGACTGTGTGATGTTATTCGCTTCACTGCGGCCCATATCCACCTCAACCGGATCGAAGGCTTCACCGGTCATGGTGTATTTGCCCTTGAGCACGGCAGAAACTGCCTGCATCTCTTCGACCTGAGCAATGGCCAGCTCTTCGTCACGCATGTTCTGCAGGATGATGCGACGGCGGCGGTAAGCCGGGTCCGCCAGATTCTGCGGATCTTCATCCGGCAGGCGACGCAGGGTCATCTGCGGATTCACTTCATGCTTGGGTTTGACATATCCCGGCGTAAATTCAGAGGTGGAGCCGCCACGGGAACGGATAACCTCACCGGAAACAATCGGCGAAACGTACAGCGCCATGTTTACCAGTCCCGGAATTTGTGAGAGATAGACTTTCTCCGTAGTGAAGGGATAGCTCTCACGGAAAAAGAGACGCAGAAACAGCGGATCAAACTTAAATTTCTGCTCATTTGCCGCCAGCAGCTGGGCGGTTGTGTACATCGACATAAAAAAATCCCGTAAAAAAAGCCGCACAGGCGGCCTTTAGTGATGAAGGGTAAAGTTAAACGATGCTGATTGCCGTTCCGGCAAACGCGGTCCGTTTTTTCGTCTCGTCGCTGGCAGCCTCCGGCCAGAGCACATCCTCATAACGGAACGTGCCGGACTTGTAGAACGTCAGCGTGGTGCTGGTCTGGTCAGCATCAACCGCCAGAATGCCAACGGCAGCACCGTCGGTGGTGCCATCCCACGCAACCAGCTTACGGGTGGAGGTATCCAGCATCAGCGGGGTCATTGCAGGCGCTTTCGCACTCAATCCGCCGGGCGCGGTTGCCGTATGTGCCGGGTCACTGTTGCCCAGCGGCTGGTAATGGGTAAAGGTTTCTTTGCTCGTCATAAACATCCCTTACACTGGTGTGTTCAGCAAATCGTTAACGGCATCAGATGCCGGGTTACCTGCAGCCAGCGGTGCCGGTGCCCCCTGCATCAGACGATCCAGCGCAGTGTCACTGCGCGCCTGTGCACTCTGTGGTGCAGCTGCCAGAATGCGGCGGGCCGTTTCCACGGTCATACCGGGGGTTTCGGCCAGCACGCGTGCCTGTTCTTCGCGTCCGTGAGCCTCCACACAGTTGAGGATCCCCATAATGCGACTGTTTTCTGCCGCAACCGCTGCGGTGATCTGCGCGTTCACGTCCGGCTGTGCAGCGCTGGCGTTCTCGCCCTCCGTCGCTTGCACCACGCCAGTAACGTCAGCCTGCGAAGCAGTGGCTGAAACAGTTGTTGATTGAGTCTCTTTGGTCATTCGCCCTCCTGAGAGACGGGATTTACGTGCATCCAGTGCATCACGCATGACGGTGATCGCATCGGTACTGTTAACAAGTTCATCAGCCAGTCCGGCATCAATGGCCTCCTGACCGCTGTACACTGCAGCCTCGGTATCCAGCACAGCCTGCACGGACAGGCCGGTATATGCCGACACCTTCTGTGCAAACATCCGGCGGGTTGCATCCATCCGGGACTGCAGTGTTTCCCGGACATCATCCGGTAGATGGCTGTAGGGGTTGCCATCCACCTTATGGCTGCCGCTGTAAATCAGCGTGATTTCCACGCCCTGTTTCTCCAGCGCAGCACCGTAATTACTGTGAGCCATCATGACGCCGATGGAGCCTGTCCGGGCGGTCTGCGTGACCAGACGTCGGGAGGCGGCGCTGGCAAGCAACTGACCTGCACTGCAGTTCATGTCGTTGGCCAGCGCCCATACCGGCTTTATGTCACGCATACGGGCGATGATGTCAGCGCAGTCAAATGCCCCTGCCACCATCCCGCCTGGCGTATCCATATCGAGCAGAATGCCGTCCACCATCGGGTCGCTGGTAGCCTGTTGCAGACGGGCGATAATGCCGTTGTAACCGGTCATCCCCGAATACGGCTGCAGCGCTCGCGTCCGACTGACCAGCGTGCCGGACACCGGCAGCACGGCGATGCCGTTCATGACCTGATAACTGCGGGCCTGTCGTGGTCCGTCATCATCAACGGATAACGCCAGCGCCGCGGGTGCCTCTCCGGCAGTCAGGCTGTCGCCGGATACCGCATCCGTCAGGCGGCTGATCCCAAGCTGGCCTGAAAGCGCACAAAAGAAAACCCGCGCATAGGCGGGTTCAAGCATCAGCGGCTCATTAAAGGCCATACTGGCAATATGCGGGAGATTACGCAGCTCTGCTGTCACTCTTCTCCTCCTCTGTTGATTGTCGCAGCCCGGATTCAAATGCCGCAGCCGCCCAGGCGGGCGGTTTAAGACCGGCTGCACGGCGCTCCATCGTTTCACGGACCTGCTGGGCAAAAATTTCCTGATAGTCGTCACCGCGTTTTGCGCACTCTTTCTCGTAGGTACTCAGTCCGGCTTCTATCAGCATCACCGCTTCCTGTACTTCTTTCAGACCATCGATGGCCATACGACCGGAGCCTATCCAGTCGCAGTTCCCCCAGGCACTTCGGGCTTCCTGAAAACTGAAGCGCGCTTTTGAAGGTAACGTCACCACGCGGCGAGCGATGGCCTCTTCCAGCCAGCACAGAAACATCTGGCTCGCCTGACGGGATGCGACGAATTTTCGCCGCCCCATAAAGTACGCCCACGACTCGTTCGCACTGGCCCGTGCCGTGGAGTAGCTCATCTGGGCGTAATTCCGGGAAAGCTGCTCATACGAGACACCCAGCCCGGCAGCGATATACCGCAACAGTGACTGCTCAAACACGGAGTAGCCGTTATCCGTGTCCTGAGCCGTCTGCAGGTTCAGTGAGTCCCCCGGCATCAGGTGCGGCACTTTTGCGCCTCCCAGCCGGACCGGTGCTGCGGCGTAATACGCGGCAATTTCACCAATCCAGCCGGTCAGCCTTTCCCGCTGCTCCTGACTGTTCGCGCCCAGAATAAAATCCATCGCTGACTGCGTATCCAGCTCACTCTCAATGGTGGCGGCATACATCGCCTTCACAATGGCGCTCTGCAGCTGCGTGTTCTGCAGCGTGTCGAGCATCTTCATCTGCTCCATCACGCTGTAAAACACATTTGCACCGCGGGTCTGCCCGTCCTCCACGGGTTCAAAAACGTGAATGAACGAGGCGCGCCCGCCGGGTAACTCACGGGGTATCCATGTCCATTTCTGCGGCATCCAGCCAGGATAGCCGTCCTCGCTGACGTAATATCCCAGCGCCGCACCGCTGTCATTAATCTGCACACCGGCACGGCAGTTCCGGCTGTCGCCGGTATTGTTCGGGTTGCTGATACGCTTCGGACTGACCATCCGGAACTGTGTCCGGAACAGTCGCGACGGGCTGGTATCCCAGGTGGCCTGAACGAACAGTTCACCGTTAAAGGCATGCATGGCCACACCTTCCCGAATCATCATGGTGAACGTGCGTTTTCGCTCAACGTCAATGCAGCAACAGTCGTCCTCGGCAAACTCTTTCCATGCCGCTTCAACCTCGCGGGAAAAGGCACGGGCTTCTTCCTCCCCGATGCCCAGATAGCGCCAGCTTGGGCGATGACTGAGCCGGAAAAAAGACCCGACGATATGATCCTGATGCAGCTGGATGGCGTTGGCAGCATAGCCGTTATTGCGTACCAGATCGTCCGCGCGGGCATTGCCACGGGTAAAGTTGGGCAGCAGGGCTGCATCCACACTTTCACTCGGTGGATTCCACGCCCGCAACTGCCCACCAAATCCGCTGCCACCGCCGTGATAACCGGCATATTCACGCAGTGATGTCATGCCGTCCGGCCCCAGAAGGGTGGGAATGGTGGACGTTTTCATACATAAAATCCTGCAGGTCCCCTGCGTCGCTGTGTCATGCCGGTCTGCACTTCCAGCTCCGCAATGTATTTTTTCAGGTCAGACACGGAAGTGGCCGTAAACTCCACTCTCCGTCCGTCTTTCTGTACCGTTGCCACCCGTTTTCCTGTCATCAGGTCATGCAGTGCCGCACGGGCAGCGGCAAGTTCTTCCTGTCGCGTCATTCATCCTCTCCGGATAAGGCACGGGCGTAATCTGCCAGTGTTTTCTTGTTGGTTGCTGCACCATCCTCTTCCTGCAGGCTCGCCAGCAGTGCACTGAGATCCAGCTGCCAGCGGGAAATACTGATGCGCAGCGCCGCCAGCGCATAAACGAAGCAGTCGAGCGCCTCATTGCGTCGCTTTTTGCTGTCCCACAGTATTTTTTTCCTGCCATCCACCCATTTTTCGACCTGCTCTTCAGCAGTCAGCTGCTGCGCTTCGGTCAGATCAAAAATATCCGGGTTATTCGGGAAGTGAACGGCACCGGGAAGCGGTTCATCCCCTTCCGGCGTCAGTGTGAAGCGGTTATAAATCTGCTCTTTCGCGGTATCCGTACCGATTTCGGTAAGGTAAACCCCGTTTTTGTTTCGCTTACGTGGCATGCTGGCCACCGGCTTTCCGTAGACGGATGCCCCTTTAATGGGGATCACCCGGAACAGCCCATGTTTTTTCGAGCGTTCATACACAATGGTCGGGTCAATCCCGCCAGTATCCCAGCAGATACGGGATATCGACATTTCTGCACCATTCCGGCGGGTATAGGTTTTATTGATGGCCTCATCCACACGCAGCAGCGTCTGTTCATCGTCGTGGCGGCCCATAATAATCTGCCGGTCAATCAGCCAGCTTTCCTCACCCGGCCCCCATCCCCATACGCGCATTTCGTAGCGGTCCAGCTGGGAGTCGATACCGGCGGTCAGGTAAGCCACACGGTCAGGAACGGGCGCTGAATAATGCTCTTTCCGCTCTGCCATCACTTCAGCATCCGGACGTTCGCCAATTTTCGCCTCCCACGTCTCACCGAGCGTGGTGTTTACGAAGGTTTTACGTTTTCCCGTATCCCCTTTCGTTTTCATCCAGTCTTTGACAATCTGCACCCAGGTGGTGAACGGGCTGTACGCTGTCCAGATGTGAAAGGTCACACTGTCAGGTGGCTCAATCTCTTCACCGGATGACGAAAACCAGAGAATGCCATCACGGGTCCAGATCCCGGTCTTTTCGCAGATATAACGGGCATCAGTAAAGTCCAGCTCCTGCTGGCGGATGACGCAGGCATTATGCTCGCAGAGATAAAACACGCTGGAGGGGTCATCCGGCGTCCATTTGAGGCCAAACGGCGTCTCTTTGTCGCCAAATTTAAGATACTGCTCCTCCCCGCAATGCGGGCAGGCAACATGAAAACGCATAAAATGCGGGGATTCACTGGCTGCACGCTCAATCTGACAGGTGCCTCTCACTTTGGGCGTGGAGCCACGGATGGACTTTGGCCAGACCGAGCCTTCAATACGCTTGTCACCCAGGAACGTCGGAGAGCCTTCCTGTTCAATATCCTCATCAAAGGCAGCAAGTTCATCATAACCCGCCACATCCACTGACTTTTCACGGTAGTTTTTTGCCGCTTTACCGCCCAGGCACCAGAAGCCACGACCATTGGAAAAACGCTTCATAGTGAGCGTGTTATCCCGGTGCTTTTTGCCATACCACGGAGCCAGCGCCAGCAGCGACGGAATATCGCGGATGGTCGGCTCAACGTGGGTTTTCATAAAGTTCTCGGCATCACCATCCGTCGGCAACCAGATAAGGGTGTTGCGCTGCTTATGCTCTATAAAGTAGGCATAAACACCCAGCAGCATTTTGGAATAACCGACACGGGCAGACTTCACCACATTCACCTCACGGATGTAGTCGCTGCCCATCGCATTCATGATGGCCCGCTGAAAGGGCAGTGTTTCCCAGCGCCCTTCCTGGTATGCGGATTCTTTCGGGAGATAGTAATTGGCATCCGCCCATTCAACGGCGGTCTGTGGCTCCGGCCTGAACAGTGAGCGAAGCCCGGCGCGGACAAAATGCCGCAGCCTGTTAACCTGACTGTTCGATATATTCACTCAGCAACCCCGGTATCAGTTCATCCAGCGCGGCTGCTTTGTTCATGGCTTTGATGATATCCCGTTTCAGGAAATCAACATGTCGGTTTTCCAGTTCCGGAAAACGCCGCTGCACCGACAGGGGGATCCCGTCGAGAATACTGGCAATTTCACCTGCGATCCGCGACAACACGAAAGTACAGAATGCGGTTTCCACCACTTCAGCGGAGTCTCTGGCATTCTTCAGTTCCTGTGCGTCGGCCTGCGCACGCGTAAGTCGATGGCGTTCGTACTCAATAGTCCCTGGCTGGAGATCTGCCTCGCTGGCCTGCCGCAGTTCTTCAACCTCCCGGCGCAGCTTTTCGTTCTCAATTTCAGCATCCCTTTCGGCATACCATTTTATGACGGCGGCAGAGTCATAAAGCACCTCATTACCCTTGCCACCGCCTCGCAGAACGGGCATTCCCTGTTCCTGCCAGTTCTGAATGGTACGGATACTCGCACCGAAAATGTCAGCCAGCTGCTTTTTGTTGACTTCCATTGTTCATTCCACGGCCAAAAACAGAGAAAGGAAACGACAAAGGCCCAAAAGCTCGTTTTCAGCACCTGTCGTTTCCTTTCTTTTCAGGGGGTATTTTAAATAAAAACATTAAGTTACGACGAAGAAGAACGGAAACACCTTAAACCGGAAAATTTTCATAAATAGCAAAAACCCGCGAGGTCGCCGCCCCGTAACCTGTCGGATCGCCGGAAAGGACCCGCAAAATGATAATAATTATCATCTGCATGTCACAACGTGCATCTACGCCATCAAACCACGTCAAATAATCAATTATGACGCAGGTATCATATTAATTGATCTGCATCAACTTAACGTAAAAACAACTTCAGACAATACAAATCAGCGACACTGAATACGGGACAACCTCATGTCAACGAAGAACAGAACCCGCAGAACAACAACCCGCAACATCCGCTTTCCTAACCAAATGATTGAACAAATTAACATCGCTCTTGATCAAAAAGGGTCCGGGAATTTCTCAGCCTGGGTCATTGAAGCCTGCCGCCGAAGACTGTGCTCAGAAAAAAGAGTTTCGCCTGAAGCAAACAAAGAAAAGAGTGACATTACTGAATTGCTCAGAAAGCAGGTCAGACCAGATTGAAGCAATTTAGATAATCGTGCAGACTAGGTACCTTCATATCACATGGAAGGTACTACAATGGCTCAGGTTGCCATTTTTAAACAAATATTCGATAAAGTGCGAAATAATTTAAACTATCACTGGTTTTATTCTGAACTAAAACGTCACAATGTCTCACATTACATTTACTATTTAGCCACAGAGAATATTCATCTTGTTCTTGAAAACGATAATACGGTTTTAATAAAAGGACAGGGTAAGGTTGTAAATGTAAGATTTTCAAAAAATAAATGCCTTATAGAAGCCACATTAAAAGGATTCAAATCAGGAGAGTTATCATTTTACGAATACAGGAAAAATCTTGCTACAGCAGGGGTTTTCAGATGGATTACAAATATCCACGAAAACAAAAGGTATTACTATACCTTTGATAATTCATTACTCTTTACTGAGAACATTCAGAACACTACACAAATATTTCCGCACTAAATCATAACGTCCGGTTTCTTCCGTGCCAGAACCGGACTCGCTGGCATGATGAAATATGTGTACCCGGTAACCCCGGTGTGCATCGTTTTTGATTATTCCCGCACACTCGCGCAGAAGGAGTTCCCCGTCGGGCTACGGTCTCTGTTAATACGGGAATACGGCGACGATACAGCGCATGATGTGTCAGGCTTGAATACCTTTATCCTTTAAAAGGGATATCAGTTAAGTTATCCCGTGTAGGGTATAAGCCATTATCAAAGCCACTCTGTAGGGAATGGCTTTTGTGATGGCATCACTTACTCTTTACGCTGCTATCCCACTCATCCCGGAATTTTGATGGGTTATTGAAACCTTCTGCTGACATAACAACTCCTTCAATGTTTGGCTGAAATTAGGATGTCTTTCCATCAGTCCGCCACCACAAAGAATCTTTTTTGCCATAAGGCAGGAGGTTCATCTTTCAGTGGCTGCCGGTGTTATTTCCCCACTTACTGGCTTGGGTTGTTTCGTGGTACTGCCGTTAACTGGTGGCGCACAGATTTAGTTAAATCCGTTCTCGCCTGAACTATCTTTTACATACCCGGATTGTGGGGATGTAAATCACGGTTTCATTATCAAGCCCACCAGTAGATGGGCTTTGTAATGAAGAGTTGTTATGAAAATTGCTCTAAACAAGCATTAATAGCCATCAGAAGTAATCGCTACAGATTTCAATCCCTCAATGTCATCCTTGGACAGGGCGAACCATTCACCGTGCTTTCTCTTTGCGGCAAATTTGCGATGAAGCATGTTTTCAGTTTCTCTTCCACCAGGGATCAGGCACTCAAGCTTCAAGCAGTCTGGTCCAGAGTTGCCAAGCGATTTGATGCGTTGTGGAATGTTGGATGAATACCCAATTTTGGTTAGCCCAGTTTTCTTCGATGACAAAACGTATACCTGAGGAGGTTCTTTTCTCTGGTCTTCCATTACACGTCTCATTGTTGCCATAAGTCCGCCGTGCATCAGCATTTCAACAAAGAACGCTGACCGAACACCTGACGACTTAAGCATGCCAGAAAATTCACTTGCCAATTCCATTAACTCTGCGATGTTTTCAGGAACTTTTTGGCAGTTATCTTCCTTGTATAAGGAAATCATTCTTTGAAGCTTTTCTTCTAATTGGTTCATAGCGTCTTTACCTTTTAGAAAGTGAGCCTGTCTCACAGAAAAGCCGCCCCGAGATGGTCGCCACCATATACGGCAGTTCTCAGGCTCAACTTTCTGAAAGGCTCGGGTGATGTAATATGCGCGTGAGATGCGCTGTGAAATTCAGATGTAAAAAAAGCCCCGCATCGCGAGGCTCATTAAATGGACTTTGTGATTTGCAAAAAAATTATTTCAGGCATTGCGTCCTGATGTATTCCTGCAGGTAGTTAACCTGCGCGGTTATCTTGTCGATTCCACTTCGGAGACGGTAATAATTGAGTTCAGCATCTGCTGTAAGTCCTGGGCTTTCTCCATCGCCCATGCCGCTGGCTCCGGTCGTTGACTTTGCACAGGTGGCGGCGACTTGCAGGCGCTTACGCCCAGCAGAAACATCAGCACGGAGACTTTCGATAGTCGCGTTAGCATCAGCAAGCTCCTTTGTGTATCTTGCGTCGAGTTCTGCTACATCACGTTGACGCTTCCGCATGTCAGCGATGGTGGCGTTCGCCTTCTCCAGTTCACTGGCCTTGTTATCGCGCTGCTCTTTGTAGGCGATTGCGTTATCACGGTAATGATTAACAGCCAATGACAGGCAGACGATGATGCAGATAACCAGAGCGGAGATAATCGCGGTTACTCTGCTCATTGTTTCCCCCACAAACAGACTTCACGCTCAATCTCACGGCGAGTCATCAGTCCTTTCCATTGATTACCGCCAGCGTATGTCCAGCGCCGTAGCTGATCACATGCGCCTTTAATATCACCCTGGTTTATTTTGCGAAGAAGCGTCGATGTTCTGAAATTGCCAGCACCCACGTTGTAGACGAACGAGTAAAGAGCGCCGCGCGTTGTTTCCGGTATATCGACTTTGATGTACCGGTTAATTTGTCTGGCGACAGTGGCAAGGTCTTTATTCAGGAGGGCTTTGCACTCTGCTTCGGTATACGTTTTACCGGGAATGATGTCTTTTCCTGTATGCCCGTAACATACAGTCCATACACCAACTATGTCTTTGTAAGGATTATGTCTCACACCTTCCAGACCATCGTTACCACTTGGGCCAGTGATTAACACAGATGCTATAGCAATAGCCCCGCCACCAATAGCAGCAGCAACAGCTTTTCGTAATGATGGAGGCATTATTCACCTCTCGCAGCCTTGCGCTTATCTTCTTTAATCTTGAAATAAAGGTTTGTCAGGTACGTCAGCAGGCCAAATACCAGGCTACCCAGCACACCTATTGCTGCCCACTGTGAGGGCGTGACTTTATCGAGCAGCTGTAAAAACCAGTACCCGGCACTACCTGCTGAGGTGCCATAGGCGACACCCGTTGTTAACTTATCCATGGATTTCATAACCCCACCTCGCAGACAAAGCGGGTGTAAATTGAGGGAATACTACGAAACGTAACAGACTCGGAGTCAGTGAATAACTCAGGTATTGGGTTATCAGCTAATATCGAGACTCAAAAAATGGAAAAACCCGCTCGACGGCGGGTTTACGCTGTGTGACGAAGTAACCACTCTTAACAGCATAACCAATTTTTTACGTACGTAAACCACTAAATGATATTTGCGAGAATGCTACCGAGTATTGAAAACACCACTACAAATACATAAGCAAATCTCAACAAATAACCAACAAATAATTTCCAGCGTTATTTTTAGCCAATTTAAATTGAACCTTCAAATTATAGAGCACTTATAAATAACAGCCATTAATATAAATTGGCTAATAGATTTATTTTTATTCAGCCAAGAGCCATGAATAGGATTCGATAGAAAAAAGTTCAGATAAAAATAGAGATCTACTTCACAAATTAAACGAGAAACCAAAACTTACATCTTGAAATAATCACATTGATTAGATGAATATTTATCGCGCAGTGACATCATTTTTTAATAATAGTTCAAAAAAAAGGGCTCACGATGAAAAAATTAACAGTGGCAATTTCTGCTGTAGCTGCATCAGTACTGATGGCGATGTCTGCTCAGGCAGCTGAAATTTATAATAAAGACAGTAACAAGCTGGATCTGTACGGGAAAGTTAATGCTAAGCACTACTTCTCCTCTAATGATGCAGATGATGGTGATACTACTTATGCCCGTCTTGGCTTCAAAGGTGAAACCCAAATCAACGATCAACTGACTGGTTTCGGTCAGTGGGAATATGAATTCAAAGGCAACCGCGCTGAATCTCAAGGTTCCTCCAAAGATAAAACCCGTCTTGCCTTCGCTGGCCTGAAATTCGGTGACTACGGCTCCATCGATTATGGCCGTAACTACGGTGTAGCATACGATATTGGTGCATGGACCGACGTTCTGCCAGAATTCGGTGGCGATACCTGGACCCAAACAGATGTATTCATGACTGGTCGCACCACAGGTGTTGCAACTTATCGTAACAACGACTTCTTTGGTCTGGTTGATGGCCTGAACTTTGCAGCTCAGTATCAGGGCAAAAATGACCGAAATGAAGTAACTGAAGCTAATGGCGATGGTTTCGGTTTCTCAACTACTTATGAGTATGAAGGATTCGGCGTGGGTGCAACCTATGCTAAATCTGATCGCACTAATAATCAGGTTATCTACGGTAACAACGGTCTGAATGCTTCTGGTCAAAATGCTGAAGTATGGGCAGCTGGTCTGAAATATGATGCGAACAACATCTATCTGGCCACCACCTATTCTGAAACCCAGAACATGACTGTTTTTGGTAATAACCATATTGCCAACAAAGCACAAAACTTCGAAGCTGTTGCACAATATCAGTTCGACTTCGGCCTGCGTCCATCCGTTGCTTACCTGCATTCTAAAGGAAAAGACTTGGGTGTTTGGGGTGATCAGGACCTGGTTGAATATGTTGATGTAGGTGCAACCTATTACTTCAACAAAAATATGTCCACTTTTGTTGACTACAAAATCAACCTGATTGATAAGAGCGATTTCACGAAAGCATCTGGCGTTGCTACCGATGATATCGTTGCTGTAGGTATGGTTTACCAGTTCTAATTTGATTACTAAAAGATATGTTGTGGGAGGCTTTGCCTCCCCAACATATAAGTGGCTCCCTCAAGCCACTTCCTTTAGAAGCACAACCTTGCTTCTAACTATACAAACCTTCTGTTATATATTACCCTGTATTTTTGGGGGCGTTTCAACGCCCCATTTTTAATAACTTTTAGTAAATAATTGGCGTATTAATTAGAGTTATTAACAACGATATCCATCTCTAACCGGATATCTAATGCCATTAACATCCCTTCAATTATGCCCTCAGCCTTTTGTAACCTTTTCCCGATATAACCATCAGAGCAGCAATGCTTACCTGCCAGTGACATGAATGTCATACCGACTACATAATAATCTACTAATAAATCGTGCAAATCGCTGTTGTTCTTTTTCAGACGGGCCATGCACCCGCAAATGATCATCGCGTCATCGTCACAACATTGCGGGCGAGATTTTACTTTTGAAGGAATTAATCCCTTAAAACCGGCGGCAATGGACGACCAGGTCACATCTTCATGATTATTAGCCGCCCACGCTCCCCAACGCTCAAGAACCATCTGAATATCACGCATCAACTTACTCCACAAAAATCAGACCAGAACGCCAATTACAAGCAAAAATCAACAAAACAGTATTAGTTGATTGTTATCTCTGACTTCATACTCCTGCTCCTGTCAGGGTTTTGGCGTAATTCTTCAGTATTCGGTAATCGGTCAAAACAGAACCGGGGAAACGATATAAGCGCAGATGCCCCCAGCGGTGGCGAAGAAGTTCTGCCATATAAAACTCAAACATCATTCATTCCCCATTTCGGTGATGGTCAGTTCCAGCCTCCCACCTTTGGTAACAGGCATCTTCACAACGCGGTAATCAACGACCTGAGCATCATCCAGCCAGAAACCTGCTTTAGTGAGTGCGTCAAAAGCGGCTTTTTGCAGATTATCCAGGTCACGGCGACGGCGATCCGGCATGTGGCACTCAATGCGGATTTTCACAGGCATAGCCAGGCCGATATCCAGCATTGCGTTTTTAATGATTCGGGCGACGTTATCGCGGTATGCCTGCCCCTCTGCGCTGACGTGCGTGCGCCCGCGATTATGGCGGTAATAGCGATTATTGCTCGGAGGCCAGGGTAATGTGATGCTGTAGGTATTCACGCCTTAATAACCCCCTCTTTCAGCCAGATAACCTGCGTTCTCGCCATACCTTCCAGCGCGCATTCTTTTGCGTACTCAGCATCGACAAAATGCGTGCGGCGGTCGATTTCGTCGTGACAGGCAGAACAGGCAATGGTGGCAATAAGGTCTGGCGGTTTAATACCGGTGCCGCACAATCCAGCCAGCCGGATATGTGCCAGTACAGACGTTTCAGGGTTGCCATTACATACGCCAGGGATTCTTACCTGGCATTCCCGACCACGCGCTGCTTTTCTCAAATCAGCCATGATTCCTCCTTGCTGCCAGTCGCAACCATTTTTTATCAACCAGGCTGGCGGTATATCCGAGCAGTGTTGGTATTTCGGAAGGCTTCAGCTCAGGTTTACGCTTACGACGATTTGGTACTCTGTAAATGTGCCCATTCATGACACGAATAAGCGGTGTAGCCATTACGCCTCCTGCTTGTCGCGCAGCAGCTGGAACTCGCAGCTCGGCGGAATAGTCAGGTGGCAGCCAATATTCATCGCCCAGGCTTCAACCTTACACAGGAAGACATACATCTCTCCGGTATCAAGATCGGAGGTATGGCGTAACGACTGAATAGTGGTGATTTCACCGGTTACGACATCAACCAGGTCTTTGGTTTCATAACCGAGGTATGTGTGTTTGAGAGCATCTTTTACCCATGCTGCAGTAGCGAACGATTTCCCCCTGCTTATGAGGTATTCACTGATTTCGCTGTACCACATGTGGCTAAGTGCATTCTGGGAAAGACTGCGTCTTGAATCGCCACGGATAATCTAGACACTTCCGAGCCGTTGATAATACTGGTTTTC
>OBWA01000098.1_pt1 | contig 75496 bp, 60 predicted proteins | sample 1501281 | NCBI WGS metagenome assembly OBWA01 (sample SAMEA2580035, study PRJEB22360) | human gut metagenome | biome: human gut; feature: human-associated habitat; material: faeces | place: Denmark | collected 2008/2010 | reverse complement strand
CAGTGCCGAATATGCTGCACCCCGGCGTGTCGAAATATGATTTTGCGGCAGGTCGTAGCCATATTGAAGGGGCGAGCAAACAAAGTGATTTTGTCCAGGCGGGTTATCAGTATGGTTTTAATAATTTATTGACGCTGTATGGTGGCTCGATGGTCGCGAATAATTATTACGCGTTTACTTTGGGGGCTGGCTGGAATACACGCATTGGTGCCATTTCCGTCGATGCCACTAAGTCGCATAGTAAACAAGACAACGGCGATGTGTTTGACGGGCAAAGTTATCAAATTGCCTACAACAAATTTGTGAGCCAAACGTCGACGCGTTTTGGTCTGGCGGCCTGGCGTTATTCGTCGCGTGATTACCGGACATTTAACGATCACGTTTGGGCAAACAATAAAGATAATTATCGCCGTGATGAAAACGATGTCTATGACATTGCCGATTATTACCAGAACGATTTTGGCCGCAAAAATAGCTTTTCCGCCAATATGAGCCAGTCATTGCCAGAAGGTTGGGGGTCTGTGTCATTAAGTACGTTATGGCGAGATTACTGGGGGCGTAGCGGCAGTAGTAAGGATTATCAGTTGAGTTATTCCAACAACCTGCGACGGATAAGCTATACCCTCGCGGCAAGCCAGGCTTATGACGAGAATCATCATGAAGAGAAACGTTTTAATATTTTTATATCGATTCCCTTTGATTGGGGTGATGACGTTTCGACGCCTCGTCGGCAAAAATATATGTCTAACTCAACGACGTTTGATGATCAGGGGTTTGCCTCAAATAATACGGGATTATCAGGAACAGTAGGGAGTCGGGATCAGTTCAATTATGGTGTCAACCTGAGTCATCAACATCAGGGAAATGAAACGACAGCTGGGGCGAATTTGACCTGGAACGCGCCGGTTGCGACAGTGAATGGCAGTTATAGTCAGTCGAGTACTTATCGACAGGCTGGAGCCAGTGTTTCAGGGGGCATTGTCGCCTGGTCGGGTGGCGTTAATCTGGCGAACCGTCTTTCCGAAACGTTTGCTGTGATGAATGCGCCAGGAATTAAAGATGCTTATGTCAATGGGCAAAAATATCGCACAACAAACCGTAATGGAGTGGTGATATACGACGGAATGACACCTTATCGGGAAAATCACCTGATGCTGGATGTGTCGCAAAGCGATAGCGAAGCAGAATTACGTGGCAACCGGAAAATTGCCGCCCCTTATCGCGGCGCGGTTGTACTGGTTAATTTTGATACCGATCAGCGCAAGCCATGGTTTATAAAAGCGTTAAGAGCAGATGGGCAATCATTAACGTTTGGTTATGAAGTCAATGATATCCATGGTCATAATATTGGCGTTGTCGGCCAGGGAAGTCAGTTATTTATTCGCACCAATGAAGTACCGCCATCGGTTAATGTGGCAATTGATAAGCAACAAGGACTTTCATGCACAATCACCTTCGGTAAAGAGATTGATGAAAGTAGAAATTATATTTGCCAGTAATAGTCAGGTGGTTCTATGGAAATTCGCATAATGCTATTTATATTAATGATGATGGTTATGCCTGTGAGCTATGCGGCATGTTATAGTGAGTTATCTGTTCAGCACAACTTGGTTGTTCAGGGGGATTTTGCACTTACTCAAACACAAATGGCGACATATGAGCATAATTTTAATGATTCGTCATGCGTAAGTACAAATACTATCACCCCTATGAGCCCGTCGGATATTATTGTTGGACTTTATAACGATACCATAAAATTAAATTTACATTTTGAATGGACCAATAAAAACAACATCACGTTGTCAAATAATCAGACCAGTTTCACCAGTGGTTATTCAGTTACGGTGACACCTGCGGCCAGTAATGCAAAAGTGAATGTTTCTGCGGGGGGCGGCGGTTCAGTGATGATTAATGGTGTTGCGACATTATCCAGTGCTTCATCATCGACACGCGGGAGTGCCGCAGTACAATTTCTACTGTGTTTATTAGGTGGCAAGTCATGGGATGCATGTGTAAATAGCTACAGAAATGCATTGGCACAAAATGCAGGTGTCTATTCCTTTAATCTGACATTGTCATACAACCCGATAACCACAACCTGCAAACCGGACGATTTATTAATTACTTTAGACAGTATTCCCGTTTCACAATTACCAGCCACAGGTAACAAAGCAACAATAAATAGTAAACAAGGGGATATTATTCTGCGTTGTAAAAATTTATTAGGTCAACAAAATCAAACATCACGGAAAATGCAGGTGTATTTATCAAGTTCTGACTTGTTAACCAACAGCAACACAATACTGAAAGGTGCGGAAGATAATGGCGTAGGATTTATTCTTGAAAGTAATGGTTCGCCAGTCACACTTTTAAATATCACTAACAGCAGTAAAGGATATACAAATTTAAAGGAAGTTGCGGCGAAGTCAAAACTTACAGATACAACGGTTTCAATTCCGATAACAGCCAGTTACTACGTCTACGATACAAACAAAGTTAAATCTTGCGCACTGGAGGCAACCGCATTAATCAACGTGAAATACGACTAATAACAAGCAAGACGAGCAAGTGGCTAATAATAAAAAATAACAAGGTGTCTGCATTTCCCCCTCATGATGAGGGGGCTTTTTTTAGCGATGATAAAAAATCTCACCGTCGTAGGCTTTAATGATTTTACCGTCGGTGTCGCTGATCAACACGTACGCGCCACCCATATAGGTCCAGTGCGTCCCGGCATCAGGCGCGGGCAGGTTACGCAACTGCCACTGCTTAATGTTGTACTCATCGGTACGGTACATTTCTGGTACGGTGTCCCCTGGTTTGAAATGCTTAAAGTCAGCAATGAAACTACTTAACTCATACTTAGAAATTCCCGAGGTATTGGTCGAACCCGCGGTGGCTGGTGCGGCCCAGGCGGCACTGGTAACCAGCAAAAGCGCACCCAGCAACATCTTATTTTTAATGGTCATAAACTCTCCACTTTGGGGATCTGTAATATCAGTCGCATATCTTTCCTGCCATACAATATAACTGACAAGCGATATTTTGTTAGTGATCCCATGATTTCGTAAAAAGTGTAAATGAAAGGATGCCCTAAAAGCATCCTTAGCGAGCAGAGAGTCAGCGGAAATAGCTGATTTAAGAATCATCCTGGGCTGAAGATAACATGCAAGCCTAAAGGATTGAGTTATCGCATTATGCCCATGAAGCCATGTACGCCCATATACACACCGACTAAGCCAATCAACAGACTGGAAAAATAGGGGGCGCGTTTAGCGAGAGTGTTAAATCCGCTCCAGCGTTTTGCGACCTGCTGAACGCTGATTGCTGCGCCAACGCCTACGGTGACAAGCGTTAACGCCAGGCCAATGCTGAAACTGACGACCAGTGTTGCGCCCAGTGTCAGGGCTTTCAACTGAATGCATATCAACAGCACGGTAATTGCTGCCGGGCAGGGGATAAGGCCACCGGTTAAGCCAAATAACAAAATTTGCCAGTTGGTGACCTCTCTACCATCAAAGCGTCGTTTAATGTCATTGGCATGGGCTCGTGCATGGGCATCCTGATACTCGCCATGTTCGTGATGGTGATGATGTCCATGGTCGTGGTGATGTTCGTGATCGTGATGATGATGCTCATAATCATGCCCGTGCATATTCTCCAGCCAGTTGCGTTCGCCGCGCCAGGTACGCCAGAACATCCAGAACGCGGTGCTAATAATGATCACTGCGGAAATCAGCTGGAGCCACGGTTCTGCTGATTGAGCAGTAAAGCGCTTGCTGATCACCATCCCGCCAAAGGCAATTAACCAGACCACTGCGGTATGCGAAATAGTTGCTGCCAGTCCGAGCATCACCGCTTGTTTAATGGTGCCTTTGATGGCGATGATAAACGCCGCCATCATCGTTTTTGAGTGCCCTGGTTCCAGGCCATGAAGCGCACCAAGTAAGATGACGCTGGGGATGAAGAACCAGGCGTTTCCTTGCTGAAGAAGAGTTGTAAATTCGGTCATGATAATAATTCTTAGTATTAATTCGGCAATCTGATTCTACTCCCCCCCAGTACCTGATACTACCCCCCAGTAGATTAATAGTGCTATGATTTTTCATATTCTTGTTAACCAGGTGTTGCCATGTCTCATACAATCCGTGATAAACAGAAACTGAAAGCGCGTGCCAGTAAGATTCAGGGCCAGGTCGTGGCGCTCAAGAAAATGCTCGACGAGCCGCACGAATGCGCTGCAGTTTTACAACAGATTGCTGCTATCCGTGGCGCGGTAAACGGTCTGATGCGGGAAGTGATTAAAGGTCATCTGACGGAACACATCGTTCACCAGGGGGATGAGCTAAAACGTGAAGAAGATCTGGATGTCGTTCTGAAGGTGCTGGATTCATATATCAAATAATTTATTAACGCGATTGTAAAACTGCCGTTTTTCCTCGTTTACAACGCGTGCGCTGGACATTACCATCCTCCTCTGCGATTTATCATCGCAACCAAACGACTCGGGGTGCCCTTCTGCGTGAAGGCTGAGAAATACCCGTATCACCTGATCTGGATAATGCCAGCGTAGGGAAGTCACGGACCACCAGGTCATTGCTTCTTCACGTTATGGCAGGAGCAAACTATGCAAGTCGACCTGCTGGGTTCAGCGCAATCTGCGCACGCGTTACACCTTTTTCACCAACATTCCCCTCTTGTGCACTGCATGACCAATGATGTGGTGCAAACCTTTACCGCCAATACCTTGCTGGCGCTCGGTGCATCGCCAGCGATGGTTATCGAAACCGAAGAGGCCAGTCAGTTTGCGGCTATCGCCAGTGCCTTGTTGATTAACGTTGGCACACTGACGCAGCCACGCGCTCAGGCGATGCGTGCTGCCGTTGAGCAAGCAAAAAGCTCTCAAACACCCTGGACGCTTGATCCAGTAGCGGTGGGTGCGCTCGATTATCGCCGCCATTTTTGTCATGAACTTTTATCTTTTAAACCGGCAGCGATACGTGGTAATGCTTCGGAAATCATGGCATTAGCTGGCATTGCTAATGGCGGACGGGGAGTGGATACCACTGACGCCGCAGCTAACGCGATACCCGCTGCACAAACACTGGCACGGGAAACTGGCGCAATCGTCGTGGTCACTGGCGAGATGGATTATGTTACCGATGGACATCGTATCATTGGTATTCACGGTGGTGATCCGTTAATGACCAAAGTGGTAGGAACTGGCTGTGCATTATCGGCGGTTGTCGCTGCCTGCTGTGCGTTACCAGGCGATACGCTGGAAAATGTCGCATCTGCCTGTCACTGGATGAAACAAGCCGGAGAACGCGCAGTCGCCAGAAGCGAGGGGCCAGGCAGTTTTGTTCCACATTTCCTTGATGCGCTCTGGCAATTGACGCAGGAGGTGCAGGCATGAAACGAATTAACGCTCTGACGATTGCCGGTACTGATCCGAGTGGTGGTGCGGGGATTCAGGCCGATCTTAAAACCTTCTCGGCACTTGGCGCTTATGGTTGCTCAGTTATTACTGCACTGGTGGCGCAAAATACCCGTGGCGTACAGTCGGTGTATCGCATTGAGCCTGATTTTGTCGCCGCCCAGCTCGATTCGGTGTTCAGCGATGTGCGAATCGATACCACTAAAATCGGTATGCTGGCGGAAACCGATATTGTTGAAGCGGTGGCAGAACGGTTGCAACGTTATCAGATCCAAAACGTGGTACTCGACACCGTTATGCTGGCAAAAAGCGGCGACCCGCTGCTTTCACCTTCGGCGGTTGCTACGCTGCGCAGTCGATTATTGCCACAGGTTTCATTAATAACGCCAAACTTGCCCGAAGCTGCCGCCTTGCTCGACGCGCCACACGCGCGCACCGAACAGGAAATGCTGGAACAAGGGCGATCGCTGTTGGCGATGGGCTGTGGCGCAGTGCTAATGAAAGGTGGTCATCTGGATGATGAGCAAAGCCCGGACTGGCTGTTTACCCGCGAGGGTGAACAACGGTTTACCGCACCGCGCATTATGACCAAAAACACCCACGGCACTGGTTGTACACTCTCTGCGGCGTTGGCTGCACTACGCCCGCGCCATACAAACTGGGCTGACACCGTACAGGAGGCAAAAAGCTGGCTTTCATCGGCGTTAGCCCAGGCCGACACGCTGGAAGTTGGTCACGGTATTGGTCCGGTTCACCACTTCCACGCCTGGTGGTGAGCACCGTACTATAGCTGCTTTGGTTATTGTCAGCCTTTGGCACTGACATTCAGGGATGAAACCAATGCAGCTAAGAATTACCAGTCGAAAAAAACTCACCTCTCTATTATGCGCTCTTGGGCTAATTTCCATCATTGCAATTTATCCGCGTCAGACGGTGAATTTTTTCTATTCGACAGCAGTTCAGATTAAAGACTACATCCACTTCTACGGTTATCGCCCGGTTAAATCTTTCGCAATTCGCATTCCTGCCAGTTATACCATTCACGGAATAGATGTTTCGCGCTGGCAGGAGCGGATCGACTGGCAGCGGGTGGCAAAAATGCGCGACAACGGTATCCGCTTACAGTTTGCTTTTATTAAGGCGACGGAAGGCGAAAAGCTGGTGGACCCCTATTTTTCGCGTAACTGGCAACTAAGCCGCGAAAATGGCATGCTGCGTGGGGCGTATCATTATTTCTCCCCGTCGGTATCCGCTTCAGTTCAGGCGCGATTATTTCTGCAAACGGTGGATTTCTCACAAGGCGATTTCCCTGCCGTGCTGGACGTAGAAGAACGGGGAAAATTATCGGCAAAAGAATTACGCAAGCGGGTAAGTCAGTGGCTAAAAATGGTAGAAAAACGCACGGGAAAAAAGCCGATTATTTACTCAGGAGCCGTTTTTTATCACACGAATCTGGCGGGCTATTTTAATGAATATCCGTGGTGGGTGGCTCACTATTATCAACGTCGTCCGGACAATGACGGAATGGCCTGGCGCTTCTGGCAGCATTCCGACCGTGGACAGGTAGATGGCATCAATGGTCCGGTAGATTTTAATGTGTTTAATGGCACGGTGGAGGAGTTGCAGGGATTCGTTGATGGGATTAAAGAAACGCCTTAAATAAGAAGCAGTGATATACTCCCACCAGACTCCCTGGCAGGAAAAAGACAAATGGAACAAGCGCATACCCAGCTGATTGCCCAACTGAACGAGCGTATTTTAGCTGCGGATAACACGCCGCTTTATATTAAGTTTGCCGAAACGGTAAAAAATGCCGTGCGCAGCGGGGTGCTGGAGCATGGCAATATTTTGCCCGGTGAGCGTGATTTAAGTCAGTTAACCGGCGTTTCGCGCATTACGGTGCGCAAGGCGATGCAGGCGCTGGAAGAAGAGGGTGTGGTGACGCGTTCGCGCGGTTACGGCACGCAGATCAACAACATCTTCGAATACTCGTTGAAAGAAGCGCGAGGTTTTTCTCAGCAGGTGGTATTGCGCGGGAAAAAGCCCGATACGCTATGGGTTAACAAGCGTGTCGTGAAATGTCCCGAAGAAGTCGCGCAGCAGCTGGCGGTCGAAGCAGGAAGTGATGTCTTTTTGCTTAAGCGTATTCGCTATGTCGATGAAGAAGCGGTATCGATTGAGGAATCGTGGGTTCCGGCGCATTTAATTCATGATGTTGATGCCATCGGGATTTCACTTTATGACTATTTCCGCAGCCAGCACATTTACCCACAACGTACACGTTCCCGCGTTAGCGCCCGGATGCCGGATGCCGAGTTTCAGTCACATATTCAGTTAGATAGCAAAATACCGGTGCTGGTGATCAAGCAAGTGGCGCTTGACCAACAGCAACGGCCTATTGAGTACAGCATTAGCCACTGTCGCAGCGATCTATACGTTTTTGTGTGCGAGGAGTAGTTCCTCGCGCGTTGGCGCACAATCACCGCCCCGATGCCCGACAACCCACGACGCCACTGCATTGCCCAGTAATACGGCATCCGCCAGTGGCAGACCAGAGGCCAGCCCGGCAAGTACGCCACCTGCATGACTGTCGCCCGCCCCAATGGTGTCTACAACTTGCGTTGGAAATGCCGGAATGCAGCCAGAAGCGTCGTTGCTGAAATACCATGCACCCTCTTTATCGAGACGAACGATCAACGGCGCGGCAAATTTCTCCTGCCATTGCTTGCCAAGTGTTGTTATCTCTGCGGATAAAGCAAAACGTTCGGCGGCAATCTCAGCCTCTTGACGATTGAGTGATACTAAAGGTCGACAGGCCATGATCCGCGCCAGTAATGCGTCCGGGATATCGCCGATACGTGGGCCAAAATCGATAAACGGCGTCACGTCTTGCAGCTTTTCCAGCCATTCCACTAACAATTCGCCGCAGGGCGAGGCCAGTTGATAACCGGAAAAATAGAGCAGGCTGCCAGGCGCAACGGTTAATCGCGCCAGCCACTGGCGATTCCACTGATTTTCCACACCGCTGAATGACATAAAAGTGCGTTCGCCATCCGGCTCAACCAGCGCCAGACACCAGCCGTTATCGCCTTCGGCGTTATCGATCAGGCTGATTAACCCCTCTTTCGCCATCCGGTTGCGAATAATCTCCGCCCACACGCCCTGACCGAGCGGCAAGGCATTACCCGCTTCGATGCCGAGGCGCTTTAACGCCACGGCAATATTCAGTGCGCAGCCGCCAACGTTAACGCTCTGCTGCTTCAGTTCGATATCGCACCCACGCCAGGGGAGGGCATAAGCGTCGGCGATCACATCAATGACCGCCGCGCCGACGACCATCACCGGCTGACGCGAGGTTAATTCAGGCAGCAGCGTGTGTAATCGAGCGCCGCTCATACCGCCTCCCGTTGTTGACGATATTTCGCCAGCGCTGTGGCATAGCGGTTGAAATCAAGCTGATTTACCGCATCCAGTTCCGCCTTTAATGCAGGATCGATAGCGTTAACGCCATGCAACGCGCCGCAAATCGCCGTCGCCATAGCGCCGATGGTGTCTGTGTCGCCGCCAAGGTTAGCGCACAGGACGGCGCAGCGATTCGGGTCGGTTTGTGCCAGTTCAACCAGCGCAATGGCGCACGGAACGGACTCAATAGTGCTGGTACCTGCGCCAACGACCTGGTAAAGCTGTTCGCTGGCGGATTCGGTGCCGTCGGCATTGCGCACAATTTTCAGCGCAATCTCCAGACGTGCTGCCAGTGAGGCGCTGAAGGTAGTGATGCGTTTTTGCTGTGCATGTCGCGCAATTGAAGGCAGTGAATCTACAATCGCTGACCAGCTTTCTCCGTCAATGGCACGAGAAATCGCCCATGCGATGACTACCGCGCCTGCAACCGCCAGATCGGATTTATGGGTCGGGCTGGACGCCAGCGCCACATCATCAATAAAGGAATCAACATCGTGCGCCGGAAGCAAACAACCTAATGGCGAGACGCGCATCGCTGCGCCGTTGGTCACGCCGTTGTTTTCCAGTTCAGCAATGGGTTTACCGTCGCGAATGGCGTTAAGCGCAATCTTCGAGGTCGGACCAAGTACGTTTTTGTTAAAGGCGTCGAAACGCAGCGCCCAGTCGAGAATATTACGCCCAATCAGATTCGGATCGATCTTGCCTTCACGTTCCAGTAACGCATCCGCCAGACACAGCGCCATCGAGGTATCGTCGGTGAATTCGGCGCGGTTAAAATAACAGGCCGCGTTATTCTCCTTTGGTCCAGGAAGAAAACGGTCAATCCAGCCAAAGTGTGCTTTAACGCGGCTGCGTGGCCAAAGCTCGGAGGGCATCCCCATCGCATCCCCTAACGCCTGCCCATAAAGAGCACCGAGAATACGTTCTGTTTTCATTTAACTTCCCCTTGTGTCAACGCAATATCGCGATCATCGACCTTGATAGCCGTAATTTCGTTGTCGGATTCGCGGAAAAAAATCATGAACAGCACGGCGATAATGGCAATCATCACCGCGCCGAAAGTCCACATCCCGGACCAGTTGAAAGTCAGTCCGTTTACCGGTTCCTGATAAGCGAACATCTTTTCCATCATCACACCGCCAAGACGATAGCCGAGCAAACTGCCGAAGCCCTGGCAGCAGAGCGTGATCAGCCCCTGCGCAGCGGTACGCATATGCACGGGGGCTTTTTTATCGACATAGATGTAAGCGGTAACGTAGTAAAAATCGTAACTTACGCCGTGAAGCAAAATACCGAGGAACAGTAACGCGTAGGTGAAATATTCATCCGCACTACCGTAAATAAAGAAGCCATAGCGGATCGCAGCGGTGACCAGACCAAGCAATAATACCTTTTTGATACCAAAGCGTTTAGTGAAAAACGGCAATGCCAGCATAAAGAAGATTTCAGAGAACTGGCCGAGCGTCATCCAGCCGGTGGCGTTTTTCATGCCAACTTCGGTCAGATAACCGTTGGCAAAGATGTAATAGAACGCTAGTGGCATCGCAAACAGGAATGAACAGAAGAAAAAGACGAGGAAGTTTTTATCGCGCAGCAGGATCAGCGCATCCAGGCCGAGCATGACTTTAATATCCATTTTGCCGGTGCTTTTTGGTGGCGTGTCGGGCAGGAAAAACGCAAACACACCGAGCAGAGCAGAACTTCCGGCGGTAATCAGCAGCGGGATGTTAGTCGGTGAGATATCGGCATACCCCAGTATTTGCGGCAAGAAACCACATGCCAGACCGGAGGCAATCCAGCCGATAGTGCCCATCACACGAATGCGCGGGAAATCACGCTCAACATCCGGCACGTTGGCAAAAGCGATGCTGTTAGTCAGCGCAATGGTCGGCATATAGGTTAGCGAGTAGGCCAGCAGTAACGGGAAGAACCCGGCAAAAGTGGTCTGTTGCGCAGCGAAATACATCAGCAGCGCGCCTGCGAACATCAATACCGCCAGCACTTTCTGCGCCGAGAAAAAGCGGTCAGTGATGGAGCCAACCAGAATTGGCGACAGGATCGCCGCAATGGCGGTACAGGCATACGACCAGCCAATTTCTCCGGCACTAAAACCGCTTTTACTTAACCACAACCACAATGGCACAAACCACGCGCCCCAGATAAACCATTCAACAAACATCATGAACGACAGCTTTGCTGTTGTTTTCATCTTTTAATTCCTTCATGACAGGTAATGTAAGGTACGCGATGACAATACCACTTAATAATACCTTTTAAATACCTTTGCGGTGAAAACTTGACCGCGCTAACATTTTTTCTGATGAATCGAGCCAACAGAAAACGCTGAAAAAACATCCAAAAGATGGAAAAACTCGCCCGTAACGACCAGGATTATGATTGCCCGCAAAAGGCGGGCCAGGAAAATCCATAGCCGATATCCAATCGGAATTTACGGGAGCATAGTAATGACAGATATTGCGCAGTTGCTTGGCAAAGACGCCGACAACCTTTTACAGCACCGTTGTATGACTATTCCTTCTGACCAGCTTTATCTCCCCGGACATGACTACGTAGACCGCGTGATGATTGACAATAATCGCCCGCCTGCGGTGTTACGTAATATGCAGACGTTGTACAACACCGGGCGTCTGGCTGGCACAGGATATCTTTCTATTCTGCCGGTTGACCAGGGCGTTGAGCACTCTGCCGGAGCTTCATTTGCTGCTAACCCGCTCTACTTTGACCCGAAAAACATTGTTGAACTGGCGATCGAAGCGGGCTGTAACTGTGTGGCGTCAACTTACGGCGTGCTGGCGTCGGTATCGCGGCGTTATGCGCATCGCATTCCATTCCTCGTCAAACTTAATCACAACGAGACGCTAAGTTACCCGAATACCTACGATCAAACGCTGTATGCCAGCGTGGAGCAGGCGTTCAACATGGGCGCGGTTGCGGTTGGTGCGACTATCTATTTTGGCTCGGAAGAGTCACGTCGCCAGATTGAAGAAATTTCTGCGGCTTTTGAACGTGCGCACGAGCTGGGCATGGTGACAGTGCTGTGGGCCTATTTGCGTAACTCCGCCTTTAAGAAAGATGGCGTTGATTACCATGTTTCCGCCGACCTGACTGGTCAGGCGAACCATCTGGCGGCGACCATTGGCGCGGACATCGTCAAACAGAAAATGGCGGAAAATAACGGCGGTTATAAAGCGATTAATTACGGTTATACCGACGATCGCGTGTACAGCAAGTTAACCAGCGAAAACCCGATTGATCTGGTGCGTTATCAGTTAGCTAACTGCTATATGGGCCGGGCTGGGTTGATAAACTCCGGCGGTGCTGCGGGCGGTGAAACTGACCTCAGTGATGCAGTGCGTACTGCGGTTATCAACAAACGCGCTGGCGGAATGGGGCTGATTCTTGGACGTAAAGCGTTCAAGAAATCGATGGCTGACGGCGTGAAACTGATTAACGCCGTGCAGGACGTTTATCTCGATAGCAAAATTACTATCGCCTGATACGCCTTATACGAACAACACCACCCCGTAGGACGGATAAGGCGTTTACGCTGCATCCGGCAACCTATGCCTGATGCGACGCTGAAGCGTCTTATCATGCCTACATAGCACTGCCACGTATGTTTACACCGCATCCGGCATAAAAACACGCGCACTTTGCTACGGCTTCCCTATCGGGAGGCCGTTTTTTTGCCTTTCACTCCTCGAACAATTTTCATATTGTCGTTTTTGTGATCGTTATCTCGATATTTAAAAACAAATAATTTCATTATATTTTGAAATCGAAAACAAACGACAGGATATGAAAATGTACGTGGTATCGACAAAGCAGATGCTGAACAACGCACAGCGCGGCGGTTATGCGGTTCCGGCATTCAATATTCACAATCTCGAAACGATGCAAGTGGTGGTAGAAACCGCTGCCAACCTGCATGCGCCGGTCATCATCGCCGGAACGCCTGGCACATTTACTCATGCTGGTACAGAAAATCTGTTGGCGCTGGTCAGCGCGATGGCGAAGCAATATCACCATCCACTGGCAATTCATCTCGACCATCACACGAAATTTGACGATATCGCTCAGAAGGTTCGTTCTGGCGTGCGCTCAGTCATGATTGACGCCTCGCATTTGCCTTTTGCGCAAAATATTTCACGGGTCAAAGAGGTGGTGGATTTTTGCCATCGCTTTGATGTCAGCGTCGAGGCGGAGCTGGGGCAACTTGGCGGCCAGGAAGATGATGTGCAAGTCAATGAAGCCGATGCGTTGTACACCAACCCCGCTCAGGCGCGTGAATTTGCCGAGGCAACCGGAATTGATTCCCTGGCGGTCGCCATCGGCACGGCTCATGGGATGTATGCCAGCGCACCGGCGCTTGATTTTTCTAGACTGGAGAACATTCGCCAGTGGGTGAACTTACCGCTGGTGCTGCATGGCGCGTCAGGGTTATCGACTAAGGATATTCAGCAAACCATCAAACTGGGGATATGCAAAATCAACGTTGCAACGGAGCTGAAAAATGCCTTCTCGCAGGCGTTAAAAAATTACCTGACCGAGCACCCTGAAGCGACCGATCCCCGGGATTATTTGCAGTCGGCTAAATCCGCAATGCGCGATGTGGTGAGCAAAGTGATTGCCGATTGTGGCTGCGAGGGCAGGGCATAACGCACCTGCCATTTAACAAGGAAAAAACATGAAAACGTTAATTGCCCGGCATAAAGCTGGTGAACATATCGGCATATGTTCAGTCTGTTCTGCCCATCCGTTGGTTATCGAAGCGGCGCTGGCATTTGATCGCAACAGCACGCGCAAAGTGCTGATTGAAGCAACGTCAAACCAGGTCAATCAATTTGGCGGTTATACCGGAATGACACCGGCAGACTTTCGCGAATTTGTTTTTACGATTGCCGATAAAGTTGGGTTTGCACGCGAACGCATTATTCTCGGCGGCGATCATCTGGGGCCAAACTGCTGGCAGCAAGAAAATGCGGATGCGGCGATGGAAAAATCCGTCGAGCTGGTAAAGGAATATGTTCGTGCCGGCTTCAGTAAAATTCATCTTGATGCGTCAATGTCCTGCGCGGGGGATCCCATACCGTTAGCACCAGAAACGGTTGCGGAACGAGCTGCTGTGCTTTGCTTTGCTGCGGAAAGTGTGGCGACAGATTGCCAGCGTGAGCAACTGAGCTATGTCATTGGCACCGAAGTTCCGGTTCCGGGCGGTGAGGCCAGCGCCATTCAGTCAGTACACATCACCCATGTTGAAGATGCCGCCAATACTTTACGTACGCATCAAAAGGCCTTTATTGCCCGTGGGCTGACAGAGGCGTTAACACGTGTGATTGCCATCGTGGTGCAGCCGGGTGTGGAATTTGATCACAGCAATATTATCCATTATCAGCCGCAGGAAGCGCAGCCGCTGGCGCAATGGATAGAAAACACCCGAATGGTTTATGAAGCACATTCTACCGATTACCAGACCCGGACGGCTTATTGGGAATTAGTCCGCGATCACTTTGCAATATTGAAAGTCGGTCCCGCATTAACCTTTGCTTTACGCGAGGCGATATTTGCACTGGCACAAATTGAGCAGGAACTTATCGCCCCTGAAAATCGCAGCGGTTGCCTGGCGGTAATTGAAGAAGTGATGCTCGACGAACCGCAATACTGGAAAAAATATTATCGTACGGGTTTTAACGATTCATTACTGGATATTCGTTACAGCCTGTCGGATCGTATTCGTTATTACTGGCCGCATAGTCGGATTAAAAATAGCGTCGATACGATGATGGTGAATCTTGAAGGCGTGGACATCCCACTGGGCATGATTAGTCAGTATCTTCCCAAACAATTTGAACGCATTCAGTCCGGGGAATTATCAGCAATACCGCATCAGCTGATTATGGATAAAATTTATGATGTTTTGCGCGCCTATCGCTACGGCTGTGCGGAATAAGGACGGTATATGACTAACCTGTTTGTTCGTAGCGGAATTTCTTTTGTCGATCGTAGCGAAGTTTTAACCCATATCGGTAATGAGATGCTCGCCAAAGGTGTGGTTCATGATACCTGGCCACAGGCATTAATTGCCAGAGAAGCAGAATTCCCTACCGGGATAATGCTTGAGCAGCACGCTATTGCAATACCGCATTGTGAGGCGATTCATGCTAAGTCGTCAGCCATTTATCTGTTAAGGCCAACAAATAAAGTTCATTTTCAGCAAGCGGATGATGATAACGACGTGGCGGTATCGTTGGTTATTGCGTTGATTGTGGAAAATCCGCAGCAGCAATTGAAACTTTTACGCTGTTTATTTGGCAAGTTACAACAGCCCGATATCGTCGAGACACTAATCACTCTTCCTGAAACCCAGTTAAAGGAATACTTCACAAAGTATGTTTTAGATTCAGACGAATAAATCCCTCTGTAACAATAAAAAGGACTATTTATGAAACGCAAGATTATTGTCGCTTGCGGAGGCGCGGTTGCGACCTCTACGATGGCGGCGGAAGAAATTAAAGAGTTGTGTCAGAATCATAATATTCCTGTTGAATTAATCCAGTGTCGGGTTAATGAAATAGAAACCTATATGGATGGTGTGCATTTGATATGCACCACTGCCAAAGTGGATCGTAGTTTTGGCGATATTCCGTTAGTTCACGGCATGCCTTTTATTTCTGGTATCGGTATCGAAGCATTACAAAATAAAATTCTGACTATCTTACAGGGGTGACCTATGTTTTCAGAAGTCATGCGTTATATTCTCGACCTCGGCCCTACGGTGATGCTGCCGATTGTCATCATTATTTTTTCTAAAATATTAGGCATGAAGGCAGGCGATTGCTTTAAAGCGGGTCTGCATATCGGGATTGGCTTTGTTGGCATTGGCCTTGTGATTGGCTTAATGCTGGATTCCATTGGCCCGGCGGCGAAAGCGATGGCGGAAAATTTCGACCTGAATCTGCATGTGGTCGATGTTGGCTGGCCGGGCTCTTCACCAATGACCTGGGCGTCGCAAATTGCGCTGGTGGCGATTCCGATTGCGATTCTGGTTAACGTGGCGATGTTACTGACCCGTATGACGCGGGTGGTAAATGTTGATATCTGGAATATCTGGCATATGACCTTCACCGGCGCGTTGCTGCATCTGGCAACCGGTTCATGGATGATAGGGATGGCAGGTGTGGTAATTCACGCGGCGTTTGTTTATAAGCTCGGCGACTGGTTTGCCCGCGATACCCGAAATTTCTTTGAGCTGGAAGGTATTGCTATTCCGCACGGTACGTCGGCGTATATGGGGCCGATTGCGGTGCTGGTCGATGCTATCATCGAGAAAATCCCAGGCGTTAACCGAATTAAATTTAGCGCCGACGATATTCAGCGCAAATTTGGTCCATTTGGCGAGCCTGTCACCGTGGGTTTTGTGATGGGGCTGATTATCGGCATCCTCGCGGGTTACGATGTCAAAGGTGTATTGCAGCTGGCGGTAAAAACGGCGGCAGTGATGCTGCTAATGCCACGGGTGATTAAACCCATCATGGATGGTTTAACGCCCATCGCTAAGCAGGCTCGTAGTCGTTTACAGGCGAAGTTCGGCGGTCAGGAGTTCCTGATTGGCCTTGATCCGGCGTTGCTGCTGGGACATACGGCGGTGGTATCGGCAAGCCTGATTTTTATCCCACTCACCATTTTAATTGCTGTTTGTGTGCCGGGTAATCAGGTGCTGCCGTTTGGCGATCTTGCCACCATCGGCTTCTTCGTGGCGATGGCGGTCGCCGTGCATCGTGGAAATCTGTTCCGCACCTTAATCTCGGGTGTCATCATTATGAGCATCACCCTGTGGATCGCGACGCAAACTATTGGTTTGCACACCCAACTGGCGGCTAATGCTGGGGCGTTAAAAGCCGGGGGTATGGTGGCTTCAATGGATCAGGGCGGTTCTCCCATTACCTGGTTACTGATTCAGGTTTTCTCCCCGCAAAATATTCCCGGTTTCATTATTATCGGTGCAATTTATCTGACCGGTATTTTCATGACCTGGCGTAGAGCGCGTGGCTTTATTAAACAAGAGAAAGTCGTTCTCGCAGAATAATTTTTACCTGAGGGGGAGGTTATCCCCCTTAACAATCAGGAGTTTTTATGAAATCAGTGGTGAATGATACTGATGGTATCGTGCGCGTTGCAGAAAGCGTCATTCCTGAAATTAAACATCAGGATGAGGTGCGGGTAAAAATTGCCAGCTCGGGCTTATGTGGTTCCGATTTACCCAGGATATTTAAAAATGGTGCACATTATTATCCAATAACGTTAGGCCATGAATTTAGCGGCTATATTGATGCGGTGGGATCCGGTGTTGATGATTTACACCCTGGCGATGCGGTTGCCTGTGTGCCGTTATTACCCTGTTTTACTTGTCCAGAGTGTCTGAAAGGGTTTTATTCCCAGTGCGCAAAATATGATTTTATTGGCTCGCGGCGTGATGGTGGATTTGCTGAATATATTGTCGTTAAGCGAAAAAATGTCTTTGCTCTACCCACGGATATGCCTATTGAGGATGGGGTTTTTATTGAGCCGATTACCGTTGGTCTGCATGCTTTTCATTTAGCGCAAGGTTGTGAGAATAAAAACGTTATTATTATTGGTGCCGGAACCATTGGCCTGCTGGCCATTCAGTGCGCTGTCGCGCTGGGAGCAAAGAGTGTGACGGCGATCGACATTAGTTCAGAAAAACTGGCACTGGCAAAATCTTTCGGTGCGATGCAAACATTTAACAGTAGCGAAATGAGCGCGCCGCAAATGCAGAGCGTTTTACGCGAACTGCGCTTTAATCAGCTTATCCTCGAGACGGCTGGCGTACCGCAAACTGTCGAACTGGCGGTAGAGATTGCCGGTCCTCATGCCCAACTGGCGCTGGTGGGCACGTTGCATCAGGATCTGCATTTAACATCGGCAACGTTTGGCAAAATATTGCGTAAAGAGCTGACGGTTATCGGCAGTTGGATGAACTACTCCAGCCCTTGGCCGGGGCAGGAGTGGGAAACGGCGAGCCGGTTGCTGACAGAACGTAAGTTAAGCCTGGAGCCATTAATCGCTCACCGTGGAAGCTTTGAAAGCTTCGCCCAGGCGGTGCGTGACATCGCTCGTAATGCTATGCCGGGCAAAGTGTTGCTCATTCCCTGAAACCGCGGGCCAGCGTGATGCTGGCCCGGTATTGTGCAAAACAGATCATTCACCAATGGTCCCCCTTCGTTTACACTAGCCACAATTGAATATGGGTAAATGACGATGAATTCATTCGAGCGAAGGAATAAGATCATCCAATTAGTGAATGAACAGGGAACCGTGCTTGTTCAGGATCTGGCGGGAGTATTTGCTGCCTCGGAAGCGACAATCCGTGCCGATTTGCGCTTTCTCGAACAAAAAGGCGTGGTTACGCGCTTTCATGGCGGTGCGGCGAAAATAATGTCTGGTAATAGTGAAACCGAGACCCAGGAAGTCGGGTTTAAAGAGCGATTTCAGCTCGCCAGCGCGCCAAAAAACAGAATAGCGCAGGCGGCAGTCAAAATGATCCACGAAGGGATGACCGTTATTCTCGACAGCGGAAGTACGACAATGCTTATCGCCGAAGGATTAATGACCGCCAAAAATATCACGGTGATTACCAACAGTCTCCCGGCAGCGTTTGCCCTTTCCGAAAATAAAGACATTACTCTGGTCGTCTGTGGTGGCACGGTCCGCCATAAAACGCGCTCGATGCATGGTTCCATTGCCGAGCGTTCATTACAGGATATTAATGCCGATTTAATGTTTGTCGGTGCTGATGGTATTGATGCGGTTAATGGTATTACGACCTTTAATGAAGGTTATTCTATTAGCGGTGCGATGGTCACAGCCGCTAATAAAGTGATTGCCGTTCTCGATTCATCGAAATTTAACCGTCGCGGTTTTAATCAGGTACTACCAATCGAAAAAATTGACATTATTATTACCGATGATGCTGTGTCAGAGGTGGATAAACTGGCATTGCAGAAGACGCGGGTAAAATTAATTACGGTGTAGTATTGTTCTGTATGCCGGATAAGGTGTTTACACCGCATCCGGCATTACGGATTCTCCCTGGTTCAAGAGAGAATAGTTTGATTAACGCAACAGTGGACAATCTGGTGGTAATCGACAACGCAACGCTGCCGGAAGTATTTCAATATGAAAATTTTGCCCACTCAACGGTTCGCCATCAAGATTAAAGGTGATGTCGTGTGGTGCCTGAATATCAAACCACGACGAAGCGCCTTCGATAATATTCGGGTTATCTTCGTCAGATTTTAAGGTTGATACGAGAGCCGGAAGTATTTCATCGCCGGTAAAAATGCGCAGTTGCAGCAAGCCATCGTTAATTAACGCGTTCGGACACAATTGCTGACCGCCACCGGCCTGACGCCCGTTACCAATACCAATGACCAGGGCGTCACCTTGCCAGTGAAAGTTTTCACCGCGGATTTCACAACGGTCCGGTTGCAGAGTATCCATACGCATTAAGCCATGAATGATGTAAGAGACGCTACCCAGCGCGGCTTTTAATTTTTCCGGCGTTTCTGTGGTAATACGCGTCCCAAATCCGCCTGTCGCCATATTAATAAAACAGGTTTGTTTGTTGACCTGCGCCATATCTATCGCAATGGCGTCACCGGCAATTGCCAGTTTCAGCGCCTTATCCAGTGCCTCAGGAATCCCTACACTGGTGGCAAAATCATTGGCGGTTCCTAATGGCAAAATTCCCAGCGCGGGTATGTCATCCCCCTCACACTGAATCAACGCCGTAGAAACTTCATTAATGGTGCCATCGCCACCACCGGCAATCACCGTTGCGACGCCCAACTTCCGGGCCTCCTCTACATATCGTGCGGCATCGCCTTTCTCCCAGGTGACCCGCACATGGATCGTCATTCCTTCCTCACGCAACAGCATAATTGCTTCGCGCAAGGGTAGATTGTCAGTACTTTTGCCATTAAGAATCAGTAAGCTGGCGGGAAATTCTGCCATGATCGTATGTGCCTTTATGATTGGTCTGTAGATAGTGTAGAGCAGAAAACAAAAGGTGGAGTCAGAACAGGATGAAAGTCGGAGGATAAAAAGTCAGTTCAAGTATGGAGGATTCAGTGGTTACCACCAGGAGCTTGCAATGGGGACAGCGAATACTAACGGCTGCCACCGATAAATTTCAAAAAAGAGCATATACCTAATATTCAACTAAACAGTGGCATCTTCAATATAATATATTAAAGCCCCCATGGAGTTACCCTGAAGGGCCTCAATGTCCGTAATTCCTACTTATGTAGGAAATGTTGTACAGAACATTTATTATAATCCTATTCAATTATAATAATCATGCCATTATTATATTTAAACACTAGAGAGTGTCGTTGGTATTTAATGGGGGAAGGTGAGATGAAAAAGATAGCTGCTATATCATTAATTAGTATTTTTATTATGTCTGGTTGTGCTGTGCATAATGATGAGACAAGTATCGGTAAATTTGGTCTTGCATATAAAAGTAATATTCAGCGTAAACTCGATAACCAATACTACACCGAAGCCGAAGCTTCTTTAGCCAGGGGTAGAATATCTGGTGCAGAAAATATAGTAAAAAATGATGCAACTCATTTCTGTGTTACTCAGGGCAAAAAAATGCAAATAGTTGAGCTGAAGACAGAAGGTGTAGGATTACATGGTGTCGCTCGTCTGACATTCAAATGTGGAGAGTGAGAATATTTTTTGGTAAGCGTCAAATATGCGCGTTCTGGCTGTGCGTAGCCGGAACCTGTGGGAGCACGATGCCGATAAGTGAAAGGCATCGTGCTATGAAGGAGGATTCTATCGATGTGGTCAATGGAAGACGGTTACCAGAGATAGGGCTTATGCATAAAAAAATAAGCCCGTGTAAGGGAGATTACACAGGCTAAGGAGGTGGTTCCTGGTACAGCTAGCATTTTATGGGTTATGTTTTTCAGCGAAACGGATGATAACCTTAATAAATGCAGCTGTATGTGATCGGTTTCTAAGAATTTTCCATCCGGGAAAAATAATCGAAATTAATCACTTACCGTGTGGGTTACGCGTGGTTTCCCCGGAGAAATTACGCATCAGCAGAGCGTAATTGAGCTCAAGATCCTGCGGGACCGGGAGCCACACAGTATAACCATCGCCTGGTGCGACCGGCATCGCTTCACCTTTGGCGTTTTCCATGTGCTCAAGGGTAAAGTTAATGTTGCCTTGCGGCGTCATCAGCTCAAGGCTGTCGCCAACGGAGAATTTATTTTTCACCGCTACCGCCGCGAGGTCCCCCTTGCGCTCACCGGTAAACTCACCAACAAACTGCTGGCGGTCAGAAACTGAATAACCGTATTCGTAGTTCTGATAATCGTCGTGAGTATGACGACGCAGGAAACCTTCGGTATAGCCACGATGCGCCAGACCTTCCAGAGTTTCCAGCAGGCTGGTATCGAACGGTTTGCCCGCAGCGGCGTCATCGATAGCTTTACGGTAAACCTGTGCGGTGCGTGCGCAATAGTAGAAAGATTTAGTACGGCCTTCGATTTTCAGCGAATGCACGCCCATTTTGGTCAGGCGTTCTACATGGGCGATGGCGCGCAGATCTTTCGAGTTCATGATGTAAGTGCCGTGCTCATCTTCAAACGCGGTCATATACTCGCCCGGACGCTGGGCTTCTTCGATCATAAACACTTTGTCGGTTGGCGCGCCGATACCCAGCGTCGGCTCAACATTTTGCACCGGAATCGGCTCGTACTTGTGTACGATGTTGCCAACGTCATCTTCTTTCCCTTCCTGGACGTTGTACTCCCAGCGGCAGGCGTTGGTGCAGGTACCCTGGTTCGGATCGCGCTTGTTGATATAGCCAGAGAGCAGGCAGCGACCGGAGTAGGCCATGCACAGTGCGCCGTGAACGAAGATCTCGATCTCCATATCCGGCACCTGATTGCGGATCTCTTCAATCTCTTCCAGCGACAGCTCGCGAGAGAGGATCACGCGGGTCAGGCCCATTTGCTGCCAGAATTTCACCGTCGCCCAGTTTACGGCGTTAGCCTGCACCGAGAGGTGGATCGGCATTTCAGGGAAGTGCTCACGCACCAGCATAATCAGCCCTGGATCGGACATAATCAGCGCATCCGGCCCCATTTCCACCACCGGTTTCAGGTCACGGATAAAGGTTTTCAGCTTGGCGTTGTGCGGTGCAATGTTGACCACGACATAAAACTTTTTCCCCAGCGCGTGGGCTTCATTGATGCCGAGCTGAAGATTTTCGTGGTTGAATTCGTTGTTGCGCACACGCAGGGAGTAACGCGGCTGGCCCGCATAAACAGCATCTGCGCCATAAGCGAAAGCGTAACGCATATTTTTCAGCGTTCCCGCCGGGGAAAGGAGTTCCGGTTTAAACATAATTCTCTCGTTCTGATGACAGGTCAGATCCGCTTCACCTGATGAAGCGGTTAGGGGAGTGCCCCCACTTTAAGGGCGGGCATTGTAGCGCTGTGGGGGGATCTGGTAAAGCGCCGGACGCCAACAACCCACGCCCGGCATCGTAATTACGTATTGTCTTTCACCGTCTGGCTTGTGCCATTGGCTTTAACGGAGGCAATTCCGGTTTCACGAGATTGCGCGGTGGCGTACATCTGGCTGGAGCCGATAATTTGATGATTAGCGGCTTTCAGATTGAAATAGAATTTGCCGTTACTTGCCGTTTTTTTCTCATAGCGTTCTTCTTGCGGGCTGTTGCTACGCACCGACGCGATGCCCTTTTCCGCAGAGGCTTTTGAGGTATAAAGCTCGCTGGTGAGGATAGTCTCACCATTGCCCGCTTTTAGCACAAACCGGAACTGATTATCACTGCTCTTACTGAGTTCAAACCAACCAGCCATAATGACTCCTTGATTGAAATTGTGTATCGAAAACAGCATCTAAAGGTGCTGTTTACCGATTAAAGTATGAGCGATTTTCTGATGCCTGCCAGGGCGGAGAGATAATGTCAGTTTGCTGACCATGCGTGGGATAATGTTGCCGGATCTGGTCTGAACGCCATCTCCGGCTAACAAAATAATGTCGCTAAAACTAAACGATGCGGCAGGCGTCGGCTTCCCAGCGGTAACCGACGCCATAAACGGCGCGGATAAATGACTGTTCGGCGTCGAGAGATTCCAGCTTGCGGCGCAGGTTTTTAATGTGGCTGTCGATGGTGCGGTCGGTTACTACGCGGTAGTCGTCATAAAGATGATTGAGCAATTGCTCGCGGGAGAACACTTTTCCTGGTTCGTGAGAGAGCGTTTTCAGCAGACGAAATTCCGCAGGCGTCAGGTCAAGCATTTTACCGCGCCATGAAGCCTGAAAACGACCTTCGTCGATAATCAACGGGCTTTCAGCATCCTGTTGCTGCAACTCGCGCTGCGGTTTGCAACGGCGCAAAATGGTTTTGACGCGCGCTACCACTTCCCGTGGGCTGTACGGCTTACAGATATAATCATCTGCGCCAATCTCCAGCCCCAGCAGGCGATCGATCTCTTCGATTTTTGCCGTCACCATCACGATCGGAATGTCAGAAAAACGACGAATTTCCCGGCACAGCGTCAGGCCATCGGTGCCAGGGAGCATCAGATCTAACAGGATCAGATCCGGTGGTGTCTGGCGCACATACGGCAGTACCTGATCGCCGTGGCTGATAAGCGTCGGCGCATAGCTCGCAGCACGCAGATAATCAATGAGCAACTGCCCCAGCTTCGGTTCATCTTCCACGATCAAAATACGCGGTGTGTTTTCGTCGATTGGTAACTCGGTCATACTTCTCTCTGTAAATCCCGTTCCAGCGGTAACTCTACTGTAATGCTTACCCCGCCAAAAGGCGAATGGGCAGCAATAATGCGACCATTATGTGCTTCAACAATGTTCAGGCAAATCGCCAGCCCCAGCCCGGAACCGCCGCTGGCACGGTTGCGGGAACCTTCGGTGCGATAAAAACGTTCAAACAATTTTTGTAGCTGATCGTCACTGACACCTGGCGCACTGTCGGCAAAGGTCAGGCGCACCGTTTTGTCGCGCTGCCCGGCAGAGATTTGCAGGCTGCCGCCGCTGTCAGTGTAGCGCAGGCTGTTTTCCAGTAAGTTATTGAATAACTGCATTAAACGGTCGCGATCGCCAAATACGGTAATACTGTCTGGCAGGGAAAATTGCAGTTTCAGGCCACGACTGGCGAATCGTTCGCGAAATGCGCCGCCCGCCACTTCCAGCAGTGGGATCAAATCTACCGGTGCTTTTTGATAGGCGAGAGCGCCTTCATCAGACATCGACAACTGATGGAGATCGTCAACCAGTTTGGTCAGTGTACCGACCTCCGCCTGTAAAGACGCCACCGTCTCCGGCGTGAATTTACGCACGCCATCCTGAATGGCTTCCAGTTCACCGCGCAGCACCGCTAATGGCGTACGCAGTTCGTGAGAAATATCGGCCATAAAATCGCGCCGCATTTGCTGGTTTTTCTCCAGTGTGCTGGCAAGCTGGTTGAAGTCTTGCGCCAGTTTGCCCAGTTCATCTTCACTGGTGGGCGTTACGCGGGTAGTGAAATCGCCCGCCGCCAGTTTGTGCGTGCCATCGACAAGTCGTTTTACCGGTGCCAGTAAACCGCGCGCCAGCAGAAAAGTGGCAAGTGCCGCGAGTAACGTTGCCAGGGCGACAATCAACCAGCTGGTTTGCCGCTGTTGTTTATCGAAATTGATATCAGTATTGCGCGTTAACCGCTCAACGGGGGAGGCGATCACCGCGCCAACTTCCGCACCGTTGACCAGAATGGGTCGCCGTGTACCGTCAGGTGGAATCGGCGCTCGCGGACCAACCAGCACTTTGTTGTTTTGATCAACCACCCAGAACTGGGTACGCCAGCCGTGCGGTGGCATACCCGGGCCGGGTTTATCTTCCGAATTATCGTGTTCAAATGAACGCAGGATCTGAAAGACAAAGCGATCATTGTTGCGCAGGAAGCGCCAGTTGCCATGCTGCGCATACTGCTCGCCAAGCGCATCACTTAACAGTTGTAATCGCTGTTCATTACCATGCTTGATGTAATCAATAAAGCCACGCTCAAAACTGATACGCACCGCCCAGTGCATACTGATCAGCAAGACAATGCAGGTGGCGAAAATCGCCAGAAACAGTTTGCCGGTAATACCGGGTCGCCAGAACTTCATTGCGCGCTCCTTTTTCGCCGCGAAATAGCTACATTTTGATGCGTATCGTTCGGCACTCTGGCAAAGATGAACGCCGGAAGGGCGATGATCAACGCCATGCTAAGCCAGGTGTACATAAAGACGGTTTGTGTGGTGCCGCTGTCGACGCTGACATGCTGTGAACCAAAAAGTCCCAGCAACAGCCCGGCGATAGTGACGCCGATACTCATCGACAATTGCATAATCATCGACAGCAGGCTGTTGCCGCTGCTCGCCAGATTGTCCGGGAGATCTTTCAGCGTCAGGGTGTTCATGGAGGAGAAACGCGTCGAGTTGACCATCCCTTGTAAAAACAGGACGAACGGCAAAACGTAGTACCAGCCCAGCAGGGCGGTAGTCATAAACAACAGGGTGACCAGCGACAGACCCAGCGTGGTCGCTACCAGTACCCGACGATAACCAAAGCGATTCACCACCTGTACCACAATTCGCTTCATTCCCATGCTGCCAAGCACCATCGGGATCATCATCAGTCCGGCATGAAACGGCGAGAAACCGAGGCCAATTTGCAGGAAAACCGGTGTCATAAAGGGCAACATGCCACTGCCAATACGTCCGGCAAAGCTCCCCGCCAGGCCCAGCGAAAAGGTACGAGTACGGAACAGTTTCAGACTGAACAGGGCACGGTTGTTATTTCTGGCGTGCAGCAGATAAAGCACCAGTGCCACCACGCCAACTGCGACCAGGCCTGCAATCGTCAGCGGCGATAAACCTGTACCTTTACTGCCGTCCAGCGCCAGGGTTAATACCGCCATGCCAACCGCCAGCAATAAAAATCCGGAGAGATCAAAGCGCCGCGTCTGCATGGTGTAGTTTGGCATTAACAGCAATGTGGCGATCGCACCGATAATCCCCACCGGAATGTTGATCAAAAAGATCCAGTGCCACGATGCGTACTCCACCAGCAGACCGCCGAGCGCCGGACCGAGCAGCGGACCGACCTGACCGGGTAACGTGACAAAGGTCATCGCCGCCATATATTGCTCGCGCGGTACGATTTTCATCACCGTCAATCTGCCGACCGGCACCATCATCGCGCCGCCAACGCCCTGTAACGCGCGTGCCAGCAACAGTTCGTTCAGCGTGCCGGAAAGCGCGCAAAACAGTGAACCGAGAGTAAACAGCACGATGGCGGTAAAGAAAATATTGCGCACGCCGACTTTGTCCGCCAGCCAGCCGCTGGCGGGCAGCATCACCGCCACGGTCAGCACATAAGAGACAATGACCATGTGCATATGCAACGGACTTTCCCCGAGGCTTTGCGCCATTGAGGGAAGGGCGGTGTTTACGATGGTGGTGTCCAGCGACTGCATAAAGAAGCCGAAAGCCACAATCCACAATTGCCAACGGGTGCTGTCGGGAAGATCTGTCATTTACTCGGTTACCGTTTGTTTAGGTTTACGCGAAAAACGCAGCCGCAGACGGTCGAAAAAGAGATACACCACCGGCGTGGTATACAGCGTAAGGAGCTGGCTCATTACCAGTCCGCCGACAATGGTGATCCCCAGGGGGTGCCGCAGCTCCGAGCCGTCGCCGCCCGACAATACCAGCGGCAGCGCACCAAACAGCGCCGCCAGGGTAGTCATCATAATCGGGCGAAAACGCAGCAGACAGGCCTGGAAAATAGCTTCCTGCGGCGTCAGGTTACCGTGCCGTTGGGCTTCAAGCGCAAAATCGACCATCATAATGGCGTTTTTCTTCACGATGCCGATTAATAGCATGATCCCTATCAGGGCGATTAGGCTGAACGGGGCATTGAACAGCTCCAGCGCCAACAGCGCTCCAACGCCCGCCGAGGGCAGGGTGGAGAGAATCGTCAGCGGATGTACGTAACTCTCGTAAAGGATACCCAGCACGATATACACCGTGGCGATGGCGGCGATAATCAGGATCACCTGCGAGTTCATCGTCTCCTGGAACACCTGCGCCGTGCCGGCAAAACTGCCGCGCACCGTCGAAGGCACACCAAGCTGGGTCATTGCGCGATCGATCGCCGCACTGGCGTCCGAGAGCGATTTTCCGGTCGGCAGGTTAAACGAAATGGTCGAGGCCGCCGATAATCCCTGATGATTCACCGATAGTGGGGCATTCGCCGGTTGCCATTTAGCGAAATACGACAGCGGGATCGCTTTGCCTTCGTTATTGATAACGAACATTTTTTCCAGCGCACTGATGTCCTGGGTATAGCGCGGATCCACTTCCATCACCACTTTATACTGGTTCATCGGCTGGTAAATGGTCGAGATTTGCCGCTGACCGAAGGCGTTATTTAACAGACTGTTGGCGGCTTGTACGTCGATTCCCAGCCGTGCCATGGTGTCGCGGTCGTAAACCAGATTCATCTCCGCGCCGTTATCCTGCTGATCGGAGTTCACGTCCGCCAGTTCCGGCAACGTCGCCAGTTTTTTGCGGATTTTCGGCTCCCATTCTCGCAGTGCCGCCAGGTCGTCGGATAACAACGTGTACTGGTAGCTGGCGTTCGACTGACGCCCACCAACGCGAATATCCTGTACCGCCATCAGGAACAGATTCGCCCCCGGTTCTTTCGCCAGTTTTACGCGCAGACGGTCGATAATTTGCTGCGCCGTTTCGCTGCGTTCGTCGCGTGGCTTGAGGGTGATAAACATCATCCCGCTGTTCACTCGCGAACCGCCTGTAAAGCCGGTGACATTATCCACTGCCGGATCGTCACGGATAATTTTCATGAAATCCTGCAACTTACCGCGCATCGCCTGAAACGAAATACTCTGATCCGCCTGAATCCCGCCCATCAACACGCCAGTGTCCTGCTCCGGGAAGAAGGTTTTCGGGATCGAGATATACAGCCAGATATTCAGCGCAATGGTGCCAAGCAGCACCACGCCCACCAGACGGGTATGATTGAGCACCCATTTCAGTGACTTGCCGTAGCCTTGTTGCAGGGCTACCAACATGCGACCAAAACCACGCAGTCGCTTTTGCTCGCGCGGCTTGCTGGCTTTCAGCATCCAGCCACACATCATTGGCGTTAATGTCAGAGAAACCAGCAACGATATACCAATGGCGACAGAAAGCGTCACGGTAAATTCGCGTAACAGTCGGCCCGGCAATCCGCCCATCAACAGCAGCGGCAGGAACACCGCCACCAGTGACAGACTCATCGACAGCACCGTAAAACCGACTTCGCGAGTACCTTGCAGTGCGGCTTGCAACGGTTTCATTCCCGCTTCCAGATGACGTGCAATGTTTTCCAGCACCACGATGGCGTCATCCACCACGAAACCAGTAGCGATGGTGAGCGCCATTAACGAAAGGTTATTGAGACTGAATCCGCACAGGTACATCGCCGCAAACGTACCAATCAGCGAAACCGGCACCGAAACGGCGGGAATAATAGTGGCGCGACCCGAGCGCAGGAATAAAAACACCACCAGAATCACCAGCGCCACCGAGATAATCAGCGTTTGCTCGACTTCTTCCAGCGAGGCGCGAATGGTGGGGGAGCGATCCTGGGCAATTTGCAGATCAATCGCCGCCGGAATGGTTTCCTGCAACTCCGGTAATTTTGCCCGGATGCTGTCAACCGTCTGGATAATATTGGCTTCCGGCAGTTTGCGGATCATCAGTAAAATAGCCGGTTTGGCGTTGGTCATCCCGGCGTTGCGCACATCCTGCACTGAGTCGGTCACCGTCGCCACATCGCCCAGACGAACCGCGCCGCCGTTGTTGTAGTGAATAATCAACGGCTGATATTCAGCGGCGGTTTTTAGCTCATCATTGGTCTGGATCTGCCAGCGGTGAGTGCCATCTTCCAGCGCGCCCTGCGGTTTACGCACGTTGGCATTGCTGACGGCGGTGCGTACGTCGTCCAGCGACACGCCCTGATTAAACAGCGCCTGCGGATTCAGCCCGACGCGTACGGCGGGCAGTGAGCTGCCTCCGACATCGACATCACCAACACCGTCGATTTGCGAAATCGTCGGAGCCAGCTGCGTCGAGGCGAAATCGTACAGTTCACCCTGCGAATAAGTATCGGACGTCAGCGTGAGGATCATAATTGGCGCATCCGACGGGTTCGCTTTGCGATAGGTCGGGCGGCTGGGCATCCCACTGGGCAGCAAACTTTGTGCAGCGTTGATCGCCGCCTGCACATCACGCGCTGCGCCGTTGATATCCCGGTCAAAATCAAACTGCAAAATAATACGCGTGCTGCCGAGCGAACTGCTGGAGGTCATTTCACTGACTCCGGCAATGCGCCCAAGTGAGCGCTCCAGCGGCGTGGCAACGGAAGACGCCATTGTTTCTGGTGACGCACCGGGCAGCGAGGCGCTGACCATAATCACCGGAAAATCGACCTGCGGCAGCGGGGCGACCGGCAGCATACGGAAGCCCAGTATGCCGCACAGGGTAATGGCAACCGACAGTAAAATCGTCGCCACCGGACGGTAAATGAAGAGGGCAAAAAACTTCACTTACGCCTCCTCTTCATGACGGGCAAAGCGGCTTTTGGTCCACAATGCCAGGCGGTCGAACAGCAGATAAATCACCGGCGTGGTGAACAGCGTCAGCACCTGGCTGACAATCAGGCCGCCGACCATGCCGATACCTAACGGACGACGCAGTTCCGCGCCGACCCCGGTACTCAACATCAGCGGCAGCGCGCCAAGCAGAGCCGCCAGGGTGGTCATCAGGATCGGACGAAAACGCAACAGACAAGCCTGGTAGATTGCCTCGCGCGGCGACATGCCTTGCTCGCGCTCGGCAGCCAGCGCGAAGTCGATCATCATGATGGCGTTCTTCTTCACGATACCGATCAGCAAAATAATGCCGATAATCGCAATCACATCCAGTTCGCTACCAGCAATCAGCAACGCCAGCAGTGCGCCAACCCCTGCGGTGGGTAGCGTCGAGAGAATGGTGATCGGGTGAATAAAGCTCTCGTACAGAATGCCGAGCACGATATACATCGCCACCACCGCCGCGACAATCAGCCAGACAGTGCTGCCCAGCGCCGACTGGAAGGCGAGGGTGCTGCCCTGGAACTGCGTGGTGATATCCACCGGCAGATTCAGCGTCTTTTCGGTGTCCATAATCGCCTGCACCGCATCGCCCAGCGAATAGTTATCCGGCACGTTAAAGGAGATGGTCGTTACCGGGAACTGATCCAGATGGTTGATGGAGAGCGGCGCAAAACGCTGCTCAATTTTGGCAATTGAGCTTAGCGGCACCACGCCGCCGTCGCTGCTGGTCAGGCGAATGGTATCCAGCGCCGCGAGGCCTGGGGTATTTTCGGTGTTGTGCTCCAGCACCACGCGATACTGGTTGGCCTGAGTATAAATAGTGGAAATCAGCCGCTGACCAAACGCGTTGTACAGGGCGTTATCGACATCCGCCATGCTGATCCCCAGACGGCTGGCGCTGTCGCGATCAACATTGACATACGCCACCAGCCCTTTGTCCTGCCAGTCGCTGGAGACATCAGAAAGCTGTGGCAGTTGCTGGAGTTTTTCCATCAACTGTGGCACCCAGGTACTGAGCGCATCCAGTGACGTGGCCTGCAAGGTAAACTGGTACTGGGTGCGGCTGACCTGAGTATCAATAGTCAGATCCTGCGTTGGTTGCAGGAAGAGATCGACGCCCGGCACTTTATCTACCGCCGTTTGCAGACGGGCGATGACTTTTTGCACCCGATCATCACGTTCATCCAACGGTTTGAGGTTGATTTGTAAACGTGCACTGTTCAGCGACGGGTTAGTGCCATCAACGCCAACAAATGAGGTCAGGCTTTGCACTGCCGGATCCTGCAAAATCACGTCCGCGACCTGGCGTTGTCGCTGGGCCATATTGGCAAAGGAGCTGGATTGCGGTGCCTGCAAAGTGCCCTGAATAATGCCATTGTCCTGTACCGGGAAGAAACCTTTCGGAATGAACACCCACAGCAGCACGCTAAGCAGCAGCGTGCTGAGTGCCACGCTTAAGGTCAGCCACGGATGATTCAGCACTTTCGCCAGTCCACGACCATAGGCGGCGATTATCCTGTCGAACATTTTTTCCGAGGCACGGGAGAAGCGGTTCTGTTTACGCAACGACTCCTGGCTGAGCATCCGCGCGCACATCATCGGTGTCAGGGTCAGCGACACCACCGCTGAGATCAAAATCGCTACCGCCAGGGTAATAGCAAATTCGCGGAACAGTCGCCCGACGATATCGCCCATAAACAGCAGTGGGATCAACACCGCAATCAGTGAGAAGGTCAGCGAGATAATGGTAAAGCCGATTTCACCTGCGCCCTTGAGCGCCGCCGCCAACGGTTTTTCGCCTTTTTCGATATAGCGGGAAATGTTTTCGATCACCACGATGGCGTCATCGACCACGAATCCGGTGGCGATAGTTAACGCCATCAGTGTCAGGTTATTGATTGAAAAATCGAGAAACACCATAACCGCGAAAGTGCCGATTAACGACAGCGGTACAGCAACACCGGGAATGATGGTCGCCGGAATATTGCGCAAAAACAGGTAGATAATCATGACTACCAGCGCGATAGCCATCATCAATTCAAACTGAGTATCATCGACGGATGCGCGGATATTGGTGGTGCGATCGGAAAGCACTGTCACCTTCACCGATTTCGGCAGACTCTCAGTGAGCTGTGGCAGCATCTGCCGAATGCTGTCGGCGGTGGAGATAATGTTAGCACCGGGCTGGCGCTGAACATTCATCACAATGGCCTGTTCTTTGTTCGCCCACGCGCCGAGCCAGCTGTTTTCTGCACCTTGCTCTACAGTTGCGACATCGCCCAGACGAATTGGCGCGCCGTTCTGGTAGGCGATGATTAGCTGGCGATACTCTTCGGCGGATTGCATCTGGTCGTTCGCGGAAAGCGTGACCGCACGGGAAGGGCCGTCGAGGCTACCTTTTGCCGAGTTAACGTTAGCGCCGGTAATGGCGGTGCGCACGGTTTCGCTGGTCAGGCCGAGGGCGGCAATCGCCTGAGCGTTAAGTTTGACGCGAACAGCCGGACGCTGACCGCCGGAAAGCGTCACCAGGCCGACGCCGGAAATCTGCGAGATTTTCTGCGCGACGCGGGTTTCCACCATATCTTCCACTTGCGTCATCGGCATGGCGATTGAGGTGACGGCGAGCGTCATGATCGGCGGATCTGCCGGGTTCACTTTGCTGTAAACCGGCGGGTTAGGCAGATCGCTCGGCAACAAGTTGGTCGCAGCGTTAATCGCGGCCTGCACTTCCTGCTCGGCGACATCGAGCGGTAATGTTAGCTGGAACTGCAAAGTGATAACTGACGCACCGCCGGAACTTTGCGACGACATCTGTTTCAGGCCAGACATCTGCCCGAACTGGCGTTCTAGCGGCGCGGTAACGGCAGAGGTCATGACATCCGGGCTGGCACCTGGGTAGAGCGTGACCACCTGAATGGTCGGATAGTCCACTTCCGGCAGCGCCGAAACGGGCAGGGCGCGATAACCGATAATCCCGGCGAGTAAGATCGCCACCATCAGCAGCGTGGTGGCCACAGGACGCATAATAAACAGGCGCGACGGGCCGCCTGTGCTGCTCGGGGGTAACACCTGCATCAGGAGCGTGCTCCTTTTTTCGCGTATTCGCGGCTGGTGGCTTTCTCTTCCGGAGTAGTGGCGCTCTGGGCTTCCACCACTTCCACTTTCGCCCCTTCGGTCAGGCGATCAATGCCGTCTGTCACCACGCGATCGCCCGCAGAAATACCTGCACGGATCACCACTTTCTGACTGTCCTGAATGCCCGGCGTCACCAGATGTTTGCTGACCTTGTTTTCGCTATTCAGCACCCAGACAAAATGGCCTTCATTGCCCATTTGCAGGGCGGCTGTTGGGATCACTACGGCGTTTTGTTCGGTGTCGACTAACATGCGCGCGTTAACAAACTGATTGGGAAACAGCGCATCATCCTGATTATTAAAGCGTGCTTTCACTTTAATCGTACCGGTAGTGGCATCGATTTGGTTATCTAGACTTAACAGCGTGCCTTCACTTAATTTCTTCGAGTTGGTGCGATCCCAGGCTTCTACCACCAGCGGTTTTCCGGCTTTCTGCGCCTGCACTACGGTAGCGATATCGCTTTCCGGCAGGGTAAAGACTAAATCGATAGGATGCGTCTGGGTGATCACCACGATCCCGGTGGTATCACCACTGGAGATTTGGTTACCAACATCAACCTGCTTGAGACCAACGCGACCATCGACTGGTGCGGTAATCCGGCTCCAGTCGAGTTGCAGCTGCGCGCTGGCAACGCTTGCTTCATCAGCCTTAATGGTGCCTTCGGTTTCACTGACCAGCGCCTGTTGGGCATCCAGCTCCTGGCGGGAAACGAGATTGGTTTTTGCCAGTTGTTGATAACGCGCCAGGTCACGGCGGGCGTTGGCAAGCGTGGCTTTATCTTTTGCCAGTTGGCCCTGGGCTTGTGCTAATGCAACTTTGAACTGGCTGGGGTCAATTTCTGCCAGTAAATCGCCTGCTTTGACCTGCTGGCCTTCCTGGAAATGTAACGCTATCAGTTGGCCGTCCACGCGGCTGCGCACCGTAACGGTATTAGCGGCGGTAATGGTGCCAAGCCCGGTGAGGTAACGCGGAACTGCCTGTTCTACGGCGGTCGCCGCCTGAACCGGGGCTAATGGGCCGGAACGCATACCACGTCGACCACCCGCTGGCGATTGCTGCGCTTGTTTCGTCGCCCCTGGGGCTGCACTCCGGGAGTCATTGCGGCCTTGCCAGAACCAGAATGCGGCGATGGCGGCGATAACCACCACGATTACGATTACCCAACGGGATTTATAACTACCTTTCATCGTTAAGAGTTTCTCTTCCTGAAACGTTTCGCGGAATGATACTAGTGTAGCCAGCCAATAAGGGAGAAAAATGGAGGAATTATGAAACACTGTCTGGAATCGTCTGAATGACGGGCACATTTGCGAGCACGCATCCAGTAATAACACAGGAAACTATTTTATCTACGCGTTAGCGATAGACTGCTTGCATGGCGAAAGGAGGTAAGCCGACGATTTCAGCGGGACGCTGAAACGGGAAAGCCCCTCCCGAGGAAGGGGCCATAAATAAGGAAAGGGTCATGATGAAGCTACTCATCATCGTGGTGCTCTTAGTCATAAGCTTCCCCGCTTACTAAGACTACCAGGGCGGGGGAAACCCCGCTCTACCCTCACTCCTGAAAGTATGCCTTCACGATAAGATTGTCAATCCGCAGGCTTTGTAGTCTGCGATCCTGCCAGCAAATATTCTTTGCGAGTCGTTACGCAATAATCACAGAGGAAACTATTTTATTCACGCGTTAGCGATAGACTGCATTCAGGGCGAAAGGAGGTAAGCCGATGATTTCAGCGGGACGCTGAAACGGGAAAGCCTCTCCCGGAGAAGAGGGCTTTTAATAAGGAAAGGGTTATGATGAAGCACGTCATCATACTGGTGATACTCTTAGTGATTAGCTTCCAGGCTTACTAAGAACACCAGGGGGAGGGGGAAACCTCTCCCTAACCCTCACTCCTGAAATTATGTCACTCCGCCCTTAGTGTCAATCGACGGCTCTCCGTTCTTGCGAGGCGAATAGCAAAATTTTCTGCGCCGCCGGGCCTAATTCTGAAAGTTTCTTCGTTTGCTCTTATTTCATTATTGCAGTCGGTATGATACCGGACCTCGATAATTCTCTAAGAAAGGATTTCTTATGAGCGAACAAATCACGTTTGCCACCAGCGATTTTGCCAGTAACCCGGAACCACGTTGCCCCTGCATTTTGCTGCTGGATGTTTCTGGTTCTATGAACGGTAGACCTATTAATGAACTTAACGCCGGATTGGTTACCTTTCGTGATGAACTGCTTGCTGATCCGCTGGCTTTAAAAAGAGTGGAACTCGGCATTGTGACGTTCGGCCCGGTGCATGTGGAACAACCCTTTACCAGCGCCGCTAATTTTTTTCCGCCCATCCTGTTTGCCCAGGGCGATACACCAATGGGTGCGGCCATTACCAAAGCCCTGGATATGGTAGAGGAGCGGAAACGTGAGTATCGTGCAAATGGTATTTCGTATTATCGCCCGTGGATTTTCCTGATTACCGATGGTGCACCAACCGATGAGTGGCAGGCTGCAGCCAACAAAGTGTTTCGGGGGGAAGAAGATAAAAGGTTTGCTTTCTTTTCCATCGGTGTTCAGGGGGCGGATATGAAGACGCTGGCACAAATTAGCGTTCGTCAGCCTTTGCCTCTGCAAGGATTACAATTCCGTGAACTGTTTAGCTGGTTATCCAGTTCGCTGCGTTCGGTTTCCCGCTCCACGCCGGGAACGGAAGTTGTGCTGGAAGCGCCAAAAGGCTGGACGTCAGTGTGAGCTGGCGTCTGGTCTATGCATCAACCGTTGGAACGTCGCACATCAGCGCGGACTTGCCTTGTCAGGATGCCTGCCAGATGCAGATTGCCTGGTTAAATGACCAGCAGCCATTATTGTCGGTATTTGTCGCTGATGGCGCAGGCAGTGTCTCGCAGGGTGGCGAAGGCGCGATGCTCGCCGTCAATGAAGCGATGGCTTATATGTCGCAAAAAGTGCAGGGCGGGGAATTGGGGCTTAATGATGTCCTCGCCACAAATATGGTACTGACCATTCGTCAACGACTTTTTGCCGAGGCGGAAGCCAAAGAATTAGCGGTTCGCGATTTTGCCTGCACATTTCTGGGACTGATTTCATCGCCTGACGGCACCTTGATTATGCAGATTGGCGATGGCGGCGTGGTGGTAGATTTGGGTCACGGTCTGCAATTGCCTCTCACGCCGATGGCGGGTGAATATGCCAACATGACGCACTTCATTACCGACGAAGATGCCGTTTCCAGACTGGAAACTTTCACCAGCACTGGGCGTGCGCACAAAGTTGCAGCATTTACGGATGGTATCCAGCGACTGGCGTTAAATATGCTGGATAATTCTCCTCATGTGCCTTTCTTTACCCCGTTTTTCAATGGACTGGCGGCAGCAACGCAGGAACAACTCGATTTATTACCTGAATTGTTAAAGCAGTTTTTGTCCAGCCCGGCGGTAAACGAGCGTACGGATGATGATAAAACGTTGGCACTGGCGCTGTGGGCAGAGTGAGTTTCTCATGGCGGTTGAAGACAACAATTCAACCGCCAGTTTAAACAATAAATATAACGGCTGATTAGCGAACTAATTTTGCTCTTAGCTCGTCGGCTTCTTCTTTTGGATAGGTGACCAATAAAGGATCAATGGTATAACCGCCGTAAATTTTATCCCCGCGCGTATACATCCAGTCTGAAATATCTTCTTTCTTGATTTTCCACTCCTGGCCATATTCTACGTTTGTAACAATACCAGGGTCATTGCTGATTACGCCAATAAACATGCCGTTAGAATAAGTGACATCCGTAAGCCAGAAATGCTCGGTTCTTCCGTGATCGGTTATCGGGGCTTTGACTGCGAAAGTATCGGCATCTTTTTTATTCATAACCTCGATGAATTTATCGGTTTCTTTCCGCGCATGTTTAATCGCGTCAGACATCGCTTGTTTATCATAACCTCCCGTCACTAACGTATCCGAAACTTCACTAAAGCCCGCGGTAGTAAAAAATAGCAGACTCAACATAAGTAATATCTTTTTCATTTTTTCTCCAGAATCCCTTTGTAGTCAAAGTTAGCAAAAACCTGTGGAAGTTAATCATTATCAGGCCGAAATTGAATTGTATCCTGATAAAATTGCATTATCATTTTTATTCTTGAGTGGGTTTTCCCCATATAGAAATAATTTTAATGGTTAGTTGTTATTATTCATTGAAATATAATATAACTACCCGCGAAATATTATGAAAACAAATATAAAAGTATTTACATCGACAGGTGAATTGACCACTCTTGGCCGTGAACTGGGCAAAGGTGGTGAAGGCGCGGTTTATGATATCGAGGAGTTTGTCGATAGCGTCGCCAAGATTTATCACACGCCGCCACCCGCCTTAAAACAGGACAAACTTGCCTTTATGGCTGCGACAGCTGACGCGCAGTTGTTGAATTATGTCGCCTGGCCGCAGGCAACGCTTCACGGTGGACGAGGCGGAAAAGTTATCGGTTTTATGATGCCAAAAGTTTCTGGTAAAGAACCGATTCATATGATCTATAGCCCGGCACATCGTCGCCAGAGTTACCCTCATTGTGCGTGGGATTTTCTACTCTATGTTGCGCGCAATATTGCTTCATCTTTTGCTACGGTTCACGAGCACGGGCACGTCGTGGGTGACGTAAACCAGAACAGTTTTATGGTAGGTCGCGACAGCAAAGTGGTACTGATTGATAGCGACTCCTTTCAAATTAACGCCAATGGCACACTGCATTTATGCGAAGTCGGCGTGTCGCATTTTACGCCGCCAGAGCTACAAACCTTGCCATCATTTGTCGGTTTTGAACGCACAGAAAATCACGATAATTTTGGCCTTGCGTTGCTAATTTTTCACGTCTTGTTTGGTGGGCGGCATCCTTATTCTGGTGTGCCGCTTATCTCTGATGCGGGTAATGCGCTGGAGACGGATATTACCCATTTCCGTTATGCCTACGCGTCAGATAATCAGCGACGTGGTTTAAAACCGCCGCCACGATCTATTCCGCTATCGATGTTACCGAGTGATGTTGAAGCCATGTTTCAGCAGGCATTCACGGAAAGTGGCGTGGCAACCGGGCGTCCGACGGCTAAAGCGTGGGTAGCGGCACTGGACTCTCTACGCCAACAGTTAAAGAAATGTATCGTTTCAGCAATGCATGTTTACCCCGCTCATTTGACTGACTGCCCGTGGTGTGCGCTGGATAATCAAGGTGTTATCTATTTTATTGATCTCGGCGAAGAGGTCATTACCACCGGCGGGAATTTTGTGCTGGCGAAAGTCTGGGCGATGGTGATGGCGTCAGTAGCACCGCCAGCATTGCAACTGCCATTACCCGATCATTTCCAACCGACTGGCAGGCCGCTTCCTTTAGGCCTGTTACGGCGCGAATACATCATTCTGCTTGAGATCGCACTGTCAGCATTATCGCTGCTGCTTTGCGGCCTTCAGGCAGAACCGCGTTATATTATTTTGGTTCCTGTGCTGGCGGCTATCTGGATTATTGGCAGTCTGACAAGCAAAGCGTACAAAGCAGAAGTTCAGCAACGCCGTGAGGCATTTAATCGTGCGAAAATGGACTATGACCATTTAGTCCGCCAGATCCAGCAGGTAGGCGGCCTGGAAGGTTTTATCGCCAAACGGACGATGCTCGAAAAAATGAAGGACGAAATTCTCGGGTTACCGGAAGAAGAGAAACGCGCTCTGGCAGCACTTCATGACACTGCAAGGGAACGGCAGAAGCAGAAGTTTCTGGAGGGATTTTTTATTGATGTTGCCTCTATTCCCGGCGTTGGCCCTGCGCGTAAAGCGGCGTTACGGTCTTTTGGTATTGAAACAGCCGCAGATGTTACCCGTCGTGGCGTTAAGCAAGTGAAAGGGTTTGGCGACCATCTGACCCAGGCGGTTATCGACTGGAAAGCGAGCTGTGAACGCCGTTTTGTGTTCAGGCCGAATGAAGCGATAACGCCAGCAGACAGACAAGCGGTAATGGCGAAAATGACCGCCAAACGACATCGGCTGGAATCGACGTTGACTGTCGGCGCGACAGAGTTGCAGCGATTCCGCCTTCATGCTCCAGCACGGACCATGCCGTTGATGGAACCGTTACGTCAGGCGGCAGAAAAACTGGCTCAGGCGCAGGCTGATTTAAGCCGCTGCTGAGCCATTTTCTTTTAACGAAATACCACTTCTGCCCAGCGTGCCAGCCCGGCGGTGACGGAGCCAAAGTCATCGCCGCCTGCAATCGGAATGCCCGGCAACTGTTCTGCCAGCGCTTTTTTAATCAGCGGCGAACGGGCGCTACCGCCGGTCAGGTAGATAACGTCCGGTTTTTCCTGGGCGTTATCCAGCGCCAGTTGCACCTGTTCCAGAATCCGCGCCAGTGGCTGGCTGAGGGCGCTTTCCAGCCCTTGCTGGCTAATCAGCGTAGCCAGTTCATCGCTGATAAACGGCAGTGAGGCGCGGGTTTCCGCAGTGCTTGAAAGGGCGATTTTGCTCTCTTCTGCGCTACGCACCAGGCGATAGCTTAAACGCTGACGCCAGACTTTCTGTAACAGGGCCACTTTTTCCGGTTCGCGGGCATCGCGTACCAGATCGTTAAGCAGACGACCGTTGGCACTACTGTAGAAATCACTCTGTGCAGGAACGTCGTTGATGGCAACCGCATTCCACCACGGCAGAATCGGCAGGGCGATGCCTTTTTCGGTTTCGCCACCCATGCCCAGTAACGGCATCAGGTTTTTAAACGCCAGCGCGATATCCAGATCGTTACCGCCAATACGGCAACCACTGTGACCCAGCAGGCTGGCTTCACGATCGAGACGCGAACGCCACTGCGGCCCCATCAGCAGCAATGAACAGTCAGTCGTACCACCGCCGATATCCACCACCAGCACCCGTTTTTCTTCCTGCAAGGTGGCTTCGTAATCCAGCCCAGCCGCGACCGGCTCGTACTGGAATACCACGTCCCTGAATCCGGCACGCTTCGCCGCGCGTTCCAGAATCCCTTGCGCCTGGGTGTTTGCTTCATCACCGCCCAGCCCCTGGAAGTTGATCGGACGACCAATCACCGCCTGAGTAATCGCTTCTGGCAGCTGTGCCTGCGCCTGCTGGCGAATGTGCAACATCATTGCGCAGACCAGATCCTCAAACAGCGCTACCTGCTGCGGTTTTAAGCCGCTGGCACCGAGGAACGATTTTGGTGATTTCACAAACCACACTTCTTCTGGATCATCAATGTACTGTGCCAGTGAGGAAAGACCGAACTGCACGCTTTTCGCCGTAACATCGATATCTTCTTCGCGGTTATAACGAATCGCCCGACGTAACAGCGCCTGCGTTTCATCGTCGTCTGCCGGAACATCATGATGGCGGTACAGCCATTCGCTTACCGCTTCACGCGTTGGCGCGCAAAGCATTGAAGGCAGCAGCGTGCTGTCGTTTTCCATTTTTAGCAAATGCGGTTTACCGTCACGCATGACCGCCACTGAACAGTTTGCTGTACCGTAATCAAAACCAATAAACACGAAATAATCCCCATGCCGGTGAAGAAGGGGCGTGACTTTAGCGAAATGTTGCCGTCGCGACAACCGGAATATGAAAGCAAAGCGCAGCGTCTGAATAACGTTTATGCTGAAAGCGGATTAACAAGGAGATGCGATGTATACCCTGAACTGGCAGCCGCCGTATGACTGGTCGTGGATGTTGGGATTTCTCGCCGCCCGTGCGGTGAGCGGTGTGGAAACGGTCGCGGACAGTTATTATGCCCGTAGTCTGGCGGTGGGCGAATATCGCGGCGTGGTGACTGCTATTCCGGATATAGCCCGCCATACTCTGCACATAAATTTAAGTGCAGGTTTAGAACCTGTTGCCGCAGAGTGTCTGGCGAAAATGAGCCGCCTGTTTGATCTGCAATGTAACCCACAAATTGTTAACGGTGCGTTGGGCAGGTTAGGCGCGGCGCGGCCCGGATTGCGTTTACCCGGCTGTGTTGATGCTTTTGAGCAGGGCGTGCGGGCGATTTTAGGCCAACTGGTGAGCGTGGCGATGGCGGCAAAATTGACCGCCAGAGTGGCACAGCTTTATGGCGAACGGCTGGATGATTTTCCGGAGTATATCTGCTTCCCGACGCCTCAGCGGCTGGCAGCAGCAGACCCGCAGGCATTAAAAGCGTTAGGTATGCCGTTGAAACGGGCAGAGGCGCTGATTCATCTGGCAAATGCGGCGCTGGAGGGCACCTTACCAATGACAATACCGGGCGATGTGGAGCAGGCGATGAAAACGCTGCAAACTTTTCCGGGTATCGGGCGCTGGACGGCGAATTATTTTGCTTTGCGTGGCTGGCAGGCGAAAGATGTTTTCCTGCCGGATGATTATCTGATTAAACAGCGATTTCCGGGAATGACACCGGCGCAAATCCGCCGTTATGCCGAGCGCTGGAAGCCCTGGCGTTCTTATGCGCTGTTGCATATCTGGTATACGGAAGGCTGGCAACCAGACGAAGCATGACGTTGGTCGCCGGATGCGGTGCGAGCGCCTTATCCGGCCTGGGGAATGAGCGATTTGTAGGCATGATAAGACGCGTTAGCGTCGCATCAGGCGATGGGGAAGCACGCCTCAGTTAATCGCGAAATAACTACTATTCACCAGCAAATCCAGCGGTTGGGCATTGGCAATCACATCACCATAAATCAGATCGACGCCGATGCCCGAAAGCGTATCCATCACTAAGGGTAAAACGACTGGCCCGGCGATGGTTTTCATCCCGAGTCGCTGAGCGTGCCCCTGAATAATCGTAATCAGCATCTCATCCATCAAATTACCCTGCACGTTGGCGCATAACTCACCATCAAGTAGCAGGTAATCTGCCATATTTGCTTTCAGCGAGTTGAAGATTTGCAGATCGCGGCCCATCTGACTGAGCACTATCCGACATCCCGCCAGCCGCAGTTTTTGCACACTTTCTGCGTGATCGAAAATCGCTTCTGCCGGAATAATCAGATGTAATAACCGTGCTGGTAGAGGGCTATTTTCCCGCTGCTCAAGCAGTTCATTCACCAGCGTGGCGCTACTCAAACCAGCAACGGAAAGGGGGAGGGCGATGCTTAAGCCTTTACTGGCAACCGCTTTTGCGGCCTGCTGGAAAAAATCGTGGAATACCCGTCGGTCAAGAGCATGGCTAAGTGCCGGATCGCTGAAGCTACGACGAAATGTTTGTTCATCAATAATCTCGCTTTCGCAACTCCAGAGCTTAAGTGAAATCAGCCACAAATTACGCGCTTCCGGGATCCGTGGCGAAGCGACACCGTGGGCGAGCATCATCAACTGATTCTCTTTAATCATCCGCCACTGTTCATCAAGCGACATCGCCGCCCGTTCGCTATGTGCGGCAGCTTGCTGCGGTTCGTAAACCGTCACCCGGCCCCGGCCACCATTTTGGGAGGCATAACAGGCGATATCAGCCTGCGACATCACTTCTGCCGCCTGATGATTGTTGTCATCAATCAAGGTAATCCCGGCACTGGCACCTACCCGATGCACACGGCCTTCCCATATAAAGTGATAGTCATTCACGGCACTGATAATGCGTGTAGCGATAAAACGCGCGCTTTCAACATTACAGTCTGGTAGCAGCAGACCAAATTCATCCCCACCGAGTCGCGCCAGCACGTCGCTGGAACGCAGCATACTCAGCATTAACGACGCCAGTTCGCGCAGCAAAGCGTCACCCGCCGCATGCCCGGCGCTGTCATTCACCGCTTTAAAGCGATCAAGATCGATAAACACCAGTGCATGTCGCTGATGTGTACTGTTTACCGTTTGCAGCAGGATGCGTAGTTGCTTCTCAAAACTGGCGCGATTGGCGAGATGCGTCAGTGCATCATGGGAGGCGCTGTAGCTCAGCTGGCGCAGCATTTTGCGCGATTCGGTGACGTCCTGAATCACCAGAACCGAACCAATATTGCTGCCGTCCAGAGTACTTAACGGCGTAATACTGTAATGCACGTCGTAGCTGCCGCCGCTTCGGCAGTGCAACACCACATCTTGTTCAATCGCGGAACGTGAGGTGTCGGCACTGTAAATGTTCTCCATTAATGGTCCGTTGTCGCCAAAAGTAATATGCAACACCGTCAGGAGTGGAACACCTAACGCTTCTTCCTGCGTCCAGCCGCTCATCTTCTCCGCCACTGGATTCATAAAGGTAATTTTCATCGCCATATCAATACAGACCACGGCTTCACCGATGGAATCAAGCGTAATGTGCAGGCGCTCTTTTTCCTGAAACAATGCCTCGTTAAGCTGTTTAACCTCGGTCATATCCATATTAATGCCGAGCAGACGTTCGACTTCGCCTTCTTTATTCAGTTCCCGGTTGGCGAGGGCGCGGATATGGCGGATGCCATCTTTCACGGCAATGCGAAATTCCAGTTTAAAGGGAGAGCGCGATTGGAATGAATCGCGAATCACTTTTTCGGCGTGCTGGCGATCTTCCGGCAGCACGCACTCGTACCACACCTGCCAGTTCGGTTTGATATGCGGAGGAATTTCATACAGCTCGAACATCCGCTTATCCCAGCTATAAATATTCGGCTTAAGCTCCCACTCCCAGATGCCAATCCCGCCCGCTTCGTTAGCCAGCGTGATGCGCTCCATCAGTTGCTGATTCACCTGTTCGGTGCGTTTTAGCTCGTTAATGTCTTCAATCTGAGCGATAAAATAGAGCGGCGTACCATCGGTGTGGCGCACCAGTGAGACGGCAAGCAACGCCCAGACAACATCGCCATTGCGGTTGTAGTAGCGTTTTTCCATTGAATAGGTGTTTATTTCACCGCTGATCAGCTTTTCAACCTGTTGCAGATCTTTATTGAGATCCTCCGGCCAGGTCAGTTGCTGAAAGGTGAGTCCGCGCAGTTCTTCCTGACTGTAACCGAGAAACTGGCAGAGCGCTTTGTTGGATTGCAGCCATTGCCCCTCGGTGCCCACTAATGCCATGCCGATGGCGGAATATTCCATCGCGTTCCGAAAGCGGGTTTCGCTTTCGGAAATGTGTTTGCGTTCCGCACGAAAGGCATACATCACCATGGTCATGATGTTGGCGGGCAGCAGGATCAGCAAAAACGGTAGCCACGGCATATGGCTCATCAGGTATGTACGCGGCGTAGCAAGCAGGGAGGGATCCGCGGCCATCATCAGTGACACCATCATCACCGTGGTAAGGAAGATCAAAAAGGCTTCCATTCGTGGCAGGCGCACGGCGCTCCACATCAACAGCACAATAATGAAAGTAAAAGGCCACGGCAGATACAGCATCGAAAGCCAGCTTAACGTCAGTGTGATGGCTAACGTGAGCAGCGACTCAAAAAGCAACCGTGGGTTGCGATGGCGCAGCAGATAGTGTGGTTTAAATAACAATCCCAGCGGCACCAGTGCCAGTGCGCCGATGGATTCTGACAGTACCCATATCAAAAATGCCCTGAGAGGATCGTCTCCGGGCGTCAGCAGGATAACCAGAACACCCCCTAACAGAGGTGGAACAATGGCGCTGCCGAGTGCCAGACGCAGTCAGTCAGCCAGATTTTGCAATGGGTTATACCACGGCAGCAATTTACGCAGTAGCACTGCCCCGACCACGGCTTCAACAATATTGATGGTCGTCCAGGTCATGTTCAGCGAGCTGGTGGAAAAAAGCAGGATGGATGCGGCGATATTTCCCAGCGAGCAGCTCAGCGCAATCCCCGGCCACATGCGCCCGGCATGGCGATAAAACGCCACCATCATGATGGACGTCGGGAACCACAGTGGGGCGAGTTGGGTGCCAAACTGCGAAAGCTCAAGCGAGAAAAGGGTAAAGATAAACGAGACTAAACCTAAACTGACCAAGTGAAGCAGCGGGTGGGGCAGGGCAATTAATACATGCTGTGATTGTTTGCTCATTACCGCTTTATCCGCAAGACCAGGTCGCCAGTATTCGTTTCTGTGTTTATGCTAGTACAAAAGTTTTACATTTTATATGCGAATTGCTCATAAAGTGACGTAAAGGCGGATAATTTGCGCAACGGCGTATAACATTTTTTACCTTGTATAAAACTGATCAACGTAATTTGCCACCGGGAATTCTTCGTCAACAATTAACTCTGAGCGCGCGGCAACGCTATTCGACTGGTATCAGGCGGATGAAATCCCTATAATTGCCGCGTTTGGCGCTTCGTCGCCCCCTTCCTAACATCCAGGTTAATCAGGTCGCTAAATATATGACTGATCAGTCTCATCAGTGCGTCATTATCGGTATCGCTGGCGCATCGGCTTCCGGCAAGAGTCTTATTGCCAGTACCCTTTATCGTGAATTACGTGAGCAAGTCGGTGATGAACACATCGGCGTAATTCCCGAAGACTGCTATTACAAAGATCAAAGCCATCTGTCGATGGAAGAACGCGTTAAGACCAACTACGACCATCCCAGCGCGATGGATCACAGCCTGCTGCTTGAGCATTTACAAGCATTGAAACGCGGCTCGGCCATTGACCTGCCGGTTTACAGCTATGTTGAACATACGCGTATGAAAGAAACGGTGACAGTTGAGCCGAAGAAAGTCATCATTCTCGAAGGCATTTTGCTGCTGACGGATGCGCGTTTGCGTGACGAACTTAACTTCTCAATTTTCGTTGATACCCCGCTGGATATCTGCCTGATGCGCCGCATCAAGCGTGACGTTAACGAGCGTGGGCGTTCAATGGATTCAGTGATGGCGCAATATCAAAAAACCGTGCGCCCGATGTTCCTGCAATTCATTGAGCCTTCTAAACAATATGCGGACATTATCGTGCCGCGCGGCGGGAAAAACCGCATCGCGATCGATATATTGAAAGCGAAAATAAGTCAGTTCTTTGAATAAGCTTGATAAATTGTGTACCGTTCAGTGATAACCTGGTATGCCCTTGACGTAATTGGCGTTAAGGGAGTGATGCGCGAAAGGAGAAAATGCCATGCGTCTGTGTGACCGAGATATTGAAGCCTGGCTTGATGAAGGCCGTTTGTCGATCAACCCACGTCCGCCAGTGGAGCGTATTAACGGCGCGACGGTGGATGTGCGCCTGGGCAATAAATTTCGTACCTTCCGTGGTCACACGGCAGCGTTTATCGATCTGAGCGGTCCCAAAGATGAAGTGAGCGCCGCGCTTGACCGCGTGATGAGCGATGAAATCGTGCTCGACGAGGGCGAGGCGTTTTATCTTCACCCAGGAGAGCTGGCGCTGGCGGTGACGCTGGAGTCGGTGACGCTGCCAGCCGATCTGGTGGGCTGGCTGGACGGGCGTTCTTCACTGGCGCGTCTGGGGCTGATGGTGCACGTCACCGCGCACCGTATCGATCCGGGCTGGTCTGGCTGCATTGTGCTGGAGTTTTACAACTCCGGTAAGCTGCCGCTGGCGCTGCGTCCGGGCATGTTAATTGGTGCGCTGAGCTTTGAGCCGCTCTCCGGCCCGGCGGCGCGACCTTACAACCGCCGTGAAGATGCGAAATATCGCAACCAGCAGGGCGCGGTAGCCAGCCGAATCGATAAAGACTAATTCAGGCCCATTGAGGATACCATGAGACGATTTCTGACGACGCTGATGATACTCCTGGTCGTGCTGGTGGCCGGGTTATCTGCGTTAGTGTTGCTGGTGAATCCGAATGATTTCCGCGACTATATGGTCAAGCAAGTTGCTGCACGTAGCGGTTATCAATTGCAGCTCGACGGGCCACTGCGTTGGCACGTCTGGCCGCAGCTTAGTATCCTCTCCGGGCGAATGTCTCTCACCGCCCAGGGCGCAAGCCAGCCACTGGTTCGCGCCGACAACATGCGTCTGGACGTGGCGCTTTTACCACTACTGAGTCATCAACTGAGCGTTAAGCAGGTGATGCTAAAGGGGGCAGTGATCCAACTGACGCCGCAGACGGAAGCTGTGCGCAGTGAAGACGCTCCGGTTGCACCGCGCGACAATACCTTGCCGGATCTGTCAGACGATCGCGGATGGTCGTTTGATATATCCAGTCTTAAGGTGGCGGACAGCGTTCTGGTGTTCCAGCATGAAGATGACGAGCAGGTGACAATCCGCAATATCCGCCTGCAAATGGAACAAGATCCCCAACATCGTGGTTCATTTGAGTTCTCCGGGCGGGTTAATCGCGATCAGCGCGATCTCACGATATCCCTTAACGGTACGGTGGATGCTTCTGATTATCCGCATGATTTAATGGCGGCTATTGAACAAATTAACTGGCAGTTGCAGGGTGCCGATTTACCAAAACAAGGTATTCAGGGGCAGGGGAGTTTCCAGGTCCAGTGGCAGGAGTCACATAAACGCCTTTCATTTAACCAAATTAGTTTGACCGCCAATGACAGTACGCTGAGCGGGCAAGCACAGGTCACGTTGACAGAGAAACCTGAATGGCAGCTGAGACTGCAATTCCCGCAACTGAATCTTGACAACCTCATCCCCCTTAATGAAACAGCGAATGGTGAGAACGGTGCCGCGCAGCAAGGGCTGAGCCAATCAACGTTGCCGCGCCCGGTCATTTCTTCGCGTATTGATGAACCGGCCTATCAGGGACTGCAAGGCTTTACGGCTGATATTTTGTTGCAGGCCAGTAACGTGCGCTGGCGCGGAATGAATTTTACAGATGTTGCCACGCAAATGACCAGCAAGTCGGGTTTGCTGGAAATTACTCAACTGCAGGGCAAACTTAACGGTGGACAGGTTTCACTGCCGGGCACGTTGGACGCGACATCAATAAATCCGCGGATAAACTTCCAGCCACGGCTGGAAAACGTTGAGATTGGCACCATTCTGAAGGCGTTTAACTATCCGATTTCGTTGACCGGAAAGATGTCACTGGCTGGTGATTTCTCCGGTGCTGACATAGATGCCGACGCATTCCGCCACAACTGGCAAGGACAGGCACATGTCGAAATGACCGACACACGCATGGAAGGGATGAACTTCCAGCAGATGATTCAGCAAGCGGTAGAACGTAATGGTGGTGATGTGAAGGCCGCTGAAAACTTCGATAACGTGACGCGTCTTGACCGCTTTATCACCGATTTGACGTTGAAGGATGGCGTCGTGACGTTAAACGACATGCAAGGTCAATCGCCCATGCTGGCGCTTTCCGGGGCTGGTACGTTGAATCTGGCGGAGCAAACCTGCGACACCCAGTTTGATATTCGGGTCGTGGGTGGCTGGAACGGAGAAAGCAAACTGATTGATTTCCTCAAAGAAACGCCAGTACCGCTGCGGGTTTATGGCAACTGGCAGCAACTTAATTACAGCCTGCAAGTGGATCAGTTACTGCGTAAACATCTACAGGATGAAGCAAAACGCCGTCTTAACGACTGGGCCGAGCGGAATAAAGATTCCCGCAATGGCAAAGATGTGAAGAAGTTGCTGGAGAAGATGTAGGTTACCAGGTGACCTGTTCTGTAGGCCTGATAAGACGCGTAAAGCGTCGCATCAGGCGTTCGTGGCGGCACCATTATATTCTGAATATGTAAGATCGAAGGCTGTTCCGTTCACTTGATGTTCCTCGCTACTATGTAACGCTCAAGCCGGTGAACGTGCCAGGGTGGCTCAATCGCCACCACCCTGGCAACCCGGGCTCCCGGCGGTAAATCGCCGCTGGCGTGGTTCCCTCATCTTATTCCTTTCGGCTATCGGGTACGGGCGCGAGGTAACATCACTGTAAAACGCGCCCTCAGCCCACATCCATGTGGGCTGCCCCGGCCTACAGGAAACGATTCGGCGATTTACAGCCGGACCCACACCCCCGCTGTGATGTCCATGTACCACAGACAACGCTTCATTGCTGAAGTTATAAGGCGTTACGCAGCATTGGGTAAAATGGCCGATACCATCACACCTCGTACTCCATCTCGCCATCCTTACGCAGCGGAATAATCTGCACCTTCTGCACGCGATGGCTTTCTACCTGCAACGTTTTAAGCAAATAATCCCCCACCTGAACTTCTTCGCCAGGTTTTGGAATACGCTGCAAATATTCCATCAATAGCCCGGCAATGGTGTGATATTCACGTTTTTCATCCAGCGGCAGCGGCACATATTGCACCAGATCTTCCAGCGGCATATGACCATTCGCCGTCCAGGAACCGTCCGCATTCTTCTGAATATCATGGCGGGCGTCGATCTCTTCCACTTCGTTCGGTAAGTTACCGGCAATGGTTTCAGTGACGTCACTTAATGTCACAATCCCTTCCACCGAGCCAAACTCATCCACCACAAAAGCAAAGTGTGTGCGGGCATTACGGAACTGCTCCAGGGCAGGTAACAACGGCAAGGTTTCCGGGAACACCAGCGGCTGACGAATCAACACCCGCAGGTTGAGCGGTTCGCCGCGCAGTGACTGTTGTAACAGGTCGATAACGTGAACAACACCGAGCAAATCTTCTGCGTCATCGCCATCAGTAACGACAAGCCGCGTATGCTGATTTCGCTCCAGCAACTGGCGGATCTCGTCTTCCGGCGCGTTGAGATCGATATGCTCAATATCGTGGCGCGACGTCATAATGCTGCTGACGGTACGCTGGTTAAGATTAAGTACCCGCTCAATCATCCGCCGTTCCTGCGGATTAAAGATCTGCTGGTTACCATGATCCACCAGCATGGACGCGGTTTCGGCGTCCAGTTCCGCATCTTCTTTTTGCCCGCTAAGCAGGCGCATTACCGCTTCGGTAGTCCGCTGGCGCAGTGTCTGGTTAGCGGAAAGAAAACGTCGCCGGTTAAAGATAGCCAACTGATTGAACGCCTCGATCATCACCGAGAAACCAATGGCAGCGTACAGGTAGCCTTTCGGAATGACGAAGCCGAAACCTTCCGCCACCAGGCTAAAGCCAATCATCAACAGGAAGCTTAAGCAGAGAATAACGATCGTCGGATGACTGTTAACGAACTGGGTTAACGGCTTGCTGGCCATCAACATCAGGCTGATAGCGATAACCACGGCGGCCATCATGACCAGTAAATGGTCGACCATCCCAATGGCGGTAACCACCGAGTCGAGTGAGAAGATGGCGTCCAGTACCACAATTTGTGTCACCACCCCCCAGAACTTCGCACCTTTGCGTTGTGTGGGGTTATTGCTGTCTTTTCCTTCCAGCCGTTCGCTCAGCTCTATTGTGGCTTTGAACAACAGGAAGAAACCACCAAACAGCATGATTAAGTCGCGGGCGCTAAAGGTAAACGAGCGGAAGCTGAACAGCGGTTGAGTCAGAGTGACCAGCCAGGAGATAGAGGTCAGCAGCAGGAGACGCATCACCATCGCCAGCATCAGGCCAGTGATCCGCGCGCGGTCGCGATGGGCGGGAGGGAGCTTCTCGGCGAGGATAGCGATAAAGACCAGGTTATCGATACCCAACACCAGTTCGATAATCACCAGCGTGACGAGACCTACCCAGATTGACGGATCGGCAATCCATTCCATATGTATTAAAACCTGTACGACTGCGGTATGTGTTACCACGATCATGGATAAGATTAGTCTAAAATGCAATAACGACGCGGACATCGCTCTGCCGTGGGTGGATATATTTCCAGCGGATTAAGCGAACCGATAAGAATTATGTTCCGGAAAATAACAGTGAAAAAATAACACCATGGCGGCGACCATGGAATAAGCTTGCCGATATCAGAACTTTATCCGCTGCGTTTCAGCGAGGGCGGCAAAAGGGCTTCCTCCCGCGGTTCGTCACGGCGAGCGCTGATGCGCAGAGCAGAAGCGAAGCGCGAAGCCCGCTCACAAAACCGGCATAATTCATATTATGAAGTGAGTGCAGAATAGGGCAGATCGCAGTTCACAGCCGCGGATTCAGGCTAATATGTCGTCATATCCGACTGTTTATACTGAAGTATATTGCTTGGCGAAATTTATTATCTATATCTATTCTTTTCGGGCATACGCGCGGCGGGTCTGGCGTCCAACAGACCCTGATAGACGGGCCTCTCAGCCACATCGTGTGGAGCAAAGGAACGAGCCGCTGAATAACCTGAACGAGAATAAGATTATTCTCAGTTCTAACTGTTGGTAAAAGGGCGTTTTGTGTATTCTTTTACGTGACAGTGAATTTAAGAATTTGGCGGGCATATGCCCGGGCAGTATCCGTGTATTATCAGTTTCAATGGATTTGTGACATGTACAATTTTGCAAAACCGCGTGTTTTGCAACCAAACAGGTGAAGATGAATATGGCGAATTTGAAAGCGGTTATTCCGGTCGCAGGACTAGGCATGCATATGCTGCCGGCCACAAAGGCAATTCCAAAGGAGATGCTGCCGATCGTTGATAAGCCAATGATTCAGTACATCGTTGACGAAATCGTCGCCGCCGGGATCAAAGAGATTGTTCTGGTGACGCACTCCTCGAAGAACGCGGTGGAAAACCACTTCGACACCTCCTATGAGCTGGAAGCCCTGCTGGAACAGCGCGTGAAGCGCCAGCTACTGGCGGAAGTGCAGGCCATTTGCCCGCCGGGCGTGACCATCATGAACGTGCGTCAGGCGCAGCCGTTGGGCCTGGGACATTCCATCCTCTGCGCCCGCCCGGTAGTCGGCGACAACCCGTTTGTGGTGCTCCTGCCGGATATCATCCTTGACGGCGGCACCGCTGACCCGCTGCGCTATAACCTCGCGGCTTTGATCGCCCGCTTTAACGAAACCGGCCGCAGCCAGGTGCTGGCGAAACGCATACCGGGCGATCTCTCCGAATACTCCGTCATCCAGACCAAAGAGCCTATGGTGGCTGAAGGCCAGGTGGCGCGTATCGTTGAGTTTATTGAAAAACCGGACGAGCCGCAGACCCTGGACTCCGATCTGATGGCGGTGGGGCGCTATGTGCTGTCGGCGGATATCTGGGCCGAACTGGAACGTACCGAGCCGGGTGCCTGGGGCCGTATCCAGCTGACCGACGCCATTGCCGAACTGGCGAAGAAGCAGTCCGTTGACGCGATGCTGATGACTGGCGAAAGCTATGACTGCGGTAAGAAAATGGGCTATATGCAGGCCTTCGTCACCTACGGAATGCGTAACCTGAAAGAGGGCGCCAAATTCCGCGAAAGCATTAAAAAACTGCTGGCCTGAACGCCAGCCTGAGACCGAGCGACAGGATCTGAACATCCGTCCTGCCGCTCATAACGTTATGCAAAATTTATTCATAACGTAAATGTTATATCGATTGTAAAGAAATGTATGGCTTCGGAGACTTCTGGTAGTTTGTCTCTGGCCTCTGTGGTGCAATAGTCGGAGTAGCGGCAATAATGCTTTATGAATAGTCACTTAGTGCGACAATTCCTAAAGTGCATGGAAAGCGGTCAACGTCAGCCAAAAATAAAACTTGACTGCGATCATGTTTCCGCTTTAAACATCTCACTTGCATGCATAAAAATGTGAAATGAATTGGCATGCGACCTGGTATAGACATTACGGATAATCCCTGAGCACGGCAGTGGACATTATCGAAGGATCACAGGTATATGAACTGGCAACTCATCTCATTTTTTGGCGATAGCACCGTTTTGCTGCCCAACTCAGCGGCGCTGTTTATTGTCCTGATGCTGTGTAAAACGTCGCGGTTGCTGGCGTGGCAGTGAAGTTTGCTGTTCGGCATTGCCGGCGTTATCGTCTGCGCCCCCAAACTGGCCTTTATGGGCTGGGGCAATTGTGAGCTGGATTACACCGGCTTCAGCGGCCTTCTGGCCTATCTTCCTGTGGCTACTCAGCTCCCGTTTCTCCGTCGGTCTGCATAAAGCGGCCATTATTACCGTCTATGTTCTGGCCGCTGTGGTGGGCTATTCGCGGCTGGTCATCCATGTGCATTCCGTCTCGGAAGTGGTTGCCGGCCCGCTGCTGGCAACGCTTTGTTCCTGCTGCTGCAAAAACGTACCTCTGATCCGGAAAGAGTGAATATCTCATGGGGCGGTGTCGCTTGCCTGGTGATGGTTCCGCTTATCCTGCTACATAGCGGCAGCAAAGCACCAACTCAGTCCCTGCGGGGACAAATCGCCACCGCGGTGGGGCCGCTGGATAACCCTTTACGCGTACCGATCTGCACAAGCATGCTTGGTAATTGCCATTTGTTTTACAGGGGAAATTAAGTTTTCGCCGGTTAATTAGACAAATAAGAAAATAATCTACTATATACTCGGTAATTGATAATTCATATTTATGAAATAATGGGTGGTGGCTCCAACTTACTGATAGTGTTTGATGTTCAGATAATGCCCGATGACCTTTTCATGCAGTTCCACCGATTTTGAGAACGACAGTGACTTCCTTCCCAGCCGGGCCAGATGCTGCCTCAGATTCAGGTTATGCCGCTCAATGCGCTGCGTGTAACGCTTGCTGATAACGTGCAGCCTCTCCTTAAGCCGTGACTCATACAGCGACCATCCGTCCGTCATCCATATCACGACTTCAAAGACTGACAACAGGCTCAGAAGACGCTCCAGCGTGGTCATAGTGCGTTCTCTGAATACATGGGCCACAACTGTCCTGCGCATCCTGTCATACGCGTAAAACAACCAGCGCTGGCGTGATTTAGCGCCGACGTAGCCCCACTGTTCGTCCATTTCAGCGCAGACAATCACATCACTGCCCGGTTGTATGCGCGAGGTTACCGACTGCGGCCTGAGTTTTTTAAGTGACGTAAAACCGTGTTGAGGCCAACGCCCATAATGCGTGCACTGGCGCGACATCCGACGCCATTCATGGCCATATCAATGATTTTCTGATGCGTACCGGGTTGAGAAGCGGTGTAAGTGAACTGCAGTTGCCATGTTTTACGGCAGTGAGAGCAGAGATAGCGCTGATGTCCGGCGGTGCTTTTGCCGTTACGCACCACCCCGTCAGTAGCTGAACAGGAGGGACAGCTGATAGAAACAGAAGCCACTGGAGCACCTCAAAAACACCATCATACACTAAATCAGTAAGTTGGGAGCACCGATATTCGGTAACAACACTCCCAATTGTGACCGAAATTCTGTAAACTTAGCGCCGCCAAAAATAATGGCCTGGCCAAATATTCATCCGCAGGTTGATAAAATATGCCAATCATGAAGTCAGTGCGTTGGTTGCTGTTAAGCCAGGGGCGGTAGCGTTGCTGAAGGCGCTTGCTGCTGCACAAAGATTCTCTTAAACGGCTGAAAAATCGTCCCGGTCAGGATGATCACCATCAATATATATTTATCAATTTTCTATGGATATCATCAGAAGTTGGCCTGGAGCGGCTGCTGATTTTGCCTGGGCATTAACTTTCCTGTTTCATCAATAGCCTGTAGGGTAAAATTCGCCTACATTGTGAGCTGAGTGGATGTTATAAGGCTAACAAGCAGCTTAGGGTAAGTGTACTTGCCTCGCCGGTGTTGCACAGCGAAGTCAGCTGGTGCCGCGAGCGCTTTCTATCTTGGTATTCCCCTCATTCTCATTGAGATACGACAGCGGGGCTGAAAATGGATCTTGTACAATGATAAAAATTGCACGCATTGCCGTGACATTGGGCTTGCTTTCCTCACTGGGAGCCCAGGCTTACGCGGCCGGGTTAGTGGTAAATGATAACGATCTGCGAAACGACCTTGCCTGGCTTTCCGATCGCGGGGTCATCCATCTGAGCCTGTCGACCTGGCCGCTGAGCCAGGAAGAGATCGCCCGGGCGCTAAAAAAGGCCAAACCGTCCTATTCTTCTGAGCAAGTGGTGCTGGCCCGTATCAATCAGCGACTGTCTGCTTTAAAAGCCGATTTTCGGGTCACCGGTTATACCTCAACCGATCAGCCGGGCACTCCGCAGGGGTTTGGTCAGACACAGCCGGCAGATAATTCGTTAGGCCTGGCGTTTAACAACAGCGGACAATGGTGGGATGTCCACCTCCAGGGTAACGTCGAAGGGGGGGAGCGGATCAGCAACGGATCGCGTTTCAACGCCAACGGTGCCTACGGTGCGGTGAAATTCTGGAACCAGTGGCTCTCTTTTGGCCAGGTACCACAGTGGTGGGGACCGGGCTATGAAGGAAGCCTGATCCGCGGGGATGCGATGCGGCCGATGACCGGCTTCCTGATGCAGCGGGCAGAGCAGGCGGCGCCAGAGACCTGGTGGTTACGCTGGGTGGGTCCATGGCAGTACCAGATCTCCGCCAGCCAGATGAATCAATATACCGCTGTGCCTCATGCCAAAATTATCGGCGGACGTTTTACCTTCACGCCGTTCCAGTCATTAGAATTAGGTGCGTCGCGTATTATGCAGTGGGGCGGGGAAGGGCGACCGCAATCCTTCAGCAGTTTCTGGGATGGATTTACAGGGAAAGACAATACCGGAACGGATAACGAGCCGGGGAACCAACTGGCCGGATTTGACTTTAAGTTTAAACTGGAGCCAACCCTCGGCTGGCCAGTGAGTTTCTACGGTCAAATGATTGGTGAGGATGAATCTGGTTATCTACCATCGGCAAACATGTTCCTGGGAGGTGTCGAAGGCCACCACGGCTGGGGTAAAGATGCGATAAACTGGTATCTTGAAGCACATGATACGCGCACTAATATGAGTCGAACCAATTACAGCTACCGTCACCATATTTATAAAGATGGATATTATCAGCAAGGCTATCCGCTCGGCGATGCGATGGGCGGGGATGGTCAACTCATCGCCGGTAAGATTGGGCTTATTACAGAAGATAATCAGCGCTGGAGCACGCGTTTGGTATACGCCAAAGTTAACCCGGAGAATCAGTCGATCAATAAAGCATTCCCTCATTCTGACACCTTGAAGGGTGTACAGCTGGGATGGAGCGGAGATGTTTATCAGTCGGTCCGTTTGAATACTTCACTGTGGTACACCAACGCTAACAACAGCGACAGCGATGACGTTGGGGCCAGCGCAGGGATAGAAATACCGTTTAGTTTATAAGGCTGAATGCTGAAAACAGGAGAGAGTGTGGTAGCGCTGCAGGACGCGGTTAGCTTTTATCTCTCCACAAGCCGGCAGGGAAGCAACGGCTATGACAGCTCTTCAGGAATTGGCAAATTTTGATTTACTAATGATGTGACATTATGAAGAAAAAAATTGTTAGATTTTCGGCATTAGCGTTGGCAATTGGGTTTTTATCGGGTTGTACCATTATCCCTGGTCAGGGATTAAACAGTCTGCGGAAAAACGTGGTTGAGCTACCGGACAGTGACTACGATCTGGATAAACTGGTTAATGTGTACCCTATGACTCCTGGGCTTATCGATCAACTTCGTCCAGAGACCGTTCTGGCGAGACCTAACCCACAATTAGATAATTTGCTCCGAAGCTATGAATATCGCATTGGTGTGGGCGATGTATTGATGGTTACGGTATGGGATCACCCGGAACTGACAACGCCAGCAGGTCAGTACCGTAGCGCCAGCGACACTGGTAACTGGGTTAACTCTGACGGTACCATTTTCTATCCATATATTGGTAAGGTGCAGGTGGCGGGCAAAACGCTTAGCCAGGTACGCCAGGATATAGCCAACCGATTGGCCACTTATATTGAAAGCCCACAGGTTGATGTTAGCGTTGCTGCGTTTCGTTCTCAAAAGGTTTACGTGACAGGCGAAGTGACAAAATCAGGCCAGCAACCTATTACCAATATTCCTTTAACGGTTATGGATGCAATAAATGCCGCTGGTGGGCTGGCACCAGACGCAGATTGGCGTAATGTTGTGCTGACTCATAATGGTAAAGATACAAAAGTATCACTTTATGCATTAATGCAAAAAGGGGATTTAACACAAAATCATATGTTATATCCTGGAGATATTCTCTTTGTACCAAGGAATGACGATCTTAAAGTGTTTGTCATGGGAGAGGTTGGCAAGCAGAGCACATTGAAGATGGATCGTAGTGGAATGACATTAGCAGAGGCAATCGGGAATGCGGAAGGCATGTCTCAAGCGTACAGTGATGCCACGGGAGTCTTCGTTATTCGCCAACTGAAAGGTGATAAACAAGGTAAAATTGCTAATATCTATCAGTTGAACGCGCAAGATGCCTCCGCGATGGTTCTTGGTACAGAATTTGAATTACAACCTTATGATATCGTCTATGTCACATCGGCTCCATTAGTACGTTGGAATCGTGTAATTTCCCAACTTGTACCTACCATTACTGGAGTACATGATATGACAGAAACTGTAAGATATATTAGGACCTGGCCATAAAATGTTTGAATCAATTTTAGTTATTTGTACGGGCAATATTTGTCGTTCTCCAATAGGAGAACGGCTTTTACGAAAATTGCTTCCCTCAAAGGTGATTAATTCGGCTGGTACGAATGCAATGGTTGGTTATAGCGCCGATTTGAATGCTTGTAAAATCGCATCATTGCATAATCTTTCGCTCGAAAATCATGTAGCAAAACAATACTCAGCGTCCATGGGGCGCAAGTACGATCTTATATTAGTAATGGAAAAGGCCCATATAGAGCAAATCGGGCGTATCTCACCCGAAGCCAGAGGGAAAACAATGCTTTATGGTCACTGGTGCAACCAGCGAGATATCCCAGATCCATATAGGAAAAGTGAAGAAGCATTTGCATCAGTATATAATTTAATAGAATTGGCCGGTGAGCGGTGGGCTGAAAAACTAGGCGCAAAATAATCAGGAATATTTTAATGTCACCAGTTATTAATAAACAAGCATCTCAGGAATCTGATGAAATCGATTTTGGTCGCTTAATCGGTGAATTGATTGATCATCGCAAATTGATAATATCAGTAACTTCTCTATTTACCGTTATTGCATTGGTTTATTCCATTTTTTCAACACCAGTGTATCAGGCGGATGCGTTGATTCAAGTGGAGCAAAAACAAGGTAATAGCATTTTAAACAATCTTAGCCAAATACTTCCGGATAGTCAGCCGCAATCTGCACCTGAAATAGCATTATTACAATCTAGGATGATTTTGGGGAAAACGGTAGATGATCTAAACTTACAGGCAGTTATTAAGCAAGATTACTTCCCTGTTTTTGGTAGGGGGTTGGCTAGGTTGCTAGGGGACAAACCAGGTAATTTAACTGTCGGGCGGTTATATATAACAGGTAGCCATGATGAAATCCCGAAAATTAAAATAACAACTAATGATAAGAATAGCTATACGGTAGAATATAATGATGAAAAGTTCAATGCTAGCATTGGAAAGTTAGTAAATAAAAATGATGTCACAATTAAAATTGATAAAATAGACGCTGAGCCAGGTACTAGCTTTACTGTATATTATACTTCTGAATTGGATGCAATAAGTGCGTTACAGAAGAAATTCAATATTTCAGAAAAAGGCAAGGATACGGGTATTTTAAACTTGACTCTTACAGGAGAAAATCCAAAACAAATTAAAGAAATCATTAATAGTATTAGTGAGAATTACCTTGCACAAAATATCGCAAGGCAAGCAGCGCAAGATGCAAAGAGTTTAGCATTCTTGAATGAGCAATTACCAATTGTTAGAAGTGATTTAGATAACGCTGAAAGCAAACTTAATCAGTATCGGAGGCAGAATGATTCGGTTGATTTATCCTTAGAAGCCAAATCTGTACTTGACCAAATAGTAAATGTAGACAACCAATTAAATCAACTGACTTTTAGAGAGTCAGAAATATCACAACTTTATACCAAAGAACATCCTACTTATAAGGCCTTACTTGAAAAAAGAAAAACCTTACAAGATGAAAAGTTAAAGCTTAATAAAAAAGTGTCAGCCATGCCGGCAACACAGCAGGAAATATTACGTCTAAATCGTGATGTCGAATCTGGGCGTGCTGTCTTCATGATGTTACTTAACAGGCAACAAGAACTGAATATAGCGAAATCAAGTGCAATAGGTAATGTTAGAATTATTGATAATGCAGTAACACAACCTGAACCCGTAAAACCAAAAAAAATTCTGGTTGTCATAGTTGGTTTTGTTCTTGGCTTACTGATATCAATTGGTGTTGTCTTATTACGTGTATTTTTGCGAAGAGGAATAGAAACCCCTGAGCAACTCGAAGAGTTGGGTATAAATGTTTATGCAAGCATTCCTATTTCTGAGTTACTTACCCAGAAAGCTACTAAATTAGAGGGTTTGAGAAGGAAAGAACAATCAGAGCCTCAAACTTTTCTTGCGATTGAAAATCCTGCTGATATTGCAATTGAAGCGATTAGAGGATTACGCACAAGCCTGCACTTTGCAATGATGGAGGCTAGAAACAATATTTTAATGATATCAGGTGCAAGCCCTAATGCAGGTAAGACTTTTGTAAGTTCAAACTTATCAGCAGTAATAGCACAAACTGGAAAATCTGTTCTATATATTGATACAGATATGAGGAAAGGATATGCACATAAGCTCTTTGAGTTAGATAACAATAACGGCCTTTCTGAAATATTGTCAGGGAAAGTTGAAGTATCCCAAGCAGTGAAAAAAGTACATAGCGCTGGTTTCGATTTCATTTCTCGTGGACAGGTTCCACCTAACCCGGCCGAATTACTTATGCACAGACGTTTTGGAGAACTTTTAGCATGGGCAGAAAAAAAATATGATATTGTGATTCTTGATACTCCACCTATTTTGGCTGTCACTGATCCGGCAATTATTGGGCATTATGCAGGGACAACCTTGCTTGTCGCAAGGTTTGAAAAAAACACAGCCAAAGAAATTGAAATTAGTGCGAAACGTTTTGAAAATAGTGGTGTAATAGTAAAAGGTTGCATCTTAAACGGCGTGGTGAAGAAAGCTAGTAGTTATTATGGTTATGGCTATAATAATTATGGTTACTCATATAATGACAAGGATAAGCACTAATTGAATGCTTGCCCCAATTATCTTTATTGATATTTGGGGTAATGGGAAGGATAATTTATATTAGTGTAACAATATATATTTTATTAATTTTGAGAGGATTTCATGAGGCTTCTCGTAAAGAATGTCATAGTTAGTATCACATTGGCTTTATCAGATTTCATTTCATTCATTCTTTCTTTATACATAGCGTTGGATGTGTTGTCATTAATTGTAGAAAAGAATGATTATTTATTATTAACTAATGAAATTGATGGGTGGTTTTTACTTCATTGGATTCTCGGTGTTTGTTGTGTAGGCTGGTATTCAGTTAGACTAAGGCATTATTTTTATCGTAAACCATTTTGGTTTGAACTTAAAGAAATACTTCGAACCTTGGTTATTTTTGCAATAATCGAAATTGCTGTTATGGCTTTTACCACTTGGTCATTCTCACGTTACTTATGGGTGATAACGTGGTTATTTGTAATCATACTTGTTCCATTGTCAAGAATGGTAACAAAGACCTTATTGAATAAAGCGGGGGTGTGGCAAAGAGATACTTGGATAGTAGGTAGTAGTGAAAATGCTCATGAAGCATATAAAGCAATTAGCGGAGAAAAAAACTTAGGTTTAAACATTGTCGGTTTCATATCAAGTCCTGGCGGAGTTCCATCAGGAGAGGCAATTGATGGTATACCAGTGATTGAAAATAATCTAGAATGGCTTAATGATATTGATCCCAAAACACAATTCATTGTTGCTGTTGAGTCTCATCAAAGTAAAATAAGAAATGCGTGGCTTAGAAACTTTATGATTAAAGGCTATCGATATGTCTCAGTTATTCCAACATTGCGTGGAATGCCTCTTGATAGCACAGATATGTCATTCATATTTAGTCATGAAGTTATGATTTTTCGTGTACAGCAAAATCTAGCCAAATGGTCGTCAAGAATTCTCAAAAGACTTTTTGATATTATAGGCTCATTGTCTATAATTACTCTTCTTTCACCAGTATTATTATATATAAGTCTTAAAGTTAAAAAAGATGGAGGCCCGGCAATATATGGTCATGAAAGGATCGGGAAAGGAGGTAAACCCTTTAAGTGTTTGAAGTTCAGGTCTATGGTAATCAATTCCAAAGAAGTTCTTGAAGAACTTCTAAATAACGATATAAATGCGCGAGAAGAATGGAATTTAACATTCAAATTGAAAAACGACCCAAGAATAACTAAGATAGGCGGTTTCCTTAGAAGGACAAGCCTGGATGAATTGCCGCAGTTATTTAATGTATTAAAAGGGGAAATGAGTTTAGTTGGACCAAGGCCTATCATTACTGCTGAGTTAGAAAGATACAATGAAGAAGTTGATTATTATTTATTGAGCAAACCAGGAATGACAGGCCTATGGCAAGTTAGTGGGCGTAGTGATGTGGATTATGAGACACGCGTTTATCTTGATGCTTGGTACGTTAAAAATTGGTCAATGTGGAATGATATCGCGATTTTATTTAAAACTGTGGGTGTTGTATTAAAAAGAGACGGTGCGTATTAACTTCCAGCCTTTATATAACAGTCAGGATAATCTATCAATGAAATACTATATTGCCATCCCAACTTATAATGGTGGGGATTTGTGGCGTACTACCGTCGATAATATTAAAAAAAACACGCCTGCAAACACATTGATACACGTAATCGATTCTGGTAGTAAGGATGATACCGCCACTGTAGCTTTAAATAATGGTTTTGATGTGACATCTATTCAAAGCTCAGATTTTAATCATGGTGGAACTCGTAACGAAGCAATTAATCAATATATTGAGGATTACGATGTAGTCATATTCCTCACACAAGATGCTATACCTGAACCGGGATTTATTGAAAGCATAATAACTGTTTTTCAAGATGAAGAAATTGTATGTGCCTATGGCAGGCAGTTACCACATACTGATGCTAATCCATTGGCACAACATGCCAGAGCATTTAATTATCCAGATAAAGGGTATATTGCGTCTAAAAGCAGCATACCTAAGATGGGGTTGAAAACGGCATTTATGTCCAATTCTTTTTCAGCCTATAGATTATCTGTATTTAAAAAAATAGGTGGCTTTCCGTCGAACACAATATTATGTGAAGATATGTTTTACACGGCAAAAGCAATATTGGCAGGATACAAAGTAGCTTATGTGCCCGAAGCAAAAGTACATCATTCTCATAATTATACTCCATCAGAAGAATTTAAACGCTATTTTGACATAGGTGTATTCCATACGGATGAACCTTGGATTAGGAATAGTTTTGGAGGTGCGGGTGGTGAGGGTAAGCGTTTTATTATTTCAGAGTTCAAATTTTTGCTAAAAAATTATCCACACTGGATACCCGCCTCATTTTTATATAATGTTATGAAATTTATAGGTTTCAAAGCAGGTAAAAGTTATCAGTTCTTACCAAGGTTTTTGATTAAAAAATTCAGTATGCATAAGAGATTCTGGGGACATTAAAGTAATCTATAAAATCACATATTAAAAATCTTACTCTTTTATATTACAGGCTCGAGTGAAGATAAATGAGTTGAGCTGTAAAGTATTCAACTCATTGTTTTTTTTGGCCTTGTAACATGTGAAGGAAATTACTATATTTTATTCTTCATAGTGTTCGGCTTTAAATTATTTATAACTAGTTCAATTTGATAAATATCATTCGTTAGTACTATCATTGACTAATGCTAATTATGATATTTATCTATTTATAAATGCCTATGTCAATATATCCTCTCGGTTGCGAAAAGTATTATTTCTATAGTTCATGGCCCTTAAGTTATGGGACATTAAAAATATTGTATAGTGATAGTAATACTAATATGTGAGTTTGAAACATTTCTTATTTTCCAATCTTTAAATAAAATGATATAACAAACGCCAAATTTTGTGATTCGAGTGAGGGTAAAATGAGACGTAGAGATTTGCTTAGAAGCATGGCATTATCACCTTTGGTTATAAGCATTCCTTCAAAAGGTAAAGAAGGTTTTAGATCTCATCCTGAAAACCTTGGATGCCAAATAAATACAGACTCAGTATCACCTGAAATGTTTGGTGCAAAATCTGATGGTGTTTTCAATAATAAAGAGGCTATTGAAAAAGCCCTACAATATGCTTATATTAATGGATTAAGTTGTACTTTTTTAAAAGGCCAATATTACAGCGAAGATATTTCTATTGACTTCCCTATAAGAATTGTTTTACAAAACGGATGTTACTTAAATTTTGAGCTTTCTGTCATTGGTGGGCTCTTTTATTCTGAAAGCGAATCTATAATAAACCAAGATTGGAAAGCTTTTTCTCGCGGAACTCGCTCTTTTTCTAATAAAAATTCTAAAATGAATAAAGGTGATATGGTTTCAGTGTCATTAGATTATCGGCATGGTGGTAGTGCTCAAATTGGTAATGAAAATGGCATAGATATTCTGAATGTTATTGATATTAATGAAAATGATTTTATAGTTAAAAATGGAACTAGATTTCCATATAGTTACCCAATCATAAGTAAACTTAAAAGCGTTATTGCTTTTAAAGGCGAAATACCAAAAGATTCATATATAATTAATGGTGACTTCATAAATAAATTTAGCCCCGGAGATATTATTCGTATCGAAAATGTAGACGGTACAGATAGTGTTGGTGGCGGTAAGTATTATTTCGAATATGTTGAAGTCAAAAGCGTTAATAACTCTCATATCATTTTGAGTGCCCGAACTGTATATTCACACACTAATCCGTGGTTAATAAAGACTAATTTTATAAACCATGTTAATTTAACAGGTGAAGGGCGCATAAAAAAACTTGTTTTAAGGAATATTAAAGACGTAAAGCTTTCTTCTTTATTTATTAACCGCCTTATTATATCTAGCTGCTATGGAGTTAACGTTAGTAATTTAACTTTAACTGGTCTTGGCGAACCGTCTACAGTCAACATAACTTATTGTTTCGGGAAAAGTATTTTCCAGAACCTACAAATTTCAAATTCTGAAAGTAACAGTGATAATTCAACCTTAAAAATTATGAGTTCACCTCAGATTATTTTATCGAATATTACTATAAGTGACTCAAATTCATCCTCAAAAAAACAAAGTAATTATTCACTTTTTGTCGATTCTTTATACACACCATATTCCTGCTGGAACGATAATATAATTGTTAATAATGTCATTTGTGAGCGGCCAAGGTCACATTTCAAACGTGGAGTATGGTTTTATGGTCTACGACGTTCAGTCATTGACTCGATCGTCGGGGCTGATGTTTTTCTTCAGGGGTCAGTTGACTGTTATTTTAAAAATTTCAATGTATCAAACTATATGTTAGAAATTAAGGATTTAGTTAGATGTGATGTGACTGCTAAATGTATGAGCGCAGTTACTAGAGGTGGTATAGACAATGTATTAAGGCTAGAATTTGATGGACGTTTAACCGGAGATTTTTCGGACAAGAGTCATTACTGTAAATTTACTGCGGGAACATTAGATCCTGAAAAAGGGGTTAATTATTCACAAGGAGATGGTAATTATCTTTATTTCAACTCTCCAACTTTAAATTCTACTGATAATAAAATAAATTTAAGCGTAGAGTTTCAAAAAAACTTAATTATTGAACCAACTAGATTATCGTTGCTTAGACAAAGAGAGTCTTTGAAGATGGGTAAAGATGTTTCAAATATCTATATTAAGAATAACTTTCAAAAAATTTAAATTATTTTAAATCAAATTTAAGGTGTCGTTAATGGATATAAGCGTTATTATTCCCTGTTATAATCGTGAAGCTAGCATTCAAGGGGCTGTACTTTCTGTTTTAAACCAAGTTGGTAATCATAATATCGAGGTTATCGTAGTTGATGATGGTTCTACAGATGGGTCTATTGATAGACTAAAAGGTTTAAATATAAAAGTCTTGCATACAAATGGAAGAACCGGGGCATGCAATGCTAGAAATATAGGAATAGAAGCGGCAATGAATGAGTGGGTTGCTTTTAACGATAGTGATGACTTTTGGAGAATTGATAAACTTAATTATATAGAGGGAGCTATTAATTCAAATAATGGTAATATAGATTACATTTTTCATCCTTTTATTCGTGTTGTTGGACTAAAATCAATCATAGGTGGGGTTTATCATTCCACATCAGGTGCTATTAAAAACGATTTCCTAAGAAAAATGTTAGCCAATAATATGATCAGCACTCAATGCTTAATTTCAAAAAAAAATACATTAATTGATTGTGGATATTTTGATATTCATTTAAAAAGATTCCAAGATTGGGAATTTGCATTAAGAATAGCATGTAAATCTCAAGGCTTCTATATATCGGAACCTTTAGCTTTATGCATTGAATCCTCTGACTCAATTTCGAAAGGTTTTAAAAAAGGTATTGCAGCACGAGAGTATATATTCGATAAACATCGATCGCTTTATTTAAATAATAAATCATCCATGTGTAGGTTTTTATTCTCATTGCAACTTAGAAAGATTGTTAGTCTATTGAAGAGAGACTGAAATGGCTATATTGAATGCTATAAAAAATTTTTCAATACACAAGGGAAAATTAACATCACCATTATTTATGTTTTGCTTTATATGGTTTAGTGTTTTTATCCTCTATACTCTAAGTTTATCAGATTTATTGATATTTCCTATTAGTGAAATTGCGGTTACAGTAACAATCATTATTGTGCCTTTCTTGGTCGGGTATTCTCTTTTTACTTCAATAAATAAGTTGGCACCTAAGACGAAAATAGATGTGAAGTATAGCGTTGTTGATTTCAATACTGGAGCTGAAAAGGTTTTAAGGAAAACGAGAAATTTGACTTTCATTTTTTTTTCTCTCGTATTAGTTGAAATTGCAATTGCTGGTTATATACCATTAATATCAATGGCCACAGGACGCACAGTTTCCCAATTCGCATTTGGGATTCCATCATTGCATGGTTTTGTTCTTGCATTTGGTTGTCTTTTGGTTGCATCTAATTATTATGATTATATATGTTTTAAAAATAAAAAGTCATTATGGTTTTCTTTTTTTATTATTTCTATTTTTGTTCTGCTCGTTACTAGAAAAATGATTATGGTATCCTTCATACAATTAGGAATGATACATCTAATCACAACAAAAATTAAGCCAAAAACAATTTTTTTAGTTGTTTTGTCTGTTTTGTTAGTATTTTTATTGTTTGGATATATTGGTGATATTAGAACTGGTAGACAACTATTTATACAATTGGCTCATCCAAGTTTTGAATATCCTGACTGGATGCCAAGTGGGTTCATGTGGGCGTATATTTACATTGTAACACCAATAGTAAATTTAACTAATGCTATTCATATGGGACAAACAGATACAAACCTTAATTTCTTATGCAGTCTTTTGCCAAAAGTTGCACGGGGGGCATTAGAATGTGTTGTAACAGATGAAGATGCATTTGCTAGATCTTATCAAATAAGTGGTGCGTTTAATGTTGGAAGTGGATATATTGAAATTTTCCTATCCCAGGGAATACTTGGAATGGTTGTTTTTAGCTTTGTACATGGCCTAATCTCATCTTATGTATTTAATCGTGTAAAAAAGAAAAAATCAGCAATTTTGCTTTTCTCTGTTATAAGCCAGATAAATTTGCTCTTAATTTTTGGAAATGGATATTTCAATCTCAATGTATTAGCACAGATTCCCATGGCAGTTTTATTCTTCAATAATAAAAAATTGAATTATATTTATGACTCTAATAACCTTGATGGAGTGATTCGTGAATAATATTATTGCAGTTGTTTTATATAACAAAGAATTCTCCTCATCTTTAACTTTAAATAATTTATTACATATTACTCTAACTGATACCCATCTAGTCATTATCAATAATGGGCCTAATGAAATTAAATTTGATTCTTTATATTATGAATTGAAAAGTAAATTTACAAGTGTTACGTATCTTGAATATCTTGAAAATAGATCCTTGGCTGTGATTTATAACACAATAATAAATAATTACAATGAGTACGATCGCTTTATATTATTTGATGATGATACAAATATATCTGATCTTTTTTTTCAAGATATGCAAAATTACTATAATGCCGATGTGATGTTACAAATCCCTCGAATTATTGATTCGGAACGAAAATTAATACATTATCCATTATGTAATGATAGAGTGTATAATGCAGACATTCCATATACTTTTAATGTCAATGATAAAATTATTTCAATTGGGTCTGGGTTAGTTATTTATAAAAGTCTTGTTGAATGTTTCAGGAAGGCTAATCTAAAACTTTTTGATGAGCGTTATGCTCTCTACGGAGTCGATTACAGTTTTTTTCGTAGGATTCAAAGGATAAAAAAACAGTATGATATTCGGGTCCAAATTTTTAGCACGTTGGAACACTCTCTTTCAAAAACAAATACATCCTTCTCCGAATGGCGGCATCGTGAACATTTATATGATTATGCAATTTCGTGTCGCTTTTATTCTAAATCTGGCATTCATATGGTTTTGGGAATGACAAGATGTTTTCTTAGAGAGATAATCAGCTGTAGGTTTAACAATTTGAAGTTACTTACTTTAACTTTCATTAAAGGGCATCATCCCCGATGCCATTAATTTGATGCATTAACATCTCTCATACTAATCATAACTTCATAAACTCATATATCCTTAGTGCATACTCAAAGGCTCGCCTGATATGACATTGCTTTCAAATGCTAAATGGAACATGGTATCACAATTTATCAAAATGTTAGTGCAACTAACAAACATAGTCTATTTAGCAAAAATTATTCCTCCAAGCGAATATGGTTTAATGGCTATGGCTCTTGTTGTTGTGAACTTAGGTATCCTGTTACGAGATTTAGGCACTTCTGCTGCATTAATACAAAGGAAAGATCTTACTGAGTCTCTAATTAATACTGTTTTTTGGTTAAATCTCCTCATGGGATTGACTTTATTTGTTCTGGTTTTTTCGGGCTCTAGTGTGATATCCAGTATCTATCATCAGCCGAAATTAACTTTAGTATTGATGTTGCTTAGTTTTACATTTCCTCTTTCGAGCTGTGCGGCAGCTCACCTTGCTTTGCTTGAGAGGGACTCGAAATTCAAAACAGTCTCTAGGATAGAAATTTCTTCTTCACTTGCTTCATTAGTACTAGCGATTACTTTAGCAAATATGGGCTTTGGTGTTTTCAGTCTTGTTGGTCAAGCTTTAATACTTAATCTGATGTCTGCTATACAATTCTGGCTTGCATCAAATTGGAAACCTTCTATTAGGGTTTTTATTAATTATAAAGATTTGAAAAGTATTTTTAGTTTTAGTGCAAATTTATCAATGTTTAATTTTATAAATTATTTTTCAAGGAACGCAGATAGCTTTATTATTGGTAAATTCATGTCCGCTTCAATTCTCGGGAGTTATAATCTTGCTTATAGAATTATGCTTTTCCCATTGCAAAGTCTTACCTTTGTCGCAACTAGGTCACTTTATCCAATATTAAGTAAACAACAAAGTAATAATCAGCATATATCAAAAATATATTTAAAGTGTGTCTATGTTGTGTTGTTTATAACATGTCCATTGATGTCTGGACTGGCATTTTATAGTGAGCCTTTTATCCGATTGATATTCGGTGATGAATGGTATCTGACGGGAATAGTATTAAAATGGTTAGCGCCAACTGCAATAATACAAGCGGTACTTAGTACTTCTGGTTCAGTTTTTATGGCTAAAGGTCGTACAGATATTTTATTAAAGCTTGGCATTATTGGAATGATCTTGCAAGTGGGAGCTTTCATCATAGGTGTTCAATATACAATAACCACATTTGCTATGTGTTATCTTCTTGCTAATGTTATTAATTTTTTCCCTGTCATGTGGTCTTTAATGGGTTTGTTAGGGGAGAATCTCAATGTTTTTTTTAAAAAGAACTATTCAATTGTTTTGGCTACATTAGTCATGTTAAGTTACTTAAAACTCATTGATTATTTCTTTTTCCCCAATGCTATTGCGAGCCTTAATATTTTAGTTCTATTATCCTTTTCTGGCGCCGTTGTTTATTTATTAGCCTCTCTCACTCTTTCCGCAACTCTTAGAAAATTTGTGCTATCAAAGATTAAAAAATGACTGTCACTCACAACAGTTCATTTTTGATCCAACTATGATTTGGTTATGGTTTTTTTTTGTGATTCAATACTTTTTTAAGTTTAATGAAAGCTAATTACACATTTTTGTTATACTTTTAATCAAAAATTATAGTATAACTAGTTAGCTGGTCAAGGTCAGTTATTAATGTGATATTGTTTGATTCACCTACAGGAGTATGTAATGTCCAAGCAACAGATCGGAGTTGTCGGTATGGCTGTGATGGGGCGTAACCTAGCGCTGAACATCGAAAGCCGTGGTTATACCGTCTCCGTTTTCAACCGCTCCCGTGAAAAGACCGAAGAAGTGATTGCCGAAAATCCAGGCAAGAAGCTGGTCCCTTACTATACAGTACAAGAGTTCGTTGAATCCCTTGAGACACCACGCCGTATCCTGTTGATGGTGAAGGCCGGGGCTGGCACCGACAGCGCCATCGATTCCCTGAAGCCTTACCTCGACAAAGGCGACATCATCATTGATGGCGGCAACACCTTCTTCCAGGACACCATCCGTCGTAACCGTGAGCTGTCTGCCGAAGGTTTTAACTTTATCGGTACCGGTGTTTCCGGTGGTGAAGAGGGGGCCCTGAAAGGGCCTTCCATCATGCCTGGTGGGCAGAAAGAAGCCTATGAGCTGGTTGCTCCGATTCTGGAGCAGATTGCTGCAGTTGCTGAAGATGGTGAGCCATGTGTGACCTATATCGGTGCTGATGGCGCTGGCCATTATGTGAAGATGGTTCATAACGGCATCGAGTATGGAGACATGCAGCTGATTGCTGAAGCTTATGCGCTGTTGAAAGGCGGTCTGGCACTTTCCAACGAAGAGCTGGCGCAAACCTTCACCGAATGGAACGAAGGCGAGCTAAGCAGCTACCTGATCGATATTACCAAAGATATCTTCACCAAGAAGGATGAAGAGGGTAAATACCTCGTTGATGTTATTCTTGATGAAGCAGCAAACAAAGGTACCGGCAAGTGGACCAGCCAGAGCTCACTGGATCTTGGCGAACCTCTGTCTCTGATCACCGAGTCCGTGTTTGCTCGCTATATTTCTTCGCTTAAAGACCAGCGTGTAGCCGCGTCGAAAGTGCTGAGTGGTCCGCAGGCTCAACCGGCCGGTGATAAAGCGGAATTTATCGAAAAAGTGCGTCGCGCGTTGTACCTCGGTAAAATCGTTTCCTATGCTCAGGGCTTCTCCCAGCTGCGTGCAGCTTCTGATGAATACAACTGGGATCTTAACTACGGCGAGATCGCTAAGATTTTCCGCGCTGGCTGTATCATTCGTGCGCAGTTCCTGCAGAAGATCACCGATGCTTATGCGCAAAACGCTGGCATTGCTAACCTCTTGCTGGCGCCGTACTTCAAACAGATCGCTGATGACTATCAGCAAGCGCTGCGTGATGTCGTGGCTTATGCTGTGCAGAATGGTATTCCGGTACCGACGTTCTCTGCTGCAATTGCCTACTATGACAGCTACCGTTCTGCGGTTCTGCCGGCTAACCTGATTCAGGCTCAGCGTGATTACTTTGGTGCGCACACCTATAAGCGCACTGATAAGGAAGGCGTTTTCCATACTGAGTGGTTAGATTAATATTTATCTTATTAGACCTCCTGAAATTTATTGGAGGTCTAATATTAAAGTACATATATAATCAAGTTCTATTCTGACAAATAGCAGAAAATTAAGAGTTTCGCTATTTATTTTTAAAGTGTTCCTTCGATATTATCCCCATAAAATTACATCTCAAACATTTTAATATGGAGATGTATGCAATTATTTTCTTTTTGCATGAATAATCAAAGGTAAATAAAATATGAAGATTCTTGTCACCGGTGGTGCAGGCTTTATCGGCTCTGCTGTAGTTCGTCATATCATTGAAAATACCCGGGATGAAGTCCGCGTGATGGACTGCCTGACCTATGCCGGCAACCTCGAATCCCTGGCGCCGGTGGCCGGGAGCGAACGCTACTCGTTTTCCCAGACCGATATCACCGATGCCGCTGCCGTGGCGGCCCAGTTCAGCGAGTTCCGCCCGGATATCGTGATGCATCTGGCGGCAGAAAGTCATGTGGACCGTTCCATTGATGGCCCGGCCGCCTTCATCCAGACCAACGTGATCGGCACCTTCACTCTGCTGGAGGCGGCCCGTCACTACTGGTCCGGGCTTGGGGACGCGCAGAAGCAGGCCTTCCGCTTCCACCATATTTCCACCGATGAGGTGTACGGCGACCTGCACGGCACCGATGACCTGTTCACCGAAGAGACTCCGTACGCCCCGAGCAGCCCGTACTCTGCCTCCAAAGCGGGCAGCGACCATCTGGTTCGCGCCTGGAACCGCACCTACGGCCTGCCGGTGGTGGTGACCAACTGCTCCAACAACTATGGTCCGTATCACTTCCCGGAGAAACTGATCCCGCTGACTATCCTTAATGCCCTGGCGGGTAAACCCCTGCCGGTGTATGGCAACGGGGAGCAGATCCGTGACTGGCTGTATGTTGAGGACCATGCCCGTGCGCTGTATAAAGTGGCGACCGAAGGCAAGAGCGGCGAAACCTACAATATTGGCGGTCATAACGAGCGTAAAAATATCGATGTGGTGCGCACCATCTGCGCCATTCTCGACAAGGTGGTGGCGCAGAAGCCGGGCAACATCGCCCACTTCGCTGACCTGATCACTTTTGTCACCGACCGTCCGGGACACGACCTGCGTTATGCCATTGATGCCGCGAAAATTCAGCGCGATCTGGGCTGGGTGCCGCAGGAGACGTTCGAGAGCGGGATTGAAAAAACCGTGCACTGGTATCTTAACAACCAGACCTGGTGGCAGCGCGTGCTGGATGGCTCCTATGCCGGTGAGCGTCTGGGCCTAAATAACTGATATCTGACTGATTAAGGAATAGATTTATGAAAGGTATTGTTCTGGCCGGCGGCTCCGGCACGCGTTTATATCCGATCACCCAGGGCGTCTCCAAGCAGCTGCTGCCGATCTATGACAAGCCGATGATTTTCTACCCGGTGTCCGTCCTGATGCTGGCGGGGATTCGCGACATCCTGATCATCTCCACCCCGGACGACATGCCTTCCTTCCAGCGCCTGCTGGGTGACGGGTCGCAGTTCGGGGTGAACTTCAGTTACGCCATCCAGCCGTCGCCGGACGGCCTGGCGCAGGCCTTTATCATTGGCGAGAAGTTCATCGGCAACGATGCCTGCGCCCTGGTGCTGGGAGATAATATCTACTTTGGCCAGAGCTTCGGTAAAAAGCTGGAAGCGGCAGCGGCGAAGACTTCCGGTGCCACGGTGTTTGGTTATCAGGTGCTGGATCCGGAGCGCTTCGGGGTGGTGGAGTTCGATGAGAACTTTAAGGCACTGTCTATCGAGGAGAAACCGCTGAAGCCGAAATCAGACTGGGCGGTGACCGGGCTCTATTTCTACGACAATAACGTGGTGGAGATGGCGAAGGACGTGAAGCCTTCTGAACGCGGCGAGCTGGAGATCACCACCCTGAACCAGATGTATCTGGAGCAAGGTGACCTGCATGTTGAACTGCTGGGGCGCGGTTTTGCTTGGCTGGATACGGGCACCCACGACAGCCTGGTGGACGCGTCGCAGTTCATTCACACCATTGAGAAGCGCCAGGGGATGAAAGTGGCCTGCCTGGAAGAGATAGCCTACCGTAATCAGTGGCTGTCGGCGGAAGGGGTGGCGGCTCAGGCGGAACGCCTGAAGAAAACCGAGTACGGTGCTTATCTGAAGCGCCTGCTGAACGAGCGTTAATGCCTTCTTCGTCAACGACAGGATACAGAGAATGAAGATTTTACTGATTGGCAAGAATGGCCAGGTGGGCTGGGAACTGCAGCGTTCACTGTCCACCCTCGGCGACGTGGTCGCGGTGGACTACTTTGACAAAGAGCTGTGCGGCGACCTGACTAATCTGGAAGGCATCGCGCAGACCGTGCGTACCGTCCGCCCGGATGTGGTGGTGAATGCCGCCGCGCACACGGCGGTGGACAAGGCAGAAAGCGAGCGGGAGCTCTCCGACCTGCTGAACGACAAAGGGGTGGCGGTGCTAGCGGCAGAGTCGGCGAAGCTGGGTGCCCTGATGGTGCACTATTCCACGGATTATGTGTTCGACGGCGCCGGCAGCCATTATCGCCGGGAAGATGAGGCAACCAGCCCGCTGAACGTCTACGGCGAAACCAAACGCGCCGGTGAACTGGCCCTGGAGCAGGGTAACCCGCGTCACCTGATTTTCCGTACCAGCTGGGTGTATGCCACCCGCGGCGCCAACTTTGCCAAAACCATGCTCCGCCTGGCGGGTGAGAAAGAGACGCTCTCCATCATTGACGACCAGCACGGGGCGCCCACCGGCGCTGAGCTGCTGGCAGACTGCACGGCGATGGCAATCCGTGAAACGTTGCGTAATCCGGCGCTGGCCGGTACCTATCATCTGGTGGCCAGCGGCGAGACCAGCTGGTGCGACTACGCCCGCTATGTGTTTGAGGTGGCGAGGGCGCACGGTGCAGAGCTGGCGGTTCAGGAAGTGAAGGGCATTCCGACGACGGCCTATCCGACGCCGGCGAAGCGTCCGCTCAACTCACGCCTGTCGAATGAAAAATTCCAGCAGGCATTTGGGGTGACTCTCCCGGACTGGCGTCAGGGTGTGGCTCGCGTGGTAACAGAAGTCCTGGGCAAATAAACGGGTGGCAAACGATGAACATTATTAAAACAGATATTCCTGAGGTGCTGATTTTTGAACCGCGCGTGTTTGGTGATGCGCGGGGCTTCTTCTTCGAGAGCTTCAGCAGCAAGGTGTTTAATGAAGCGGTGGGCCGCCAGGTGGATTTTGTTCAGGACAACCACTCCCAGTCCCAGAAAGGCGTACTGCGCGGGCTGCACTATCAGCTGGCTCCGCACGCCCAGGGCAAACTGGTCCGCTGTGTGGAAGGTGAGGTGTTTGATGTGGCGGTGGATATCCGTCGTTCATCGCCCACCTTTGGCAAATGGGTGGGCGCGGTACTCAGCGCAGAGAATAAACGTCAGCTGTGGATCCCGGAAGGGTTCGCCCACGGGTTTATGGCGCTGAGCGACACGGTGCAGTTTGTCTACAAGGCGACGAACTACTACGCGCCGCAGTCAGAACGGAGCATCATCTGGAACGATCCGGAGATCGGGATTGACTGGCCGGCGCTGAGCGATTGCGCGCTCTCGCTGTCGGAGAAAGATCTGCAGGCACATACTCTTGCCACTGCAGAAGTATATAAATAATTAGGTTGTTTTTTCCTAAAATGGCGGGTTCCAGATGGAACTCGTCATGTTTCTTCGTTAACAAGCCGGGTCAACCGACCGACTTGACTTACCTTCCTTCTCAGCGTAAAACCGCCAACAGCATTATTTAAATTCGTGGCTATCCGCCATTACCCAGTTAACTGATTAAAGTGTAATCGAATGAAAATTACTATTTCCGGTACAGGTTATGTTGGTTTATCGAACGGTGTCCTGATTGCGCAAAACCACGAAGTGGTTGCTCTGGATATCGTACAGGCCAAAGTGGATATGCTTAACCAGAAGATCTCTCCGATTGTGGATAAAGAGATTCAGGAATATCTGGCAGAAAAACCGTTAAATTTCCGTGCCACCACGGACAAGCACGACGCCTATCGTAATGCCGACTACGTGATCATTGCGACGCCGACCGATTACGATCCCAAAACCAACTACTTCAACACCTCTACAGTGGAAGCGGTTATTCGCGATGTCACAGAGATCAACCCGAACGCGGTGATGATCATTAAATCGACCATCCCGGTGGGGTTCACCCGCGACATCAAAGAACGTTTAGGGATTGATAATGTTATTTTCTCTCCTGAGTTCCTGCGTGAAGGCCGTGCGCTGTACGACAACCTGCACCCATCGCGCATTGTTATTGGTGAGCGCTCTGCGCGTGCCGAGCGTTTCGCAGACCTGCTGAAAGAAGGCGCGATTAAGCAGGATATCCCGACCCTGTTTACCGACTCCACTGAAGCGGAAGCGATCAAACTGTTCGCGAACACCTATCTGGCGCTGCGTGTTGCCTATTTCAATGAGCTCGACAGCTATGCTGAAAGCCAGGGGCTGAACAGCAAGCAGATTATCGAAGGGGTATGCCTGGATCCGCGTATCGGCAACCACTACAACAACCCGTCCTTTGGCTATGGCGGCTACTGCCTGCCGAAAGATACCAAGCAGCTGCTGGCGAACTACGAATCGGTCCCGAACAATATCATCGCGGCTATCGTGGATGCTAACCGTACCCGTAAAGACTTTATCGCGGATTCTATTCTCGCCCGTAAGCCGAAAGTGGTGGGTGTGTATCGCCTGATCATGAAGAGTGGTTCGGACAACTTCCGTGCTTCTTCTATTCAGGGCATTATGAAGCGCATCAAGGCGAAAGGTATTCCGGTTATTATCTATGAACCGGTGATGCAGGAAGATGAGTTCTTTAACTCCCGCGTCGTGCGCGACCTGGATACCTTCAAACAAGAGGCGGATGTGATCATCTCTAACCGTATGGCGGAAGAGCTGGCGGATGTGGCGGACAAGGTATACACCCGCGATCTGTTTGGTAACGATTAATCGGTAATGCTGCCAACTTACTGATTTAGTGTATGATGGTGATTTTAAGGTGCTTGC
>OBWA01000032.1_pt1 | contig 154286 bp, 134 predicted proteins | sample 1501281 | NCBI WGS metagenome assembly OBWA01 (sample SAMEA2580035, study PRJEB22360) | human gut metagenome | biome: human gut; feature: human-associated habitat; material: faeces | place: Denmark | collected 2008/2010 | reverse complement strand
AAAAGAATATGGCAGAAGAAGTTGTATTAATGAAAGGAAACGAAGCCATCGCCCATGCGGCCATCCGCTGTGGTGCCGACGGATACTTCGGATATCCTATTACTCCGCAATCGGAGGTGTTGGAAACTCTTGCCGAACTGAGACCTTGGGAAACTACCGGCATGGTAGTCCTCCAGGCGGAAAGTGAAGTGGCAGCTATCAATATGGTTTATGGTGGTGCCGGAAGCGGCAAAATGGTGATGACCTCATCATCAAGTCCCGGTGTCAGCCTGAAACAGGAAGGTATTTCTTATCTGGCAGGTGCCGAGCTTCCATGTCTGATCGTAAACGTGATGCGCGGCGGCCCCGGTTTGGGTACTATCCAACCAAGCCAGGCCGACTATTTCCAGACTGTAAAAGGTGGAGGACACGGTGACTATAAACTCATCGCATTGGCTCCGGCTTCTGTTCAGGAAATGGCAGACTTTGTCGGACTCGCTTTCGAACTTGCGTTCAAATACCGTAATCCGGCCATCATCCTTGCAGACGGTGTTATCGGACAAATGATGGAGAAAGTGGTTCTTCCTCCCGCAAAAGCCCGCCGTACGGATGCGGAAGTCATAGCACAATGTCCATGGGCTTCTACCGGAAAGACAAAAGACCGTAAGCCCAACATCATCACTTCGTTGGAACTGCGTCCGGAAGAGATGGAGAAAAACAACCTCCGCTTCCAGGCAAAGTACAGAGTAATTGAAGAAAACGAAGTACGTTTTGAAGAAATTGACTGCGAAGATGCAGAATATCTGATTGTAGCTTTCGGTTCAATGGCACGTATCGGCCAGAAAGCAATGGAACTGGCCCGTGAAGAGGGGATTAAAGTCGGTATGCTTCGCCCCATCACTCTATGGCCGTTCCCGACGAAAGCGATTGCCGAGTATGCCAATAAGGTAAAAGGTATGCTGGTAACCGAGCTGAATGCCGGACAGATGGTAGAAGACGTTCGTTTAGCAGTGAACGGAAGAGTGAAAGTTGAACATTTCGGCCGCCTGGGAGGAATTGTTCCCGATCCGGACGAAATAGTAACTGCATTGAAAGAACAATTAATCAAATAACTACAGTACGATGAATCCCGATAAAATAAGAAACGTATTGAACATACTGTTTATGATATTGGCTCTGGCAGCTATTATCACCTACTTCGTTGCGAAGGACGACTTTAAGGTGTTTATCTACGTATGCGGCGCGGCAATTTTTGTCAAGCTGATGGAGTTTTTTATACGGTTCACCAACAGATAAGTATCCGGGCCTTGAAGCATTTTAAGTCTGCGTAGTTTAAGACACCCGAACTTAGAACAAGCAAGCCCGGCCACTTAAAGATAAAAAAAAGAAGTTATGACGAAAGAAGAAATAATCAAGCCCGAGAATCTGGTTTATAAGAAACCGACTCTGATGAACGACAATGGCATGCACTATTGTCCGGGTTGCAGCCACGGCGTTGTACATAAACTGATTGCCGAAGTAATCGAGGAGATGGGACTGGAAGACAAAGCAGTCGGTATCTCACCCGTAGGTTGCGCTGTATTTATCTACAATTACCTTGACATTGACTGGCAGGAAGCTGCACACGGACGTGCGCCGGCACTTGCCACTGCCATCAAACGTCTTTGGCCGGATCGCCTGGTGTTCACCTATCAGGGAGATGGCGACCTTGCCTGCATCGGTACGGCAGAGACTATCCACGCATTGAATCGTGGTGAAAATATTACGATTATCTTTATCAACAATGCCATTTACGGTATGACCGGAGGCCAGATGGCTCCTACTACCCTGATGGGAATGAAAACCGCCACTTGTCCTTATGGACGTGATCCGGAACTCCACGGATATCCGTTGAAGATAACTGAGATTGCTGCCCAACTGGAAGGTACAGCTTACGTAACCCGTCAGTCGGTACAATCCGTTCCGGCTATCCGGAAAGCTAAAAAAGCAATCCGTAAAGCTTTTGAAAATTCAATGAACGGAAAAGGCTCCAACCTGGTAGAAATCGTTTCGACCTGTAGTTCCGGCTGGAAAATGACTCCGGAGAAAGCCAACAAATGGATGGAAGAACACATGTTCCCCTTCTATCCTCTTGGCGACTTGAAAGATAAATAATAAGTTAATATCATTAAGATGAAAGAAGAAATAATTATAGCAGGATTCGGTGGACAGGGTGTACTGTCTATGGGAAAGATTTTAGCCTATTCCGGACTGATGGAGGGCAAAGAAGTGACCTGGATGCCGGCTTATGGTCCTGAGCAACGTGGCGGAACAGCCAACGTTACAGTCATTGTAAGTGACGACAAGATCTCTTCACCGATCTTGAGCAAATATGATACAGCTATCATTCTGAATCAGCCTTCACTGGAAAAGTTCGAAAGCCGTGTGAAACCCGGAGGTATCCTGATCTACGACGGATACGGCATTATCAACCCGCCTACCCGCAAGGATATCAAGGTGTACCGCATCGATGCAATGGATGCGGCCAATGAAATGAACAATGCTAAAGCATTCAACATGATCGTGCTGGGAGGATTGCTGAAACTTCGCCCCATTGTCACTTTAGAAAATGTAGTGAAAGGTTTGAAGAAAACTTTGCCCGAACGCCACCATCACCTGATCCCGATGAACGAAGAGGCCATCAAAAAAGGGATGGAACTGATCAGAGAAGCTTAAACTGACTGAGAATTGAGAATCGGAATTTAAAAATTATTAGCTATGCCACAGGCAGAGATAGCGGATAATTTTTAAATTTCAATTCTCAATTCTCATTTTAATAAGTATCTTTGCGGCTAATTATGAGACGAATCCTACTTACATATATACTCCTTGTTGTAGGTTTGCTGACCGCACAGGCACAGTTCAACCCTACACAACAAGTTGATCCCCGTACCGGCAGAGATGCCAACGGCAACCAGATAGACCCGGCCATGCGGGTTCAGGAAGATAGTACAGACGTTGAGATACAGGGACTTCCTCCGACACTTTATATGTGGCACGTCAGCGAAAACCTGGGGACGATTCAAAGAATCCCGGCTGATACCGCAACCCACATGTTTCAGAACACCAACTTGGTAGAAGGTCTGACAGGACATTATAATTATCTGGGCAATTTAGGTTCTCCCCGTCTGTCCCGCCTCTTCTTTGAACGTCGGGACGCGGAACCGACCATCTTTATGGAACCTTTTTCAAGCTTCTTCATACGTCCCGACGAATTCAACTTCACCAACAGTAACGTGCCCTTCACCAATCTTACCTACTATAAAGCCGGTAATAAGATCAATGGAGAAGAACGGTTTAAGTCTTACTTTTCTGTTAATGTGAATAAACGGCTGGCATTTGGTTTCAACTTCGATTACCTGTACGGACGGGGATATTATAACAACCAGAATACCTCTTACTTTAATGCCGCACTTTTCGGAAGTTACATTGGCGACCGCTATGAAGCCACTTTACTGTACAGCAACAATTATCTGAAGATGAACGAGAATGGCGGTATCACCGACGACCGTTACATCACCCGTCCGGAAGAGATGGCGGAGGGAAAAAAGGAATACGAATCGCAGAATATCCCTACCCTGTTGAGCAAAAGCGCCAATCGTAACAAAGACTTTTACATATTCCTCACCCAACGCTATAAACTGGGATTCACGCGTGAAGTGGAGAAAGCCAAAGATGACACAACCAACACTCAAAAGACAGAGTTCGTTCCGGTCACCAGTTTCATCCACACGATGAAAGTGGAACGCAGCCGCCACCAGTTTACTTCGGAGGACGAACTGTACAAAATTTATCCGGAGGCTTATATCCAACCCGGAAACAAATTGGTGAATGACTCTACCAGTTATATCGGAGTCAAAAACACATTGGGAATCGCACTGCTCGAGGGTTTCAATAAATATGCCAAAGCTGGGCTGACAGCTTTCATCTCGCATAAGTTAAGCAATTACCGGCTTATGGACCGGGACTCTGTAAGCGTGGATAAATACAGCGAACATGAAGTCTTTGTCGGAGGTGAACTGGCCAAACGCCAGGGAAAAACACTCCACTACCGCGCCATGGGTGAAGTGGGAATCCTGGATAAAGCGATCGGGCAATTCCGTGTCAACGCCGACCTCGACCTGAACTTCCGCTTATGGAAAGACACGGTCAGCTTTATTGCCCGCGGATCCATCAGTAACACTCTTCCCGCATTCTATATGCGTCATTATCACTCCAAGTACTTCTATTGGGACAATGACAATATGGAAAAGGAATTCCGTACCCGACTGGAAGGTGAGCTGAACATAGAACATTGGCAAACCAACCTGAAAGCCGGAGTGGAAAACATCAAGAACTATACGTATTTCAATCAAAAAGCATTGCCCCAACAGAATGGAGGTAATATCCAAGTGCTTTCCGCCACTCTATCACAAAACTTCCGCCTGGGCATTCTTCATCTGGACAATGAAGTGACCTGGCAAAAGTCGAGCAACAACACCGTGTTACCCCTGCCCGAACTTTCACTATACCATAACCTCTATATCCAGACAACACTGGCTAAGAAAGTGCTTCACGTACAATTGGGAGCCGACGTACGCTATTTCACCAAATATTATGCTCCGGCATATACTCCCGCCATCCAGCAGTTCCACTTGCAACCGGAAGACGACCAGGTAAAGATTGGCGGTTATCCGATCATCAATGTATATGCCAACCTGCAATTGAAACGTACGCGCCTTTTCGCGATGATGTACCACGTCAATCAGGGAATGGGTAACTCGAATTATTTCTTGTCACCCCATTACCCCATCAACCCGCGCCTGTTTAAGATTGGTGTTTCCTGGAACTTCTATGACTAACTGCCGCCATGAATCTACTGAGACCTAAGTATCTGAAATACGTTGTATTGGGACTGATATCAGCCCTCGTTGTCACCTGCTGGCCCCGCAAAGAAAAGCCCCAAGGACATCCGCGGGATTATGCCGAGATCAAAGAAAGCGGCATTCTTCATGCTGCAACAGAATACAACTCCATCAGCTTCTATGTGGATGGAGATACGGTTTCGGGATTCCATTACGAACTGATAGAGGCGTTTGCGCGCGACAAAGGTTTACAGGTACAGGTCTCTCCGGTGATGAGCTTCAATCAACGGCTGGAAGGGCTGGCCGACGGAACGTATGATGTAGTGGCTTATGGCATACCGGCTACGAGTGAACTGAAAGACTCGCTGCTCCTCACCTCCCCTATCATTTTAAGCAAACAAGTCCTGGTGCAACGCAAAGTCGGAGAAAACGATTCACTTGCCATCAGAAGCCAACTCGACCTGGCAGGCAAAACATTGAATGTCGTCAAAGGATCTCCCTCCATCCTGCGTATCCGCAACCTGAGCAATGAAATAGGCGATACGATTTATGTTAACGAAATAGAGAAATATGGTTCCGAGCAACTGATCGCAATGGTTGCTCACGGAGACATCGATTATGCCGTATGTGACGAGGGCATCGCCCGGATGGCTGTGGATTCGCTACCCCAGCTCGATATCAATACCGCCATCAGCTTCACGCAATTCTATTCATGGGGAGTCAGCAAGCAATCTCCCGCCCTACTCGACAGCCTGAATACATGGCTATCCGACTTCCGGAAAAAAGGAGAATACCAGTCCGTTTATCGCAAATATTACGGGAAACAATAACCGGCTTTCTTCCCTCCTCCCGTTTCTTTTAAAGATAACAGTTACCAGTTGTACAACTGGTACAGTACGAGTTGAGCAACTGGTCGTGTACGAGTTGTACAACCGATACCATCGTACTAAGGAACGAACGCGAACGATCTCTATCAGGATAACTGTAAATCATTCTTTGCTTTCGGCAGAATTGAGTATATTTGCGGAACGATAAATAAAAAGATATGAGCAATAAGATTATAAAATGGGGATTCATTGGTTGCGGAGAGGTGACCAAATACAAAAGCGGACCTGCTTTTCAGAAAGTAGAAGGCTCCAAAGTAGTGGCAGTCATGAGCCGTGACGGTAAAAAAGCCAAAGCCTATGCTAAAGAGCGGAACATACCGAAGTGGTATGACGACGCACAAGAGTTAATAGACGATCCGGAAGTAAATGCCGTATACATAGCCACTCCACCCTCTTCACACGCCACTTATGCCATCATGTCCATGAAAGCCGGAAAACCGGTTTATATCGAAAAGCCAATGGCACAGACTTACGAAGAGTGTGCCCGCATCAACCGCATCTCACAAGAGACGGGAGTCCCTTGTTTTGTAGCCTACTACCGGCGTTACCTGCCTTACTTTATGAAAGTGAAGGAACTGGTGGACAAAGGTACGATCGGCAATGTAATCAACGTACAGATCCGTTTTGCACAGCCCCCTCGCGATCTGGACTATAACAGAGAGAATCTGCCCTGGCGTGTACAGGCCGATATTGCCGGAGGAGGATACTTCTATGACCTCGCACCACACCAGATCGACCTTCTGCAGGAGATGTTCGGCTGCATACTCGAAGCCAGTGGCTATAAAAGCAACCGTGGCGGACTCTATCCGGCAGAAGATACACTGAGCGCATGTTTCCAGTTCGACAACGGATTGGTAGGGAGCGGTTCGTGGTGCTTCGTAGCCCATGATTCGGCCCGCGAAGACCGTATCGAAATTATCGGCGATAAAGGCATGATCTGCTTCTCCGTATTTACCTATGACCCGATTGCCCTCCATACTGAAAGAGGACGTGAAGAAATAGTGGTAGAAAAACCTGAACACGTACAGCAGCCCTTGATTCAGGCCGTAGTAGACCATCTTCTTGGAAAATCCACCTGTTCGTGTGATGGCGAAAGTGCCACAACGACCAACTGGGTGATGGATAAAATATTGGGAAAGATCTGATAATGAACGATGAACGATCAACCATAAACGATAGAGATCGTCTTACCTCACACTACATTCCACCTATCAGGACACTACTTATTGTTGATCGTTCATCATTTTTTTATCTTTTCCATGTCACGTTTTCCTTCCTTCTCCGTCTTGCTTATGTAAATGGAACTAAAACAATTCAAAATAGCCGTTCTTCCACTCCGCGACAAACTGCTTAGTTATGCGCGGAAGTTGACAGATGACCACTCGGATGCCGAAGATGCCGTGCAGGAAGTGATGCTGAAGTTATGGAAACTTCGTCCGAAACTGGACGAATACCATAGCATTGAGGCCCTTGCCATGACTATGACCCATCATACCTGCATGGATATCCTCAGAGGGAAACATCCCGACAACCTATCGCTCGACAGCGTACAGGCTGCCAGTCCGGTCGCCACCCCCGAACGCTTGCTTGAAGAGAAAGACGAATTCAGCCTGATGCGACATATCATCAGTACACTTCCACCTCTGCAACAGACCATCCTCCGGATGAAAGATGTAGAAGAGTACGAAACCGAAGAAATCGCCGAGATAACAGGATGCAGCTCCGAAGCCATCCGCAGCAATTTATCCAGGGCACGGAAAAAAGTAAGAGACATTTACCTGCAAACCATACAACAAAGAAAAAGGAGAAACGAAGCATGAATATAGAAGAATTATTGAACAAGTATTTTGAAGGGGAAACCACCTGCGAAGAAGAACGTGAGCTCCGCCGTTTTTTCACCCGGGGCATCGTACCGGAACATCTGCAGATGTACCGCCCGATGTTTGCTTTCCTCAACGAAGAGAACCGGCAGAGCAAGACTGCCGTCCCCGAAGTTCCGAAAACTTCTGTCCCTCTGCGCCGCCGTCTACTTTACATATTCAGCGGAATGGCTGCCGGAATATTGCTTATATTGGGTATTGCCGGTCTCAACCGACATTTCAACACCCCAACCGCTAATTATGTAATCATTGACGGGAAATGCTATACCGATGCCAAACTGGTACGCGAACAAGCCATGATCGCGTTTCGTGATGTCAGTATCAGCGAAGAGGAAGTATTCGCTACGCTGTTCTCCGAATAAAAAAAGAAAATAATAAAAGAAACGAAGTATGAATAAAGTCATTCGCACCACATGGATTATCCTGCTACTTACTGTCGCCTCCGGCATGGCAAGAGCACAACAGGGACTACAAATAGCTTCCGTATTCCAGAAATACGGTAAACAAAAAGGAGTGACTATGGTAGAGCTGTCCAACGAAATGCTGGAAACCTACCAGATGACTCTCTATAAAAGCCTTGTCTTTAAAGACGTTGAAGAAGCACTGCCCACCATTCTCAACTGTCTGGATGCTGACAAAAAGAAGGCAAAGAAAGTGAAGGAAGTGGTGGCAGGCGGACAAATCCAGTCCGGCTATTATCAATTGCCCCAGCTAAAAGAAGATGTCAACCGGTTCATCCTGTTCAAAACCGGTAAAAAAGGCTCGGCTACCCTGATTTACATCGAGGGCGAGTTGGATGCAGACGATCTGGTAACCATGTTATTTATGAAAAAAAACTAAACATTATAAGAATATGAAACACATTTATTTATTACTGTTTATGCTGATCCCGATGGCGGGAATGGCTCAAGAAGGCATTTCGCAAGACACGACTCTTTACGTCAACGGACGCAAAATCCTGATTAAAGAAAACGAAGGGAAAATAAAGGTAAAACTTTACGAACAGTCTTCGCACGGCGATACGATAGAGAACGATCAGATTTTTGAGGGAATCTATACGGACGGACAAACCACCGAACGCCGCACGGCATTCACCGTCCCCTTCGTCAAAAGAAAGAACCATTATCGGTTCGACCCGCATATTGCCGGATTCTATATGGGATACACACGGCTCTCTGACGGCATCAACTTCAATACTCCGGACGGACTGAATATAAACGCCAACAAGTCCTGGGAAATCGGTTTCAATCTGTTTCAAGGCTCCCTGACACTCTCACGTGATCGCCAATGGGGTATAACAACCGGTTTAGGCTGGGGATACCGCTCTTTCCGCCTGGGCAACAACTATGCCTTCAGACAAATAGATGGAGTCACCGGCATTGTTCCGGGTGTTCCCGACGAGGAAGTGTATACCAAAAGCCGGTTACGCTATTTCTACTTCCGCATTCCGGTAGCCCTGGAATGGCAAAAAAGATTCAGCCACAGCAATGCTCACGGTCCTCTATTCTTTTCAGCCGGACTTGAAGCGGAAATCCGTCATGGAGCCAAGTCGAAAGCAAAGGTCAACGGACATAAAAAGAATCTGGACAGCGGCCTGAATGTCCACCCGGTAGGCATTAACCTCCTGGCACAAGCAGGTTACGGTGACATCGGAGTGTATTTGCGCTACTCTACCTACAGCCTCTTCGAACACAAAAAAGGTCCCGAACTTTATCCCTACTCTTTCGGTCTGTGCTGGTATTGGTAACAGGAAGTCCGACGGATGACAGCCATATACCCGCCCGACGGCATCAACAGTCCGACTATTCAAAAAGAATAAGCTGATTTCTCTGCCGGAAGAAACAATCTATCGTTCATATTGTTTATATTTGCAAAAAACGTATAACAATATTAACGATAGATTTTTTATATCACATGACCAAAGAAGAACTAATGAGGAAAGCCATCGAACTTTCCAGAGAAAATGTAGCAAACGGAGGAGGCCCCTTCGGAGCTGTCATTGCAAAAGATGGAGAAATAGTGGCCACAGGCGTCAATCGCGTAACAGCCTCATGCGACCCCACTGCCCATGCAGAAGTAAGCGCTATCCGCGCGGCTGCCTCAAAACTGGGAACTTTTAACCTGAGCGGTTACGAGATTTACACCTCTTGCGAACCCTGTCCCATGTGCCTGGGTGCCATCTATTGGGCCCGATTAGACAAGATGTACTATGGCAATAACAAGACAGATGCCAAAAACATCGGATTCGACGACTCGTTTATCTACGATGAATTGGAACTGAAACCGGAGAACCGCAAGCTGCCATCCGAAGTATTACTCCACGACGAAGCAATCAAAGCTTTTGAGGAGTGGATGGAAAAAGAAGATAAGATAGAATACTGATAAAAATAAACTTTATACAGGGCTATTTCTACCTCAAAAAATAGAAAAGCCCTGTATAAAAGCATAATTTCAAGAGGTTATGGTCTCCTATAAGTACTTCTATTTCCATTAGCCCCAATAACTCGAGTTGAATTACCATACGAACTGGTATTATGCCCCCGGGAATTATTACGTACAGCTCCTCCTTTACTAGAATCATCAATGTCTACATAACTATGCTCCTTCAAATAATTTTCCACCGCAAGTTTCAACTGCTCTTTCTTACCCATATCAGATACCAAATCATAAATTGGAATAAGACTTCCAGGTTCTGCATCAACTAAAGTCATATTATTATCATCACAACTCTGTTGCCATGATGATATATCAATTACGGATGGATTTTTAGAATCATAATTAAGTTGCCCTATTAAAGCTCTACTCGGATCTCCTCCCTCTGTTCTATAAACAATTTCCTGCTCCGAATTATCCTTAACCAAAGTTTGATCATAATGCCCATCAACACTCAAATTAAACATATTTTTTATACCCGATGCACATCCAGCTTCTACGGTTGCTGTTTTCTTTGATGTATTAATAGAACTTCTATATAGAACTGTTATTCTTCCTCCCAAAGTAATATCAGTTAATACATGTGTCCCATAATGTTGAATAATAAAAGACGGAGATTGTTTAGATAAATCATCAACAAACATTTTTGTCAAATATTTAGATAGTAACTCAGTCGAAGCAGTAAGAAAAAGTCTACGTCTCCTAATAAAAGACGTATAATCAGCTATAGAGTATTTCGATGTATAATGTTGAGTGCTACTAAAAGAACTACTCAAAGAACCCGAGAATAAAGATAATGCTCCTCCGAGTTTTACTTTAGAAGTTACATTACGAGTATAGTCTTGTGCCGTAGTACCCGAAGTCATTCTAGCATAATTGGAAGGTACAGCGCCAATATCGACCCTTTCCTCATAATCCTTTCTCAGTGCAACTATATCAATTATTTTACTTTTAGCAGAAGCAGAAGTAAAGTATAATCCTGTCACATCATATCCATAACCTAATAAATCATATAGTTTATCTCCAGAGGCCCTAGTTACAGCAGTGGGTAAGGTAATTTCTTCATTTTCCTGTAATACAGAAAAATCATCATTAGTACAAGCGGCAAATGTGAATAGCATTAGTAAAAGTCCAAGTTTTTTCATACTCCAAAACAATTAAATTATACATTATAAAAAGTGTAAAAGACTATTCAAATGAAATACCAAGCAAAACCGGTTTTCATAAAATCATCTCTCCATATTTTTCCAAATTAAAATTTAAATATTCCAATAACACTACTCAAAAGAAAAAGACTTATTTAAATTAAGGAATAAACTCACTTGCATTCATAATTACATAAATCACAATATCTTCGTTAGAATGAAGACAAATTCTAATTGGATATCAGTGAGTTCATATATTAACATAAAACAAATTTTCTAATAATAAGTTCATTATGCTCACTTAAATCTTTATAAACAAGAATCCCCGAAGAACACTGCATCGTCCTTCAGGGATTTCTATACACACAAAAGTTATAATTTAAATTGCTTGGAAATCTTATTTAAAAACGCATACCTAAAGTAAATAATACTTGGCTACGGGTATTAGTTATCTTAGTTACATTAGGAGTTACAATGCCTCTATCATTAAACTCATTATAGAAAGGATAGAAGTCTTCTTTATAAGAAGAGAATTTATAGGCTAGATCTGCATAAATCATAGTCCCACGATATCCAATACCTAAAGTATAATTGCTAAGTGATTTAGAATTAGCAAAATCAGTGTCTGTATTAACAGAATTATATGGTAAGTACTTTATAGCACCATTCTTAAATATAGATGAACTATAATTGTATCCTAAACGAAAAGCAAATTGAGGGATTACTTTATATTCGGCACCAATGCGAAATGTATTAACTCCCTTCATAACCATCTTTGCTGCATTCGTCTCAAATTCCATCTTATCACCTTCTGGATAACGAAACTTCACAGAAGAATAATCTTCATATTCATATTCAGCACCGATGGCTAAATTTTGTCCAACAGTATATCCAAGGCTGACATTATATTTCCAGGGAGTTTTTAAACGAAATTCCCGATTTTGATTCATATCTTTCAACTCCTTATAAGTGTCAAAATAACTATTAAGAAGTTCATCTTTTCCTGTATCATTATTATGCATCCAGATATTAGATTCCAAATAAGCACTTGTTGTATACGTCAATCTGTAAAAAGTAGGTGTATGTACTGCAAGACCGATCCGAAAAGGAGAATCTTCAAACGGACGAATAATAGCTCCCATCTTAAAGTCAAAACCGGAACCACTAATGCGATTCATACTTCCTATATTATAGTTCTGTTTATCACCATAGTCTTCTGAATAGTAATATGATTTAGTATAGTCTACATCATAAGCTCCAATTGTCAGTCCCAGATAAACTCTGTCACTAATATTAAAGGCTATATTAAAATCATACTGATCAATTCCCCCTTTTTCTCTTGAACGAAAAGTAGAATATGGAGTTTGTGGCAAGACACCAATATACTCACCATTCTTAAAATCGAACAAAAGCCCATCCCAGCCTAAAGCACCTAACCAGCCAACGCCATTATCACTATAAGGATTCAATTTATTATCTGACAGTTCCTTAAGACTCACGCCATTGGCCAACATCCCATTAGCTTGTCCAGTCATATAATCGATTTGCGAATAATTCAAAGCGCCCTCCATAAACATATTTTTATAGAAAGATTTTGCACGATGATAATTAAACCCAAAATTCACATAACGTAATGGAGTGTGATTACCTATTTTAGAAGCAAAGACAATTCCAATGTTATCATAAGACCATCGATTATTATTATTATCAAATGTCTTTCCACCATATTTACTTTCCGTCCCATAAGTAGAAAAACTAAAAGAAGTCATAACATCATTACTTCGATAAATACCTATGCCAGCCGGATTTGTCCCCATAGTAGATATATCTCCTCCTAATGCTCCCATTGCACCTCCCATACCAACAAAACGAGCTGTTCCATTTAAATCTTTGCTAACCAATTTTGCAGCATCATATGCAGTTTGAGCATTTGCTCCTGCAGTCCATAAAAGAACTAATGCAGAAACTATTATTATCTTTTTCATATCCTAATTCTTTTAAAATCTCAATTCACAATTTTCTTATCTTCGACCACCGCTACTTCTGCTGTAGCTACCTCCACCACTTGTCGAACGAGAACTGCTACCACTACTTCTGCTACCGGAAGAATAACTACTACTAGAGCGAGTAGAACTACCTGAGGAATAGCTTCGAGAAGATGAAGAAGAGCCATAAGAACGACGGGTACCTTCATTTGAATAAGAACGAGAAGGTGTTGTTGTCGAACTTCCACGAGTATAAGTAGAAGAAGACCTACTAGTACTTCTTGAATATGTTCCAGAGTTTGTAGAACGATTCGGATGAACGTTACTATTATAACTAGAGCTACTACGTGTACTACTTGGACGAGTATAAGTAGATCTTCTTGATGAAGAAGCATCCGTGCGGGTTGTTGCATCAGGACGTTCTGTATCTCGAACACTTATTACTCTACGTGAGCCATAATTCATACGGCTATCACCACCACGCGAAGGAGAGATATTATTACCTGAACGAGTATAAGAATCTGTACGCCGTATAGAAGAGGCGTTTACTCTGGAAGAGGTGCTAACACGAGAAGGACCATAAGAACGGCGGTTGGTATAAGTATTATGACTCGCCCAATAATGTCCTCCGCCACCCCATCCGGGATGATAGTGATGATGGTGTCCCCAGTAGCCGCCGCCATACCAGCCGCCCCAGTAACCACCCCAATAGCCACCCCAATAACCGGGATAATAGCCACCCCAAGCATAATAAGGTGAAGACCAGCCCCATCCCCAGCCCCATCCGGAACCATAAGAGTTGTAACGCCAATCCCACCATAAGCGGTTGGTAAATGTCGGGAATGCATAAGCATAGAAACCGTCTGTATAAACATTCCAATCCCAGGAATTGGTTCCATAAACAATGTCCCAGTAAAGCGGGCTGCTAATGCTTACCGCAAAACGGGGATTACGGAAACGAATGATGCGTTCAGCGTACTCGTAGTCATCCTGTGAGCCATTGAACCCGTTCACCCATTCACCTTCCGGATCGGAGACAGCTTTTTCTTTTACGTATAATGTATCGTCCTCCATTGCGAACTCGTTATCTTTGGCATCGTAACGGCGGTTATACTCATCCACATCACGCATATCGCGTTTGTTTCCTTTACGGTCCTGAACTACTACCGTAGTACCCGGAGACGTATAAATGTTCGTGGTAACAACTTTTTTTTCCGGTTCCTTCTTCACAGGAGTCTTTTTGGCTTCCTGCTTTTTTTCCTTAGAAGGTACGAAATAAAGGTCGTCATTATTGCTTTGCGCCATCACAAGTAGTGGGAGGCACAGGGCAAACAGCGATAATAACACAATCTTTTTCATATTTCCGTGGTTTATTGGTTTCTTAATCTTTTTATTCACGTTACAAAGATAAGCAAGGTATTCACGCTGCCGGATAGATTTTCCCCAAACAATAATAGGGATTTCCCTATTTATCTTATATTAAACAAAAACAGCACTAATACTCAGCAAACTATTTCATTATCAATTAGTAATAGTCAGTAAAGAGCTGTTACTTCTGAGGCTATTTAATTGCCGAAGACACATTTACATTATCAATTTATTGTAGAACAAATTATGGCAAATCTATTTCCGACAATTGTCCCTGGAAAAATATTAAGAGACAATACACATAAAATATGAATAGCTCTTTCGCACAATTATGAAACTCGCTATATAGTGACTGATCTAACAGTGAATTCCATACAAGAGTTCAAGAATGGATATATCATTAAAAGAGCAGACACTTCTTATCTCAATAGCAAATTAAGAAACGAGAAAATACGCTCTGATACAATAAGAATAAGGCTATCCTTTGTAAGAGCAATCATGAGATTTACTCTACAATGCCGATTTATCACCTACGTCACATACCCTTTTGCATCATATAAATAGATGAAATTAAAGCAACACGAGATACTGATTTGAAAAAAATCTAATTCGGATACGAGACATTTTTATGCTATCATATTATCTTGGCGGCATTAATATAGCTGACTTAATAAATTACAATTTCTAAAATGCAACGGAAAACTAATATATCAATAGGTATTTTATTTTTATCGGCATTTTCTTTATCTTCTTTAGATGGACCTGCCTTTCTTTTCTTACCTTTTATTTCAGTCATTGGAGTGTGTGTATGAAAAGAAGCAACCACTTTTGCTGTGGCAGGCACACCATTTATAGAAGGAGATTTGTCTCCAAGGCTTATATTTCCTCTTGCTTTTCCGTCATTCTTCACTGCCATACCATATCGTTTCTTACCTATGTAATATTGCTTTTTCACCGGATCATAATAAATCCAGAAACCAACTTCTTGTCTTTGGACCTCTGTGGAACGCTTAAGCATATCACTCCAGGCTTCTTCCAAAGCCTTTTTTACAGTTGCATCCTTAATGACTTCTTCAGGTTTAGGCAAAGAGCCTGATTGCTGTGGTGAAGATAACGGAGATGAACCGCCTCCTTGAGGAGAAAAAAGTCATCAAGTCCGGGAAGGGCTTTCGGAGATTCAGAAGGCATATCCCCAAAAGGCCATTTAAACGGGTTTTCAGAAGATGTAGAACGTCTACCGATTACTGTCACTTCGGGTAACGAAAAAACGGCACCAAAAAGATCGTCTTTAACATATTAGACACGTCATACATGGGAAGCTATAGTGTTAAAGGCGACTAATTCAGTCGCCTTATTCTTTATAAGACCTTGTTTACTCTTTTTTTTCGGCTGTGTTGATAGAGAATACAATAATAGGAGCATTATTCTCTCCCTGATTCTCTATTTCTCCTGCATATGAATCTAATGTAAAAGATTCTAAATTATATAAATACTTCCCTTTAACAATCGAATAAACGATATTTATTGTGTGGTATTTATCGTCTTTAAAAATTTCTGGACAATAAAATTCAATTTTCACATTATATCTATCTTTCTCTTCATTAAAAGTTATTGGTAAAGACAAATATCTATGTCCTTCTCTTCCCAGCATAACGATTGGACGTTCAAGCCAACTCTCTTGTAAGTCATTAGAACTGATCAAGGTCTTTATTCGATAACTTGACGAAGCGAGTTCTAATCTAGAGTTAATAATAACTGTTTCTAAGTTATCAAGAGGATAGGTAGTCTCCAAAGAAGAGATGATTTGCATATCTATATTCATACTGTATGAATATGGTGGAGTATCTGGTTGGTGGCAGGCAATCATAAAAATTGATAATACAGATAATAATAATAATTTTTTCATAATGTTGTTATTTATTAGGTGACACTTTAATAATTTCTCTATTTAAATGATAGCTGACATCATGAGTTCTATTATATATGTTGTCAAAAATATACCATCCATTTCCCCCATTTTCACCCCATCCCCAATTCATATGAAGAAATTCAGAGGTATCATAGGTACCATTGGTGAAAAAATAATCAGGTTCTTCCATATCGGGTATATTGAATTTACTTCCCCAAACTAATGATGCATATTGTGTCTGGCGTACTTCATAACCATCGCATACCCATGCATGACCTTTAGTGATTATATCAAAAAAAATTGCTTTTCTGTCTCCTCCCATAAAAACAGGTCTGTTGTTTTGTATTTCTTGAATTGTCTCACTTCTTTTGTAGTCCATTAGTGTTGCAGAATAATTCAATTTTTTGAATGCTTTTACAGCGTTGCCCATCGTAGCTCCCGTGGCTTTATCTTTGTAGGTTACTTTTGAGAAACTACGAATGTCTTTGATAAACTTTTTGAAAAATTCATCATCTTCCATATTCGTATTACATCTCAATGGAATATGTGTCCAACTATATGTAACGGGCCATTCATGTGGCGCGCAAATTTGTGCGCCACTTTTTTAGGTAATTTAGTATATCCCACTCCAGCATCGAAGATGCTTCACTTTCCTTAACTCTTTTTACGTGCCTATACCGTGTTTTGGTTGCTAAAAATTGTTTTCCTGTTTTGCATGCGATAGCTTGTTCCTCCGAGCCTGATAATCTCGCAGCAGTAGAGCAGCCTGTCAAGCAAGGCGGCTGTGACCGCTTCATCCTCCAATGTTTCCAGCCAACGGGTGAGTGCCTTGTTTGCCGTGATGATGAGTGATGTCCTTTCCTGGAAGTCATTGACCAGTTTGAACAGCAACACGGCTTCTTCTCTTTTCAAAGGGAACAGTGTGGCATCGTCTATGGCCAGCAGCCGGGCCTTCATGATCCGCTTGTATGTTTTCATCGCATGTGCTGAGACCTCTTTCGTTTTCAGGCATGTGAGCAGCTCCTCCAGTGTCATCAGATATGCTTCGTATCCCGCCTTTACCGCTTCATAAACAAGCCCGGCGGCTATAAAGGTCTTGCCGGTTCCGGAAGGGCCTACCAGGAGAAGATTGTATGCCTGGTTCACCCATACCAGCTCACGCAGTTCGCGCAGCCTCCTGTTATCCATTCCTTCCGCCCTGTCATAGTCGTACAGGTCCAGATCGTATTTGGCGGGGAGTCCGGAGAGTTTCAACCGTGTCAGGTAGCTTTTCCTTTCTCTGCCCTGGATTTCCCTGGCAAGACAATCCGCCAGGAACTCCGAATAGGTCAGTTGCTTCTCCTGTGCTTCATGAAGTATCACACCCACATGTTCTGCCAAGTTCGGTAGTTTCAGGTGCCGTGCATATTCAACCAGCTCCTTTTTATGTTTTATCATAGCCATGGAAGATTTCATTGTAAGACTGTATCAGCCCGGTTTGTCGCGGCGGGCAACTGTCCGTCCTGTCTGTTTCAGTTTCTTTATTCCGTCTCCTGTGCACGTGTTCACACAGGCTTTTAACGGAATCGCCATTGTAGATGCCCTTATCAAGACATATGTGCACTGCCTCTATCAAGATATCCTTGTCATAGCCCGGCATCATGTGCAGAACCACTTCCAGATTATCCTTGTAATAGCGTTCTTTCTTTCTCTTGAGGTTCTCCATCCACAAGGCGACCTCCCGGTTTCCGGATACATAAACAAGGATACGTTCGGCCAGCTTCTGTGCCCCAATACTCTTGGGCCTTCTGTGTCTTTCGTCATAAATCGTTTTTCCTTTTCGGGTACAGAGGGGATGTCTGGCGACGATTTTTCCCGTCTCCTTGCTGTACAGTTCCACATACCCCTCAGTTTCCTGCAACCAGACCCTTGTCTGCCCGCTCCGGTAAGTGCCGCATGGCAGGCTGTAATAATTCCCCCTATACTGGACCGTGTTGTCCTTACGCACGTGATACTCCTTCATCTGCTCCTGTGGTGGCTGCGGTAGACCATAATAAGGTTTCAGGTATCCTTTCTCCACAGCGAACTCCTCAGAGGGGACCAGGCGGGTGGTCCCGTGCACTTTTCCATTACCCGTCCTTTCAAGCCATTTCCGGGCTTCCTCATTCAGCCCGGGGATATCCTGTAAAACACGGGCCACCAGAAAATTCTCTTTCACATACTTCACCACATTCTCCACTTTCCCCTTCGACTCAGGGTCTGACCTGCGACAAAATACCGGCTGGAAATGCTGCTCTTTTATGAATGCCTGAAATTTCCCGGTCAGTATCAAATCTCCCAGGTTCTCGCGTGCTATAAGCACCCTGTCCTGGTCATAGATAATCTTTTCAGGCCTGCCCCCGAAATACTGAAAGGCCAGTTCATGGGCATAAATCGCAAGCTCCGTATCAAAAGGACGACGGCTGAAATGGATAAACTTATAGCGGGAACGCGTCAGTACGATGGCGAAGAAGTAAACCTTCGTGCTTCCGCCATTCTTCACAGGTACCCACTTCTCCCCGAAATCCGCCTGGGCATATTCCCCGTAGGGGGTCTCAGGCAACTTCTCATAATCACGCCGTATCCGGGCCTCGGATTTTTTCCCGATACCGTACTTCCTGCGTATCCTGTCTACAAAATTGAATACGGTCTTGTCACATACCCGCGGAAAATCGGGGTAACACTCCCTGAGCCAGTCATGCATACGGGCAGCCGATATGTACGGGTATTCTTCCAGTGTACCCCGTACATACTCCTCGTACTTTCCCAACTTGAGTTCATACTCCCGGTGGGAGTTCTGCTTTCTGAAAAACTCTTCCCGGCTTGTCCGCAGATATCTCCGCACAGTGCTCCGGTCCACGCCCAGATATTTTCCGATCTGTGTCTTGTTCAGTCCTTTCGACTGAAGTTCTCTTACCTTGTACCACATATACAGTTTGTCTTTTAAATTTTGGCTCTTTGTTTCCATTCCGGTGTCTGTCTCTTTGTTGAGCCGGCAAAGATAGACATTCCCGCAGGGCAGAAAAACCATACCCCTGTAAAAGTGGGACATACGACTTTCCGTTTTTCCACGGGCAAAGTTACAATTTACATGCTACATAAAAAGCCCCGTTCCAAGAAGCCGTTTTTTATATTGATTCATTTCATTTTTTTTTAAAACGTTTCCTTATATGGAACTATTTACTTATATTTGCATCAAAATGAAAGTAATGGAAGCAAAAGCTAAATTTGATGTGGTATTGTCACCGGAAGCAAGTGATTTCCTGAATGGATTAGGTTCTAAAATCAGAGATAAGATTGTTTATAACATTCGTAAATCGACATATATCATAGATCCTAAACTTTTTAAAAAATTGGATGATACGGATATTTGGGAATTTAGAACAAGACACAGTAATACTCAATATCGCCTGCTGGCATTTTGGGACAAAACGAGCGATATGGATACTTTAGTAATCGCTACACATGGGTTTATCAAGAAAACCCAAAAAACTCCATCAAAAGAGATAGCAAAAGCCGAAGAAATAAGAAAAGCATATTTTAACTCTAAAAAAAAATGATATGAAAGATATGAAGTTTTACACCCTTGAAGAAATAGAGGATAAGTATATAGGAGAAAAAGGTACTCCTAAGCGGGATAAATATGAAGCGGACCTGCATTCGTTTCTGATTGGTGAAGCAATCAAACAAGCCCGGCAATCAAAGAACCTGACCCAAGAGGAATTAGGCAACCTGATTGGGGTGCAAAGGGCACAGATTTCCCGGATTGAGAACGGGAAGAACCTGACTTTTTCTACTATTTCCAGAGTTTTCAAGGCTATGGGAATAAGCGCAAAACTTGAAATTGACAATTTAGGAAAAGTTGCTTTGTGGTAAGCCCGAATATAAAAAATAGCCTATCTTCCATGTATAGGCTATTTTTTATAATCAGTTCCTTTTTGGCTTTTGACATCCTCTTCCTGAGCTCTCTCCATTAAGCGGAAAACCGCCCGGTAAAATGATACCTGAAATCCCACCCGCCCTGAATAAGGTATGTTTCTAATTCACTTCTTATATTCCGAACATTCCGTTACCACCCTGATAACTTCATTTATCTGCATGTAAGAAGCGGAAACATCCGGCAAAGAAACCCATCCGAAGATTAGTTTCCGTTTTGCCTGATGGCATATCCCCCGTTTCAGATACCATTTTGCAAAACCCGGAAGAGATCTGTGGCTTCTTGTGAAACGTGAGATGGAATCCGGTATATAATTCGAAGGCAATATTGTAATAGGAAAAGACAACTTGCACAGCCTTACATACCTTACACATGTACCCACAATGGAACACGTAAATTTACTGCTGAATATTACCAGAAAATTATACCTATCCTCCCTCAAGCAGTCACCATTCCTGCAAATTAGAGAATCCACAATATAAGGTCACTTCCTGCCACTACCGGCACGCAGAAGCCTTCCGACTTTTATGATAGCCCTGGACGTGGTATGCACCGACGTCTCTTTCCATCGGACGTTCCGGAGCGTATGGTAGCCGGCTCCGACCTGTTCCGCGCTCAAGTGGTCATAAATGGCGGTGATGCTGCCGAAGAAATAGTCTTTCTTCTCAAAGACAAGATATACGTAAACCACTTTATCCATTTTATCCGTTATTTATTCCGCAAATATATGCAAATAATCAATATATATCTATATTTTGTAATAGAAACATGCAAATAATAACTATTTGCATATAGAGAATAGAATTTACTGGAAGTTTGCTTTTACTTTATAAGTATTTATGCTGTTGAAATAAAAACATAAACAGGTGTTTTAAGGATTATATAACGTCTGCTTAAACAAAAAAGAAAAACCCCGTCTTCCCTTGAAAGGAAAAACGGGGAGGTGTAATAATAAAGGAAATAGCCTCCGTTACATCTCTTTGGCGTATCCTGTCCGAATCAAATCGGCAAGGAAATTCTCCGGTGTATCAGTGGCAATCCTCACACCGGCCTGAATCACGTAACGTTCGGCAAAATTGCACATGTACTGTTCGTCGGTACAGTTGGAATCCATCCAACTGCCCGTGCGAAGTTCATGTACAAACTCTTTGGCATCGGAGGCGGTTATACGCTCATCCCCCGGCAATATATACATCTTCTTATTCATATTCATTCCATTAATTTTTTTGTTCTTAATTTATAATATAATTTTTGTTTTTCCTCCAAGAAAGGAAAATCTTCCAGTCTGATCCCTGCCGGAAGTGAAGCTACGGACGCAAAGATAATCATTCTTCCCAAGAATCTCACCCAATTTTCTATTTTTGTAATTCTGGAAAGTTTTTCTTATCGCCTTAGAATAAGGGCTTTGGGTGGGTTACCCGATTTTGAAGTAATGATTTAGCAACCGTTATATTTGCAGCATTCTGCTTTAGTTTGCTCGTTTCAAGTCCTTTTGTCCTCGTTTGGCACAAAGGTAATACTTTATTTTTGATAGGGCTACTGATTACCCAATAAAATTATGTACCTTTGCAATCATATTAAGAAGATGTCGCAATGAATAGGATAAGAGAAGTCTTAATTGAGAAAGGCATTAGCCAAACTGAATTGGCTAAACGGCTTGGAAAAGGTTTCAATATGGTTAATCTATACGCCACAAACAGAGTTCAACCTCCAATACCTGTTTTATACAAGATAGCCGAGATACTGAATGTGGATGTGCGAACACTTCTTATACCAAACAAGATAAAGGATTAATTTAACGCTCAAAGAAATATGAAGCTAACAGATATAATAAAAGGCTCGGATTACGAACTCAGCTTATTCACCGACAAACAAATAACGGAACTTGAAAGCAAAATTGTAGAGCGAACAACGAAGAAAGGCGCGGACTATTATGTGAAATGCCTTATTCGCAAGAAAGAAATTAAGGTTACTCCCGAGGAGATTGTTCGCCAATTATATCTGTTGGTTCTCACCGAAGATTACGGCTATCCTGTTTCGCGTATGGAATTGGAGTATGAGGTTACGTTTGGCAGGGAAAAGAAGCGTGCCGACATCGTTATTTTCGACAAACAGCAAACCACCAGTCCGTTTATCATCGTTGAACTGAAAAAACCGAAGCTCAAAGATGGTAAAGAACAATTAAAAAGCTACTGTAACGCCACAGGTGCGCCCATTGGTGTGTGGAGCAACGGACGGCAAATATCTTACTACCACCGCAAAGACCCCAATTATTTTGAGGACTTGAGCGGTATTCCTCGTGTTGACCAAAAGCTTTCGAACATTCTTTCGGAGCGTTGGAAGATTGCCGACCTTATCAAGAAAGACAAGTTGGTGAACGAGCGCAAATCGCTCAAAGACCTCATTCTTGAAATGGAGGATGAAGTGTTGGCAGGTGCAGGTGTGGATGTGTTTGAGGAAGTGTTCAAGCTCATCTTCACCAAGCTGTTCGATGAAATGGAAAGCGGACGCAAGCCCGACCGCAATTTGGAGTTCCGCAACTATGGTGACACCGAAACGGAATTGAGAGACAAGTTGCAAACCCTGTTCGACCAAGCGAAAGAGAAGTGGCAGGGAGTTTTTACCGATGATGCAAAGATTTTGCTTACGCCCTCGCATCTTTCGGTTTGTGTAGCTTCACTGCAAGATGTCAAGCTGTTCAACTCCAACCTTGATGTGGTGGATGAAGCGTTTGAGTATCTTATCAACAAGAGTAGCAAGGGCGAGAAAGGTCAGTACTTCACGCCCCGATACGTGATTGATATGTGCGTGAAAATGCTTAATCCCAAAGCCGATGAAAAGATGATAGACACGGCTGCGGGCAGTTGCGGCTTCCCCGTTCACACGATATTCCACGTTTGGGAAAACATCTTGAAGTCGAAAGGACTAAGCCGCAGCCATTTGTTCACCTTGGAAGAGAAACCTGCCGAATGCACCGACTATGTACAGAACAATGTGTTTGCCATTGACTTTGACGAAAAGGCGGTGCGTGTGGCTCGCACGCTCAATCTTATTGCAGGTGACGGACAAACCAACGTGATGCACCTTAACACTCTCGACTATGAGCGTTGGGAGGAAACCGTAAAGGATGAGAATTGGAGCGATACCTATTTCGAGGGTTGGAAGAAACTGAGAAAATTGCGTGCCGATAAGAACAGCAACCGCGATTTTAACTTCGATATTATCATGGCTAACCCTCCATTTGCAGGTGACGTAAAAGAGAGCCGTATCCTTGCCAAATACGATTTGAGCCGCACTGCAACGTTGGAGAAATTGAAGAATGTACCCAAAGGCTCGAAAACGGTTGTGGGCGAACCCACCTTTACCGATGCGCTAAATAACGATGGCGAAACGGTATATCAGATGAGCGACGGTACATTCCGCAAAACAAAATTGAAGCAAGCCACCAATATGAGCCGTGATATTTTGTTTGTGGAGCGTAACCTCGACTTTCTGAAGCCCGGCGGACGCATGGCTATCGTATTGCCACAAGGTCGTTTCAATAACAGTAGCGATAAATCGCTTCGTGAATACATTGCCGACCGTTGCCGCATTTTGGCAATCGTAGGTCTGCATGGCAATGTGTTCAAACCGCACACAGGTACGAAAACAAGCGTGCTGTTCGTGCAAAAGTGGGACGATGAGCTTTGCCCCAAGGTGGACGATTACAACATCTTCTTCGCCACCATGCAAGAGCCGAGCAAGGATAATAGCGGAGATAAAATCTACCGCAGTACCGTTGACGAAGAGGGTAACAACATTCCTTTGCTCGACAGCCACGGGCATTTGATTGTGAAGCACGACTTGTTCAATCACGATGGCTTGACACAAGACGGTATAGCCGAGGCTTTTGCTGAGTTCGCAAAGAAAGAGCACCTCTCTTTTTTCGCGGATGCCCCTTTGACGAAGTAAAGTATAAGGCTTTGTTGGAGGGGCTGGAAGCGACCGAAGTTACATTGAAAAAGTTGGAAAACAATTTCACTATTGGCTCAGAATTTTATTCCAAATTCTATGTCAATTTAATGCGTTGCATTGAGCAGTGTAGTTATCCGAAGAAAAGATTGGATAATATTTGCTCGCTAATTACAGATGGAGACCATAATGCCCCCAATTATAAGGAAAGTGGAGTACTTTTCCTTCTTAGCGAATCTGTACAAAATGGATATATAGATGATAATATATATCGTTTTATATCTCCCGAAGTACATGTTGCACTTTCAAAATCCGCATTAAAAGAAGGAGATGTTCTTGTTACAAAAACAGGTATATATTTTGGTAAGAGTGCCGTTGTACCAAGGGGCTTTCCCGAAGCAAATACCAGTGCCCATGTGGGTCTTCTACGGATTGGTGATAGCTTAATAAATCCTTATTACTTGTCCACATTCATAAATAGCGAGTTTGGTTATCATCAATTTAGAAGAAGAGGTATGAAAGCCACTCGTCCAGAAATAAAACTTATAGAGTTCAACGACATACAAATTGTAGCCACACCTTTAGATATACAGCTACAAGTAGCCGAAAAAGTTAAAGGTGCTAATAAACAAAGGGATGAATCCCTCAGACTTTACACCTCTGCCGAAACCTACCTCTTGGAATGTTTGGGCATGACTGATTTTGCGACCAATCCCGAAGCCTACAATGTAAAGACACTCAAAGAGTCGTTCCTCGAAACAGGGCGTTTCGATTCGGAATATTATCTGCCAAAGTATGAGGATTATGCTCGCCTCGTGGAAGCGTATCCGAATGGTTTCGGGCTGCTTGGTGATGTATGCGACATTAAGGACGATAACTACAATCCCGAAGATAATGTTCGCTATAAGTACATTGAACTTGCCAATATCGGCAAGTCGGGCGAGATAACAGGGTGTGATGAACAGTGCGGAGAAGATTTGCCCACACGTGCCCGCAGGATTGTACATCGGGGCGATGTGATAGTGTCATCGGTTGAAGGCTCAATCGACAGTTGTGCTTTGGTAACCGATGAATACGAGGGCGCATTGTGTTCCACAGGCTTCTATGTGTTGCAGTCGTCAAAGCTCAATCCCGAAACACTGCTCACGCTGTTCAAGTCGCTGCCCATTCAAAACCTAATGAAGAAAGGATGTTCGGGTACTATCTTAACAGCTATCGGCAAGTCGGAGTTGGAAAGAATTCCTCTTCCACTTATCCGTCAAGAAGTGCAAGACGAGATAGCCCTACATGTGCAAAAGAGCTTTGAGTTGCGCAAAGAAGCTATGCAATTACTTGAAAATGCGAAGCTTACCGTAGAAACTGCTATAGAAAACGGGGGGGGGGTAAATCACTGGTTTACAGTAGTTTATATAATAAGATATTGCAAGAGGAGCGTTTGGCAGCTTGGCTTCTTCTCGTTGAAATTGGAATTGCAGCGAGCAAGAGCCACCAGCCGACAACTGTGTGTACCTGCAAAAAGTTATCGGATAGCTTCTTAGAGAGTGGCAGGTTGGATTCGGAATACTACCAGTCTAAATACGACTATCTTTTTAGCGAACTGAAACGGCACAATACCAAGACAATAAAGCAGATAGCCACACTCACCAAATCGGTAGAACCGGGCAGTGACGCTTACGGTGATGAGGGTGTTCCGTTCGTCAGAGTGGCCGACCTCTCGAAATTCGGATTGTCTGAACCGACTATCTATTTAGACCGCACAGCTTTTAAAGATGTCATCCGCCCAAAAGAAGATACCATCTTGCTCTCCAAAGACGGAAGTGTGGGCATAGCCTATAAGATGGACGAACCGCTTGATGTTATCACTTCAGGGGCTATCATCCATTTGACGGTAACCGATAAAGAGGTGCTGTCTGACTATCTGACCTTGGTAATCAATTCGGTTGTGGTGAAGATGCAGGCAGAACGGGATGCTGGAGGTTCTATCATTCAACATTGGAAACCATCGGAGATAGAAGAAGTGGTTATTCCCATATTGCCAATGGCGGAACAAGTAAAACTGACGGAAATGGTGCGACAAAGTTTTGCCCTGCGTAAAGAGAGTAAACACTTATTGCATGAAGCCACGCATATTGTAGAACAAGCTATTGAAGCCGCCAATTGAGATGATGCCATTTGCTCGGTTATGAGAGCAAATGGCATTTCCGTTTGTAGGGATGCTGAAACTAAAATTTCAATCCTGTACCCTTCTTATTTTCAGACCTCAATTCTATGCGTTTTCGCAGCCGTTCAAACTGTTCTTTGAACCACTCCCCAATATTTGCCCCATTGATAGCAAGCATTAACTTGCCTTCCAGCCTGCCGACTTGGGCGGTGACATCATCTGCCTTGAACTTGTGTTTGTGTTCATCGGAATAGGGTTCACCTCTGTATTCCATCGGCTTGCCCGTCATTAAACGGGTGGTCTGTTCTTTAGTGAAGCCAACGGCAAGGCATTGTTTTTCCACACGGAGCATGGAACGGAACAACGGTAACCAATCGGCTGCTTTGATTAGCAAGGCGTTGAGCCTTGACACTTCCGCCTTGTGTTTCGTCTCCGTATCGGTTTTCTCTTGCAGGTGTTGGCGTTGGATTTCCAACAGTTACCGATTGCGGTCGGGCTTGCGTCCGCTTTCCATTTCATCGAACAGCTTGGTGAAGATGAGCTTGAACACTTCCTCAAACACATCCACACCTGCACCTGCCAACACTTCATCCTCCATTTCAAGAATGAGGTCTTTGAGCGATTTGTGCCCGTTCACCAACTTGTCTTTCTTGATAAGGTCGGCAATTTCACGGTGGGTAAGTCCGAGCAGCAGAAGTTTGCGAATCTTTGAGGTTTTTGTTCCACTTTCGGCAGGGATCAGACTGGAGGATTTTCCTTTCTTGGGGGATTCTACATGCATCCCACGACTTTCTCCCACCGGTTTTCTCCCTTCCTGACAGTCACGTTTTTTCAAGGGAAAGCCTCCGGATTGTGCTGCCGGCTGAGGATGCTTGTAACCCTCCGGACCCTCCAGGGCTAAGGGGACCGGAGGCCCCTTAGTGAATTCCTGATTAAGGAAAAGCAAGAGGAGTTCCCGCACACGGGAACATGAATCGACGCATAGCGTTGATAATTAACCTGTTATATGTATACATCTTATACTTTGCGTAGACAAACGTATACAGGAAAGAATTATCTTGCTGACCCTAAGTAAATTAGCCCTTCTACTTTCGGTAAATATTATGTAAACGACTTGTTATTTTACTAATTTTCAAAACATTACAAAATATTACCCTCAGAGGGATACTGTAACGCTTGACTGCAAAAACTCTTTCATTTACCTTTGTATCAGAACAATAATCTGTAACGAAAATGAATACGAACAAAGAATTTTTGACTAAAATGATTCGGGTTTCTCCAAGCGTAAAAAAGCGTATGGAAATTTTTCAGGGAGGTGATTCCGCCAATTCCTGTATTGACAGAATGATTACATTTTTTGAAATCACAGGATTCAATCCCCGCTACGCATCCCGGAATCCGACGGCATTGGTGGAAAAGAGAATTGAGGACGTTGTCAGAATTATCAAGTCCCAGGAACGGGATATACTCAAGCCCGTACTTGAGAAACTCTCCGCCATAAACAACACCCCGCAGGAGTCACCCGATTATGCCCGGTTGATGAACGAGCTCCGGGATCTGAAAGATGAAAACCGGAAATTGAAGGAAAGGCTTCAGGCGGATGATCTCCGGATGGAGGGTGCCGCCGTATACCAGGACAAGCTCAAACGGTTGGCCGAACTGGTAAAATACCAGCTTGATCCGGAGAAGTTTCCAAGGATAAAATACAGCGATGATGTAAGAGTCCCCGTCAACACCCTGCAGCTGCTTATCAAGAAGATCAACGAGGAATATGTATTGTAAACCGCATAGGCCGGGAAACACTCCGCAGGTACCGGATAACAAGGGAAAATGCACCCGGCTGGTAGACTACCTGAGTAAGGAGTCCCAGGTCGAGCGTCCCTATTATGACAATTTTTTCTCACAGCAAAAAGATTATGTTATACCCCTGACTGTCAAGAATCATATAGACAACAACCACAGGACCCTGAAAAGCAACGATGACAAATTCTATATGCTTTCCATCAATCCCAGCGGTGACGAACAGAGACATCTGATAGAAAGGGTGACCGGACGGAAGGTCGGGGAGTTCTCGGAACTGACTCCCGGGGAGCAGGAGAGTGTGCTGGCACAGATGAAGAAATTCACCCGCGAATGTATGGATGAATATGCCCGTAACTTCTACCGTGAGAAAATAAAATCAGGGGATGACCTGGTCTGGTACGGCCGTGTGGAAACGGAACGCCACTATAAGAATGATGATCCGGAGGTTAAGGCCGGCAGGGCAAAGGCGGGAGATAAGAAGCCCGGGCTCCAGCTTCATGTACATGTGATCGTTTCCCGCATGGACAGGACGCAGACCGTATCACTCTCCCCGCTGTCAAAAAGCAGGGGAAACCGGCAGGTACTTGAAGGCAGGGAAGTCGTGGTCGGTTTTGACCGCTCCCAATGGTCCTCCCGGTGCGCTTCACGCTTCAATCAGTCATATGACTATTTCCCTAATTACTATTCCAGGGATGAAAGCCTGAGGAAGTATTCCGAGAACTGGCAGGCCAAAAACGAACTGAAGAACGAGGCGGTATCGAAGCTCAAACAGGAAGTTCTCAAAGGGGAGCTGAAGGAAGAAAGACGTCTGTATGCCAACACCTTCCGGATTTACCGGTTTGTGGTAAATCCCAGGAAGGCAATTATTCAGGAACTTAAAAGGCTGGGGACGGATCTTCTTTCCGGAAGGGATCTGTAGCCCCGGCCTGTCCTTACTATTCACATGGGAAAAGGGAGCGTACCTCCTCAAGGATCCTGGCAAAATTCCCGGATATTTCTCCCGGTTCCAGGACCCGGACGTCGGGCAGCGGTTTTTCATCCTTTTCTTTAAACTCCCCGAGCATCACCTTGAAATATCTGACATTGGCACGGGTGGCGGATCCGATGAACTCTCCCGGCTCGAGATCCGCAAAATCCCTTCCCTGGTAGATATCCTCTTTCTGGGAAGAGATGGTAACGCTCCGGTTCGAACTGCTGCCGCTTTTTCCCGTGCTCCGGGATTTTCTTTCCTTTTCCTCCTTACCGAACATCTGCGGATAATATTTCAGGGCTTCCACATCCTTGGCACGCCCGAAGAACTGGATTCCGAAATTGGCTTCCACGGAGGCCCGGTCGAGTTTACCATACAGGGCTTCCAGTTTTGCGCCGGACTGTGTAAGCAGCACAAAGCCGACCTTGTATTCGCGCAGGACCGAAGGCAGCGTCTCAAAGTTCTTGATATTGACCGTTGTCATTTCATCCAGGAAATAGACGAAAGGCACTTTGTTCTGCATGGTGAACTGGCGGGTGGATATGCTCATAAGCATGCCTATCACCGGGGCATAGACCGAATTCTTGGAAAAATTGTTGCTGATGGCAAAGAGTTTCGGATCTTCCAGATCGATCAGGTTGAAGTCAAAATCATCCCCTGAAAGGATATAGGCTATCTCTTCATTCTGTGAAATGGTCGACAGGTTGTTACACAGGGTGGAAAGGTAGGATGCCTGGGTCTTTTCGGAACCTTCGGCCTTGAGATACGCGCCGGCCATCATTTCCGCAACGAGGTTCTGCTGCAGGAATATGGACAGCTGCCTGGTAGAGGCGGTCATGATAAAGGCCATGATATGGGGCAGCGTGCAATACTCGGGAAATTCATCCCAAAAGCGGAAGGCTACCCCGCGCAGGATACCCAGCCCCCCGGCCACCCATTCATTCTGCTTTTCCCCCTTGGGAAGCAGTGCGAGCAGGACATCTTCCATGAGCTGCATCAGCTCGGTACGGTCCTTTACCACCTTGAGCGGGTTGAACCGGTATGAACGTTCCGGCTTGTCGAAACTCACGTAGTAAAACTTGTGCGGGTAGCCGTACTTCTTTGTCAGGTTATAGGCCGTCTGCGTGTAGTCCACGTCCTTAAAATCGTAGATGAACCCTGCGAAGCCCAGCCTGATATATTCCTCCAGCAGCCATTTGCCGATACTCTTTGTCTTTCCCGAACCGGCCCCTCCATAGACCAGGAAATTGGAATAATAGTAATAGAATTCCAGATGGCGGTATGGAACCCCGGAAATGACGGGCAACCTGATCGGGGACTTGTTCTCTTTCCGTCCTGAAGGCTTGAGATGTTCCCATGCGGTGGAGAAAGCGAATATGGCCACCGAACCGCAGGCCGGCCATAATGCGTATGCGGGAAAGAACAGGTATGCCATGAAGGTCTCGCCCGCTATGCATATAAGAAAGACAGGCAGGTTGACATACCATTTCCGGTTCAGGGTGCAAACTCCCGTCACCAGGCAGGCCAGTGCCAGAATAATAAGCTTGATATAAGGAATAAGATTCTCCATAACAATTTACTTTAATGATTTACTTCAATAATCTGATTACTTTAATTTGATTGATATACGATTTACTCTTTAAGTATTTACATGTGTCATACTACATTTCCGTCTGGAAAGCCCTGTTCCTGCCCCTGGTTATTTCCAGGCACCTGAGAGTATATCCGGATGGGGCTTTGAACAGCATGAACGGCTTTTCACAACCCGGCAGGCGTGTAGGCTGCCCCCGGAGCAAAGAGATCCACCTGGCGGGAGAGAGTTTCCCGGGATCTACTCCGGATCCGCGGAGAATATCCAGCATCGGCTTCGTGTCATAGGGTATGCCCCCCACATACAGGCTGATTTTGTCTGAGGAAATGGTAAACTCCCTGTTTCCCCAGGAAAAGGAACGCAGGGTCGTATGTCTGCCCTCCTGCAGGGGCCCGTCGAAAGAATCATTCTTATCCATATTCATAATCCAAATCTTATATTTCCATTTCTGCCGTTTTGATACTCCGGAGAGCCGGAGCGGTTATCTTCAGTCCATATCCGGCCGGTTCCTTTACGGCCATAAGCATCCTGCCGTCGGGAAGCGCTATTCCTTTACCGCTGAAAAGAGATTTCCATTCCTCCGGACTGAGGGAGGCCGGCTTCAGCCCGGCCCTCTTCATCTCCTTCAGGAACGGTGTGACATCCCGGACTCCGTCTTTACTTCTGAGAGATCCGGCGGCATATCCGGGGGTAAGCTCAAGTTCTCCTTTCGGGGTCTGTATCTTTTCCGGTATGCGGGTGGCCGCCGTTCTCTTCAGGTTTTCCCGGCTGGCCGCGAGCAGACCCTTCAGCTCCCTGTCATCAACCTCGATGCTGAAACCTAACTTCCGCAGAAGGTTCCTGAAGGCAAGGCGGATCTTGTCCCATACACGGGCATCCGCCCCGCTTTCGGCCATACATGCCAGGTATTCTTCCGTTGCGGTACGTATATCCATTTTTCCCGTACCGGCCAGCCGGATAATCTCCCCGCGCACCTTTTCCCCGCATCCGGCGAAGATGTCATCCAGGAACGCGTCCATATGCTTCCGCCCGGCCAGTCTGCGCAGGCCGTAATGCCCCACTCCTTCGTGCAGCAGGGTACGCTCGATATCCTCCTTGCCGCGCGCTTTGGGCAGGTACAGGCAGATACGGTCCGAAGGGATGTCATACCAGCCCCTTATATCCTTCCCGCCCGCAATAAGGGCACGTACTTTGGGAGAATCCACCTCGCCGATGGAATGGATGATGTTCACGGGGATGTGCTGTTTGCGGGCCAGGAAAACGGCATGGCGGGAGAGTTCCGCCATCCGTTCATCCCCGGAAAGGAAAACCTGCCCGCTTGCTGTACAGGCAGGAGTGAAGGCTCCCGTCCCACCCGCAAGCCGGAACCGTACACCTTTAATTTCCGACGCCAGTTTCACAGCCTCGTTTCTCGAGGATTCATCCTTGGGTTTATAAACAAACACTTGCAGCCCGCTTTCACGGACCGCTTTGGAAACGTCTTCACTTACATTCTCCGGCACGACCGCTGCTACAAATTCATTCAAATAGACCGGACGCTCGAATTTGGTTTCAAAATACATGGCGGGATATTCATTTTGTATGGCATCAACCATCTCTTTAAGTTGCCGTACATCCTCCCCGGTAAGTTCCACCCCGTACTCACGTTTGGCAAAACTCCCGGGATCAGGTTTCAACGCGATATCCTCCACACGGTAAAGGCCGGTATCATCAAAGGTGCCACCGCCCGGGTTAAGCTTGATTCCCAGATCAAAGTAGACCTCCTGCCATTTGTCCCTGAATGCCTCCAGATCACTATGGTCAGTGGTCAGTCTTCCCTTCTGCCGGCGAATACCGTCCAGTGTGCCGACCGGCTTCATAAGAGCGGCCGCGAATTCAGAGAAGGAACCTCCCCAGCCGGTTGCAGCGGCCAGGCCCTGCCGTTTCATTAACCCGGAGACATTCTCCAGGGTATGGGGAAGGTAGATCCTGGCACCATCCGGAGTATAACCTTTGAAAAGTACCTCCTTGATACCATATTTGTCCGCAAGGCTTTCCTTCCACTCCGCATACTGCCTGCTCAGCGCTTCCGATCCGTTGATCTTATCCAAGGCATCCTGCAGGGTATGGTAGGTATCAACACTGCCGGCCTGGCGGATATCTGCCTTCACCCTGTCATAGAAGTCTTGTACGGAACTGTATTCATAGCCCCTTTCTTCTATATCATTCAGCTTCTGGACCGCTTTTCTGTAAGCCAAACCTTTTTGTTTTTGTTCCGGGAACGCTTGTATTTTATCCTGTAATACCCGTTTCCTTGTTTCGATATAATCTTTAAATTTTGTTTGATCACCACCGAAATTCTCTTCTATATAAACCTCCAACAGGGCCGTGTTGCGTTCATCATAGTCATCGAGCGCGTCGATGGCGGATATCCGGTTCCGCAGATGTTCCCCAAAGAGCGGCTCTATCTTCCTGAATTCGGGTGCCTCGCCTCTTTCATATAAAAACTGATAAGCGAACGCACTCCCCTCGTCGCGCCCGTCCATGTAGCTGTTCCAGGCACTGCGTACATTCGGTTGCATCTCTTGTGGCAGCCTGGAAATGGCATCCCGGACACGCCCGCTACCGTCACCGGAAAACTGCCTTTCTATTTGCGGATAGACGGGGGTCCACGCGTCCCCGCTGAATGTTCCGGCATTCCTTCCGGTACGTTTGTCAATCATGGAAGAAGGGAGTATCAGGGAAATCTCCCCGTATCCTTCATGTGACTGCCTGGCTATATCAATCACGGCGGCACTGGGATTGGCAAGCCCTCCAAGCTTCAAGGCTTTAAGCAGCTTCTCCTCACTGATATTATGCAGGCCCACCAAAGATTTGCCGCCGTCATTTTCTTTGACCTCACGAAAGAGTATATCACCATTCTCTTTTTTGAACGCTTCCATTACTTTTTCATCAGCGGTATTCAATGCCGCAACGGCTTCTTCTTTCATCTTCCTGAGTGTTTTGTCTTTTTTCATTGCCTCCCTCTCCTTCAGTCCTTCCGGAGATCTTGTCTGTGCGGAAACGGTCGTTTGTGTAGGATAATTCTCTGCGATATAATCAAGAATCCTGTCCTGCCATTCCTGTTCCGTATCCTCCAGCTTCTCACGGAGGGCAGCTAAGACGGCAGGAATATTGTCATTGCGGACCGTTTCCGTTTTCATACTCCTGTAACCGGTAAAGGAAGCGGGGACGCCATGATGGACTTCCCGGAAACGTATGTCGTTGTTGCCCGGTGAAAAAACACCTGTGTTCCGTTCGGAATATAAATATTTACCGGATGCCTTTAATTGGTTTGGAGCGAATACCGCCATATATTGAACACCTTCATCCAAGGCATGGATGGCGTCATATCCTCGTGACCGGATGATTTCCTGCATGGAAGGTGTCTCAACCACACGCCATGAATTTCCCCCTTCCAATATCTTTTCCGCCTCTTTCCGGGAAACGGGAACTTCCATGCCAAGATAGAAATCATAGGCCGTGAGCTGTCCTTCTAATGCGTCCAGGATATCTTTTACGGCATTTGGATTCTTTACGTCAAACGGTTGCCTGGCATTGACGAAGAGGTCATACACATAACTGTCTGTGGTCCACTGTTCCCTTCCGTCTTCACTGTCCGGGATACTCATGCTGCGCGTTTCACCGATACTTCTGGCTTTTTCTTCCGTCAAAGAGGTAAAGATCAGTCCATTGTATGCACCACCCCTGAACGTATGGAAAGGTGCGTTAATTGTTTGAATCTCCCAATCATCGGCAATTCTGAATTTACTCCTGTCAGCCGCCTGATCCCGTGAAATCGGAGTGCCATGATACACCACCAGAGGCTCCCCATTGGCATCTCTGACCTTGGATGCTTCATCCGGATTGTTCTCCCAATCCCCGAACCACTCCCTGAATGCCCGGGTACGTACCTGTGCCCACTGCTTTTTATTCAGGTTGGTTGCCTGTCCGTTCGGAGCTTTCATGTAACTGCCTTCCGCCTTACTGCGGGCTATGATTGCCTGCTCCTCGGTTGTGAAAAGATGTTCGGATATCTGTTTCATCCCATGAAAGAATAAGTATGTTACTTGATTGGTCATTAAAGAGAAATACTTGTTTACTTAAGCAGGACTCAAGTAAACAAGTAAATTCAAAAAACATGTTTTTATCGGTCGTACATTGGTACGTTACATGTCGGCACTGGCCTGCCGGGTAAGGCTGTTGACCGTATTCACAGCTTTTACCGCATACCCGACCGGAGTCTTGGTAAGCATGAAAGAGGCTCCCTTTGCGGCCGGCTTGGACGCTCCGGATATAAGGGAGGGTTGTATGGCCTTTCCATTCATCAGGGAGTGCCACTCTTCGGCTTTCATGGCTTCCACCTTGACTCCCTTCCCGCGAAGATCCTTGAGGATGCTCTCCACGTTGCACCCTTTCTTTTCGGGGACGGCGGATGAATTGAATTCCTCAAAGGCCTTGATAAGTCTTTGCTCCCTGTCCTTACCCTGTGGGAGTTCCCGGATTTCCCGGAGCTCCTTATCCAGTTTGGTTATTGCCGTCTTAACCTGCCTGGCGGAAGGTTTTCGCGTGGATTGCGTACTCTGTTCGGTCTTTTTTCTGGGTGTGCGCCGTGTTGCGGAAGATTCCGGCGCTTCGGATGACGGCTCCGCTTCCCGGTCCGCCGGCTTCTCCTGCTTCTCCAGCTTCAGCCCGTACATCTCTTCGGCCTGTTTCCTGACTGCCTCTGAAGGAGAGCTGATAAGCGCAGCCGCCTCCCTGTCGGCATGCAGGACGGAGAACTGGACTTTCTCCGTAGGATTTTCAATATACCGTATATTCAATGGATTGCTTCTGACGGCAGCCAGTTGTACCACCTCCGAGGGTTCGGACACATACCTGATGGTTTCTCCTTTGGCTTGGACTGCCGCCAACTGTACGGTATCTGCCGGGGACTTGATGTGCCGCAGGGTATCCGCGTTGCCTTGAATAGCCATATGCTGTACTTTCACCGTAGGTGATTCAATGTGGCGGATGTATTCAGGGTTCTTCTGGACCGCCGCCAGTTGTACCTTCTCGGCCGGTTCTTTGATGGAGGCGATATGTGCCGGATCTTTCAGGACAGCCATTAACTGTACCTTTACCGCAGGCTTGCTTATCAGGGAGATACATTCAGCCCTCCTTTCAACGGCTGTCAATTGTGCTTTTTCCGTTGGATTGGAAATAAAGCCGATGTAGGCCGGCCTGCTCCTGATAACGGAGAGCTGCACCCTCTCACCGGGCGAAGCGATGAAATGAATATTGTGTGGTGCATTCCTGACTGCGGCGAGCTGTACTTTTTCCACCGGCTTGTCTATAAAGCAGATGACACTTTTATCCCTCCGGATGGCGGCCATCTGGACCCGTATGGAAGGATTCTCGATCATACTGATGGCACGCGGATTGCGGAGGACGGCCCGCATATCCCGGCTGAACAATGCGGCCAGGCGTTCTAAAATGGTAGGCATGGCGATTAGTTTTTAATGGGTTTGACTTCATCCAGGAATTTCTCAATGGCGGCTCCGCTTGATCTTCCATCGGCTTTATCCTTCTTCATCTGCAGTATCAACTCCCTTGCCGCATTCAGGACACCCGGCACGGGAAGAAGTTCCGCTTTGAGCATCCGTTCCACGGCCATGAAGCAGGCGGCAGGTGCGGGAGTATCTACAAGCAGGATGCTTTCCGGGCAGGCGATAACCGCCGCAAGCTGCACCTTTTCTCCCGCAAGCGGCAAGCTGGCGATCAGCTCAGGTTTCTTCTGTACGGCAGCCATCTGCTGCTTCAGGGAAGGATTCTCAATTTTCAGGATCATGTCTGGATCGTCCAGGATCCTCTCGGTCAGGATCCGGTCCGAGGACCGGTTGTTTTCATTCAACATAACATGGTTTGTTTGGGGTTATACATTTATGATTTCGGGGACAAGATACGGCAGTTCGTTGCAATTATATTGCGACATACGTTTTTTCTCAGGAAAGAAGCATTTTTATCGTTAGAACAGTTTTCTGTAATTGGCTGATAATAAAAAATGCCTGAGCCTATCCGGCCGGACACAAAAAAACGGCAAGGTACTGAACCTACTGCCTAATGTTATTTTTTATGGTATCTTTTTATTATTCTACAATTCGCGATCGTTTTCCCAAACTGTTGTGGATCCTAGATTGAATCATATTCTATATAAAAATGTAATATATATATTGTTATAAGAAAAAAATTTGTGATCGCCCCCAATGATTGGAATCGCAACAGCTTCAATTGTCAGCTGCTTGATATCACCGAATAATAAACAATAGGGAAAAGGCATATACATGTAAACGTTTTTAGGGGGTAATACTACTTTCCTCTAGTTAAGAATGAATACTGAAAGAAATATGCAGTCAGATTGTTACTTTTGCAAAAAAAAACTATTTTTGCGAATTGTTTATCTTAAAAATACATAGAATGTCGACACATGGTAGCCTTTCGGAAGTGGAACGATTCAATCTTTTGTATAAAAGTTCGTTTAATAAGGTTTGCAACTTTGCATGCTTTTATGTGCGCAATAAGCAAGCTTCTGAAGACATCACTATGGACGCCTTCCTGCAACTGCTCGAAACCATGAAGGTGGAATCGGTTGATAACCCCATGGCTCTCCTTATCACCATCGTGAAACATAAATCGTTGGATTATCTCAAAACACAAGTACGACGGGAAGATACCAAAGATGATCTTATACAATGGAAACAGCGCGAACTAGCTATCCGAATCTCAAACTTGGAAGGCTGTAATCCCAGCTATATTTTCTCACAGGAAATCAAATCTATCGTAATGAAAACCCTCAACCAATTACCGGAACAAACCAAAAAGGTATTCATTATGAACCGCTTTGAAAATAAATCGGGAAAGGAAATTGCCCAAACTCTGGGCATCTCGGTCAAAGGGGTAGATTATCACATGAACAAGGCCCTTAAAGAACTTCGTGCTGCCCTCAAAGACTACCTCCCTATCTTAACTTGGCTCTGTTTTATGAACCCAATCAATAAGGGATGAATTTCTTAATAGAAGTTAATTTCCTGAATCAACACTAGGGAATCCCTTCCTTCAGTCGCCATTATTACAAACGATAAAGAATTATGGACGACGAATTATTAATAGCTTATTTTAAAGGAGAGGTTTCGGATGAAGAAACTCAACGAATTACTGAATGGATAGAAGCGGAGATAGAACACCAGCGTTACTACCAACAGCTTTGCCGTCTGTTTGAAATGAGTTACTGGATTGAGGACATGTCCGAACAAACAGAAGTTGCCCTCCCCAAAAAAGCTAAAATCCTCCCGTGGAAACATTATGCCATATCTTTCATGAAGGTAGCGGCTATCTTCGTGCTGGGCTTTGCCCTGCACTTCTTCTTGAACCGGCAGACAACAACAACCCACCACGAACTACAACACCAAATCCATGTACCAACTGGACAGCATGTAGAAATAATGCTGGCCGACGGATCCAAGGTATGGCTGAACTCCGGCAGTACCCTGACCTTCCCCTCGAAATTTAACGGAAAAAAACGCCTGGTAGAACTTGACGGTGAAGGATTCTTCGAAGTAAAATCCGACAAGGAGCATCCCTTTATCGTTTCTACTTCTAAATATCAAGTAAAAGCGGTAGGTACTTCCTTTAATGTATACGACTATCAGGATTCTCCTCAATTTGAAGCGGCCCTATTGAACGGTAAAGTGGAAGTCACTACTAATGCAAAAAAATCATCGGCCGTAATTCTTACCCCCAACCAGCGTGCAGCGCTATGCCAAGGAGTATTGAAGGTCAAACCGATTGAAAATACTAACAATTATCTGTGGCGCAAAGGGATACTCTATTTTAACGAACCTCTGTTGGAAGTGTTCGACAAACTGCAAGAATACTATGATGTTGAATTCCAAATCAGAAATACTTCTTTAACCAGAAAATCACCCTACTGCACCGGTAAGTTCCGTGCCAAAGATGGACTGGAACACATCATACGAGTGCTGAAAGAAACCAATCATTTTGACTATCAAATTGATTACGAAAATAAAAAAATTATCATCTTATAAATTGTGTAACTTATAAATTATAAAATGCCTATGTAAAACACCCTATTGTAGCGTAACGTAAGGCGGTTCCGAAAATAATACCGCCCGTGGCTTGAAGCCATCTGATCTTAAACAAAATACTAATGATTAAATTAAAGTAAATTATGGATTTTAATTCCTACAAAAAAGTTATTTCAAACTGTAACCATATCGTTAAAGTTGGTATGGTTTCGGCTTATGCTCTTTTTTTAGGCGTAAATACTGCCCTGGCGAGTGTAACCGAGTACATGGATCAAAAAGTATCCCTTAAGACACAGAATTATACCATTGAATCTGTGATTCAACAAGTTGAGAAACAAACGGATTATTTGTTTGTATATGACAAGAACGATGTGGACGTAAAACGCACCGTATATGTAAATGGAAGCAATACCGATGTAATAGAGCTGCTGAAAGGCATCTTTGACAACACCGATATTGATTGCAAGGTGCTAGGTAACAATATAACTCTCTCTAAAATTACTAACGTAGCGACTAGAATTGCTCAACAAGACAAGAAAACAGCCAAAGGTAACGTTATCGATTCTACTGGTGAACCGGTAATCGGTGCTTCAGTAGTAGAGCAAGGTACTACCAACGGCACTGTGACCGACATCAACGGTAACTTTACACTGAATTTGAGTACCCCAAATGCCAAAATTGAAATTTCTTTCATCGGCTACAAAACTCAGGTACTGACTGCACAATTTGGCAAACAGATGGCTGTAAAGCTGGTGGACGATACCGAATTACTGGACGAAGTTGTTGTAGTAGGTTACGGTTCGCAGAAGAAAGTTAACATGACCGGCGCTGTTGCTACGATTGACTCTAAATCATTGGCTTCTAGACCAATATCCAATATATCTCAGGGATTGCAAGGTTTAGCACCGGGTGTAACTGTAACCAATGCCGGCGGTCAGCCAGGTCAGGATACCGGTAAAATTCTAATCCGTGGTTTGGGTTCATTCAATGCTTCTTCTCCGATGGTTTTGATTGACGGTGTAGAAGGCGATATGAACGTGGTTGACCCGAGCGATATCGAAAGCATCTCTGTATTGAAGGATGCTTCTTCAGCTGCCATCTACGGTTCTAAAGCTGCTAACGGTGTAATCTTGATTACTACCAAGCGCGGACAGAGTGGTAAACCCAAATTGACTTACAGTGCTTTGTTCGGATGGTCAAAACCTGCCGATTTGATGGACCGTACCAACTCTGCTGAATTGGCTGAATTGACCAATGAAGCTGAATACTGGGATGCCATCTCTCAAGGCGCTTCTTCTGAACAAGCTGAAAAGAGAAAACCCTACACTCAAGAAGACATCCGTAAATATGCCGAGGGTTCTGACCCATACGGTCATCCCAACACTGACTGGTACGACTTGTTCTATACTGGCTCTGGTTTCATGAACCGCCATAACATAGGTATGGACGGTGGTTCTGAATGGGCGAAGTATAGAGCTTCCCTGGGTTATGTAAAACAAGAAGGTATCGTTGAAAACGCTTCTAACAGACAGTTCAATGTTCGTACCAACTTAGATCTGAAGCTGACTGAACGCTTGAAATCAAGAATCAATCTGGACTTCGCTAATACATTGATGAAAGAGCCTACTGACCCGATTTCTTGGTCAGACGGTGCTGCTTATCAAGTATTCAGACAAGTAAACCGTATCTCTCCGATGGTTCCTTACAAAAATGAAGATGGTACTTATGGTGCCATTGCCGATGGTAACCCCATTGCATTCCAAGACTTGGGTTCTACCGGTGATACAGACAAAGATTACTTGAATGCTTTCGCTGAATTTTCATACGATATCTGGGACGGTTTGAAAATTACCGCCAACGGTTCTTATAACGTAGTGAACAAGAGTTACAAGCTGTACAGAAAAGACTTGCAATATAATGCAAACAAATACGACGGTCCAATCCGCCTGACTAAGAGCCACACTAAGGAAATCCGCAGACAAGGTGATATCTTGTTGAACTACGACAAGACCTTCGCCCAGAAGCACACCGTAAACACTTTGGCTGGTTTCCACACAGAACTCTATTCTTATGAATATGATGATGCTTACAGACAAAACTTCCCGTCATCAGACGTAACTGATATGAATGGTGGTTCAGTAGTAGGTATGAGAAACTCTGGTTATACTCGTGAACTAGCAATGAATTCTGTATTCGGCCGCTTGAAATACAACTACATGGACAAATATCTGTTCGAAGCTAACGCGAGAGGTGACGGTTCTTCCCGTTTTGCAGAAGGCAACCGTTGGGGATGGTTCCCCTCATTCTCAGGTGCTTGGCGCGTAACTAACGAAGATTTTATACAAGGTACTGCTTTCAACGAAGTAGTAACCGACATGAAAGTAAGAGGTTCTTGGGGAATGCTCGGTAACCAACAGATTGGTAACGACTACTATCCGTACATCAATACATATGCTACCAACGCGAAATATCCATTCGACAACAAGGTAAGCGGTGGTGCAGTACAAACTGAAAATAAAATCCAGGATATCTCTTGGGAAAAGACTACTACTTGGGGTGCAGCTGTAGACATGACTTTATTCAACGAACTGCAGGTCACTTTGGAATACTACAACAGAAAGACAACTGGTATCTTGATGCAGGTAAATGTACCGAATACTTATGGGTATCCTGGTTACTGGGACAATGTGGGAGCTATGAGAAACCAAGGACTTGAGGTTTCTTTGGCTTGGCATAAAACACTGGGTGGAGTTCAGCTGAACTTTGGCGGTAACTTTACTTACAACAAGAACGAAATTTTATCACTGGGTAATGTAGACGTTCAGAAAGATGCCCGTACTATTCGCATGGTAGGTAAGGAATTTAATGCCTTCTATGGTTACAAATCAGACGGTATCTTCCAAAGCAAGGAAGAAATAGCAAATGCTCCGAAATACACAATGATAAGCAACGACCGTTTAATTCCTGGTGATATCAAATTGGTAGACATAAACGGAGATGGTGAAATCAACCCTGATGATAAGGTAATCTTGAGCTCAGAAAACCCGAAATATACTTTCGCATTCAATCTGGGTGCCAGATGGAAAATGTTTGATATCAACTTGTTCTTCCAAGGTGCCGCTGGCGTATCACGCTACTTCACTGATGAATTCTACGGTGAATTTAACGGTGACTCTGGTCATCCTTCAAATCACTGGTTAGGCCGCTGGACCCCGGAAAACCCAACCAACAAATGGCCTAGAGCTTCTAAATTCAGAACATATAACTTGCCGGAAACTACCTGTTCAGACTTCTGGTTGGTAAATACCAACTACTTGCGTCTGAAAGATATCCAAGTTGGTTTCAATGTTCCTAAAGAATGGCTGCAAGCTGTACGCTTGGGATCTGCTAGAATTTACTATAGCGGTACTAACCTGCTTACATTCAGCAAGACTCCTCAAGGTATCGACCCTGAAGCTCCGGCAGGATGGGGTGCATACTATCCGCACGTGAAGACTCACTCTATTGGTATTAATATTACATTATAATTTAGCAACTATGAGAAATATATATTTGTCACTTATTTCAGGTCTCTTATTCACAGCTTGTTCGCTGGATAGAGTGCCGTACGATGCCTTATCTACCGCTACTTTCCCAAAAACAGAAGCAGATGTAGAAATGTTAGCTGTAGGTTGTTATGATGACTATGCCAACCAAGATTATACTATATACAATGACGTGTTCAGTGATAACGGTTATTGTGCCATCAATACTAACTGGGCTGTTTTTGCCAATGGTACAGCTACTCATGCCGTTCCAGGCATCAACTGGTATAACTACACTCTAATTACCCGTTGTAACAACTTCTTGCATCAGGTTACTACCAAAGAAATTCATTTCAATGATCCCAGACGTTTGGAAGTGTTGAAAAACGAAGTTCGCTTTCTACGGGCTTGGCGTTACTACATGATGGTAACTGCATATGGTGACATCCCCTTGGTTACAGAAGTGGTTCCTTCTTTGGAAGATGCCAAACTGCCGGCTACTCCAGAAACTGATGTAGTGGAATTCATCCTTGATGAACTAAATGACATCACCAAAGACGGAGCACTGGACGTAAGTCCAAAACAGAAAGGAAGAATTACACGCGGTGCTGCTTTGGCCTTGAAGGTAAGATTGTGTCTGTTCTACAAAAAGTATGATGAAGTGATTGACGCTGCCAATGAAATCAAGAGCTTGGGTGTGTATAATCTGTACCAAGAAGGTGAAGTTCCTTACTCTGAATTGTTCAAAGAAGCCAATGAAGACAACTGCGAAATCATTCTGGCTGTAAAGAAAGTAATGAACGACTACAAAAACCAAACCATCATTGAATTCTGTAACGTAATCGATGGCGGTTGGTCGGCATTCGTACCCATCCAATCTCTGATTGATGCATATGAAATGAAGGATGGTCTGACAATCGAAGAAGCTCAGGCTAAAGGTGAGTATAATCCAGAACATCCTTACAAAGATAGAGATCCTCGTTTCTATGCTACAATCCTTTACTCGGGTGCTGATTGGATGGATAACAAGGGTAGAAAGAGAATCTATAATACGCTGGACAGAAACATTAACGGTGAACCTAACAAAGATCATCGTCTTGATTCTAGAAATGCTTCTCAAACTAGCTATTCTATCTGTAAATACATGAAACCACTGACTCAATATTCAGATATAAACAACACTGGTCTGGATATGATTGTGTTCCGTTATGCTGAAATCCTACTCTCAAAGGCTGAAGCTATGATTGAAAAGAATACAGACCTTTCGGGTGCTACTGACTTGATTGACCTGATCAGAGAAAGAGCTGGCATGCCAAAAGTAGACAGAGCAAAATATAATACACAAGCTAAACTGAGAGAATTGCTCAGAAGAGAGCGCCGTGTAGAATTTGCTTTCGAGGGCTTGAGAAGAGATGATATCATCCGTTGGGACATTGCCAAGGACGTACTGAATGGTCCAATCTATGCTTCTAACCAAGGTACCGTAGATATGGATACAAGCATTCCCCAAGAGGAGCGTGCTACAATTTTCCAAGGTGAAAAGAACCAGGTGGTACTCGAGATCCGTAAATTCAGGAACCGTTACATGCCGATTCCACAAGCTGAATTGGATAAGAACCCGAACTTGAAACAAACTAACTTCAAAATATAATTTTATTAAGTAGTCCTAATATTTGTTGGGTCCCTATGCTATGATGGATGCTTGGTGTCGTCATCGAGTATAGGGACTTACTTTTTAATTGTATACCATGAGAAAAATATCAATTTTAATTGCGGCTTTAACCCTCAGCATAAGCCTGAAACCACTTGCCGCTCAGAATAAAAAGGTTTTTATCATCGATAAACAGACCGTCTATCAAGAAATAGACAACTTCAGCGCCTCAGACGCTTGGCGCTGCGCCTTCATTGGTAAAAACTGGCCTCAAGAGAAAAAAGAAAAAATTGCCGACTTACTATTCAAACGTGAATTTGACGAAAAAGGTAACCCCATCGGTATGGCCTTGACTAACTGGCGCGTAAACATCGGAGCCGGAAGCTACGAAAACCGTGAAGCAAAGGAGGTGGATAACTCCTGGAACCGTACCGAATGTTTCCTCTCACCCGATGGTAAATATGACTTTACCAAACAAGCTGGACAACAATGGTTCATGAAAGCGGCCCGTGAACGAGGCATGAACAACTTTCTGTTTTTCACGAACTCAGCTCCCTACTTTATGACTCGTAGTGCTTCTACAGTTTCTACTGACCAAGATTGCATCAATCTGCAAAATGATAAATTCGATGACTTTGCCCGTTTCTTGGTGAAGAGTGCCCAACATTTCCGTGAACAAGGCTTTCACGTAAATTACATCAGCCCGAACAATGAGCCAAACGGGCAATGGCATGCCAATTCCTTCCAAGAAGGCAGCTTTGCCACCAAAGCCGACCTTTACCGCATGGTAGAAGAATTGGATAAAGCAATCAGCGAAGCTCAAATCGACACAAAAATTCTAATTCCAGAAGTAGGTGACATGAAATATCTATTTGAAATTGATTCGATAGCTAAAACTCCAGATGATATCATCCACTCTATGTTCTACAAAGACGGACAATACAGCGTGCTGAAGTTCAAAAACCTGTTTAACTGTGTAGCAGCACACGACTATTGGTCGGCCTACCCCGCTACCTTGCTGGTGGATATACGTAACCGAATTCACAAAGAGCTCTCAGCCAACGGTCACAACACCAAATTTTGGGCATCAGAATACTGCATTCTGGAAAAGAATGAAGAAATTACTATGCCAGCCTCTCCGGAACGCAGCATTAACCTAGGCTTGTATGTAGCCCGCATCATCCACAATGATCTAACTTTGGCAAATGCTTCGGCTTGGCAATGGTGGACTGCCGTATCACTAGGCGAGGATGTGCCCATTCAGCTATTGCCACTTGAAGGTTCAAACGGATTGTCACTACAATATGACGGTGAAATCTCTACCACCAAAATGCTGTGGACTACTGCCAACTACAGTTTCTTTGTACGTCCGGGTATGAAACGTATCGCCATAAAACCTACCTATAAGATAAGTGACTTGGAAGCCGCTACTTCACTGATGATTTCATCGTATACTGATGGGAAAGAAGTGGTGACCGTAGCCATCAACTATTCAAAGGAAAATCAGGTGATTAGCCTAAACTGTGACCATGCCCAAAAAGGAAAAGTTTATCTGACCACCATCGACAAGAATCTGCGATACATGGGTGAACAACCGCTGAAAAAGTTGCAGCTGCCAGCACGTTCGGTAGCTACCATTGTAGTCGAAGACAACTAATTAAACCCGTTGGCGGAATTAACTTAGTATATATTTAACTCTGCCAACGGGTATCTTAAATAAAATAGAATAATAAAAACGAACTCTATTGATCTGTAAATTGGCCATTCCAAACGGAGAGCCACAGAAAAAAGAATAATTCAAAAGATTGGATAATCAATGCACTAAAGAGAAAAATAAAAGATAAATAATTAATTTTACATATTAACTTTTAATCATTTCTTTTGTATACTTGTGAAATCTCACACCTAAAAATACATAATAAAAGCCTATTGTTTATTTTTATCTTTTCTTTATTAGTTCTTGTAACAAAAACTCTTTAAATGAGAATGTAGCTCAATAAGAAGAAGCTAAGTTTTCTATTTCTAAAGGTGATAATTACAGAAGCTATCAAACAACTTTTTTCTTCTCACACATCCCAAACGCTCTCCCTTGAAAGTAGGACATTATTAGACGAATATAATTTCACAAAATCCATGATAGCAAATCTTTTGGATAAACAAGAAAAACTCTACCTTGTACCCTCTACTAAAAAGGAAAATGAACTTTTAGCAGGGATTATCCTTAATGATGAAATTATTTATCTACTAAAATTTTCAAAGGCATCTGATAACATTTATACTCTTTACAACGAAACAAACGAACCTATATGCGATGTCAAATATGATTTTGAAAAACAAAATATAGTTATTATTAGCAACTATGGAAATGATGCTATCCCCCCTACAACACAAGTTGGTACAGTTTTGTTTGTAATATAGGCATTGGATCGCTGCAGGTGCACTTGTGGCACCAACAATGAGAGCCAGTGTTGGTATGGTTGTATATAAGGTATTAGTACAGATGTTGATGTGCTAATAGCTACTTTTTTATTCAAGTCGCTTCAAATATAAAAAATGAAAAACAAACAATTAAAATAAAAAGCGATATTGATTATATTGGATTCTATCGTTTTTTTACACTATCTACATTGCAATACCTATTTCCAGAACATAAATTATCTCTGTTCTCCAACTCATAGTCAATACCGACTTCCTATTCCGCCTGCACCACTCCTGTTAAAGGATCAGTAGCTATTTTATCACTTTCATTTCCACCGGTTGCTCCTTCGTTTCATCCAAAGGATCCGCTTGATATTTTACATTGTCGAAATTTATCGTTTTCAAATCAATGCAACGGATGTTGCTGTTGTACATGGTACGATAATAAACCTTCTGGTCCCGTATATCGCACGCAACGGTAAACTGGGTGGCACTCGGTACATTGGCTGACGCCTTTCCCCAGGGCTGTTCACTACCCGTCGGAATATCAAAGTTGTTCAGAATATGGAACGCTTGGAACACACTTCCTTTTGCATCGGGTTGTTGTGGTGCCGTAAGTTGGAAAAAGGTGGCACGCACAAAACGGGATGGAGGTGTAAAATCACCGGGAAGTCCCAGCAGACCACTGCCATGCCCGAAAGACTTCGGCTCCAACGGCCCGAAGTTATGTTCAGGTAACGTGCCCGGTTGTAGGTTGATGTAATTGTTCAGATTGGTCCAATGCCATTCAAGACCCGGTGAATTGGTTAACACGCCCAATGGATTGTCGTAGAAGTTCATCATTTCATTTACAATCTCCAACACCACCTGTCTTCCGGATGCTTCGGTAAAGCGCCAATGCACCGTGGACGAACGGGGATCAATATTGATGACACGCACCTGCGAAAGGGCCTCCTTCACTTCATCTACCGTGCTGCATTCTGCCAGCACATATGATACCAACTGAAAATCCGCAAGACTCTTGTCCCTCTGTGCCGCATCATAAACAGGATACCTACCATAGTTCGGAAAATAGTATAATCCGGCGGAAAGTCCCTTTTCGTTCATGCCCTCCACCACAAATTCCTTCTGCTCTACCGCCAGGCCCACAAAGCCATGCTTTGCCCTGAACTTAAGTCCATCCATACCGGAGGGAGTCAGTGACTGCAACTCTTGAGCGCGCGGCACAACCACATACATACAGTTCATTACACTTTCCGCCCATTCAATGGTACGTGCGACAACGGTTGCACCATCCTTGCTCTTCAAGGTAATACCCGTACAGGCTCCCGCCGGTATTTGCGGAACGCTACATAAAACTGACATCAATAATGCTGATAATTTTGTATTCATACTTTCTATTTTAATGGTCGTTTATGGTAGTGTAACACATTCCATTCCCGAAAGGTTGATTACAATAGAGAGTAATTATTCATTTTAAACAGACAGGGAGATATGAATATATTTTCCTTAAATGGCAGCATACAGCAGAAAAATGCAAGGAAGAGGACATATCCCCAAGGAATAGACCACTCTAAATATTACATTTGAGTATTATTTGTAAAAGCTGGTTTTACAAACTTATCTTTTGTCGTGGTGAATTTTACCAGTGGTGAGATACGAATATCAAAATTAGATGTCTGAATATCACGAGGTGTTACTGCCCGACCACAGATAGGGCCCATAAAACTGTCATCTGTAATTAGTTATTTATAATAAAAGGTGACAAAATTGAATCAAATTGCTCTTCTGTATATTCCAACCCTGTGTGGACTGTATACGTCATTTGTTGCTTTCGTTGTGCTGCAACATAGCCAATCTGCTAACCACAGAACTGTATACATGGCAAATGGTAAAGAGAATGTCAAGCGTAACCGTATGAAAGGGTCGGACAAGACAAAGTACTAATTTTACGATATGTACAAAACGGAAGCTGGCAGGTACGGTAATTGAAGCGTGTTTGTTGCCAGCATGAAACGGCAGGGTGTAGAAGTGCATTTCAGGCACATGGAACAGAGCAATAAGCTACAGGACATCGTATTCACTATGGACAGCTACCATTTCAATGGTTCCAAAGTGGGCAGGCGTTTCAGTTATTCTAAGTTTGGTACAACTCTTTTTTCGTGGGCTGTACCGCCTCTGTTTGCCAGTGGAAGCCTCTGCTGCCGGATATGAGTTTATTTCCATATGATATGTCTCTTTGGCTGTACTTCTTGCGACATGCCCAAAAACAGCGGTCCCCGTCTACATCCGGAGTATCCGCTGGAGAAGAATTCAAGGTGGAGTATAGGGCTTTCTCAGGCCGCCCTTGGCAGGTCTTTGTAGAGCATGATATCGGTATAGGAGGAGTTGTAATTCATCCGTGCGGTAAGTGTGGACCGGCCGGCTCCCTTGAAAGGATTACCGATCCCGGGATGCTCTTCCATCCAGCGGCAAAAATCCAGTATGGGGGATTTCCCGGAAGTGAAATAGACAAACGGGTGTCCTTTCAGTACCAGCAGGACATCCAGGTAATCCGCCAGCTTCCAGTCCATCTTGTATGTACTGATATCCGTTCCCATATAGGGGGGATCAACCAGGAATACCACTCCCGGAAACACCCCGTATGTGTCTGCCAGTTCCTTATAGTCGTAGCAGACTACCTCAAGCCCGTCCAGATAGCCGTCACACCGGTAGTCAGACTGGCGTATCTTGTTATAAAAATACAATCCTTCAAGTTCCTCCATGTTTTGTGCGTATTTTCCGGAAAACAGTAGGGAAGTAGAGAGGGTAAGATAGTCCACGAAACCGGTTGTCTCCTCCAGCCTGATGCGTTCAAGGAAAGCCTCGCGCATTTTTCCGGTAATCTTCTGATGGCGGGGATATATCCCGACTATTTTACGGAGATCTCTCAGCAGGGTATTGGTCCGGTCAATGTTTTCCAAACGCTCGCGGTAGTTGTCATGGTCATTGTATATGACCACCGCATCCGGCCTTTCACGTTTGGTAATGTGTGATAGCAGGCCGGAGCCGCCGAACAGGTCGACAAATATCGTTTTGTCATCAAAATGTTTCAGGATCTTTTTGAATTCCGATACGAACATGCGCTTCTGCCCCACGAAAGGGAGCGGAGCACGGGAGTAAGTCTTTTCCTTTTTCATAATCATTTTGTCGTGTAATATATGTGTTTGTATTTCCGGGCAGCAAAATTCTTCAGTTTTTCCCATGAAAACAAAAAACGGACGGCATTTATACTGCATGGAACGTACACTCCTTTTTGAATCTTCCGACGATTTCATAGATCTTCCGTTCACAGACGCCGTGCCGGATGGAGAGAACGGCGACGCAGTACGTCACCTTATCACCCTGCCGGCGCATCTGTTCATACTCCTTGTACAGGTCGATATATTTATAGTCATCCGGTTTGAAACCCATGCGGGTCAGACGTTCCAGTAGTTCTCTATTAAAATTTAAAATCTCAAATAGTGTCATAGCGAATATTTTTTTATCTTTGCAAAGCCAATCATTCATATACAGATAAAAGCGCATCCCGCGACAAGGGTATTTACCCCCGGTCGTGCGGTGATGCGCATCTGTATGTTAACGAGTGATTGGCGTTGCTTTTTAACAGGCCGGGGGCTTTTTCTTGAACTGCCCACAGTGAATTCCCTGATCTGGAAATCCCCGAAACTCCTGTCCGTATATGACCTGATGTCTTTTGCGCCCGCAAGATAAGACAGAAAGTCGCAATTTTATTGCGATGTAGCTTTTCCCATGAAAGAAATACGTTATTTAACCAAGTATTCTACTTAAAAGAGTATATTACTAATATATCATAATACATCACATATACATTGTTACTATTAAAGTATTATACTATTAAATGTATTTAAATATAAATACTATTAAAGTAAAACATGACAAAAAGTTTGGTCAGCTCCCCAAAAACAGTTACATTTGCAGGGTAATAATCAAGGAGGTGCAAACGTATGAAAACAATTACAACGGCATGTGTGAACCATAAGGGAGGTGTCGCAAAGACAACCTCGCTGCTGAACCTGGCAGCCGGGATCGCACGGATGTATAAGAAAAGGGTCTGCATTATCGATGCGGATCCGCAGGCGAATACGACAATGGCAGCGTTCGGGGAGGAAATGGCAAGCCTTCCCCGGGAGGTTCTGCTCGAGAGTGCGCTACAGGACTGTATGCAGGACACTCCGCCGGAGTTAAAGCCGCAAAAGTGGCTGGAGAAGGTGGACATACTGCCGGCCTCCCTGGATCTGGCGGCTACGGAAGTGATCATGTACACCACACCCGGAAGGGAATTCCTTTTCAGGGAAATAGTAAAGGGGCTGGAAGAGAAGTATGACCACATACTTATCGACTGTCCCCCATCATTGGGGATCATCACGCAAAACGCGCTGATGGCAAGCGATTACGTGATCATACCTACGGACGGAAATTACTTCGCCATGAAAGGAATTGAAAAGATACACTATATCATCGGCCTGCTCAAAAGGAAGCTGGGAGCCGATGTCCGGGTACTCGGATACTTTATGACCAAGTACAATGCCAGGAGAAAGCTGGATGTGGATATCAGGGAGAGTCTGGTAAGAAGTTTGGGAGATGGTGTCTTTGAAACGGTAATACGAAGCAATGTTGCCCTGGGAGAGGCACAATACAAGGCACAGAGCATATTTGACTATGCGCCTTCGTCAAACGGGGCTGATGACTACAGGGAGCTGGTCAAGGAGTTCCTGGGCAGAATTAAAAAAATAAATAAATAGAAGAAAGGCAGGATTATGAAAGACTTTACATCGAAAGGAATATCCCTGGAAAACATGGTGGGAGAAACCCCGGGAAAAGAAAAAGGTATGACAGGAAAAACATCACCCAAAACGAACCAGACCGTCGCGCTGACGGAAGATCTGAAATGGGAGTTACGGACGTTCGCTTCGGACCATCGCTGCAGGGGAGTCAAGACACTGCTTGAAACGATGATAGAATGTTTCGTCAGGGAAGACGGTACGCTTGACCGGGATAAGCTGGAGAGATTCTGGCGGGAATACGTTAAGAAGTAAAATCTGAAAACGCATAAAGAAGTAACTTCCAATAAAAGTAAAACACTGGGTTTTGTAAAAAGTAAAATAATGAAAATATTTAGATATATATTGCTCGCCTCGCTAACCTGCACGCTTTTCTCATGCGGCCCGGATGAACTGATACCGGAATCCGTGCCACCGGTGGTGAATCCCGGGGATAAGGACGAGCCGGGTGAAGAACCGGAAGAGCCGGAAAAGATACAGTTAGCCATCACGGCATCGTTGCAGGACATGCAGCAGACCAGGGGAATCATAGAGGCTTTTGCTCCCGGCCATGAAATGGGAGTGTTTATCAGCACAGACCGGACGGATGAAGCGGCAGGTACAAAGAACGCCTCCTATCTTTTTGACGGGAAAGTGTGGAATGCCGGACAGGATGTACCGGTGGAAGCGGACGCCGATGTGGTCGCATACCTCCCATATAACCGGGAAGTGACCGATTTCAAGAGCGTGCCTTTCGATCTGGCAGCCCAGAATGACATCCTGTACGGAGTGGCCAAAGTAACCAAGGATGTACCGACGGCCAGCCTGATGATGCAACACGCCATGACACTGGTACGTGTGCGGCTGATGAAAAACGAATATATGGGCACCGGGCTTGTCTCGGATATGACATTCGCCGGTGTATTTATATCAGGAACAGTCAACGCCCTGACCGGAACGGTTACAAAAGATTATAATCACGGCCGGGGTTCGGTAAAAGTCGGGGGGAACTATATGCTCAATGACGAAAGTCCCGTCATTGTCGATGCCATCATGATACCAAGATCCTCTTATGAAGAACAGGCGGCTTCTGTCAGCTTTGTCATCGACGGGCAAAAGCACACGTACACTTTTGATCCCGCTGCCCGGAATGGTTTCCTGCGGCCCGGTATCTTCCCGGCTGCAGGAAAAGGACAACAGCAGAAGGAGACTGCAGACAATCGTTGTTATTGCTCTTACCATTATTCTCTTTTTTATGGGGGAACCGGAAGGCTCCCCCGCGGGTTAGTAATCTATTTGACCGGAACAAGGGTGATGTCTTCTTCAGTGGAAGTCCAGCCTTCTATGGTTACCGACTGTCCGTTCTCTCCTCCGATCTCCGCATCGTTGGAACGCATGGTGATCGAGTAGATGTATCTCTTTCCCGCCTCCCAGGTGATTTGCGGGATGGCATAGGTATAGGTTGCACCGTCGATCACCACTTCAAGCGACACCTCGCCCGCGGCCAGCGTCATCGGATAAATGGCTGCGGCATAATCCACCGCCTGCTGTCCCTGTGCCGGAACGGTCGTGTTCGGGCTCCAGGTCAGCTCCGTGCTGGTAGGTTGGAACGTAATTTTTCCCCCGTCGTTCAGGTTCATGGTTCCGGTAGTGGCGAACTTGGCACCTGTCGCCTTGAGTTTGGCCGAGGTCAGGTTTCCGTCGTTATGGTACTCGGGTGAAACTTTCAGCCGCACGACAAACTGTGAAAGCGCATGCTTCATCGGAATCCTGGCATCGGTCTCGATTACGGATACCTGGTTAGTGCTTTTGCCCCACATGTAATCAACGGAGGTACCAACATTGATAGGAACCGGTATTTTGGTACCGTCCGTCACGGCCTGGTTATACGGATAATAGGCCCATATGGTGGCCTTGTCTACCAGCAGGTACACCGGGCTGGCCTGTGACCAGCCGTTCGCCTGCCTGGTCGACTTGTTGTTCTGGGCATCATAACGCGGGTAGGCGTCTCCCCAGCCGCTGGACTTGTACATGAACAGGCCCAGCGCGTCGCCTGCCGCCCAATCTGTCTTGGGATCGAAACCGGCCCTTGTTTCGGTGCTTTCGGAACTTACGGTAGGTACGATATTCAGCTGTGCCCCCGAATGCTCGCCGTCCGTCACTTGCCCATTAAAAATTTCTTCACTGTTGCTGCATGAAGCCAGCAGGCCTGCGGCCATTACCGCTGAAAGAAAAAAACTTGTTTTCATTTTCATCTGAAAAAAATAAATAATTAATTATAGTTTGGTAATTCTGTTTCCGGGATATCCTCCCAATCCGGAATGACAACCGGTTCTCCTATGGTCAGTTCCTTGCCGATGTGCAGGTCCAGTTCCAGAGAAAGTTCATCGCTGTCAAATCCCCGGAGATACGGGGTCAGGTCCACCTTCTGCTCTTCGTTGAATACCGAATCCTTCCCGTCCATTTCAATCTTTACCGAAAGGATATTCTCCGCTGCGGGGTTGAACCCGAAAGCGTACAGGCTTGTCTTCCACCGGTCGGTTTCCGGTTTACGCGAGAACAGGCTTGTGACACTTGCGTTTCCTGTCCTTTCCCGGGAGACAAGGTACCGGCCGGTGGAAATACCGGTGAGGGTACCTTGCAGGCCGGCCAGGGGAGTGATATTACCCGAGACGTTGATCTGGATATTCAGCCGTTGGACGAATGCGGACGGTGTTATGGGAACGCGCTTGGGCCTCTGGTACTCCAGGCGCTGGCTGAAACCGGCCGAACAGCAGAACTTCTGCACGCCGGAAATGTATACCTCGCCCTCCAGAGTATCTGTCCGTGCCATAAGGCGGGCCTCGTGATAATCCCGGATGTCGCTCACTTCATAATTCCCGGTATAAAATAGGAATTGGTATTCACCCTGTGGAATGCTTTGGCGCAGGGTATCCTGCGTAAATGTCATCTGTTCCCCGGAAGGAATATCCATACCGGAAGGGAATGCTATGATGTGCCTTTCCTCCGGTACGGGAGGTGTTTCCCGGATCCCGCTGAAATCACACCAGGCGACCAGCTCCCCGTTCCTGATACAGAAATCCTCGTTGAACTCGCAGCCGCTGAGAACGGCCGCAAGGACTGTAAAAGATATGAATCTGTTAGTATAGTTCATCTTTATATAAATTATAAGTTACTATCAGTTTGTTGATCTCCGGATCGAGCTTGCCCCTCCAGATCTTGGAGTCATCCTGGTCACAGGACCTGACATACATCTTCAGGGCTTCTTTCTCCCGTCCCAGACGGCTGTAGAGGATAGAGAGCAGGTAGTTCCTGTCAGAGGTATCCGGCTGTTTGAGCATGACATCCAGGGCACGGCTGTCATAGCCTAAGGACATCAGGCAGACCGCCGTATTGTAGTCCTCCCCGTAGGACTCTTCCAGCATGGACAGCGCCTGCTTGTATTGCCTGTTCTCGATCAGGCTGACCGCGTGCATGTAGGTACTGTCGATGACCGGCATCACAATCGTATCCTGGATCATATCCCGGCGGTGGAGGTGGAAATTGAATTCCACACAGCGCAGCAGCGGATAATACCTTTCCCGGATGCGTTTGTAGTCGGAAGCATATTCGCGCAGGGCATGTTCCCGGCTGTCGGGATTCTTCGTCTCTTTCAGGATACGTAAAATGCCGGCCTTGTTTGCCAGACTGTCATCTGAAAGGACCAGTTCGTGCAGCCTGCTCCAATCCTCACCGGTCCAGCGCGGGCGGAAAAGCGTATCGACCCCTTCCCGGTCTTCCGTGCGTGCAGCAAGGTATTTCTTCAGTGCCAGCGCACGTTCCCTGGAAAGGAAAAGGTTCATTTCGGAACTGCCCTCGGGGGATGAAGTGGCCGTCATGCGGATGCTGTCTATGAGGAACTCTCCCGTATAATTGATTCCACGGATGGTCTCGAACACCTTGTCGATCTCAGCCTTGTTGTTCCCGGTCTTTTCATCGAACCCGGTACTTCCGCTCTTATAGGTCACATAGGCCCGCAGGCTGACTTCATCCTTGCGGGTGATGATCTTCTTCCTGTAACGCGGCGTGCGGTCGAGGAACTGCACCATGCTGGAGATATAATAGGTGATCGTGTCCGATGGCGGAAGCTGGGTCCGTACCTCGTCCCTGGAGAGGATCTGTCCGTCAAGCGTCAGCTCTATCTTCTTCGTGTTTTCGGTGGCGGGAAGTTCCTGCTTGTAATAATACACGAAGTTGCTGCCTTGCCTGATGACCGTATCCAGGCGTGCGGGTTCATAAGGAAACCGCACATACTTTTCATAGACCTCACTGGCTTGCTCCTTTCTTTTCTGGTTCTCGGCTATCTTCTTGTAATCGGTAAAGCGTTCCGTTATGGCCGCCGAATCTTCCGGGGTGATGCTTCTCGTGCGGATTTTATAATTACCTTCGGCAAACATCTTCCATTTGGAAGGAATGTATTTGCCGTCTATTTCCCGGCGCATCCAATAGGCGGGAAGGTACTCCAGGATGGAATTGTATCCGGCAATGGCCTGCCGGTTACGTTCCATCTTGTAGTTGAACAGTGCGAACCGGGCATTGGTCTTGTCTGACCAGTCGACCCAGCGCTCCTTGGCGATGACCTCGTGCTTCCAGGCCTGGAAGTATTCCTCCTCCAGCTCGGCCAGTGCCTTCTTGTAGCCTTTGCTGTCGAGCAGCCGCTGCATATACAGGCTGTCCGGGATGATGGAGTTCATGAACGCCCGGTAGCGCATGTACCCTTTCTCCTGCATTTTGGCAAAGTCGGCCCCTGAAAGGAAGATCTTGTCCAGGTACAGGGTGTCGGACGGTTTATAGGCTACCGGAGTGAGCTGGACCTGCCACTTGTTGTTGATCAGCTCACCGGGGACCGTTACGAGAAAGTCCAGGTTGATCTTTCCGTTTCTCTCGGCTACCTGTTTGCTTTTTGCCATGACAGTAACTTCCGAGAGTTCGATAAGGGTCATATTTTCGCCTGTGACACTGTCATGGGATACCTGTTTGACCAGGTGTTCTTCACCTTTGTCATCCGTCCAGGCAATTTGACCGGGCAGCTGTTTGCCGGTATCCGCAACCGTCTCCTTCATCTGCGGCTGAGAGATACGTACGCGTGCCAGACGGCGCTCTGTGGTGCATGAAATCAGTAATCCGCAGAAAACAAAAGGTATGATACGTCTCGTCTTTCTCATTTTCTTAAAAGTTAGAACAGGTACACCAGATTCACCGCTGCCCGGGTGGGAAGGAAATGCCAGCCATAATTTTTGGATACAAGGTCGCCACAGCGCTTACACAGGTACTTGTCATGGCCCAGCCATACCGCGCCGGCGCCGATTTCCCACTCAACGTTCCAGCGCGTACTGAGCTGGTAGGCTTTGCCTATGCTCACGCCCACACCGTAGCCTTCACCTTCATAGCGGTACCTGCTGCCGAAGAGGTTGCCCACACTGTATGTACCGGCGGTGCCGTGCATGCCGATAAATGGCCCCATATAGCTCTCGAGCAGCCAGTAGCGTACACCCGGAGCGACATATAGGTTACGGAACTGCCGGTTCTTGCTGAAGCGGAACGGGTTATACTGCACGGGCAGGTGAAGCGACCATTTACGGCCCAGGGTCATGGATGCCTCCAGGTTCAGGTTGGTCGTAGCCAGACCCAGGACATTGGTACGCAGGGAATAGGACTGGGCCGATACCCCTAAGGCAAAGGCAAGCAGGCTTCCCAAAAGAAATGATCTCTTTTTCATGCCGGCTGTTCCTCCTTTTGCTTAATGACAGTCACTTCCCAGGCTGTCAGCGTATTGAACCAGCGGTTCTCCCACTGGCGGGCGGAGATGTCAAACCGTACGTGTACGGTCATACCTACCTCGACGGCGTACCGCTCGATGTTGGCGTTCATCAGCTGCAGGCATACGCTCTGCGGTTTGCTCTCTTCTGTCTCCAGAACGAATTCCCGGCTTTTCCATTCATTGCCGGTAGTCTTGCCGATCCCGTCCTTGACGGGAAGTACGGCGATGATTTTTCCTCGTATTTCCATTTTTATCAATATTGGGTTTTTAATGGTCTGTTTATTTTCGCACTCCCTCCGGCAGGCTGTCACAGCTTACCGCAGGGCTGCGAAAAGGAAAGGATACACCCTGACTGTTTTATTTGAGATGAAAGAATGAATGTGTCACTTTAAACAGGGGTATCCTGATTCTATATATTACTGGTCTTTAGATCGCTGTTTTATATTTGGCCGGCACGCCTATTCTTTCCATACGGCCAGAAAACGCCTGTACCGTTCCCGGGCCCTGGCTTCGTCGATAACCTCCATTTCTATAACCTTGCAACCCTCTGACCTTTCTCCGGTCTCTTTATGAAAGGAACCGCAGGAAATTGGGATGCTTAGCGGGTAGAAATAGGTTTCGAAGCTCTCCTGCCTGTTCAGGAACCGGTCGGATAATAATACATATTCAATGAGATTCTCTTTACCGTGCATGACCTTCCCGAATTGCCCGATTATCAGCTTGTCGGGAGAATATGGAATGTAGTCGGCCTTTCCGGCTTCTTCATTTAGTTCGGCATACAGGTCAGCCTTAAGATCATCCGGCGGAAGATCCTCTTTTTTATCAGGCATGACCGCACCTGTCCTGTCCCCGATTGGCTTGCCTATCGCTGTCGCGGGGTTTCTTCGGGTTCTTATCCGTGTATATATAATGTAGGGCAGAACGACAGTTAAACCGCCTATGCAGCCACAAATGATGGTTTCTATGATATTCATCTTTTTATTTATTAATTAACTTCATGTATGTAATTTATAATCTATATTTGTATCCTAATATTTAATGTTTTTGTCAGCTTGGTCTGGGAAGATAAAGCTATGTATTGTTTGTTTTGTTTGTGTAGTCTCCGGTTGTTAAGCGTAATGGCCGGAGATTTTTCTGTGTTTATTTTATTCATATTTTTCACATTCATATTTTGCTTCTCTGATTTCTTTTTCATATCAGGAACACCAATAGTAGGGCTGATATAAATCCGGTGAACTTACACGTATCACATAAATGGATTTGAATCATTCCTTATCAGTTTCTATCCTTGGTACAAAGCAGGTATGTGCCATAAACGAAAGGAAAACATATACTCAGTAAGAGGAGTATCCGGCTTCCTATGGAAGGGGTGGAGGACAGGAACTCCGCTCTTGCGGCGAGTCCGCAAAGGTGTGCTGTCCCATGTATCCAAAAAAATATTCCCAAGAATTTACGGCTCATAATCATCTTATAAAAGAGGCTGTTCCCCTTCTTCCGGGGGATGCCCTTGTTTTTGTCACAATCTTGTTCCTTCATTTTTTCAATCATTGTTTTTTCAATCATTTGTTTTTTCTTTCCGGGGGAAACGGAGATATTTTCTCAGGATATAACCGCAGTTCTTTGACAGGCGCAGGCGGAAGGTCTCCTCACAGGGGAGTACCTCCAGTGTTACCACTACGGGTGAGTCCTGCCAGGTGATCTTGGGGAATACCTCCCGGAGTGCCCCTTGGGAAACCTGCAGGGCTTCCTCCCCGTTCCAGATCCCCGCATCCCTTTCGGGCTTGTAGGTAAAAAGGTGCCCCGTGCCGGCATAGTCCACGGCATACCAGTATGTGCCCTTCATTCTTTACCTCCTGTCTTTTCCCCGAGAAAGAAACCGGTTCCTTCTCCCAGAAGGTTTCTTACTTTCGTAATCGAAATAATACATACCAGGTTATCCGGCTTGCCTTTCACGTGGATGGTCCATTGGATGCTCTCCCGGCCGCTTGCCGCATCCAGATGCAGGGGTTGTGTACGCGGATACTTGGCGTCAAGCTCCCCGATCCGGCAGTGGAGTTCCTCTTTCAGGTCATCCAGAACCTCCCTGTTCTTTATCAGGCTGTCCTTAAGCTTCAGGACATATTCCTGGAGCTCGCTTCCCTTCCGGTTCACCGATGCGTATGTCTGTATGTAATGTATGAAATACATATGGCTGTTATTTAATGGGTTCCTGTCTTTTATCCTGTATCTCCATTCTCCGCGTGATACGTCTACGGCTTATATATCTCAGACAGACCGTCAGTAAGGCCAAGGCTGCGATTACCGTAAGTCCGGCCGGCACAAGAGGGGAGCGTGCCAGGTTAAACGCGAAGGGTACCGTCGATATCCCGAAAGCCGAAAAGAGGGAAACTGCAAACAGAAGCGTCCAGAAGACGGAATTCACGAGTCTTTCCTTTTGGATCATTCCCTCTATGGAACTGTCCCGGAGATACTTTCCGGCAGGCAGTGTTTCCTCAAAGAGGATGGACTGGTTGTAGCTGCACCGCAGCTCTCCTCCTGAGACTGTCTTGAAAAAGCACTCTGCACTTTCCACAAAAGGGGTATCTTCATCTTCATTATAGGAGATATGAAATGTAACCGCTACGTTCCGTAACTCCTGGTTCATTCGGGAGATTGTATCGGAGCACTCCCGGCTTTTGGCTTCCAGAAAAGAGCGGAAGTCGGGGGTTGACAAGGCATACTTCCAGATACGCCGGCTTACTTTCCGGGAGAACCTGTAGTCTTCGTCGCAGTATGTGTAAATGGTCTGTATGTTATATGTAATTTCCATTCCTGTTCACTTGATGCATTATTCTATTTCTTCGCCCCATAATTCCACGTCAGTGGGGGCATGTCTGATTTGGTATCCCATCCATAAGATGACCGGGATATACAGGACGATAAGCGGTATTCATACTGTCATCATACATTTCCTCCGTTTATTTGCCGGTGCAGGCTGATACTCCGTCCGTCATCCATTCCGGAGTGGTAAGCCGAATAGTCCGTCTTTGTCTTTCTGGGCTGTACTTTGGCACTGCACGTCCCGATTGTTTCCAGGTATCTCTCGATAAGAGCGTTATGGCAATGCACCAGAGCGGTTTCACGCACTTCTTCCGCCGAAGTGCTTCGCATCGCTTCAAACCGGTCTCTTAGTCCCGGTGTCACGCCTTCGAGGTACGAACGTATATACTTCTTCCTGTACTTCTCGGTACGGTAATATCCCCGTTTGATCGATACATATTCCATGTGCCTTTTATCTGCCAGCCGGCGGAAAGTGGTGCGTAGATAATCATACAGCACGGTTACGGCTGCAATATTCTCCTGCGTACCCACAATCAGCATGTCGGTGGTTCCCCGGTAACGGAGCATCCGGCAGTAATTGTATTCGCACAATACGCGCAGCAGGTCACGCTTCCAGTAGTTGCCGAAGCTGTCCTTATAACTGATCGCTCCGGATTCCCTGATTTCAAACACCGTCTCCGGCCGCTTTTCGTTCACGTCAAGCAGGGAAAGGTTATATTCCTTCAGAAGCCGGTTCACATGGGTGGCGGCAGCTTTGGCCTCGCCTTCCGAGGTGGTCGATTCCTTCAGGCGTATCAGTTTCCGGATACGTTCCAGGATCTTGTCCGGTATGTCATTTTCCTGTTTCATTATTGTTTTGTTATCGGTTCGTAAATCCGGCCGGTTAAATGTTCCGTTTGCCGGCTCTTCACATTTCCCGCCCGCTTGCCGGGCACTTGATTTTCTGCAAAAACTCGTTGAAGTCATTGCATGACGGATACAGGCGTTCCGCCTCGTTCACCAATACCGTGTCCTTGGGAAGGAAATGCCGCATCTTTCTCAGGGCCTCGCGCCCCGGAGCGTCGTTATCCAGGAAAGCGTGTACCTTTTCATACCTTGAAAGAAAATCCTTTGACCGCTCAACGATGGAGGTGGAATTCAGGACGCACAGGTCCAACTGTCCCAGTGCCGGCATCTGGGGATGATCCTTCGCGTATTGCTTGAAACTCAGCAGGTCGAAGAACCCCTCAAAAACGGCACAGGACCTGTTGCCTGCGGCCAGGCCGGTAATGTCCTTGGCAGTGGCACATCCCTTGAACATGCTGTTACGCAGTTCGAAACCTCCGTGGTCGTTGGCGAAGCCCAGCGCATATTTCTCGCGGGGATTCTTCTCGAAGCAGTAATGCACCTCCACGCAGTGCTCACGGACGATATCCGCGTCGATGCCCCGTGAAGCGGCATAGTCAAGCAGGTGCCCGTTTTCCACCGGAATGATTTTCAGGAGAGTCATCCCGGAGGCTTTCTGTACCGGTACCGGCCTTGGCTGCGGAATCATGCCGGAGGAAAAGCCCAGTTCTTCGATCTCTTTCATTGCCTGTGGGAAAGAGCAGTTCTGGATGCGCATGACCAGATCCACAACCCTGCCGTGGCTGCTGTCTCCGAAGTCATACCAGCGGTTCTCGTTCCTGAAAACCTTGAAGCTCGGAGAGCTATCGCAGCGGAAAGGGGAGCGGTACATGTCATATCCTCCATACCGCCGGGAAGGTTCGTAACCGTAGCGGGAAAGAATATCTTCCAAGGGGATTGAATTGGCTTCCTGTGATGTCATGGCTTATATTTCGTTAAGTTTCAACCAGTTTAAATTCAGATGTTTATGCCGGTACAGCCCTCCGCATCCGACTCAGGAGGAACATGGTGGGGCTTTTGATCTTTTTGTTTCCCCAGGTCTCCTTCAGGGCTGTATCCAGTACCAAGGGTGCAACGGAGGCAAGCTGGAGGATTTCCTGCTGGTCCTTCACCGGAACGCCCAGGAGCTCGAGGGTTTTACGCCGGGTGCGCAGGATCTCCTCCTGTTGCCTGGCACGCTCTTCAGTTCCGTGTTCGGCATTATACTTGGCTATATAGTTCTTAATCAGGGGATACAGGTAATTTTCCTTGGTCAGTTGGAAATTGCTTTGCTCCATGTCAGAGATCGCCTTTTCGATAGGGAAATCCGGATAACGGCTTTTCAGGAGCCGTACCCATTGAATGATGTTGGAATCCACGCCCAGATATTGGAGCTTCCCTGAAAGAGAATTTCTCTCCTCCTCCCTCTCCGGAGTGTAGCCGGACTCTCCGGAGGGGTTTGGGGAGGATATATTTTCTTTTCTTTTATTTTGTGGTCTATTTTCGCGAATTATTCCCGATTCTTCGCGAACTACCCCGGCGGCGCTTTCCGGTTCTTGCAGCCTGCGTTTAAAATCCGCAATGGCTTGCATCAGTTCCGTATCCTTCTCTTTTTCGCCACTCCGCGCGGGTTCCGCAACAGGTGCTGTATGGGTGGCGGGACAGGGAGCGGCAACCTGCGGGGAAGAGGTGACGGCCGGGGCAGCCGCGTTCAAAAGCAGGTAGTCATCCGCGATGGAAGGCTTGCGGTGGATCGACTTGCAGATGCCCATATACCTGTTCTGTATCTCCTCGCTGGTGAGGACCTGGCGGCTCCGCCAAAGTCCTTTGTCGAAAAGCCCCAGCTCGGCGCAATAGTCGACAATACCCGCGATGCGTTGCTCGTCCATGCGGGAATAGTCCGAGACGTCGAACAGGCCGTCGGAGTCCATGATCATGTAATAGCCTTCCACGCGGTGGATCTCGTTCACGATGAAATGGAACACGGCCCAGCCCTCCATCCCGAATTTATTTTTGAGTCTCTTGACTTTGGGGTCATAAAAATGATCGGTATCGAACCCGTAATAGGTGAAACCTTTTTTAGCTGTTCTTGGCATAAACTTATGTATTTATTAGTGGATAATAACCTTATGAATCAACTGGCCGAAAGAGCGAACTCCTCTTGGATGTAGCCCATGCCGCATAACTTGAGGTAGTCCTGCTGGATGGCGGCAGAAGTCAGTACTCCGTGCTTCCTGTACAGTTCGTCATTGAACAGGCCGACCTGTACGCAACCGTCCACGATCCGGGTAATGTCTTCCAAAGAGGCATTCCAGTAAGAGGCAACCGCACGCGCGGTCTCCTCACACCAGGGAAGGAAATACTCCCCCTTGTAGAGGGCCTCACTCACCAGATAACGGTAGATGCTGTAGCCACCGAATCCGTAATTACGAGTCAGTCTCCTGACTTTCATATCAGAAAATTGCGAAGTGCTGATCTCATAAGAGGGACGGACTTCGCACCCATGCCGCTGTGCATGTCCCGAAAGAGAGCGGCAGGTACCGGTTTGACGTTGGGTATTCATATATTTAGTTTTAATTATTGTTTCTCTCCATGAAATAAGAGGATAGCCCTCTGTATTTTCAATAGCCATTCAGGGAGGCTGATCCGGTATGTGGTTCTTTCATGAATCACTCTTTTTATCACATTTATTAATCGGTATCCTCACTTCTTTCCCATACCACGAACACCAATAGTAAGGCTGAAACAGATTAGGCGGATGTGTACAATACTTACACATCTCACATAAATGGATCTGAGTCATTTCTATTCGGTTAGGAATTAAGTTTTGATAAAATAAAATCAGCTAATTCTTGCGTCTCTTTTTCGGTTTCTTGTTCTTGAACTTGACAAATGAACCTCTTTATATTAAAGAACTGGCCATCAGATGAACCTTCAATGATATAAGTGCCTTTACGGTCTGTCGTTTTTACAAATTTTGTTTTCATTTCTTTATTGTTTTGAATCAAACAAAAACATGAATTATTTCACCATGAGTATCTTTCATGATTTTACAGGGACACGTACCTTGACGGTAATGTAAACATGTTGTATTACATTCTTTGGTGCATACATGACCAATGACCGTAAACGGGACATCACTATCTATCAGTCCTCCTAATTCATCATTATCATTCATAACGAATATTTCACCACGAATTTCAATTGCTAAATATTTCCGTTTCATTTCCTGTTCTGTTATTAGCTATTCATTGTTTTCCATTTCATTGCCACTTTCTGCATTTCATCAAGTATCCCTTCTGAAAATGCATGCCAATCTTCTTTATAAGTTTTAGTACAAAACAGTGGAACCGGGGAATCATTCAAATAAAAATCAATCCATGAATACCCCTTTACGCTATCATAATTGCTTCTTCTATATCTAAGTATAGGACGAAGTTCTCCTGATAGATAAGATTTTTTGTCCTTATCCAAAGCTTCTATTAATAGTTCTTTCCTTTTGTTCATTTCTATTCGATTATCTTCGTTTTTTATTTCTTGATATGCGAGGCAGTAATCGAGTAGATTTTCATAAGGATCTTCAATATCAACATCTACCCCAAAGCATTCTGTCAATTTAGCACAATTTCCACAACAAGGTTCTTCTACATCTTCATATTCCATAGTGTACTCCTTTCTATCTGGTTATTCGTTAATCTCTGGATGGGTTAATATCATCTCCATTCTCTTCAAGTATCTCTGTAATCAAGGACTGAATATCAGTTCCAAGAGTCTTATAACATGCAATCTGTTCTTTTACAGTACCATTGCCCTCAAGTGACGTTTTTTTGAAGCCACCAGAAAGAATATAAATTAATGTATCTAAATCACTTAACAGAATCCTAAGTTCATTTACCTTATCTTTCATAATATTCCTTCCTTCAAGTTTAGAGGATTATTTCACAATCGGATTCAATAAGAAAAAAGATCTCTTTCGTGTCTTTATAAACTCTACGTTTCGCACCAAGAGCTTTCAGTTTCTTATGCGAGATTACCACTCTGACATCTTCAACTGAATCTATACCGTCAATGCAGGTATGAATCTTAATATTCTTTTGGGTTACCATCCAGACCATATTTATCCTTTATTTCTGATCAACTTATGATGTTTGCTATATTAAAGATCTGTACACGAAGATTCGGGTTCCGTCATAAACGACAGGACCGGAATGGAAGATGGTGTTTCTTCCGGATAAACTGCACGTAATTGTGCACAGTCTTATCACAGACGTTTGGAAAATCAGGATAATGTTCTTTTAAATAGTCGTGGACACGACTGCTGGAAGTGGAAGGAAAAGTGAAGAGTAAGGATACGACGGCCTGCTCATAGTTCTGCAGCTTACACCGGCGTGACTCCTGGTACTTCCGAAATAGTTCATCGGAACTCAAAGACTGCAGACGTTTCACCGTATCGCGGGAAACACCAAGACGCTCTGCCGTTCTTGTGATATTGATACCTCGAGAACGAAGATCAACGATATTACTCCATAAAGTGTATTTTTTCCTTAAAATTTCCGTATCCATAATCTATTAAATAGACTTCATAATCGGTGTATGTCCGATTACGAATGTTTGATACGGCTAAGGTACTATTCACAGGCCATTCATAATATTTGGCTATCTGCGCAATTGCAATTGGTACGCAACCAGCCAACTTATTGGGGGCATCTACATTAAAGGGAGAGCGTTGATGCCAACTCGTTTTTAGTAATGGTCCAATCGTTTTTATTGGATATTTTTTTATTAACAGTAGGTTTACTTTCTCACAGTTATAGTTTTGATCCGTATGATTACAGATGTCTCTGATGTATCCATCAGCCCTTTCCTTAGAAAGAAAATTTCGGATTGCGCCCAAGTCATGGCATTCATAACCCTTGTTAGTCCAGATCTTTTTTTGCTCCTCTTTTTTAATGGACATTGCATAATCACTTAAGGATCTTGTAGAAACATCACTTAGCTTTTCTGTTTTTAAATTTTCAAACTCAACCCATTTTTTCCTATATTTATCTATGATACTATCTGGCTGTATTTCGTTATATTGCATAATTTTCTTATACTCATCTAATAGAATGGAGGAACCATCGTTATAAGACTCTTGCAGAGAAAAAGAGCCCACATCGGAGTATGCGATTACAGGATAGTATTTTTTAGTTGCACTAATAATGGTGTAACCTTTTTGATCTTGATAATTGATAATATACATCATCGGTTTTCCATTATTATATAAAGTAAAGATTTCTTTTATCCGTTTGGTAGGTTCATTTAACGAATTCCTTGTTAAATGATGATTTTTTCTATTGAATATTTCTGCGACTATACTAGCATCTTCTGTATTAATATTGATTTTTTCTCTGTCAATACCCAGTTGAGTACTCTGTCTTTTATAGGCATCCAGAGGTGTCGGGTCTGGCAGAATCAACTCTTCTTGGGAGCAAGAAAATAACATAAAGTACAGTATTGCCAATATTGCATATAGAATAGTATTTTTGTTCATTCTAATGATTTATGTAAGTTATAGTTTAGATTTTTATTTTCGTCTCTATATTGTAAGATATAGATAATATAGATTTTTTATGGTGGTTTGATAGATGAATAGAAATAACAAAATCTAAATGAAAAATAAAATAAATGTCGATTAGACTTCATAGTATCAATTATTGAAAATTTATTTTAAATAACAAAAACTTGGATCAAAAAGTTCATTTATGATTTGTTTTTCAGCAAATGATAAAAGTCAAATACATTATTAGACAACAGATTATCAGTTTACTGCTTTTACAAAAGGCCCTAAAAATCAGTAAGTTTAAAGAAAACCAGCAGATCTTCATATGAGGAATACTGAATCCAAAAACTTAGCCAAAAACAACCAGTCACCGACAATATCATTACAACATGAAAAGTTTTTTCCATTGGAGAGCTTATCTGCAAAGACTTTTGTTGGACTCCCCTATATCATCAGAACATCCGAAAAAAAAGAAAGAGATTAAATTCATTAATAAAAAAGACTTAAATCATATATTTTATAAAGACAAGTAAAGGATGGTAAATCGCCAATACCTACTCTTAGGTATTTATACATAAAACAGAGATCTAAAGCTAAATACTATATAATAAAGAGCAAGGAGTAAAAATACATTCTCTAAAATCTTCCAGATGAAACAAATCCCCACTTCTTAGTGATAAGAAGCGGGGAAACGTCAACAAATTACAATTAAACCTTATATCCGGGGAGAACTGACAAAAGAAGACATAACAACACATATATTGTCCTCCCCCTAAAGAGGCCTGTGATTACCTCTTACTACGTTCAAGATTAAAAAGAGATTGAACCTCCGTTTCACAACGTATAGGCTTATCATAAGACTACTGATTCGTGGAAATGTAAAACAATCCCGGAAGATTCTTCTGATTAAAAAAAACTTTGATTATAATTGCGAGAATAATCAGCCCTGATCTTTAAAAATCAGGGCTATAGAAAGTAGAGTGTAAATGAAAGCCTCTCATTTAATCGCTTTATTCTTTCACTATCTCACCTTTCTCATTCAAAAGAACAGTTACATCTTCCGTAGATTGATCTTCCTTGATTACAGTCACAATCACTTTATATACCTTACCGGTTTCTCTTTCCGAAACGAAAGCCTCCTTTATCGAAGCACCTTCATAATCTTTGGCCAATGCATTGATAACAGCAGCAGGAAGTTCCTTTGCGGCTATTTGTGTAAATTCGTCCTGAGGAGTTTGCAGAGTTTGTTCTACTGCTAAAGTGTCACCCGATACACTGGCAAACGCTACTGATGTTCCTAATCCCATAATCATTGCTAATGCTACTAATACCTTTTTCATAATCGTAATTTTTTTGGTGTGAATAATTAAAACAACTTTTATGCTAAATAAAAAGCAAAGGGCATGCCAAAATGTCCAAAGAGTATAAATCAACTATAAAACAACAAGTTATGATCAAGACAATAAAAAAGTTTGGGGAATAAACACACACTTTGGGGAATAAATACACAAAAAAACTCCGAGACTTTCGACCCAGAGACTTACACTTCAGTTAAATAACAAAGTTTGCTTCTACATGACCAAAGATAGTATTTCTTTCTGAACCAGTTATTGCCATTATTAGAAATTACGACATATTGGACGCGCCACACATACATGGGAAGCTATAGTGTTAAAGACGACTTATTCAGTCGCCTTATTCATTTCTTCTGTTATCGTTCTAATCTAATACAGCCGATTAATCGCTAGGTTGTAAAATGGGCCAGAATAATGCTGCCTGATATCGCAAATATTGGCAGAACGTACAGAGAAGTATCGTATATATGTTCTGACTCGCTAAGAACTACTTCTTGAGGCAATTGGACTATCTGCGCTCACTGCATAATAGCCTGTTCTTTAACTTAACAAATCTCAACCCGATAAAAACAATGTTTACTTTGTTTCTATCCCTTTAAATCGTACTTTTGCAAATAAAAACACCTATGAAGTACTTTGAGTTCACTTTTGATACACATCCTTGCACCGAAACGGTGAATGATGTGCTTGCTGCCGTGTTGGGCGAAGCCGGATTCGAGAGTTTTGTCGAACGGGAAGGCGGACTGACCGCTTATATTCAGCAATCACTTTACAACGAAGAGACATTGAAAACAGAGCTGGCAAATTTTCCTGTGCCGGATACGGAAATTTCTTATACGTTTGCCGAGGCCGAAGACAAGGACTGGAACGAAGAATGGGAAAAAAATTTCTTCCAACCGATTGTGATCGGAGACCGTTGTGTGATTCATAGCACATTTCATCAGGACGTGCCTAAGGCAGAATATGATATCCTGATCAATCCGCAGATGGCATTCGGAACAGGACACCATGAAACGACAAGCCTGATTATCGGAGAATTGTTGGATAGCGAACTGACCGGCAAGTCGCTGCTGGATATGGGCTGCGGAACTTCAATACTGGCTATTCTCGCACGGATGCGGGGAGCTAAGCCTTGCACAGCCATCGATATCGACGAATGGTGTGTACGCAACTCGATAGAGAACATCGAACTGAACGGAGTGACAGATATTGCCGTCTCGCAGGGGGATGCTTCGGCATTGCAAGGGAAAGGGCCATTCGATGTAGTAATAGCCAATATCAACCGCAATATCTTACTGAATGACATGAAGCAGTATGTAGCATGCATGCATCCGGGATCGGAGTTATTTATGAGCGGATTCTATATCGATGATATTCCGGCTATCCGCCGGGAAGCAGAAAAGCACGGACTCACCTTCGTACACCATCAAGAGAAAAACCGATGGGCAGCAGTAAAGTTCGTACTTTAACACACACAGGCCTGCCATAGAGTAACACACGAACGACATAACAGTCAGTCCTGTGCTACTCTGCGGTATGACCGGATCAAACTTCAAATTCCTTTTTCACCTGCCTACACCAGTCTTTTATTCGCTTATCAGTCATTTCCGACTGATTTTCGATGTCAATGACCAATCCACACCATTTATCACCTTTCAGAGCCCGGGAACGCTCGAAACTATATCCTTCTATAGAAGTAAAACCGACAAGCGTAGCTCCATCATTCTCAAAGACTTCGGCAAGCAGTCCGACACCATCGGCAAAGTTTTCGGGATACTTCACCTGATCGCCAAGCCCGAAGATAGCCACTTTCTTCCCTTTCAACTGCAAGGTGCGGAGTTCGGGCAGAAGCTCGTCCCAATAAGTAGGCAGTTCGCCATCGAACCAGGTGGAAGCACCGACTATGAAATTATCATAGGCTTCAAAATCATTCTGCCAGGCATTTTCGATAGCTACAGACTCGGCAGAAGTACCAAATTCTTTTTGAATCTTTTCAGCCACCCAAGAGGTTTTATCGGCTTTGGCAGCATAGAATATTCCTATCTTTTTCATGATTGATCGTTTTTTTAATTAGAACTCCAGCAACTCTTTGGCTGCTTTATATATCTTTTCATCATTCGGCAGGATAGCCCGTTCCAATATCGGATTGAAACCTACCGGAGTAAAGGTGGAGCCCACACGTTGTACCGGGGCATCCAGGTAACGGAACATTTCCCCGGCAATCTGCGCTGCAATTTCGGCACCGAATCCGGAGAAGACTTTGTCTTCATGCACCACCATCACTTTACCGGTTTTCCGTACGGAAGCAAAAATCGCTTCTTTATCCAACGGAATCAGCGAACGGAGATCGATAACTTCGACACTCCCCACCCCTTCCCGGGCAAGACGTTCGGCAACATCCAGACAAAAATGGGTAGTATTGCCATAAGTAATTATAGTCAGATCGGTTCCTTCGCGGCGGATGCGGGCCTTACCAAAGGGAACTTCAAACTCTTCGGGCACAACGGCAGCAGCCTCTACTGAGTTGTAAAGCGCTTTGGGCTCCAGATAAAGAGTGAATCCCTTGGAACGCATACTGGTGCGGAGCAGCCCGGCAGCATCGTCGGCAAACGATGGACAAACAATACGGGCACCGGGTAAAGTCGTAAGAGCCCCTTCAAGGTTCTGCGAATGATACAATCCACCGCCAATGTATCCACCCGAAGCAAGGCGAAGTGTAATATTGGGAGTAAACTTACCGTTGCTACGCCAATACTCGTGTGTACACTCAACGTACTGTTCGACAGCAGGCCAGAAGTAATCGGCAAACTCAGCGCCTTCAATAACCACATGTATTTTAGGATCGAAACGGCACATTCCGTTGGCCGTTCCCACAATATAATCTTCGGCTATCGGAGCACTGAACACGCGGGCATCACCGAACTCCTGTTGCATCCCCTTGGTGACATTGAATACGCCTCCTTTATCTTTATTGGCCACGTCTTGTCCCCAGATAAAGGTATCAGGATTGCGGCGAAACTCCTCTTTGAGCGTTTCATTAATGGCGTTCACCATGAAACTCTTCTCACCTTCGACAGGCCCCGGAAGTCCGTCTTTATACTTTTGAGGAATATACGGTTCGGGAAGGACAAAGTCATAAATGCTCTCCGGAATCGGATCGGGTGCAGCCAACGCTTTACGATTGGCGGCAGCCAGTTCTTTCTTGGCGGCAGCTTCTATCTGTTGGAGGTCCTCTTCGGTCAGGCGCTTGTAGCGCAACAGCATCCGGCGGAACTTCATCAGCGGATCGGCTTCCTTCACGTATGCCAACTCATTCTCGTCGCGATAGAGAGTATGCTTATCAGAGTTGGAGTGCGAACCGATACGTACGCAATTGGCATGTACTATAACCGGAGTACGGTTGGCTATAGCAAATTCACGGGCTTCGGTCATGGCATTCATCGAGTCAAATACATCCTTTCCATTGCAATGAATGATGCGGAGGTTCTTAAAACCGGAGAAGTTATCGGCCACTTTACGATTGGCAGTCTGATCCTTTTTAGGGACGGAAATGCCATAACCGTTGTCCTGGAATACAAAAATAACCGGAAGACGTTCGTTGCTGGCCCCGTTGATAGCTTCATAGACAAATCCCTCGGATGTGGCAGACTCACCATGTGAAGTAATGGCAACCCCCTTATGCCCATAATAAACCATGGCACGCCCTACGCCTGCCGCATGAAGATCGTGTGTACCGGTAGCAGAAGAGATATTCTCGATGTGCCATTCCGGTTTGGCAAAGTGATTGGACATATGACGTCCGGCACTACCCGGGTCTGTAGCTTTTGAGATACCGTTCAGAATCAGTTCCTCCGGAGTCATTCCGGCAGAAAGCACAGTGAGCATATCCCGGTAATAAGGAAAAAGATAGTCCTCACCAAGAGTAAAAACCTGCCCGATAGCAAGCTGGATGCCGTCATGCCCGGCATAAGGAGCATGATAGGACCAGCCAAGAGATTGCAGCAAATAGGCGGGTGCCTTCTCGTCGAGCGCACGCCCCAAAGTCATTAAATGATACCACTTGCGGAGAGTCTGTTCGTCAGTGGTTTTTATATCGTATTTCTTCATATTTAAAGTGGGTTTAGGATTTTCACCACAAATCACACAGATGATCACAGTTTAAGGATAAAGATCCCCAAACAAGTTCCGCAACGATCCGGGAGATCTGTGGTGAGACTGATTTATTATTCTGTAAATCTCCGATATGGCAACTATTCTTTCCAGTTTTCCAGATAGTCGGCAATGAAGTGCAGGAAGTTACCTCCCAGCGAACCATCCACCACACGGTGATCATAAGAGAGTGACAAGTACATCTTATGGCGAATGGCTATCACATCTCCTTCGGGAGTCTCCACCACAGCCGGCTTTTTCTCAATGACACCCACTCCGAGAATAGCCACCTGTGGCTGATTGATGATCGGAGTGCCGAACAACATCTTAAACGTACCGAAATTGGTGATTGTGAATGTTCCTCCGTCGATATCATCAGGCATCAGCTTATTAACCCGTGCCTTTTTCGCCAACGAATCGATAGCTACGGCAAGTCCGTTAAGATTCAAACGATCGGCATCATGCACTACGGGAACAATCAAGTTTCCATCATCTTGCGAAACAGCAATGCCCACATTGATATGTTTCTTATACAGGATGTTGTATCCGTCCACCGAGACATTTACCTGAGGATAGGCAGCCAACGCCTGGGCAGTGGCCTCAGCAATGGCAGGCATATAAGTCAGCTTCACACCTTCACGACGGAAGAAAGCGTCTTTGGTCTTTTCGCGCCAACGCACCAGCCGGGTGACATCTACTTCGACCACATTAGTCACATGCGGAGAAACCTTTTTCGACATCACCATATGGTCGGCGATAATGCGACGTACTCGATCCATCTCTTTGACTTCTACCGATGCATCTGAAGAAACGGCAGAAGCAGATTGTCCATGCTGAGCCTGAGGAGCCGCAGCGGCAGCCTTCTTTTGTACTTCTGCAGAAGGAACAGGAGAAAAGCCCGAATTATTTGCCGAAACCGTCGAAACCACCGTAGTAGAGACGTCGGCTGCCGGAGCACCTTTCTTCATCTCGATGTAAGTGCGGATATCTTTTTTGCTCAGCCGACCTTCATAACCTGTCCCGGGAATCGAATCCAGTTCTTCCTGAGAAATCTTCGCCTCCCGTGCCAATTGAAGTACTGCCGGCGAATACCAACGTTCCACTTTGGGAGCGGTTACTTCCGCCTGAACTTTCGGAACAGACGCAGTGCCCGACACCTCGGCAGCCTTTGGAGCAGACGCCGTTTCTACAGAGCCTGCGGTTTCCGATGCTTCTCCGGAACCTTCTCCATCCATATCTACAATGGCAACTACCGTACCTACCGGTACCGTATCGCCTTCTTTAAACAATATTTCCACCACTTTTCCGGCAACGGGAGAAGGGATCTCCGCACTGACCTTAGCAGTATTCACCTCGAAAAGTACGTCGTCCTCATTGACCACGTCACCTACCTGCACCGACCATGATAAAATGGTTCCTTCGGTAATACTTTCGCCCAACTTGGGCATTTTTATTTCGAATCTTGCCATATACACAATTATTTATTCTTTCACTTGTACAAGTAGAACAAGATTGTGAAAAAGAAAGTTTTAAGTTAATGTTTTTTTAAGTAATCGCCTGGATAAGAAAGCCGTTTAGTGGCTAAAAACATAAATCAATCTCGCGCATCCTTTAAATATCCGTTCTCACGCATTAGCAAGAAAGCAAGCAGATTCCATAGCAAGCATAACACATTATCAATAATTACTTTACTTCTTTCTAAAGTATCTTTATCTCAACCCGGGTATGCGGGACGAGATAAGAACCTAACCATTTTCACTAAAGATACTAAGAAAAACAAACTGCTTTAAATGGTATGAACAGATAGGGAAACAGATACATCTATCTGTATATCAAACACAAACGATGAATCGAGCTTGCCCAATCGAGGGTGGAAGATGGAAGTACACTTTTCGTATGAGAAGGCTGAATTTTGAAAGGAAAATAGTTCTCCTCCATCGGATACTGAATAATCAGACTGCTTGGTGATATTCACGTCAGTTACAGATAGTGTTGTATTTATTTTCCCGTAACCCCTCGATAATAGCCAGTTCCTCCTTACTGAACGCTTCGGCAACCGAAGGACCTGCAAAATAACGAAAAACCCACTCCCGGAATTTATCTGTAGATAGAGCCGGATGCATATACTCTTTCAGATTCGTCACTTCGCTACGTACCGAACGGACAGCAGGATGTACGGCAACCTTTTCCTCAAGTCCTTCTACCTCAAGCAACTTATTCAACAACACCAGATTTGTATCATACAGCAGTGTGCAATGATACATTGCACGATTGCGATGTACGCATTGCGCACTGCCCGAGACTTTTCGCCCGTCGACATAAATACCCAATCGTTCGTCGCCTCTCACTGCAACTCCGGCGGCAGTCAACATTTCAACCGTTCGCTCCAGATAAGTTTCGAAACGCGCCAGACGGGTAGTTTCAATGAACGTAAGATTGATGTTGCCCAAATCGTGATATACGGCACCGCCACCGGAAAACCGCCGGAATACAGGAATCTTGTTTTGTTCCGCCATCGTCCGGTTCACTTCCGTTTCCACCCGCTGATGCTTGCCTATAATTACGGACGGAGCACTTTGCCAAAGCATGAATACATCTTCTGTACCCTGCTTCAACAAATACTCTTCAGCCGCCAGATTGAAACCGGCATCCGTAAAAGAGCTATTTATAAACCGCATCAGGCAAACAGTGTCTCGTGATAAATTTCACCGACTGTCGGGTGCGGGAAAACACTCTTTCTGAATTCATCGACCGTATATCCTCTCTGGATAGCAATGCCTGCCACAACAATAATTTCCGAAGCCGGATTGCCCAACATGTGGCAGCCGACAATCCGATCATTATGATCGATAATCAGTTTACACAGTCCGTTCCCCAACTCGTTTTCGGCAACAAAACGCCCCGAATAAACCATCGGTAGTTTTTGTATCCGATAATAAATACCCTTAGCTATCAGCTCCTCCTCCGTTTTACCCACACCGGCCAGTTCGGGATTGGTATAGACTACGCCCGGAACACAATCATAATCCATCCGGTCATCTATTCCCAAAATATGATTAATGGCAACTTCTGCTTCACGAATAGCCGTATGTGCCAATAAAGAAAAGCCGGTAATATCACCGCAAGCATATACACGTGGATGAGAGGTCAACATGTGTTCATCTACAACGACCCCATTCCGGTGCAACTCAATATTCAGTTTATCCAATCCTACTTGGGTGATATTCGCTTTACGGCCTACGCTCACTAAAATCCGGTCGGCATCGATAAACGAACTCTTTCCATCCTTTTCCACTGTTACTCCTTTATCACTCACCTCGGTTACTTTCGTGTTCAGATAGAAATTAACCCCTTTCTTTGTATAGTCAGCACGCAACATCGCACTGGTTTCTTTATCCATTGCTCCAAGAATCTCCGGCATCATCTCGATCACTTTCACCCTAACGCCCATGCTGTTAAAGAATGAAGCAAACTCCATTCCGATCACTCCGCCTCCAATAATGGCGAGCGATGATGGAAGAACAGTGCTATCCAGCGCCTCTCGTGAGGTCCAGTAATCCACGTCCGAAAGCCCCTTTATCGGAGGGATCACGGTATCCGATCCGGTACAAACCAACAGATAGGTTGCCTCGTATACCTCTCCATCACAGCGGATATGGAATCCTTCTTCACCTTCGCCCTCTATCACCGCTTCCTTATCTACAATAGTCACTCCGTAAGAGTTTACCGTCATTCTCACTCCGCCCGTCAACTTCTGCACCGTTTTGTTTTTCCGGCCGATGATTTTTTCCATATCAAATGCAGGAGCCCCCTCTACCGAGACACCGTATTTCGGCGCACTCTTAATACCGTCCAGCACCTTAGCGGAATAAAGCAGGGCTTTGGTAGGAATACATCCTTCATTAAGACACACACCGCCCATTGCTTTTTTCTCAAACAAAACAGCACGCAAACCGTTAGCTCCTGCTCTCTCGGCAGCAGTATACCCGGCAGGTCCACCACCGATAATAGCTATATCATATCTCATAATCGTATATTTTTTTTAGTTATTCATATGATTAACAACAAAAAAAGATAGAGCTTAGTTTTAAAAGACCGTTTTTTTACAATGGCCCTCATAAGGTAAAACAGTTACTTTTGCTACACAAAGTATAAATCATAATAAAACTGTTCACTAATAAAGAAATACCTACCGCCACAGGGAAAGAGCAAAGAGCCGGTTACGAAGATCGATGACATTCCAAACAAAAAGATTATCTACAGGCAAATTCTATTATAGAATGAATAAGCAGTCACACCTCATTCATCTTTATCAATATGATCGTTTCCTTTTACTCTGTCCCCCTTTACCCGTATAGAAAACAGGGCTTATTAATCAATTTTAGATAAGGGAAGATATTTTTCTGATAAATTATTTGTCTATTAAGCGACAAGCCTGCATATTTGCGCACTTTTGAAACCTACTATCTGTATTTACGGAAAGTCGGGATACAAAAAGCTTTCAGGATATCATCCGTCTGATATGAACGGATAATATCAAGATAGAGCTAACTATAAAAATAAAACAGTATAAAGAATCTATTTTAGTAATATGAAGAAATTGCTTTGTCCCCAGTGTAAAATAGCCGGTATGTATGTAAAAAACGATCAGGGTGAACGTCTGTTAGTATATATTGCCCAAGATGGAACAGTCGTACCCAAATATCCGGAAATCCCAATCGAAGGATTCGATTTTACGGAAGTATATTGTCTGGGCTGTTCCTGGCATGGATCGCCCAAACAACTGACAAGATTCTAAGCGATACGCCACCATCCTGTGCTAATAAGCCAAAACTTCACCACAGATTAACAGATTACACAGAGAAACACTATTATCACTTATCTCTTGCTATATAGTTGTGTAATCTCTCAATCTGTAATGAAGCAGGCTTTAGGCATGGATAAAAACCTCATATAGCCGTAGAGTTAAGGGTGCAGGTCAATTGTCCCACTGCCTGAAATCAATCCACACCATCTTCGACATTTTGAGATCCGTCCTAGCCGAATCGTGCCCATAGCGAATGCCGCAGTTATAGTGTACATACGTCTTTTGTAAATCGATGGCGTCTGTGATAGCCACAGAAACGACTCCGGGCTGTGCGTCCGACTCTAGAGAGTAAATGCACTGCTGTTGATGCAACTTCATACTGTTGTTGATGTGATTTAAATAATTCTGGCGAAGGGTCCAGCCTCCCCATGTCACATAATTGGGTGTCATCGCTTGTGCAGCGTCTATCCAACGCAACCCCTGACTCGTTTCGTAAACAAAGGCTTCCGCCCTGTCGTAGAACTCTCCGGGAATAAACTGCCAAAGTTTGCTGTACAGCCCGTTACCAAACTGCCCCTTGCAGGAATAGTCCATCGATTTAGTCTTGTAAGACACTTCGGTAGACGATTCTTTACCAAACGACACTTTGAACGCCTCCCAAGGTTTGTCTTCCAGTTTGGTGGGCGATACGGAAACAGACACTTTCCAGAAAGAGTTCTCGGTATAGCTGGCACCGTGATTCACCGTCTGCGGCTGATAACTGATCTCCCTGAAAATTCCTCCGTCCGAATGAACGGTTATCTCACTGGAAGCCTCCCGCATCAAATTCCAGATGTAAGCATAGACATTGGCACCTTTGGGAGTGGTATAGTCTTTGATATTGGCAGTGAAGCCATTTCCGGCATTATTCGTGATACTCAATATACAGTTGTTGTTCTTACTGTATATCTGGAAGTTATAGGCATCTATCGCCCAGGAGTTATCTATAATCACATCGGGTGCGGCACCCGGTTTCATCTTATAAGGGACCGCCTGCATGGAGTAGTTCATGTCTCCCTGAGCATAGCCATAGATACGGTTGTAAATCTCAATCCTCTTCAAAGCCTCCTTATCCGCCATTTGTGCATTATATCCGGGATCCGGATCGTTACCTTCGGGTAAGGTATCGGCAGAGCGGGTCAACAGTTTTTGATTGAAGGAAGCCACTCCCTTACCAATCATATTATCTTTGGCATACGGATCGGCAGAAGGAAAAATACGGTAATGCTGTACGTTATCATAGTTGATCGCATAATAACCTGCTTCCATATAGACTCCTATCAGTGAAAGCATCTCCTCCTTCTGTTCCGGAGTGGACTGAGTGGCAATCACATAAAAATCCCTTTTATAGAACTTCAACATACGGAACAGAGATATCGGATATTTACCGGAGATAACATCATCGATATTCAAAATGACCGTCATATAAATCTTCGGATTCTTGATGTCGGCATTAAGTTCCGTCTCAGGATCTTTCATCTTGTCATAGTCCACAATGGTCTTCTTCCCTATTTCCCAGGAAGAAGGAATATTGTTGAACAAGCGGGATGTAATATCTTTCACTTCCGCATCGTTAGTTCCCATACGTATCAGGACCACGTCCTTCTTATCTGCCGCATAGTCCTCATCCGCCCCCGGAACATCATCAATGACATCCCTAACGCATCCCCCGAAAAGAATACTTGAGAACAGAAGTATCATATATATCATTTTTGTTTTCATCATAATCTTTTTTTAATGGTTCGTTTTACCAGTTATTATAGTCTATCCACACTGTAGTGGTTTTGTGTACATCCACAGTGGTATTGTAAGCTGTTCCGGCACTGCTCGGCAAAGAATGAATCACCGCCGCTCCCCAACTCGTAAACCAAGCTCCTCCACGCTGTAAGACCATTCCATCAGTTATCTCGATGGCTACAACACCGGCCGACGCACCGGTTGTCCGGGCAGTAATGGCGCATTGCTGCTCGTAATTGAGCAGATTCTGGTTAAACTGCAAGTCGTTGTCATAGTCACAGAAAGGATTATCCGTACCCGGAGTTCCCGCCACATGATCATAGAGAATATCATACCATGCAGGCGAAATCATAGTAACAGCATCGATCATCCCCTCTGCATTCATAGCCTTGCTACCCCGGAAAAGCGTTTCAGGATACCACTTCCAGCAATAACTCATCTCGGCATCGGTAATGGTACGAGTCACCTCACGGGTCATTTCCGCCAACTGATATGTAATGGACTTGCCCCAACGATACTCACCCTTTAAAACCGGAGTCGCTCCCAAATCAAATCCCACGCTCTTTTCGTATGCATGCTCAATGGTACTCTCTGTCTCCGGCAAACCCGGCGCAAAGTCAATCAGTTTGAGATTCAACTGTGAACTTTGGTCGTCACGGATATTAATCTTCGTATAAGCATTGTTTCGCAATCCCCATATCAATGCCCAAAGTTCATACATCGGTGCATTATTCAAAGATACCAATGAATGGTCGAGCCTGTTGGAAAAACCATTTCCACCCGAACTATAAACAGCAAGCATATTATCTCCATTGGTCGGTGCGTAAATACGCAGATTATAAGCATCAATGGTCCATTCGCGATCGACCATCCCATCATACTTTTTATCATCCCTCGGGAGATACTCCCTGATATCAGCCGTATAGGGTAATAGCGTCTCATATCCGGTCATGTGATATTTATAATCACTGGTATATACATAATACCGATTGCTGATATAGATCTTCTTCATAGCATGCAAAGCCCGTTCGGTAACTTCCGGAGCCGAAGGATCATCCGTCGGTCCGGGAGAGCCCAACATGCTACGGGTGTGAGGATTGAGACCACCCGTTCCGCAAAGCTTCTTCAAAGCATCCGGATCGTTTGCGTCATAATAGGCATAGCGCTGTTCACGCGGAAAGCTGACTTTATAATATCCCTTATCTACATAAAGCCCGAAAAGTTTAAGCATTTGCGCCTTCAAATCTTCTCCCTTACCGTCTTTGGCAATTAAGATGACTCCCTGACGATTGTGACGGATGTCCTGTATCATCTCAGGACTGTAAGTACCTGCTATGAAATCGGCAACACTGCCTATAATTGTCAGATCGTTCAAAGAATCTTTTGCCATGGTTTCCAAGGTTTCCACCTTGTCTGTCCCCGGTAAATCATTAAAAGCCACCATCTTGTCATAGTGGTTCACGGTTTGCAGTTGATCTGCAACTTTCTTTGTTTCCGCACTCATTCCATTAAGCCAGATCAGATAGCTGCCCGACCTGGAAGCTACATCGACCTCATCCGTATTAGTACCGGTTGCAGCCGATAAGTCTTCTGCGCTGATCGGTTCATCCGTATCGCAGGAGTAAAATGCAAGCAAAACAAATAGAAAAATGAATAAAGTTTTCATATTCATATATGTTTAAAAGTGAGACAATATGCCACATTTACCGGCTGAAATGTGACGGGTTTAGTTACTTCGTCTATAAAAAGAGAACGTATAGCAAAAAGAATAGGTTCAACCCGATATCATTCGAGCTTAAAATACAGTCTATCAAATGGAAGCAATCTATGCCCGGAATCCCTATAAACACTGCAATGTAGAAAGTTATTAGAACTTTCTAATTATTTCATTTTAATAATCCTGACCGGACGGAAGATTTCTGTTGATTAACGATACGAAATAAAACGCCCAATACATTGATAGAAATCATCAGACAGAAAGTCATCCCATATTGAGTAAAGTTTTTTAGGAAGAGACCGGAATAAATCTCTCACTTAACGAAGTTTATCAGTCCTGCAGCTAAACTAATAATCCTCAGACGGGTTATACCAACAGTATTCACCTATTAATAATGTATCATGGACAATAGTATTTTAATCAATAACGTTCAAATTTTCGATGGAAGCAGCGAACAGACCGGCCGGGGAAATGTGCTGGTGGTAAACAGCCGGATCAAAACCGTTTCAGAAAGTCCGATCCCTACAGACGGAATTTCCAATGTTACCATTCTTGACGGAAAGGGAAAATTCCTGATGCCCGGACTGATCGACGCACACTGGCATGCTTATATGTCATGCAATACGATGATGGATCTGCTTACTGCAGACACCGCTTATACGCAGTTCAAAGCCGGACAAGAAGCTCGAGCTACCCTACTACGCGGCTTCACAACCATCCGGGATGCAGGTGGTCCGGTCTTCGGGCTTAAACGGGCCATCGACGAAGGAATCCTTTCCGGACCACGCATTTATCCCAGTGGCTCTCTTATCTCCCAGACAGGAGGGCATGGAGATTTCCGGGCGGTATATGACGAACCCCGTCCCTTTGACTGTTGCGGACTGACGCATACCGAAAAGATGGGAGCTGCCATTATCGCCGACGGAATAGACGCCGTGACCGTCGCCGCACGCAATAATCTCCGCCTGGGAGCCAGCCAGATTAAATTGATGACAGGCGGCGGGGTAGCTTCCTTGTATGATCGGTTGGAAGATACACAGTTCTTCGAGGAAGAGATTCATGCTGCCGTTAAAGCGGCGGAAGATGCAGGAACATACGTAATGGTGCATGTCTATGTGCCCAGAGCTATTCAACGAGCTATCCATGCAGGTGTAAAAAGCATCGAGCACGGCCATCTGATTGACGAACCCACCATGCAGCTGATCGCAGAGAAAGAGATATGGCTCAGTATGCAACCCTTCACTTTAGGAGATAATCAATTCCCGACAAAAGAACAACAGGAGAAGCATGCCTTGGTAGTTCAAGGTACGGACCAAACCTATCAACTGGCAAAGAAATACAACGTCAAGCTGGCATGGGGAACAGATTTACTGTTCAATCCTGCCAACACGAAGAATCAGAATCAAGGAATCCTTAAATTAAGACAATGGTTCAGTAACTTTGAAATTCTCAAGATGGTAACACATGATAATGCGGAATTGCTGGCTCTGTCCGGCGCACGAAATCCCTATCCCGGGAAATTGGGTGTTATAGAAGAAGATGCCTGGGCAGACTTAATTCTGGTAGATGGAGACGTACTGAAAGACATTACCCTATTGGGAGATCCGGAAAAGAATTTCATAATGATCATGAAAGGAGGAGAAATATACAAAAATAGAGTCTGACAACCCTGCTCTTCGCAAATGTCACTTTATAGAGACAGTTGATACAGCATACAACAAGGGCCCTGAAAGATCATACTTCCAGAGCCCTTGCGGTTTCTACTCTTACTACTCAACCACCATGATACGGTCGTTCAGCCCCACTTTCGTATTCTCCTCCACAAAAATCTCTTTCACCACCCCATCGGCCACCGAACGAATTTCGTTTTCCATTTTCATGGCAACCAGTACGCACAGCGGATCACCCTTCTTCACTTCATCTCCCTTCCTGACGTAAGTTTTCAGGATAACGCCCGGCATGGGAGCTACAACTACCTGACGCCCTACGGCATCTGCTCCGCTACGGGCATTATGTATCTTCTCGAGTTCTCCTTTCAGCTCGATCTGATAAAGTTCCCCCTTATTCATAATGGTATAAGAGGAATGGGAAGTCGGAGATATCTGTACTCCGTGCGAATGATGATTGATGATAATGGAATAGATAGAGTCACCCCCTACGTTGTAGTCCACGTCATACACTTTCCCGTTAACAGCCACTTTCTTCACCGGCCCGTCTTCCAGAATCTCCACTTTATACTCGCTGTCGGGCACATCCTGTATTTTGGCATAATAAGTTGCTAATATTGTTGTCATAAGCATTCTGAGTTTAATAGTTATTGGCAGTCATTTGCAACTTGCCGTAATATTTCCAAAGCGAATCTCCCACTACCGGAAGCGTAGTGGCGCGTGAAGCAGCCTCTTTCTCTTCTTCGTAATGTTTCAGCGCAGCAGCAATCACCGCTACTGTCGGATCGGTATTCTGCCTGCGTTTCAGGTCTTCCTTATCGAAGCGCGTATCGATAAAGGTAGTATCGTACTCTCCTTTCAGGAAAGCCGCATTCTTCAACACACGCTGATGGAAAGGAATCGTAGTCTTGATACCCAGAATCTTATATTCGCGCAACGCACGGGCCATGTTCGAAATAGCCGAATCACGATTACGTCCCCAACAACAGAGCTTTGCAATCATCGGATCATAATGCAGCGAAACCTCAAATCCCGCATAAGCCGCACTGTCCAAACGGACATTACGTCCTTCGGGAGCTTCACGAACGGTTATCACCCCGGGAGAAGGCATGAAGTTATTCTCGGGATCTTCGGCATAAATGCGACATTCAATGGCAGCTCCCCGGAACTCGACATCTTCTTGCCTGTAAGGCAGACGGTTGCCGGCAGCTACCAGTATCATGTCGCGTACCAGATCGACCCCGGTACACTCTTCCGTCACCGGATGTTCTACCTGCAGGCGGGTATTCATTTCCAGAAAATAAAAATTCTGGTCTTTATCCATCATGAACTCCAGCGTTCCGGCACTGTAATAATTAATCCGCTTACAGGCCTCCACTGCAACCTTCAGCATCTTGGCACGTGTTTCGGGCTTCACAAAAGGAGAAGGCGATTCTTCAATTACTTTCTGATTGCGTCGCTGAATGGAACATTCCCGTTCATAAAGATGAATTACATTTCCATATTTATCTCCCAGTATCTGTACTTCGATGTGATGGGGATTCTCGATATATTTTTCAATATAAACAGCATCGTTGCCAAACGACGTTCCGGCTTCAGACTGTGAAAGGCGCAATGCCGTCTCCATTTCTTCTTCACTGCGTACCAGACGCATACCTTTTCCACCACCCCCGGCCAGTGCTTTCAGCATGATGGGATAGCCTACTTCGGCAGCCACCTTTTTGGCTTCGGCAATGCCTTTCACCGGATCTTCCGTGCCCGGTACGATCGGTAAACCGGCTTCACGCATAATCCGGCGGGCCTCAGTCTTGATACCCATTCGGGCAATAATATCGGCACTCGGACCAATAAAGATTACCCCTTCTTCCTCACAACGACGGGCGAAGTCCGCATTCTCAGACAGAAAGCCATATCCCGGATGGATGGCAGCTCCTGTCTTTTTGGCTATTTGCAGAATCTTTTCCGGTTTCAGATAAGACGTATCTTCCGGAGAATCGGAAATACAATAAGCCTCTTCGGCATAACGCACATGCAAGGCACCCCGATCTACCCGGGTGTAGATAGCCACTGTGGCAATATTCATTACCCGGCAGGTACGGAAAATACGCATGGCTATTTCGCCACGATTCGCAACTAATATCTTTTTTATCATACGATGTTCTCCTCTGCTTTAAAGTGGAAGATTTGAATGTTTCTTAGGCGGATTAGACTGCCGCTTGTTGGCAAGCATCTCAAAACTGCGTATCAGGCGCATACGGGTTATGGCCGGATCGATCACCTCGTCCACGTAGCCCAACTCGGCAGCCCGGTAGGGGTTGGCAAACTTGCTGCGATAGTCATCCTGCAACTCTTTACGCCTGGCTTCAGTGTCGGCAGCTTTGTCAATCTCTTTGCGGAAAAGAATGTTCACCGCTCCATCGGGGCCCATCACGGCTATTTCGGCAGTGGGATAAGCCAGATTCACATCTCCCCTGATGTGCTTGGAACTCATTACATCATAAGCTCCGCCATAAGCTTTACGGGCAATCACCGTAACCTTCGGCACCGTAGCTTCACAATAGGCATAAAGCAACTTGGCACCGTTGCGGATGATGCCGCCATACTCCTGATCTACCCCCGGAAGGAATCCCGGTACATCTACCAGTGTGAGCAATGGAATATTGAACGCATCGCAGAAACGGACAAAACGGGCTGCCTTAACAGAGGCATTGATATCGAGCGTTCCGGCCAATGCCAACGGCTGATTGGCCACCACCCCTATCGTCTTCCCGTTCAGGCGAATATAACCGATAACGATGTTACGGGCAAACTCTTCCTGCAATTCAAAGAAACTGTTATCGTCCGCCACTGCACGGATCATCTCCTTCATATCATACGGCTGATTAGGATTGGTAGGCACCAGATCCGACAGTTCGGGCGTAAGCCTCGTCGGAGAATCGGTAGTAGCAACAAACGGAGGCTCTTCCATATTATTTCCGGGCAGATAAGAAATCAGTTCACGAATGTAATTGATGCATTCAATATCATTTTCGGCAGAGAGGTGTGCCACCCCCGACTTCATAGTATGGACATCCGCCCCTCCCAGATCTTCTTTGCTGACTTCTTCTTGTGTCACGCTCTTCACCACATCGGGACCGGTGATAAACATATAACCGGAATTTTTCACCATCAGGATAAAATCGGTCAATGCAGGCGAATAGACCGCCCCACCCGCACACGGACCCATGATGGCACTGATCTGAGGGATGACACCGGAAGCCAAAGAATTACGCAGGAATATCTCCGCATAACCGGCCAGCGAACGGACTCCCTCCTGAATACGGGCTCCTCCCGAATCGTTCAGCCCGATGATGGGTGCTCCCATCTGCATAGCCATATCCATCACTTTACAAATCTTCCTGGCATACGTTTCGGACAATGCACCGCCAAAAACGGTGAAGTCCTGAGCAAAAACATACACAAGCCGTTTGCCGATCATACCATATCCGGTTACAACTCCATCACCGGATATTTTCTGTTTCTCCATACCGAAATCCGTACAACGATGGGTCACCAGTTTATCGAGTTCAATAAACGATCCTTTCTCCAGAAGCAGGTCGATACGTTCACGTGCCGTCAATTTTCCGACAGAATGTTGTTTCTCGATACGGGCGTCTCCACCACCTTTTTCGGCTTGCCTGTTCAACTCTTCCAGGCGATTGATAAGCTCTTTCATAGGCTATTATTTTAAAGTATATGTAAAATTAGCATGTAAAAAAGAGAATAGATGTAATCCAAGTTACAATTGCTTGTTTATTTTCACCCTCTTTCCCGGAGAAAATGAAAAGTTTGGAATCCTGACTTTATTAAGATAACAATTATTTGCTTAAAAATGTTAGCGTGCATGTCCTATAACATTATTTTGAGTATGAGTCAACAAAGTCCCCCTCTCAGACGTTTAATCTCGCAAATAGTTTATGTAAAAACCTAGACCAAAATGAAAATGAGAACAATCAAACATTTTTTAGCAGCATGCTTCCTGCTTGTATTTGCCACAAGCATACATGCACAAGAGCAGGGAACAAAAACTTATCTTCCCAAGTTCGCCATCAAAACCAATGCCCTCTACTGGGCCACCAGTACTCCGAACCTGGGATTTGAAGTAGCCTTGGCGAAAAAACTCACTCTTGATGTATCGGGCAACTACAATCCCTGGAAATTTTCCAAAGACAGACAGATCAAGCACTGGCTGGTACAACCTGAACTCCGCTACTGGCTTTGCGAACGTTTCAACGGTAGTTTTTTCGGTCTCCATGGCCATTATGCCGATGTTAACATGAGCAATCTCGACATCTTCGGGTTGGGCAACTACCGCTATGACGGCAAGATCTATGGTGCAGGTATCTCTTACGGCTACCATTGGATACTGAAAAACCGCTGGAGTATGGAAGCCACTATCGGTGCAGGATATGCCCGCCTGGACTATGACAAATACGCATGTGGCAAGTGTGGTGAAAAGCTGGGGCACAACAACAAGAATTATTTCGGACCGACCAAAGTCGGACTCAGCATCATTTATACCATCAAGTAAACGTCCCGCATTCACCGGAACCAATTATAAAAAACTAAACCAACAGTAACAATGAAAAGAAAAATCATATACTTCCTCTTGGCCCTCGCAGTAGTAATGCCGGCCAGTGCCCAGAAATTTTTTAAAGATGCCATCAGTCTATCCGATGTTTCATTATGGCAACAGGGCAATTCGCTTTATGTAGACATGAAGATCGATATGAAAAATCTGACAGTCAGTCCCGAACGTATGCTCACACTTACTCCGCTCCTGACAGACGGACAGCACAACGTAGCGCTGGAAGAGATCATCATCAACGGCAAACGCCGTCAGAAGGCTTATTTGCGCGGATTAGCCATCAGCCGCGAACTACCTGCAGGAATCGTAATTCCTTATAATAAAAGAGAAGTGCTCAACTATACCCAGGTGATCCCTTACGAACCTTGGATGGCAAATGCTTCATTGAATCTGGTAGAAAATCTATGCGGCTGCGGCAACAACGAAGAGATGCTTGCTCAGGAGCTGATAACAAACGACGTTTCTACCGAAGCGAAACGCCTGAGTGCCATGATACCGGTGGTTGCTTATATTCAGCCGACTGTGGAGGTGGTGAAAAACCGTAGCGAACAGTATGAAGCTCACCTCGACTTTCCTGTCAGCAAAGCTGTGATCCAGCCGGAATTCATGAATAACCACAAAGAGCTGATGAACATTCATGCTATGTTCGACAAGATTCAGAATGACAAGAACCTGACAGTAACAGGAATCAGTATCGAAGGATTCGCTTCACCGGAGGGTCCGTTGAAATTCAACGAACAACTGTCGCAGAAACGTGCCGAAGCTCTGAAGAATTATCTGACTACCAACGAAAAAGTTCCCGGCAAACTTTACAAAGTAACTTTTGGTGGTGAAAATTGGGACGGATTGGTACAAGCATTGGAAAAATCGTCTATGAAGGATAAAGATAAATTTATCGGTATCATCAAGAATACGACTGACGATGCGCGCCGCAAACAGGAAATCATGCGCGTGGACGGCGGTGCTCCTTATCGCACAATGCTGAAAGAGATTTATCCGGGACTCCGCAAAGTGAACTGCAAGATAGACTACACCGTAGCCAACTTCGATGTAGAACAAGGACGGGTGGTGATAAAAGTCAACCCGAAATATCTGAGTCTGAACGAGATGTATCAGGTGGCCAACAGTTATCCGAAAGGAAGCAACGATTTTGTGAATGTATTCGACATTGCCGTACGCATGTATCCGAACGATGAAGTAGCCAACCTGAATGCCGCAGCCGTATCACTGACCAAGAAAGATCTGGAAAACGCAATCAAATATATGGATAAAGCCAACCATCAAACAGCAGAATTCATCAACAACGTAGGTGTATACAACTTCCTCAATGGAGATGTACAACGCGCCATCGCTGCCTTCAACCAAGCTGCCCAGATGGGTAACGAGGCCGCTAAAGCCAACCTACAGCAACTGCAACAGATCTTGAATATGAAGAAAAAATAAATCCCCGGTATTGGGGTGTAGCCATCCGATAAAAAGGGTGTAGCTATCCGGACCAAAGGGTGTAGCCTTTCCATGCGGAGGGCTACACCTTTTTTTATTTAACGCTATACAGCAAAAAAATAATTATTTCATCCGTCAAAACAGGTTCCGGTTTTGTTATATCAATATCTTAACTTAAACATCAACTATTAAAAACAGACAATTATGACACTGATCCTTGCTATCGTTCCGGTATTGCTCTTGATTGTATTAATGGCATTTTTTAAAATGCCGGGTGACAAAAGTAGCGTCATCTCCCTCATAGTAACTATGCTGATAGCTCTTTTCGGATTCCATTATGCGGTAGACAACTTGGTATTTTCATTCGTATACGGTGCACTGAAAGCGGTTTCTCCCATCCTGATTATCATCCTGATGGCTATCTTCAGCTACAATGTATTGCTGAAAACAGAGAAGATGGAGATTATCAAACAACAATTCTCTTCCATCTCTACCGATAAAAGTATCCAGGTACTGCTCCTTACCTGGGGTTTCGGAGGGTTACTTGAAGCTATGGCAGGGTTTGGTACAGCTGTCGCCATCCCCGCCGCTATCCTGATCAGTCTTGGATTCAAACCCATTTTCTCAGCTACCGTCAGCCTGATTGCCAATAGTGTGGCTACGGCTTTCGGTGCCATAGGTACACCGGTACTGGTACTCGCCAAAGAAACCAATCTGGATGTACAGGTGCTGAGTACGAACGTCGTACTGCAACTTTCCGTACTAATGTTCCTGATACCGTTGGTACTGCTCTTCCTGACCGACCCGAAAATAAAATCATTACCCAAAAACCTATTTCTGGCACTGCTGGTAGGCGCTGTATCTTTAGGCAGCCAGTACGTTGCGGCCCGATATATGGGGGCCGAATCACCGGCTATCATCGGCAGCATCTTGTCTATCGTCGTTATCGTTATTTATGGCAAACTGACCTCTCCGAAAAAAGAGAAAGAACAGAAAAGCATGTTGAAAGGTAAAGATATCCTAAACGCTTGGAGCATTTATCTGCTGATTTTGTTACTGATCATACTGACCAGTCCGCTTTTCCCAGGACTCCGAAGTACGCTTGAAAATAACTGGGTGACACGTATCAGCCTCCCCATCAATGACTCCAGCGTGAACTATACCATCGCCTGGCTGACACATGCAGGAGTGTTGCTTTTTGTAGGCACATTTGTAGGCGGTCTGATACAGGGAGCTAAAGTGAAAGAACTGTTTGTCGTTTTATGGAACACGGTGAAACAATTAAAGAAAACGTTCGTCACCGTTATCTGCCTGGTGGGTTTATCTACCATTATGGATACGGCAGGCATGATTTCCGTGATTGCCACTGCACTCGCCACAGCTACCGGAAGCCTCTACCCTCTCTTTGCTCCGGTTATCGGTTGTTTGGGTACCTTCATCACCGGAAGTGATACCTCCTCGAACATCCTCTTCGGAAAGCTGCAAGCCAGCGTAGCAGGGCATATCAATGTCAGTCCCGACTGGCTATCGGCCGCCAATACGGTAGGTGCGACAGGAGGTAAAATCATCTCTCCTCAAAGTATTGCTATCGCCACATCAGCAGGCAACCAGCAAGGTAAGGAGGGAGAGATCCTGAAAGCAGCCATTCCTTATGCACTGGCTTATGTAGTCATAACGGGAATCATTGTGTATATATTCAGTTAACCATTAACGATATTGATAAAAAAGGTGTGTCGCAACTCTTATTCACCGTAGAGTTATGACACACCTTTCGTCTATTATATTAATCTATCTGATTTTTCAGAAACAGTTCATATAAAATCAGTTGACTATGATTTCTTATTTCAGATTCGGATTCGCATTCGTTTCTTTTTCAGGAATAGAATACAAATAATATATGCTATTGGGCACAAACTTCGTTCCATCGGGGAAGCTGGTGAACCAATGACCTTCCGGATGATATTTTTTATAAGTACCGTTCTGTTGCCAGCAATCATATTCTTTGGCAGCTTCATCTTCGGTCAAAGCGACACGTACCACAGGACGTTGTGTACGGAGAACATCAGTAATGCCAAATCCTTCACCCCAAAGTTCACGGCGACGTTCCATCAGAATTTCATCAATCACCTGCTCCTGTTTTTTTCCGGTAAGATCATAATCGGCCAGTCCGCGGGCGTTTCTCAAAGTATTGAGCGGTTTTACGGCTTCGCCCAATTGACCTTTACGCGCCAAGGCTTCGGCAGCTATCAAATACATTTCGGCAGAACGCATGATGACAATATCGCCCGTCTGGTCGGAACGGATGCGGAACTTGCGGTATCCCAGATAACCTTCACGCATCCACTGGAACAATTCCAGACGGATATCACCTTCGGTAAAGGTGTCCTTGAAATGCGGATCGGCCATAAAACTATTGTATGAATCGGGTTCTACCACATCCAGATAATAGAAGTTATAGCTGGCATCGGACTGGCTGACAGATTGCGGATGTCCCCAGATCCACTCGGTATTCGATATATCGTTGAAGCCCATATAGTTTTTGGCATCCGTCATCAGAGTGTAACCTTTGGCAGCTTCCAATGCGGCTTTGGCGGCTTCGTCCCACTGTCCGGTAAGCAGATAAGTACGGGCCAGAAGTCCGTTTACCACATCGGTGTTAGGTTTGTATTTCGACTTGTCATTCGGACGTACATAACCGTCAAGAAGTCCTTTGGCACGGTTGAGGTCATTGATGATCTGTGTATAGATCTCTTCGAGCGTTGCCTTTCCTTTAGGTTTGGTATTCGGATTGGTCGGTTCGGTATACAACGGTACACAAAGAGCATTCTTATCTTTCAGATAGGTGAACTGATAATGCTGTGCCAAATGAAGATAACAGAAAGCACGTACGGCAAGTGCCTGTCCCTGGACATGCCGGAACTCAGGTGTATCATCGTCTCCGGTAGCTTGAATAGAAATGGCCGTATTACAGTTGTCAATGGTCTTATACATCAGATACCAGGCGAAAGTGGTACGTCCGTCGGAAGGCATCACCACGTCATTGAACTGATAAGAAGAATTAAACCCATACATAGGGCGCGAAACCACGTCGTCAGCTATCATGTCGTCCAGGCACATCAAAGCACGATAGCCGATGTTGGCATAAGTGGTACCATATTCGAATAGATTGTACCACGCACCGTTAAAGATGCGTTCGGCATTCGAAGGTACAGGTACGAGACCGGAATCTACGGCATCTGTCGGCTTATTGTCGAGGAAGTCGCTGCTGCAACTCCCCAGGAACAAAAGGAAGAAGAGAAGGAGAAAGGAAAACTTACCTTTAGGGATCTTATCTCCGGAGGTATTACTCACGGAAGCCTCTCTCCCACCCTCTGTCCGAAGAAGAGGAGAAGAAGAGATATGTCTGTTATTGTTAAATCGTATTGTTCTCATATCATCTGTTATTTTATACTTTACTATATCTGTTATATGTGATTTATGCATGATTAAACCGGGGCGGAGCATATGATTGCAACAGCCCTTTTCCGGGGATTAAAGCCTTAGAACGAAACATTGATTCCTCCGGAAATGGAACGCATGGCCGGATAACGGTAATACGTCAGCCCACTGATATCCTGTTCGGGGTCGAGTCCCTGATTCTTCGAAACGGTAAGCAGATTATCGGCCTGCACAAACAATTGCAGACTGTTCAGGCTGATTTTCTTTATCATCGGTTGCGGGAAGTTATACGATAATGTGATATTCTTCATCCGCAGGAACGAGTTATTGAACAGGTTACGGGTGGAATTTGCATTCCAACTGTTCGATACGGTTTTCAGAGCCGGCACATCAGTATATCGATTCTCCGGTGTCCAACGGTTCAGAATCTCTGTCGACCAGGCACGTCCGGTAGAACTTCCGTTATGCCACAGCATAGTTACGTCACGGTCCACAATATAATTACCGATACTATAGGCAAAAATGGTGGACAGTTCAAAGCCTTTATACGAGAAAGCGGTATTAAATCCTCCGTACACTTTGGGTAAGGATGATTTGCCGGTATAGTAATAATCCGCTTGGGCATAGTCATTGGTAGTCGTACGTCCGGTGATCTTGTCATTGGCATCTTTCACATTTTTGTACCACAACGGATCGCCGTTCTCCGGATCAACACCCGCCCATTGCTTCATGTAAAAATCATAGACAGAACGTCCCACAGCCAGTTTATGAACTCCGCTCACAGGCATATCTTTTAATGGAAGGTCGGTCACGACATTCTTATAATGTGTCAGGTTAAGCCCCAATCGCCACATAAAGTCCCGGGTATGGATTAAGGTACCTTTCAGATCGATTTCCACACCGGTATTCTTCAGTTCGCCTACATTCTCGTCTACTGAATTATAACCGAGCGAGGGAGCCAGCGGACGGGAATAGAGCAAATCTTTCGAACGCCGCTGGAAGAAATCGAACGAACCGGAGAATCGGTTGTTGAACAACGAGAAGTCTATGCCGGCATTGAAGTTCAGGTTGGTTTCCCATTTCAGTTTTGGTGTAGCCAGACGATCGGATACCAACGCATTCTCTCCATTATTGCTTACCACCGAATAAAGTCCGCTGCTGGCATAATACGTTCCCAGGTTATCGTTACCCTGCGCACCATAACTGACCTTCAAAGTCAGGGCAGAAAGCCAGTCGCTCGCAGCTACCATGAAATCTTCACGGTCGATACGCCAGGAAGCACCGACGGACCAGAAATTACCCCAACGGGTTTCGGGAGCAAAACGGGAAGACCCGTCCCGCCGATACGAACCCGAGAAGAAATATTTGCTTTGATAGTCATATTGGGCATTTAGGAAATATCCCACCAACGAGTAATCTACGCGGTATCCTGTCCCTCCGGTTACCAACGAACCGACAGCCAGTTCGGGAAAATCAGGCAATGCCATGTTCGAACGGGATGCTCGCAGCACATCGTAACGGTAGGAATAGGCTTCTTGTCCGGCCAGCAGATTGAAATGATGCTCTCCGAGGGTTTTGTCATAAGTCAGGATATTATTCCAGGTCCACGAGAAAGTACGGTCGTTTTCACGGCTCGATGAACCTCCGGTGTTAACAGCCGGCCCTATTTTAGGATTGGTATAGTCGAGTGAATTATAGTTGATCAGGTCAAAGTTGAAGCTGGTCTTAAACTTCAGCCCTTCGATAAAGGTAACTTCAAGGAAAGTACGTCCTGAAAATTCATCTTTCATACGTTCCGACTTATCATTGGGCAATGTGGCCGGAAGGTTCCAGTTAGCCATCGAACCGGAAGGACGGTAAGAACCGAAATCATATATCCGCTGTCCCTCGGAATCCAGTTTATAGGTTCCATCTTCGTTCATCTGATAGATGGGATAGAATCCGTTCATCAAACGGCCGGCATTGATGACATTACTTGTTTTCGTATCCGATGATACGGGATAATTCTGCAAAGAGTGGGCAAAACTCATGTTCACTCCTCCCCGAAGCCACTTGGTCATCTGGCTTGTCACGTTCGATCGGAGATTAAAGCGTTCATAACCGGACTCCAACGCAATACCTTTATCATTCAGGTATCCGGCAGAGAAGTAGTATTGATTGGTTTTGCCGCCTCCTGAAACATTCAGTCCCAGTTCCGTACGAAGTGCCTGCTGCTCCATGGCATCCTGCCAGTCGAAGTTCCAGAGCGGAACGGCCCCATCAGCCAATTTTCCATCCGTACCTACCGGCTGAGGATATTTAGAGCCATAAGGATTGGGGCCGGCCCCCATCAGCTTTCCTACCAAGTCTTTAGAAGCTTTGATAGCTGCTGTCTGAGGAGTATAGTTCTTTGTATCCAGTGCATATTGGTTACGCAAAGCCTCCCAATAAAGTTCGAAATACTGATCGGTGCCGATCCGGTCGTAATCACGTACCGCACGATTGGAACCACCGAAGCTGGCTTTCACGTTCACTGTAGTCTTCGAATCGCTTTGCCCCTGCTTGGTGGTGATAATAATCACACCGTTGGCTCCACGCGAACCGTACAAAGCAGCTGAGGCCGCATCTTTCAGAACGGTCATCGATGCGATATCTTCAGGGTTGATAGAGTTCACACTACCGTCATAGGGCACACCGTCCACTACATAAAGAGGTGCACTGGATGCATTGATGGATCCGATACCGCGAATACGGATTGTGGCATCGGTACCCGGCTGACCGCTTGCGGCACTTGCCTGCAGACCGGCTACGGTTCCTTCAAGGGCACGTGATACGCTCGAGGTTTGTAACTTCGCTATCTCGTCACCTTTAACGGTAGAGGCGGCACCGGTGAAACTATATTTCTTGGCAGTGGCATAGGCTACTACCATTACTTCTTCCAATTGCTTACTGTCGGGCACCAGCTCGACATTGATCACTGAGCGTCCTCCCACTTTATGTTCCACAGATTTCAGTCCGATAAAACTGAATACCAGCGTACCATCGGACGGAACATTGATGGAATACTTGCCGTCAATACCGGTAATAGTACCGACGCCGGTTCCTTTCACTAATACCGACACACCGGGCAACGGGTCTCCTTCGGACACAACAGTGCCCGAAACACGTATGTCATTCATTGTTCCGGCACGTAATGCAACAACCGAAACGACAAAGAGCAACGTAAATAATAGACGTAAATTGGTCTTCATACCTTAAGTTTAGTTATGTTTAAATTAGAATCTTTTGTTTAACACACAATCCGGCAGATTGTTGTTAAAAGCCTTGAAATTGTTATCTTATTCTTGAAGGTGTGTCAAAAGCCACCTACATTTTTTAATTAATTTTCACGGATCATTTCCTGCTGCAAAAGTAGAGTATGGGGATTGTTCTTGAAATCCCCTTTATAAGGGATTCTTATACCGTCTTTGTGGTAGAGGAGAGGTCCCTGCTTACAAACCGATGCTATCCCTTGGTCATTCCGTAGATTCTTTGTAGCTTTGCCGCCGTCCGATGACCCGATATCACCATACGGCTTATGAAAAAAGAAAGGTACATATCACATTCGTTTATCCGCTTCCGCCAGTGGAGCCGGAAGGCTTATGCCATATTTGCCACTCTGGGTTTGTGTGTCACCATCGGACAGTTGAGAAAGAACATCACCGAATGTGCGTTGTGCAAGCAGCAAACTCCACATACAACCGGACTTGATCCGCAACGGGAAACAGAAGATTCCGTTCCGGAAGAAGATTGGGAGAACCTCACGTTATCTCCCGAACCATTGCTCTTGCTTCTTACTCAACTCCAATCATCCAAATATTCTTATGCCGGTGCCGCACAGTCAACTGTTGTGACATCCGCCTCACACATTACACCTAAAGAGGTTGCCTCCCATCCCGATGGGACCGGCAACCTCTTTTTTAATATCCCCACCCTATGACTATCGAAGAAATAAAAAACCAAGTATTACAAGGAACGGCTATCAGCCGAGAGCAGGCCGGATGGCTGGCGCTCTATCCCCGTAAAGAAGAGTTGTATGATGCCGCGCACGACATCACCACCGCCTGCGCTTCGCAGGAGTTCGACATGTGTTCCATCATCAATGCCCGCTCGGGACGGTGTCCGGAAAATTGTAAATGGTGCGCCCAGTCGTCTCACTACAAGACCAAGGCCGATGTATACGATCTGGTGAGCGCAGAAGAGTGCCTGCGACAAGCAAAATACAACGAAGCACAAGGGGTCAACCGCTTTTCATTGGTGACCAGTGGACGCAAACCTTCTCCCAAAAACATGAAAGAGCTCTGTGTAGCGGTCCGGCGGATGCGTCGCCATTCGTCTATCCGGTTGTGCGCTTCGCTCGGACTGTTGGACGAAGAAGAGTTGCAGGCATTGTATGATGCCGGAGTGACCCGGTACCACTGTAACCTCGAAACGGCTCCTTCCCACTTCGACTCGCTCTGTACCACGCATACACAGGAACAAAAGCTGAAAACCTTGTATGCCGCACGACGAGTAGGGATGGACCTCTGCTGCGGAGGCATCATCGGCATGGGTGAAACTGTGGAACAACGGATCGAATTTGCCTTCACACTCCGCGATCTCAACATCCAATCCATCCCGATCAACTTGCTGCAACCCATACCCGGCACTCCGCTCGAGCATCAGTCTCCTCTCAGTGAAGAAGAGATACTGACCACTGTGGCTCTTTTCCGGTTCATTAACCCTGCGGCTTACCTGCGCTTTGCCGGAGGGCGCTCGCAACTGACACCAGAGGCCGTCCGGAAATCCCTCTATATCGGCATCAACTCCGCCATCGTAGGCGATCTGCTGACAACACTCGGCTCCAAGGTATCGGACGACAAAGAGATGATTCTCTCGGAAGGATATCACTTTGCCGACTCACAATTTGACCGCGAACATTTGTGGCATCCGTATACTTCAACTTCGAATCCGCTCCCGGTATATAAGGTGAAACGGGCTGACGGTGCCACCATCACCCTGGAAAGCGGACAGACACTGATCGAAGGAATGTCATCGTGGTGGTGTGCGGTGCACGGATACAATCACCCGATATTAAACCAGGCTGTACAAGATCAACTCAGCCGGATGTCGCATGTCATGTTCGGCGGACTGACGCACGATCCGGCTATCGAACTGGGCAAACTGTTGCTTCCGCTGGTCCCCCCCTCTATGCAAAAGATATTCTATGCCGATTCCGGCTCCGTAGCTGTCGAAGTTGCACTGAAGATGGCCGTACAATACTGGTATGCAGCCGGAAAACCGGAGAAAAATAATTTCGTCACCATCCGTAACGGTTACCACGGAGATACCTGGAATGCCATGTCGGTATGCGATCCTGTAACGGGGATGCACAGTATCTTTGGTTCGGCACTTCCCATCCGCCACTTCCTCCCTGCTCCCTCCTCCCGGTTCGGAGATGAATGGAACCCGGAAGACATCCGTCCGTTGGAGCATCTGCTGGAGAAACATGCCGATGAACTGGCAGCTTTCATCCTCGAACCTATTGTACAAGGTGCGGGAGGCATGCGTTTCTACCATCCGGAATATTTAAGAGAAGCTGCGCGCCTCTGCCACCGGTATGGGGTACTGTTGATCTTCGATGAAATAGCAACCGGATTCGGACGTACCGGAAAACTCTTCGCCTGGGAACATGCCGGAGTAGAGCCGGACATCATGTGCATCGGCAAAGCATTGACAGGTGGATACATGACCTTATCGGCAGTACTGACCACCAATGAAGTGGCAGACTGCATCTCCAACCATGCACCGGGAGCATTCATGCACGGGCCTACGTTTATGGGAAACCCGTTGGCATGTGCCGTAGCCTGCGCATCGGTACGGTTACTTCTAACTTCCGGCTGGCAAGAAAACGTAAAACGAATAGAAGCTCAACTGAATCGTGAATTAGCTCCGGCACGTGAGCTCCCTCAAGTAGCGGACGTCCGTGTACTGGGTGCCATCGGAGTGATCGAGATGAAAGAACCGGTGAATATGGCATACCTGCAACGCCGTTTTGTGGAGGAAGGCATCTGGCTCCGTCCGTTTGGCAAACTGATCTATGTAATGCCTCCGTTTATCATTACGCCCGAACAGTTGACCAAACTCACGGAAGGGATGATAAGGATCATAAGTAACGGCCTTCCCGGTTCCCAAACGAAATAGAGGCGAATCAAACTTCACCACAGAGTAACAAGAGTCTCACAGAGTTTCAATCTCTTGTTTATAAGATATTAAGAGAAAATAATCTCTGTGAAACTCTGTGCTACTCTGTGGTGAATCAAACTCAAAAACATTACAAATATGAATAAAAACCAAGAAACGGAAAGAGGTGAACTCACCCGTTTCCTTGACGAGCTGCAACTCCTTAAAAAGAAAGATAACTTCCGCACCCTTCCTACCCTGGTACATCAGGGCAAAGAGGTAATCATCGGAGGACAACGGATGCTAAACCTTTCGTCAAATGATTATCTGGGGTTGGCTAACGACAGTGGACTGTTAAAAGCTTTCTGGCAGACAGTGAAGCCGGAAGAAATTAAGTTCTCTTCCTCTTCTTCCCGCCTGCTTACCGGCAATTTTGCCGCATACGATGAACTGGAAGCTACCTTGTCTTCCTTATTTGGAACAGAAGCGGCACTGGTATTCAATTGCGGATATCATGCCAATACCGGAATCCTACCTGCCGTATGCGACACAAAAACACTGATTCTGGCCGACAAGTTGATACATGCCAGCCTGATAGACGGCATTCGGCTATCAGATGCCAAATGTATCCGCTACCGGCACAATGAATACAGCCAGTTGGAAAGACTAGTAGAGACTTACCACAAAGAATATGAACAGGTTATTATCGTTACCGAAAGTATTTTCAGTATGGATGGTGACGAAGCAGACTTACCCCGGTTGGTCAAGCTGAAACGCAAGTATCCGAACGTATTGCTTTACTTAGACGAAGCCCATGCTGTCGGTGTCCGGGGAACCGGCGGACTGGGATGTGCCGAAGCATACGGATGCATATCGGATATCGACTTTTTGGTGGGCACTTTCGGAAAGGCACTGGCTTCCTCTGGGGCATATATCGTGTGCAGGCAGGTGATACGGGACTATCTGATAAATAAAATGCGTCCCTTTATCTTCACCACTGCACTCCCGCCTGTCACCCTGCAATGGACCTCATTTGTACTGCGCCATCTGGCGGAATATCAGGAGAAGAGGGAACACCTGGCAGCCATCAGCAGCAACTTGCGGACCGGCCTCCAGGAGAAAGGATACTTTTCTGCCTCGGCCAGCCAAATCGTACCCATGATCGCGGGTGAAAGTTCTTCCGCCGTCCGTATGGCAGAAGAGCTGCAACGCAAAGGGTTTTATGCGTTGCCTGTCCGTCCGCCTACGGTACCGGAAGGAACTTCCCGTATCCGTTTTTCATTAACGGCAGACGTAACGGAAGAAGAAGTGAAAAGAGTGATAGCAACAATACGGCCTGTATCATCAAAGTCATAAACTTATGAAACTGAAAAGACTATATCCACCCCAAAAATCTGTAAACTCCCTTCACTCTGAGACAGGAACCGGATGTGAAGCCGCCGGATACCCTCCCCTCCAAAAAGAGGCTCTCCTCTTCTTTACCGGATGGGGAATGGATGAAACTCCCTTCATGCACAATCTCCCCCCAAATAAAGATCTGATAATCTGCTATGATTACCGTTCTCTCGATTTTGACAGCACATTGCTCTCCACGTATGAGGGGATCTATGTTGTTGCCTGGTCCATGGGGGTATGGGCAGCTTCCCAAGTGTTGCCGGACAGCAACCTCCCCCTCAAGCAAAGCATTGCCATCAACGGGACACTTTTCCCTATCGATGATATGCGGGGAATTCCTCCCGCCATATTTGAAGGTACACTCAATAATCTCAATGAAGCGACCCTACAGAAGTTCCGCCGGCGAATGTGCGGATCGGGAAGTGCCTTTCAAGCTTTCCTGGAAATAGCTCCCCAACGACCGGTAGAAGAATTGAAAGAAGAACTGGTGGCCATCGGCAGACAATACAGCGAACTGCCCCCATCCACCTTTGTCTGGAATAAGGCAATCATCGGAGAATCCGATCATATCTTCCCACCGAAGAACCAGGAACAGGCCTGGCAAAAATATTGCAATGAAATTCAGCGATATGACGGAGCACATTATGACGAAAAGATATTGAAAGAAAATCTCGCTCCTGCCGCTGCTTCCTCCAAACTACTGATCGCCCAACGCTTCACGAAAGCAATCGGCACCTATCCGCACGAAGCCCGGGTACAACAACAAATCGCCCGGAAAATGTGCAGTTTGTTGCAGCAACACCTCCCTGCGCACTCCCTCCGCCGTGTTGTAGAGTTCGGCTGCGGGACGGGTACTTATTCGCGTCTGCTACTCCGTTCGTTCCGCCCGGAACACTTGCTGCTGAACGACCTTTGCGAAGAGATGCGCCATAGCTGCAGAGATATCCTGAACGAGCGGGTCTCCTTCTTGCCCGGAGATGCCGAAGCACTTGACTTCCCACACGGAACGGAACTGATCACTTCCTGTTCCGTCCTGCAATGGTTCGAACATCCCGATGCTTTTTTCCGGAAATGTGAAAACATCCTGAATGCGCAGGGATACATTGCCTTCAGTACTTTCGGAAAAGAAAACATGAAGGAGATTCGCCAACTGACCGGACAGGGACTCGCCTACCGTTCGAGAGAAGAGCTGACAGCCTCGCTCTCGGCACTATACGACATTGTGCACACGGAGGAAGAAGTCATCTCACTGAATTTCAACAATCCGATGGAGGTGCTTTATCATCTGAAGCAGACCGGAGTGACAGGTACTTGTAACCAAAGCTGGACCCGGAGCAAACTGAACCTCTTCTGTCAGGAATACGAACGTCTGTTCAGTCCCGGCAAAGGTTCTGTTTCACTGACCTACCACCCCATCTATATAATAGCAAAAAAGAGATAAGAAAAACGACCTGCGGGTCTCAAACAAAAGAAGTATGAAAAAGAATGTGTATTTTATCAGCGGCATCGATACGGATGCAGGCAAGAGTTATGCCACAGGATTCCTGGCACGCGAACTGAACCGGAAAGGGCAACGCACCATTACTCAGAAATTTATCCAGACAGGCAATACAGGCCACTCGGAAGACATCGACCTGCACCGCCGCATCATGGGCATCGCTCCCACTGATGACGACCGGGAAGGACTGACCATGCCCGAAATCTTCTCTTACCCCTGTTCTCCACACCTCGCTTCACGCATAGACGGACGTCCCATCGACTTTGACAAAATAGAACGTGCTACAGAAGAGTTGAGCCGCCGTTATGACGTTGTCCTGCTCGAGGGAGCCGGAGGCCTGATGGTGCCGCTTACCGACGAATTGCTGACGATTGACTATATTGCGCAGAAGGGATACCCGCTGCTGTTTGTCACTTCCGGCAAACTGGGCAGTATCAACCACACATTGCTCAGCCTGGAAGCCATCAAAAACCGGGGGATCAAACTGGATACCGTTCTGTACAACCTCTACCCGACGGTAGAGGACCGGACGATACAGGAGGATACACAACTCTTCATCCAACGGTATCTGAAGAAAGATTTTCCGGAAACTAAATTCTGCATGGTACCGGAATTATAAAAAGCCTACAGGGAACATCAGAAACCACTATAGATGATACAGATTAGCGCAGATTAAGTGCCCTGTTTAAATTTTCCTTGAATAAATTTACAGGAATTTTATTGACCTGTTTTGAGTTTTTTCTCGGTCTATTTCCCCGTTTTTACCCGTCACATAGCCCGCTATGCTCCTTGCAAAAACCGGAAAACATCCCTGAAAACAAATCTCAAGCAAAATTAAAACAGGCTCTAAAAGAGTGAACGACCGATTGTCAGCACAAACTACCTGCGGTAATCTGTATAATCTATGGTGAAAAAGCCTCTTGAAACATCTTCTGAAACCGTTCTTTTAGCTGAACTTTTTACCTATGACAAGCGTTTATAACCATGACATTAGGTTTTAGACACATCAGGTTAAATAGAAGTTTTCAGTATGAGTTTCAACATTGTAAAAAACGACAAGAAGCGTGTCATCATCGTAGGTGGTGGCTTCGGCGGTCTTAAATTGGCCAACAAGCTAAAAAAGTCTGGTTTCCAGGTTGTTTTAGTCGATAAGAACAATTATCACCAGTTTCCTCCCCTTATTTATCAAGTCGCTTCAGCCGGACTTGAACCCAGTTCCATCTCTTTCCCGTTCCGGAAGATTTTTCAGAAACGAAAGGACTTTTACTTCCGTATGGCAGAAGTACGGGCCATCTTCCCCGAGAAAAAGATGATTCAGACTTCCATCGGTAAAGCAGAATACGACTACCTGGTACTGGCAGCCGGCACCACCTCCAACTTCTTCGGCAACGAGCACATTGAAGAAGAGGCCATGCCTATGAAAACCGTTTCGGAAGCCATGGGACTGAGAAATGCCCTACTGGCAAACTTTGAACGGTCGATCACTTGCAGTACGGAACGTGAACGGCAGGAGTTGCTCAATGTCGTTGTTGTAGGCGGAGGGGCCACCGGAGTGGAAATAGCCGGAGTGCTTTCGGAAATGAAGAAGTTCGTACTGCCCAACGATTATCCGGATATGCCCAGCAGCCTGATGCACATCTACCTGATTGAAGCGGGCGACCGTCTCCTGGCGGGAATGTCCGAAGATTCATCCCGCCATGCCGAACAGTTTCTGCGTGAAATGGGAGTCAACATCCTGCTGAACAAGCGGGTGACGGATTACAAAGATCATAAAGTGATGTTGGAAGACGGTACAGAGATAGCGACACGTACGTTTATCTGGGTGAGCGGCGTGGCAGCCATCACTTTCGGCAATATAGACGGAGAATTACTGGGACGCGGAAGAAGAATCAAAGTAGACGAATTCAACCGTGTACAGGGAACAGACACTATTTTTGCCATCGGGGACCAATGTATTCAGACTACGGACAAGAACTATCCTAACGGACACCCGCAACTGGCACAAGTGGCCATTCAACAAGGCGAACTGCTTGCCAAGAACCTGCAAAGACTACAGAAAGGAAAGCCGATGCAGCCGTTCCATTACCGGAACCTGGGATCGATGGCAACCGTAGGGCGCAATCGTGCCGTGGCAGAGTTCAGTAGTTTCAAAACCGCCGGATGGCTGGCTTGGGTGATGTGGCTGGTCGTCCATTTACGTTCGATCCTGGGAGTACGCAACAAAGCAAATGTCCTACTGAACTGGGTATGGAATTACTTTACTTACGACCAGTCCCTGCGCATGATTGTCTATGCAAAGAAGGCGAAAGAGGTGCGTGACCGGGAAGAACTGGAAGCGAAAACGCATTGGGGAGAAGAAACCCAGACGCAACAACCCAAAGGCTAAAGTTCACCACAAAAGGCACTGAGGGTGTCATAGTTCACCACTGATTACACGGATTTACAAGATAGATTTTTAATCTACTGATAACCAATAATATTTATCTGTATAATCTGTGGTGAACTATGACACCCTCATGCACTCTGTGCCGAATGCGACTTATTTTATTCCGGAATCTTACTCATACCGCAATGACCGTGCCGGTTTGCCTACGATAATCTTCACCGTCTGGCAGGCTACCGTCACAAACGAAATCAACAGCATCAACACTACCGGAACTGCAAAGAACCATATCTTCAGATCGGTACGGAAAGCATAATGACTCAACCAGGCATTCATACTGAACCAGGCAACGGGCAACGCAATGATTACCGCTATCAGGATCAATTGGAAAAAGCCTTTACCCAGCTGATAGAACAGATTCCAACGGGTAGCTCCCAATACTTTCCGGATACCCATCTCCTTGGTACGGGTAGTGCAGGAGAACATCACCAATACCCACAATCCCAGACATGAGATGAAGATGGCCAGTCCGGTGAAACAACCGATCATGACACCAAACACCTCGTCCTGACGATACTGATGATCGAAGAATTGATCGAGAAAGAAGAAGTCATAGCTGGAATCCTCGAAATAGCGATGCCAGATCTCCTCCACCTGCGAAACCAATTCCTTCGGGTCGCCGGACTTCATCACAATGGAGATGTAGCGTTGCGGCAGCCAACCGATCTTATCTTTGTGGATCAGCATAATCGGGGTATAATTCTTGTTGAGTGCCTGCTGATGGTAATCCTTCACCACTCCGATAATCTGCATCGGGGCATCGGTACATTCCACCTCTATCTCTTCGCCGAGAGCCTCTTCGTTAGAGGCGATTCCCAGGTTACGGACAGCAGACTCGTTGACCACCAACTTATTCACGTCGTCTCCATAATCTTCGGAGAATCCGCGCCCTGCCACCAGTTGCAGTCCATAAGCATCAATATAATCCGGGTCGCATACCAACATTTCATAAAGGCGATTCTGCTTCAAAGCATCACTCTTTCGCCTGTTAGACAAGAAGGTAGCCACCTCTTCGCCCGGCACGGCACCCGAGAAGGTAACTTTGTCTACCAAAGGCAGGCGGGCAATGGCCTTCTTCATGGCTTCGAGTTTCGTGTTCATACCTTCGGTCCGTCCGGGAAATTTGACAACCAGAGTCTGGTCCGTCTTCACTCCCAGCGACTGATTGCGCATGAAGTTCAACTGCGCAAACACAATCAATGTGCCGCAGAGCAGAATCATAGATGCCGTGTACTGAACGACTACCAATACTTTGCGAGTGCCTTCGCCCGACTTGCTGTTCAGGAACTTTCCCTTCAGCAACGTAATCGGTTTCCGGTTGAGAAGCGCCAATGCAGGATAGTAACCGGAGAGGAAAATTCCTCCTACAAATACGATTAAAAGCAAAAGCCACCAGTATCCCGTCAGCCAAACGGAGAAAGTTACCGTACGGCTTACCAACTGATTGAAGTATGGCAAGATCAACTCGATCAGTCCCACTGCCAGTACCAATGCAACCAGGTTCATGACCAAGGCCTCAAACAAGAATTGAGATACAAGCTGCTTGCGGAAAGCTCCTATTACCCGGCGCACTCCTACCTCCTTGGCACGTTCCATCGAGCGGGCCACAGTCAGGTTGATATAATTGATCCAGGCAATAGCCAAAATGGCAATTGCAGCAAAGATCAGGGCGATCATGGCCGTACGGTTTCCCTTGATTTCGGCCTCGTAACCAACTTGCGGTTTAAGATGAATATCGGCAAGCGGTGTCAGTGACACACCCCATATTTTATTTTTCAGCGCCTCGTCCGTCTTATACTTCTCCGACATTGCCGGAAACGCCTTTTCTATCTCTTCCTTCCTTTCGGGCGAATCGAGCAGCACATAAGTATAAACCTCGTGCTTGTACCAATAGTCATGCAGATATTGCCCGAGTGACTTATAGGAAATCAGGAAATTATAATGGATATGCGAATTGGAAGGCATCTCTTTCATCACCCCTGTCACTTCGCAAACCACCTTGTCATACGGTCCCGTAAAGATAAGTATCTTTCCGATGGGGTCTTCGTCCTGAAAATACTTCCGGGCAATACGTTCGGTGATGACCACCTGGCGGGGCATGGAAAGGCAAGTGGCCTTATCTCCTTTCACCAGCTCGAAATCGAACAGGCGGAAGAAACCGGGATCGGCATAAGCTATCTGGTTTTCGCGCAAAGTCAGTTCACCGTACTTCACTATCTGCTCGGGCTGATACAAGGAAACCACCCGCGTATAGTCTTCAATTCCGGCCAGATTCTCCTTCATGGCCGAACCATAACCGAATGAACTGCTGGCCCAATAGTCGGTCTGCACTTCTCCCTCGTAGAAAGTACTTTCCACGCGGAAGATGCGCTCGTACTTCTGGTGCATCTTGTCGAAACTGAACTCAAAGGTGACGTAAGTCAAGATCAGCAGAGCCGATGCCATGCCGACTGCCAACCCGAAAACATTGATGAAACTGAATCCTTTCCGCTTCATCAGGTTGCGGTAGGCACTATTCCAATAATTCCCTATCATACGCTCTCTGTGTTAGGCCCGGAGGTTTCGGTCAGCGGGCGGTTGATGTCTTCGGCCACTATTTTTCCGTCTAGCAACCGGATAATCCGGTGGGCATAAGTGGCATCACGTTGTGAGTGGGTGACGATGATAATGGTAGTCCCCTGCCGGTTCAATTCTCGTAACAACTCCATTACCTCCACACCGTTCACCGAGTCCAGGTTTCCGGTAGGTTCATCGGCAAGCAACAACTTGCAGTCCGTCACCACGGCGCGAGCTATGGCAACACGTTGCTGCTGTCCACCGGAAAGCTGTTGCGGAAAATGACTGGCACGATGCAACAGGTTTACTTTCTCGAGCACCCGTTTCACTTTCTCTTTCCGCACTGCGGGCTTTATCCCCAGATACACCAGGGGGAGTTCCACATTTTCGTATACGGTCAGTTCATCGATCAGGTTAAAGCTCTGGAAGATGAATCCCAGATTTCCTTTGCGAAGGGCGGTCAGTTGATTCTCACTCATCTTGTCCACCTGTTTTCCCTCAAAAAAATAAGAGCCGGAAGTAGGCGAATCGAGAGTGCCCAGAATATTCAGCAAAGTGGACTTGCCACAACCGGAAGGTCCCATGATCGCTACAAATTCTCCCTGTTCTACTTGCATGGTCACTTCGTTCAGGGCTTTGGTCTGCACCTCTTCAGTGGTGAAGAGCATAGATAGTTTTTCTGTCTTAATCATAATTATTTTGTTAAAAGGAAGCCTTTTCCTCCCTTCTTTGCAGGAGAACAGAGAAAAGGCCTTTTCTATTTCAAATTCAACCTCTCGTTATCTCCAAACAATTCATACCCGGAAATAATCACCCGGTCGCCCGGTTTCAATCCTTCGGTCACTTCGTAGTACTGCGGATTCTGCCGCCCGATACGGATAGGCCGGCGCGTGGCAAATTTACCACTTTCGTCGACAACATACATCCAGCGGCCTCCTGTTATTTGGAAGAATCCTCCACGAGGTACAAGAATGGCCTGGGCAGGATCTCCCAACTGAAGATTGATGTGATACGTCTGCCCGGCACGGATGTTTTCGGGACGTCCGGCAGTAAACTGAAGGTCGGTACGGAATTGTCCCTCTTTTACTTCCGGATAGGGTTTGGTCACTTCAAGTTTATAGTTGCCTCCGTCACGGGTGAAATCCGCCGGAAGTCCGGGTACTACCCTCTCCACGTAGTATTCGTCGATCAGAGCCTGTACTTTGAGGTCGGGGGTGATGATCTGTCCGATATGTTCGCCGGCAGCAATGGACTGGCCGATCTGGGCATCGAGATTGCCCACCTGTCCATCGATGGGAGCTTTTACCTTCAGGTTTTCCACCCGCTCGCGTACCAGGGCGAGGCTGCGCTTCATGTTACGGATATTCTCGTCGAGGCTGCTGATCTGGCTTTCCCTGAAAAAATTGTCCTGCCGGATGCGTTCGTCAATGACTTCCAGTTGTGCCCTTGCCGCTTCGTACTCTTCGGCAGCCAGCCGAAACTCCTCTTCCGCTATCAGCTGCTCTTTGATAAGGCGGCTGTATTGCTCGTAACGCCGTTGTTTCACTGCCAGTTCCTTATTCAGGCCGATGCGTTCCTGTTTCAGCCGCAGATGTTCCTGCTCCATGCTGATGCGGGTATTGCGCAACTCGTTCTCCTGATAGGCCAGATCGGCTTCGCTCTGCATGATGCCGATGTTCAGGAGCGGATTACTGAGACGAAGAATCACATCGCCTGCCTTGACGATGGCTCCTTCCTCTTTTAGGCGCTCTTCCACACGGCCTCCTTCTATCGCATCCATATAAATGATGCGGTTGGGCATCACTTGTCCGATAACCCGGATGTAATCACTGAACTCTCCCCGGGTAACTGTAGCAATGGTCAGCCGGTCTTTTTCCACATTCATAGAAGAGGAAGTGTCCCTGAAAATAAAGTAAAAAACAAGTCCCACCAATACCACGGCTCCGGCGACGGCATAATAATGCTTCCGCTTCATTCCGGGCTTGCGTTCGATCATTGTATCCATAGATAATTATTGCTTTATATATAATTCACGTTTGTTTATAAGGTCATATCATCGGGCCGTAGAGAAACGGTGTACGAGTTGTACAACTGGTACATGACGAGTTGAGCAACTGGTATACGACGAGTTGTACAACTCGTCCATCACTCTTCACCGGGCAACGTACAGAAGCTCCCCGTGCGATAATAGGTTTCCATCTTCAAAGTCATATCTACCTGCAAGCGTACCCGCGCCAACTCGGCTTTGGAGGAGATGAAGCGATTGCGGGCCTCCATCAACTGAAAGACGGAGATAAGCCCCTCTTCCCATTTCCGTTCGGATTCTTTCAGTACCAGCTCTTCGGCTCTGAACTGCTGCAACACTTGCCGGAATTCATCATAACCGGAACGGAGAGAAAGAACCGTTTGCTCCACCTCCGTATAGAGTTGTTGCTTTTGCAGTTCTTCCTCGTTCCGGAGGCGGAATATATTCAACTTGTGTTTGCGCAGGGTGGTCAGTCGTTCCAGCCCGCTCAGCAGAGGGATGGAAATACCGATACCGATATACTTGCCTAAATTGTCGTTCAACTGTTTGGTAGAAAAACCATCGAGGTAACGGGAAGCCATTGAAAAGCGGGCAAAGACGGTTGGCGAAAATTTACCTCCTGCCATGGCATATTCCTTACGGGCTGCACGTTGCCTGAGTTCCATCATCCGCATCGAAGGCATCGCCACCAGAGACTGCGTATAGAGTTCTTCCGTTTGTGGCAGTGGATAGGCCGAAAGAAGTTCGTAGTTGATAGTATCTTGTACGGCCAGCGTATCCTCGGCATGCAGATTCAATAGCTGCTTCAAGCGGAGCAATGCCAGACGACAACCATTCTGACGGGCCTGATAGCGGTAAATATCACCTTCGCGACGGGCTTTGACTTCCTGCAAATCAGAAACCGACTTCAATCCCAACTCGACGAAAGCCTCGGTCTGTTTGAGATAACGCTCGCTAAGGCGGCTCTGCTCTAAAGCCAGATCGAGCATCCGCTCTTCAAGCAGAAGTTTATAATAGGCATCCGTCACCTGACAGGCCAGTTCGTTACGGCGTTCTTTCAAAGCCCACTCACTCCGGTTGCGGTTCATCTTCTCAAAACGTACCCGGTTGATACGGGTGAAACCCTCAAAGAGCGAAAGGGTCATGTCCAGCCCGACGGTTCCTTCATCAAAGGTATCGTTGGTATATCCGTTGGTATTCGGGTCGATGGAACGCCCGAAGTTACGTCCGGCTTCGGCCGATACACTGACACGGGGCAGGAAACTCGCCACAGAAGAGATGTAATCCATCCGGGCTTCTTTGATATCTATCCCGCTATTCCGTAAAGACGGATTCTGTTTCCATGCAATACGGATACATTCGTCGAGCGACCTCTCTGCTTGTGCAAACAAGAGAGTTGAAAAAAGAAGAAAGGTACAAAATGATATAAAATGTTTCATGTCAATCTAATATGCAAACGCTGTGCCAAAAGAAACAATCAACTTATAATCAGATAGATACAATTCAACCATATACAATAGTGTCCAATATCTGGACGCCACCGTGTACAGATATTGGACACTTGACGATTGTTTCCCACTGGAATACTTTCTGATACTTCTCCGGCATAAATTCTCAATCCGAAAACGTCTAAATATTGGACACTCTCTTGCAGGGAGTTACAAAAACAAATATCTTTACCACGAACTTAAAAAAGGAAGCGAATCAAAAGGAGATGCTATGAACACAGGAACCATTCTGATTGTAGACGATAACAAAGGAGTATTGGCCTCACTCGAACTTCTGCTCGAAAACTACTTCAGCAAGATACTGACAGCTTCGAATCCAAATCAGATCACCGCCCTGCTGACAACGCGCCGCATCGATGTAGTCATCCTGGACATGAACTTCTCGGCGGGTATCAACAATGGCAACGAGGGACTTTACTGGTTGGGGCACATCCGGCAGATGGCTCCCATCCTACCCGTAGTGATGCTGACCGCTTACGGAGATGTGGAACTTGCCGTTAAAGCACTTAAAAACGGTGCAGCCGACTTCCTGCTGAAACCATGGGACAACCAGACCCTGATCGACAAGGTGACGGAAGCCTACCGTAGCCGCAAAGCTCCGGAACGTACTGCAAAAGTTGACAGGGCTGAGGGATTCGAAATGCTGGTGGGGCGTTCGCCTGCCATGTTGCAACTGATGAAAGTGGTATCGAAAGTGGCACGCACGGACGCCAACATCCTGATAACGGGAGAAAACGGAACGGGCAAAGAAATACTGGCACGGGAGATACACCGCCTCTCACCTCGTGGCGCACGTCCGATGCTGAACGTAGATATGGGGGCCATCAGCGAGTCGCTGTTCGAAAGTGAACTGTTCGGACACGAACGGGGAGCTTTCACCGATGCCCACGAAAGCCGTCCCGGAAAGTTTGAAGCGGCCAACGGCAGTTCACTGTTCATGGACGAACTGGGCAACCTCCCTCTCCCACTCCAAACCAAGCTCCTCACCGTATTGCAAAGCCGGAATGTGACTCGTCTGGGCAGTAACAAAGTGATTCCGGTTGATATCCGCCTGATTTCGGCAACGAACAAAGATATACCGGAAATGGTGAAGCAGGGCATGTTTCGCGAAGACCTGTTCTACCGCATCAACACCATTCATCTGGAACTGCCTCCCCTACGTGAACGGGGAGATGATATCCTACTCTTTATCGACTGCTTCTTACGTAAATTCACCTCTAAATATCAACGGCAGGAAATACGGATACACGAGCAGACTGTCGAAAAATTACGCAGTTATCATTGGCCGGGCAATATAAGGGAGTTGCAGCACACCATCGAAAAAGCGGTCATCTTGTGTGAAGGCAGCGTAATCCGCCCCAAAGATATCCTGGTGAAACAGACCTGGCAACCGCAGGCAACCGCCACTGTCCCCAATCTGGAAGAGGTGGAGCGGAGGGCCATCGAAACTGCCATCCTGCAAAACAACGGTAACCTGACTGCCGCAGCCGAACAATTGGGAGTGAGCCGGCAAACATTATACAATAAACTCAAACGATTCAAACTCTGACCCCAATGATATTCAGTCAACGCATCTATTTCATCATACTGTTTCACGTATTGCTGATACTGGGCACAGCAGGCACCGGACTATGGTTGGTCGTGTCGCATACGGGATACATCATCGGCGGTATACTGCTGCTCTGTTCGCTGTTCCAGATCGGTGCATTGACCCGGCAGTTGAATACGTTTAACCGGAAAATCAGACTGTTCTTCGACGCCGTGCAGGATAAGGATAATATGCTCTACTTTCCGGAGGCAAATGTCGGCAAAGAGCAGGCACAGTTGAACCGCTCCCTCAACCGGCTTAACGACCTCCTTGCCCGCACCAAAGGCGAAAGTCACAAACAAGAACATTTCTATCAATCACTGCTCGAGGAGGTGCCCAGCGGCGTGCTTGCCTGGGACGCCTCGGGTAGAATCATTATTGCCAACAGTGCCGCTTTCTCGCTGCTGAAATGCAACCGTCTCTATACCGAAACCCAATTGGCACAACTGCTGAATGCAACCGGTATCCGCAAGAGTCTCAGCATATCGGAGAAAAAGATGATTCTGGACGGCGAAACCATCACCATCTTGTCCATCAAAGACATCGGCGACGAATTGAGCGATAAGGAGAACGAATCATGGAGCAAACTGACGCATGTGCTGACGCATGAAATCATGAATACCATCGCACCGATCCTTTCACTCTCACAAACCTTGTCCGAGCGTCCGGATATCAACGAGAAATCGGCCCGCGGACTACGGATTATACAGGCTCAGAGCGAACGGCTGATGGAGTTTACGGAGTCATTCCGGCATCTGTCCTATCTCCCCCATCCGGAAAAAAGGCGCTTCGCATTGACCGAGATGCTCTGCAATCTTGAAGAATTGCTGCAAAGCGACTTTCGGGAACGCGGCATCCGGTTCATGCTGCAATGCGTGCCGGACCCGATAGAAACAGATGGTGATCCCAATCAACTGTCACAAGTCTTTCTTAATCTGCTGAAAAATGCGATGCAGGCACTCGAGGGACAGGCGGACGGAAGAATCATTCTCCGCGTACGGCGGGCAGACCGTCTGCAGGTCGAGATAGAAGATAATGGCCCCGGCATACCGGAAGAGATACGGGAACAGATCTTCATTCCGTTCTTCACAACGAAAACGGAAGGAAGTGGAATCGGGCTCAGTCTTTGCAAACAGATCATCCGGCAACATGACGGACACTTATCCATCCGGGAAAGCCGTCCGGGACAAACTATTTTCAGTCTCGATCTGCCTTAGGAGCGAAACATTTTAATTGGTGTAATGTTATAAATAGAGAGGAATCTCTATTCTCCTTTTTATTTATTATGAAAGAAAAATATTGGAAATATTCTCTGATTATTATCATTATCGGACTGGGCATTATCTTGTTCCGGCAAATCACTCCCTTCCTCGGCGGATTACTGGGGGCACTCACTATCTACATCCTTGTACGCAAACAGATGATCTATCTCGGTGCACGAATGAAACGAAGCTTCGCAGCACTGCTGATTACAGGAGAAGCCATTCTGTGCTTCCTGGTTCCCATCTCGCTGATTGTATGGATGCTGGTCAATAAATTGCAGGATATCAACCTGGATCCCCAAGCCATCATTACCCCTGTCGAAGAGTTAGCGGGAATCATTAAAGCAAAAACAGGATATGATGTGCTGGGCAGCGACACACTTTCATTCATCGTCTCCCTGCTTCCCAAGATAGGGCAGGCAGTGATGGGAGGCATCAGCAGTTTTGCCGTCAACCTGTTTGTATTGGTCTTCGTACTGTACTTCATGTTGATAGGAGGAACTAAAATGGAAGCCTACATCGACGACATCCTGCCTTTCAACGAAAAGAATACCCGGGAGGTAACCCATGAGATCAATATGATTGTCCGTTCCAATGCCATTGGCATTCCCTTGCTTGCAGTCATTCAGGGAGGGGTAGCCCTGATCGGTTATTTCATCTTCGGAGCACCGAATGCCTGGCTGATAGGAGTGCTGACCTGCTTCTCCACAATCATCCCGATGGTGGGGACAGCCTTGGTATGGTTTCCGGTAGCCGCCTATCTTGCACTGACCGGCGAGTGGGCAAACGCCATCGGACTGGCGGCTTACGGTGGAATTGTCGTCTCGCAATGTGATAACCTGATACGGTTTATCCTCCAGAAGAAAATGGCAGACACCCATCCGCTAATAACCATCTTCGGCGTAGTCATCGGATTATCCTTGTTCGGATTCATGGGAGTCATCTTCGGACCGCTTGTGCTGTCGCTGTTCTTGTTGTTTGTCGATATGTTTAAAAAAGAATATCTGGACAATAAGAAATAAGAGGGATACAAATCGACGAATCTCTGAAAAAATTATGTACTTTTGTGACATAAAAATCTTGTAAGAGTAAATGGAAGCATTCACATTCAATACAACTGAACTGATACTACTGTCGGCTACAGGTGTTCTTTTAATCATTCAACTTATCTACTATCTCGGACTGTACAACCGTATACACACCCACAACCTCGCTGTCGGAAAAGACGAAGTACACTTCGGACGGGAACTGCCTCCCCTATCTGTGGTGATCTGTGCACGAAACGAATCGGAAAACCTACGCCGCAACCTGCCCACGATCTTGAAACAGGATTATCCGGACTTTGAAGTAATCGTCATTAATGATGGCTCCACAGACGAAAGCGAAGACTTGCTATCGGCATTGGAGGAAGAATATCCCAACCTGTATCACAGTTTTACTCCGGACAGTGCCCGGTACATCAGCCGGAAAAAACTGGCATTGACACTGGGAATCAAAGCCAGCAAACACGACTGGCTGGTATTCACAGAAGCCGATTGTGCTCCGGTCAGCAACCAATGGCTCCGGCGAATGGCGCGTAATTTTACATCGAGTACAGACATCGTACTGGGATATAGCGGCTACGAACGAGGAAAAGGCTGGCTGCACAAGCGGGCATCTTTCGACTCGCTTTTCACCTCGCTCCGCTATCTGGGATTTGCCCTGGCAGGTAAACCGTATATGGGTATCGGACGCAATCTGGCCTACCGGAAGGAGTTGTTCTTCAAAGTCAAGGGATTCTCTACCCATCTGAATATGCAGCGCGGAGAAGACGATCTGTTCATCAACCAGGTTGCCAATGAAAACAACACCCGGGTAGAGACCTCACCGGATGCCGTGATACGGATGCAACCCGTGGAACGCTATAAGGACTGGAAAGAAGAAAAGGTGAGCTACATGGCAACTTCCCGGTTCTATAAAGGCTCGCAACGCTGGCTCCTGGGATTGGAAACCGGTACGCGACTGCTGTTTTATGCCGCTTGCCTGGCGGGGATTGTATTCGGTATCCTCAGCTTCCACTGGTTGGTTGTCGGGTTATCCCTGTTACTGTGGTTCGTCCGCTATTCGGTACAAGCCTACGTTATCAACAAAACAGCCGGTGAGATGGGTGACAACCGTTCTTACTACTTTACGCTGCCGGTTTTTGACATAATCCGTCCGTTACAGACCTTGAAGTTGAAGCTTTACCGCCTCTATCGCGGAAAAGGTGATTTCATGCGCAGATAACCCCATTACTCGTATCGCATGGAGTCGGCCGGATTAATTTTGGTTATCAGGTAAGAAGGTCCGACCAACATCAGTACAGAAGTCAATAAGGTGCCGGCATTGATCAGGAGGAAAAGCCAGATATTCATAGAGACCGGCACCATACTTACATAGTAGGTTTCGGGGTCGAGCTTGAACAGTCCGAACTGTGACTGCAAAATACAGAAAACGATACCGATTGCATTGCCCCACAACATCCCCTTGCCAATCAGGAAGACAGAAAACCACAGGAATACTTTACGGATAGTGAAATCATTTGCTCCCAATGCCTTCAATATGCCGATCATCTGTGTACGTTCAAGGATGATGATCAGTAACCCGGAAATCATGGTGAAACCGGCTACGCCTACCATCAGAATCAGAATCACCCATACATTCAGGTCGAGCAGATCGAGCCAGGCAAATATCTGGGGATTCATCTGCTCTATGCTTTGAACATAATAAGTACCTCCGTAGATATCTTGCTTATTATCCGTATCGGTAGCAATCCGATAGGTGATATCTTCCAGCTTATCATAATCACGCACCTGCAATTCCGCCCCGCTCACCTGACCGGGAGCCCAGTTATTCAAACGGTTCACCAGATACAGATCGGTCAGCAGAAAGAGATTATCATATTCGGAAAAGTTTGTCTGATAGATGCCTTTCACCGTCAGCCGGCGGGCACGCACGTCTTTCTGAATGAAGTAGGTATAGATTTTATCTCCCAACTTCAATTTCAGCCTGTCGGCTATTGCTTTCGATATCACTACCTGGTTGGTAGAGGCCGTATCACTGAAAGCCGGGATCTCTCCTTCTATCAGATGATCACGGAAAAAGGTGGGATCAAACTCCGGGCCGACTCCCTTGAGCACCATCCCCTGAAAAGCATCGTCTGTCTTAATCATTCCCGGCTTCGTGGAGTACCGCTGCACATGCTTTACCTCGGGAAGGGCAGAAAGTGCGACCATCATACTGTCATTCACCACAACCGGGTGGGTCTCGTAAGAACCTACCGCATCGAAATTACTGATCTGGATATGCGAACCGAATCCGATTACTTTATTGCGTACTTCACTCTTGAATCCAATCACAACGGATACGGCAATGATCATCACCGCCAGACCGATGGCAATACCAATCATGGCAATCACAACGGCAGGACGGGAAACTTGTTTTCCACCATCCGTATCACGATAAATCCGACGGGCAAGAAAATAAGAAAGCCTCAATTTCCCCTTCGCTCCGGAAGAGGAAACTGAATTGCTTTGATTATGTGGATGAGTGAACGACATGTACAAGTATTATTCTGTTCTTCCCGGATAAGCCTCCAATGCCTTTTGCAAAACAAAGAGTGCACGGGTCAAGTCCTCTTTCTTGAGCACATAGGCAATGCGGACTTCATTTTTTCCGGAACCCGGAGTAGTATAAAAACCGGAAGCAGGAGCCATAAACACAGTCTGCCCTTCGTACTCGAACTCAGACAGACACCACGCACAAAACTTATCCGAATCATCGACCGGTAGTTTGGCTACTGTATAGAAAGCACCCATAGGAATAGGAGAATACACACCCGGTATACGGTTCAGTCCGTCAATCAGGCATTTACGGCGCTCTACGTATTCATCATAGGTTTCACGCGAGTATTCTTCGGGAGCATCTAACGAGGCCTCAGCAGCAATCTGCCCGATCAAAGGGGGACTCAGACGTGCCTGACAGAACTTCATTACAGCATCACGCACCTCTTTGTTCTTCGTGATCAGGGCACCGATACGGATGCCACATTCGGAATAACGCTTGGATACAGAGTCAATCAGCACCACATTATTTTCAATTCCTTCCAGATGGCAGGCCGAAATATAAGGTGAACCGGTATAGATAAACTCACGGTAGACTTCGTCGGAGAAAAGGAAAAGATCGTATTTCTTCACCAGATCACGAATCTGGTTCATCTCACGGCGGGTATACAGGTAACCGGTCGGATTGTTCGGATTACAAATCAAGATCCCCTTGGTACGCTCGTTAATCAGTTCTTCGAACTTCTCTACTTTCGGAAGTGAAAACCCTTCTTCGATTGTCGTGGCAATGGTACGTATCTTAGCTCCCGCCGAAATGGCAAAAGCCATATAGTTGGCGTATGCCGGCTCGGGAACTATGATTTCATCTCCCGGATTGAGGCACGACATGAATGAGAAAAGCACCGCTTCGGAGCCACCGGTAGTAATGATAATATCATCTGCCGTCAGGTTGATATTGAACTTCTCGTAATATCCTACTAATTTCTCGCGATAGCTACGATAACCGGCACTGGGGCTGTACTCGAGCACCTTGCGGTCGATGTTGCGTATCGCGTCAATCGCGGCCTGAGGAGTGGGCAGGTCTGGCTGTCCGATATTCAGGTGAAATACATGGATTCCCCGCTGTTTGGCAGCATCTGCCAGGGGAGCCAGCTTTCTGATAGGAGATGCAGGCATCTCTGTTCCGCGAATCGATATGGTTGGCATAATCTTTAATTATATAATGGTCAATTAATAAATATGAGCGGCAAATGTACATAATAAATCGGACACAAAGACATAAAAACTTTAAAAACCTTATCAAGGTTAAAAACGTTATGATAATCTCAACGGAAAACGATACATTTGTATAACTACAAACCTAAAACGATAACATAATGACCATAAACCTAATCACATTTGCATCGATTCTGCATAAGCAGGTAACTATACGTAGTTCGCACGAAGCCGTACTTAGTGAACTGGAAAAATATTTCACCGTGAAGTTTGTCGATTACCGGGACATCCACCAGTTGACAAAAGATGATTTCAGCATCATCTTCATAGCTACCGGAGGGGTAGAAAGATTGGTCATGCAATGCTTTGAATCGCTCCCCCGCCCTGCCATTATTCTGGCCGACGGAATGCAAAACTCCTTGGCGGCGGCGCTTGAAATCTCTTCCTGGTTGCGCGGCCGGGGCATGAAGAGTGAGATCCTCCACGGGGACTTTATGAGTATCGTCCAGAGAATACAGGTACTATATACCAATTTCAAGGCGCAGCGTTCGTTGGTAGGACTCCGCATCGGGGTGATCGGCACTCCCTCTTCCTGGTTGATTGCAAGCAATGTGGACTACCTGCTCGCAAAACGACGTTGGGGGATCGAGTATCTGGACATCCCGTTGGAACGGATTTATGATGTATATGACCGGATTAAGGATAACGAAGTCGGCGCTTCGTGTGCCGCTGTGGCTTCACAGGCACTGGCTTGCCGCGAAGGCACTCCCGAAGATATGATTAAAGCCATGCGTCTCTATCGGGCCATTAAGCGAATCTGTAAAGAAGAAAAACTAAGTGCAGTGACAGTGAGCTGCTTCAAACTGATAGAGCGTACAGGCACTACAGGCTGTCTTGCCCTTGCCATGTTGAACGACGAAGGGATCATTGCCGGATGTGAAGGCGACTTACAATCCGTATTTACATTATTAGTGGCTAAAGCACTGACCGGGAAAGTGGGTTTCATGGCAAATCCTTCGATGATAAACGCCCGTAACAACGAAATTATATTGGCCCATTGCACAATCGGAATGAAACAGACCGAACGTTACATCATTCGCAATCACTTTGAAACAGAAAGCGGCATCGGTATTCAAGGACTGCTACCGGAAGGAGATGTCACCATTGTGAAATGTGGTGGCGAATGCCTGGACGAATATTACCTGTCTACCGGAACTCTGACCGAAAACACCAATTACATCAATATGTGCCGTACACAAGTACGTGTAAAGATGAATACACCGGCCGACTATTTCCTGAAAAACCCACTGGGTAATCACCATATCCTGTTACAAGGCAATTATGAAAACTCCCTGAATGAATTCCTAATGGCAAACTCTTGTAAACGTACAGAATAGCCACACAGAGACTGAACGGGTCAGAAACTTTTTCTGATTCGTTCGGCCCTATTAATATATACAATGAAAAACACACTCGATATATGAAAAGAATCTCCCTGTTCGTGCTATTTATCTGCACGATCTTTTCCTGCCTTTCTGCACAAACCGGCAAAGAGAATGAACGTATCAAGCAGAACTACATCCGGTCTATAATCGGGATGGATGAAGAGAAACAACCCTATTTACAATTATTGTCGAAGATTCCTCCCGAAAAAGAGGTTTCCGACCAGAACGTTATCGAACTACAACAACTTTATCCCATCCGACAGGAGGAGATACATCGCCTGATCAGCACGATCCGGGGAGACGGTTCATGGCCGGATATTAATTACGCTGACACAAAACGCTCGGGATGGGAACCGAAACAACATGCCGAACGAATACTGAAACTGACCAAATACTATGCCCGTGAACAAGAGAACGTATCTGCACAGGAGATTTCCGCAGTAGTCAGCATCATCCATCAGGCTATGAAGTACTGGTTCGTCCAAAAGCCGGTCTGCAAAAACTGGTGGTACAATCAGATAGGTATTCCCCGCACCTTGGGTCCGGCCTTCCTCCTTTTCGAAACCGAAATGACGGAGAAAGAAAAACAAGAGGCCATCCGGGTGATGGAACAATCACAGTTTGGCATGACCGGACAAAATAAGGTATGGCTGGCAGGCAACGTACTGATCCGGGGATTACTTCTGAACGATGCCGAACTGATAAAGGAAGCACGGGAAAATATATGCTCGGAAATCGTACTGGGACAGAAAGAGGGGATTCAACCGGACTGGAGTTTTCATCAGCACGGTCCCCAGCAACAGTTCGGCAATTACGGACTCTCTTTACTCTGTAATATGAGTTTTTACTCCGAACTATTTGCCGGTACGCCGCTGGCATTCGACCGTCGGCAGCAGGATATTCTCGTATCTCTGCTCCTGAAAGGGTACCAATGGATTGTATGGAGGGGTTACTGGGATGTGAACGGACTGAACCGACAACTCTTCCATAGTGCTGACATTCATAAATCATTCAATTTACTTTTCGCAGCCTGTTCTTTGATGAAAGGAAGCAATGATCAACAAGCGCGGGAGATAAAAGAGTTGATTGCACGCAACTTCCTCCATCCGGATACGAACAATGAGTTTACCGGAAACAAGTTCTTCGGAGATTCGGACCTCACCATCCACCGCACCCCCCATTGGATGGCATCCGTACGCATGGCATCCGACAGGGTGATCGGGACGGAGCTGGTAAATGAAGATAACCTGAAAGGCTATTATATGGCAGACGGAGCTATCTATACATACATTCGTGGTGATGAATACCACAATATTTTTCCTTTCTGGGACTGGCGGCGGATACCCGGTATTACAACCTACGAAAGTGACGCTCCTATTCCAACAGAAAGCGGAGCGGATTCACGCAATCAAACCAATCTCGTAGGCGGAACAACGGATGGGAAACATGGAATCACAGCCATGCACCTGAACCGTAACGGACTGTCTGCAAACAAAGTATGGATATTTACCGATGAATTTATCCTGTGCCTGGGCAGCAATATCCACACAGATAGCACAGCCACACTGATCACCTCCATCGACCAGCGTTTTAAGAAAGGAGAAGTATGGTCGGAAGGAAACCGCCGGTATTTTCATGATAACACCGGATATATCCTCCTGCAAGACGAACTTTGTCCGGTACAAACAGAAAAGAAGAAAGGACAATGGCATGACTTTATGGGAATGTATGCTCCAAAAATGCTGGAAAGTAATATCTTCTCTATTTACATAAAACATTCGCCCGGAGCCCCTGCCAGCTATCGGTACCTACTTCTTCCGGGCTCTACTCAGGAGAAGACAGCCACATTCGATACTTCGAGGATACAGATCTTGCGAAATGATGAAGAGGCACAGGTGGCTTTTACCGGTGGAATGTATTACATTGCCGCCTGGCAGACTGCAACCATCAGACTATCCGGCAATAAAGAGATATGTATAAAAACACCGGGAACCTATCTGTATCGTGCAGACGGAGCCCCGGTGTCCCAAGCTGTTTTCCCGAAAAAAGGCATACAATAAAGCCTTCTTACAGTCTATTTTTTATTTTCCGGTAATTCGTAATAACGCACCCAGTCTACCTCCATCTGTACGGGAAGTTCTGTGTCGTCTATCTCGCCTGCCCATCCTCCGAGTATCTGGTTGAGCAAGAGGAAGAACGGAACGTCAAAAGGCCATTGCACAGAACCTTCTTCTTGAATACGGGGATAACTGAAGGTCAGGGAATCGTTGATAAACATATCTATTTTGTCCGGTGTCCATTCCATGCCGAACACATTAAATTCATGCGGATTATAGGACGCAGTGGTGTAATAATCCGGATCTGTTTTATGCCCTAATACCTTAATATATTCCGTATGCATGGTGTGGTAGACAAATGTATCCTTATTCAGCTGCTCCATAATATCGATCTCTCCACATTTGGGCCATGCCCCGTATGTGGTCGAATCGGTTGGTTTTAACCAGATGGCAGGCCAGGAACCTTTAGCACTGCCCAATTTGGCACATACTTCAAAGCGCCCGTACAAAAAATCTTTTTTGCCCAAAGTCTCCACACAGCCGGCCATATAGCGGATCGTGTCATTCGGATCGTTATTGGGCAAAGCACGCAAGACGAGCTTGCCGTCTTTTACAAAGGTGACAAAGTTATTATCCCGACAGAAAGGGTGCCAGGGAGAGAATACCCATTTTTCGGGATCGGGTGCACCGTCTTTATCGAACTCGTCCTGCCAGGTAAGTTTCCAGTCTATATCACTTTTATAAAGTTTACGGACAGGAGTGTCTTTACAAGAGGACAATGATATGCCGGCAAATACAAAGAAAGCAAACGGCAAAGCTAACAATAAGTTTTTGTGTTTCATGATATATTGGTTTAAAGTGGCATCTCTATCCATTTCCCCCCGTGCCATTCGGTCACTGTTTCAAAGCCTGCTTTCTGCAACGCGGCCAATGCCTCGGGACGTCCGCTATTGATCCGTTCGGGATAATGCGAATCACTGTTCACCTGTACACGAACTCCCAACTCCTTCAGCAACGGGAAATACCGTTCGTTCGGGAAGAAAGTATTCAAATGATGCAAAGCTTTTGTATTGATCTCTACAATATATCCTTTGGCTGCAACAGCGGAGAAATAGTCGTGTATCAATGCATCGTACCAAGACTCGTCCAACAGACCGGGGCGGTAACAGGCTGCATTGTGATGCATCTTATCGGCGTGTCCCAGAATATCAAAGCCTCCCAGTTCGACCATTCGTAGCAGACGGTCATAATACAGATGAATCACACGGTCGAGGTCACCGCCGAAATGCTGATCGACGATATCCCGGAACACCTCTGCACATACATCGATATCCACTACTTCATCCCGGTCATTGTAAAGCAGATGTACCGAACCGATACGGTAGTCGAGCGGCAACTCTTGGAAACGCCGGACGGAAGGATTACTGTCTTCGTTCAGGTAATCTATTTCCAGCCCGACAGCCAGTTCGATTTCCGAAGCATATTTCTCTTTCATCCGGGTAAATTCATCCAGATAGTCGTCCATACGATCCCATTCCATCGTCCAATGAGTCGGAAACGGCAGAGGGGCATGCGAAGAAATACCATAGGACGTAAATCCCCGGCTGATGGCAAAACGGATAAAATCCTCCATGCCGGCACGGCCGTCACAATAGAGGGTATGACTATGATAATTGGTCAGGTTCATGATTCTATTTCGCTAAGTTCAAGCCAACGCATGGTTTTCTCGTCTATCAGATCGTTTACCTCGGGCAATCGCTTCGATTTTTCCGTCAGTTCGTCTACCGAAAGCGTACCACTGCAGAGCAGTTCTTCTATCTGTAGTTTCTCTGTTTCCAGCTCGGCTATTTCCTTTTCCAGTTGTTCGAATTCCCGTTTCTCTTTGAAACTCATCTTGCGCTTCTCGTTCAGGCGGACACGGGCTGTTTTTTCTTCCTGTGGTTTCTCCGCCTCCTTTTCCTTTTGGGATTTGGCTTCTTTCCAGTCACGATAATCGCTGTAATTACCGGGAAAGTCACGAATATCTCCCTGTCCGTTGAATACCAACAGGTGGTCGACCACTTTATCCATAAAGTAGCGGTCGTGCGAAACGACAATGACACATCCCTTGAAGTTCTGCAAATATTCCTCCAACACATTCAAGGTAATAATATCGAGATCATTCGTCGGCTCGTCAAGTACCAGGAAGTTCGGGTTACGCATCAGCACGGTACAGAGATAAAGTCGACGGCGTTCTCCCCCACTCAATTTGTATACATAACTATGTTGAGTTTCGGGAGTAAATAAGAAGTGTTGCAGAAACTGGGAAGCCGTTAGCTTCTTGCCGTTACCCAACTCAATGACCTCGGCGATATCCTGCACAACGTCAATGACTTTCATCTGCTCGTCAAACTGTAATCCGTCCTGCGAATAGTATCCGAAACGTACGGTCTCTCCAATATCCAGTGTACCACTGTCAGGCTGCACCTGTCCCATCAATATTTTTATAAAAGTAGACTTCCCCGTACCGTTATTCCCCACAATTCCCATCTTTTCATAACGGGCGAAGATGTAAGAGAAATCTTCCAATATCTTCAGGTCACCAAAGCTCTTATAGAGATGATCAGCCTCGAATATCTTGCTGCCAATATAAGAAGCTTTCACTTCCAGCTTCACATTGTCATTGTTAAATCGTTGTTTGGCAACTTTCTCCAGTTCATAAAAAGCATCTTCGCGATACCGGGCTTTGTGTCCGCGTGCCTGAGGCATACGACGCATCCAGTCCAACTCGGTACGATATAAATTGTTCGCACGCTCTATCTCGACCGATTTCGCTTCGATGCGTTCCTGGCGTTTCTCCAGATAATAACTGTAATTTCCTTTGTATTGATAAACCTGACGGTTGTCTATCTCGATGATTTCGGAACAGACACGGTCGAGAAAGTAACGGTCATGCGTCACCATCAGCAGACTGAGGTTCGTACGGCGAAGATACTCTTCCAGCCATTCGGTCATGTCGAGATCCAGATGGTTGGTAGGCTCGTCCAAAATCAGCAAATCCGGTTCGGTAATCAAAGCATTGGCCAAAGCTACCCTCTTAAGCTGTCCTCCGGAGAGATGCTTCACCTGTTGGTCAAAGTTCCGTATCTTGAGTTGCGAAAGTATCTGTTTAGCCTTCTGTTCATACTCCCAGGCCTTTTCATGGTCCATACGTATCAGCAGGTCATCCAGTCCCGGATGTCCTTCGGTTTCCATGCACCGTTCGTACTCCTTTATCAACTCTACGGTACTGTTACCATGGTGAAAGCAGGCTTCCAACACGGTCAATTCTTCGGGATATTGCGGATCTTGTTCCAAATAATCAACCCGGAGGTCACGGCGGAACACAATATTGCCGCTATCATATCCCTCCTTTCCGGAGAGTATATTTAATAAGGTGGTTTTACCCGTACCGTTTTTAGCGATCAAGCCGATACGCTGGCCTTCGGCAATACCGAAGGAAATATTTTCGAAAAGAACCAAATCGCCAAAAGATTTGGTAAGATTATCTACTTGTAAATAAGGGGTCATAATAATCGAATGTGATAATAGGTGGTTAGTGTATCAGCGCCTGCTTATATGCCTCTGCCACTTCGCAGGTTTCTCCGGCTTTCACCCGGCTCCACAGCAATTTCATCGGATCAATCAACTGTTCCGAACCTTCATACCGCAACACCGGCACTTCACGGTTACCGTCAACCAGCGTCATCCATTCCATACCCTCCACTTCATTAGCCAGAATCGTACAGATGGCGATACCGAACGCCAGCCAGGGTTCTTTTTTCTTAGGAGAGAGAACGCCACTGTCAATCACATCCTGTATCTTTTGCAGGTCTTCTTCCAGTCCCTGAAAGTCTTTTTTCAATTGCGTTTTCACCGTATCTGTCACCCACTCGTAGGCTTCGTTCACCTGATAAATCTCAGAAAGGCGAATAGGAATGATTTCCGCAGGATACTTTTGCCCGTCTTTACGGATCTCAAGGCTGGATATAATCTTTTCCGCCTCATCCACATGTTCTCCTTTCGGTACGGTAAACGAACATTCGAAAGCAACATTGTCAATGCCTGTCACCCAGAGATGGCTGGTGTAATAGATACCTTCTTCCTCAAACATCTCCTTGCTGTAGGCACATTCCAGATGTCCCACCTTCACCAGGGAGGCCGAAGGGTTTTCTTTCAGTTCCTGACGGACGGAATCCTTTCCATAATTCATACCGCCAGGTGCGGCAGCATCTTCTTTATAGGCTGATATACGGAAATTACCCGTCCAATGTTCGGGATTATAAAAAAGGAAGGAGCCTTCGCCGTCTTCAAATTCGCTCCAGTCTGACGGATATATCATTGAGAACCATGTCCCCGGGGAGATAAATTTCTTGCCTTGTATCATATTGCTTTCTGAATGTTGATAACCTTACAAAAGTAACAATCCCATCGCTGATATGCAAAAAATAGCATAAAAAAACAGCCGATTCTCACGAACCGGCTGTTCCAATCATCATCTATGAATGAAGACAGCTTTTTAGCGTCCTCAATATTTTCTGAATTCCAACCGGGCATAGTCCGACTGAAGAACCAATTTGTTACTGTTCAGCTTCTCTACGGCAAAGTCCTGTACCCGGCCATCCATGCCGAAAACTTTCATCTGTTCCGCCGTAGCGTCGAGTACTTGTATGTGCATGGAGTCGTTCTCGTAGACATATTTTCCATAGAACTCACTATTACCCAACTTCCTCAAGTGGATGATATCCATCTGAAAACTGAAATAAGTGTCCAGTGGAGTATCGATATTACCATCTTTATATTCTATACGTTGCATCTGCCACATTCCATCCAGATAGCGATGCCCGAATTTCTTTCCACACGACGTGAAACCCATCAGGACGACAAACAACAATAGGATTCCTTTTTTCATTTCTTCTTACCAATTAAACCTGTTTTACGAATGGTGAGCATACCTCCCCAACTTTCTCCTAACATATTGCCACCGTCTACCGCACCGGCCAGCGTGAAACTCCATCCCCGAATCTGTTCGGGTTTATAAGTCACTTCTAACAACCCGTTCTGGTTTCTTCTGATATTCCGGTACGGACTACCGTAAGTTCCCCAATGCTTAGCAACACTTACCAGAATGCGGTAATCTATCTCTGAGGTAGGACTGCCATTCAAACCGATATGGAATCCTTTCACACGGTTACTCTCAAAAGCCAGGTTTCCATCCTTATTATATATAGGTGAGGTAACCAACGGATTACCAATACCCTGTCCCCAATGTTCCCAACCGGCATACTGCGAATTATTATAATAATTATCAGCTCCGGTAAACGAATGATCAATGGCCGGAGTAGCAAAGTAATGGAAAGCTCCCGATTGGTGCTTCGTATACAAAAACTCTCCGACAATCGTTTTCACAAAAGGATTCTCCGGCAACGTCACCTCTAATCCGGCCAGACAATCTCTCCACATACCATAAGTCAGTGTCATTCCCGAGCGGTCCTCAAAAAAGTGCTCCCAGTAAGCCTTTATTTTCCAGGTCGGAAAATGATATCCCACAGCGGCACTGTAACTTCCGACGTGATTTCCCAGAATATTTATCTGGTCGCTCTCCGAAGCTCCACTGTCTCCGTTGCTTGGAAAGAAAATACGGAAAAAGTCTTTCCAACTGTCCGGTGTACGCAATACCGTCCCGTCCGGATAATAGCAATCGCCTCCAAACTGAGCTGCCATCTCGATACCCAATTCCACCGAAACAGGTGACTTCTGCAGATTCTCCACCTTCAGGAAAGCTGCTTTCGAATGAAACAGAGTCTCTTTCGTATATTTAGAACGCCCGGCAGTGAAACGCTCTTGGAACTTTTCATCCGTAAACATCCCATAAGCCACGTGTCCCTTGATATGCAACCAGTTTTTGGTCCACGGAAAAGGAATATACTCGGGTATAGAAACCCGAACTTGCGGAATAGGACGGGCATTGGTAGAAAAAGTCATACTACCGGAGCTCAACTGATCATTTTTCATTTCGTTGCCACGCTCCTTACTGCCGACACTTATTTCCATCCCCCGATAACGCAAATCCACATAAGCCTGTTGGATGAAGAATTTAGAAGTGAAGCGACTTGCACCCACCATTTCCAACCCAAAGGCATAAGAGAACTTTTTATCCTTCTCCAAATCCCGAAAGATACCCGCATCCAAATAAGCATTGTTTTTTCGAATAGACGAAAGCCCGTGCTTATTTGCCACGAGCCAAAAAGGCGTGTTGTGCCCACCACTTACGGTTGCACTGGTTTCAATCTTATAGTTTAGGCCTTTGTCAAATTGCGCCTGCACAGCCGCAGGAGCCATCAGCATCAAACAGCTGAATATGAAATAGTTTCTTCGTTTCATTCTAACGTGTGTTTGGAATACATCCAAATATTGAACGGCAAAAGTACAACAAAGACATGAAACTAATCTATATATTAGAGTTTTATTAGGATTATTTAGCTACGAGCCATACGAATCGTTTTTTAAGTAAGTCCCCGCCTTCGTTTTACTTTGGCGTCTCCAGATCACTTTCCTATCGGCTGTATCTTCCGGCGTACATCTTTCGAAATCTCCAGGAACATATAGTTCAGCTTGCCGGAATGAATGCCTTTCTCGTTTTCCTTATACTTCTTATTGGCATATTGTTTCGACTTCTCAAAGGTGAGCAGGGACATTTGATTCTGTGACTTGCCTACCATAGTGGAGTCCAGTTGTTCATCGGGGAAGAAGTCGTCCAGATCGACATCACCTATCATCGTTGTTTCCAGAAAATTCATATCCTTATGTGAATTGTCGGTATAGTACCCCACAAACATGTGACCGGGAGTACGTACCAGAATCGGTTCGATATTGATGGCACGGAGCAAGGAAGCAAACAGGACACTGCCGTCCACACAGTTGATCTGTGATGACTCCAATGCGTCATCAAACGTACGTACACGCTGAGAATAAACCACATTGCTGGACAGACTGGTGTTGGACACCGAACTGTAACGGAATTTACGTTTCTGCAAAACATTCCATAATGCATATACCTGTTTATCCACAGCTCCGGGAGCCGGATTCTGATAGCCCAGGAAGCGATTGACTATCCGTGTGTTCAATGCTTCGCGAAGCAACTGGTCGATCATCGGATTCTCTTCGTTGACATATGCGGCAAAGAAAATCCCCGTATCGTGAAATTTTGTGCCATGAGTCACATACCCCAACAGACACTCGTTGACACTCCGTACAGAAAAAGTGCGTACACGCTGTCCCAGATCTTCCCCATTCATCTCTACCGTAACGGCCACACTGATGGGTTCCGCCTGGTTATTGTTTTTCAACGCTTCGTAGTTCCAAATGATATCGGGATAAATGGTATATTCCGTACGAGGCTTATTGAGCACGAACTCCGACACCGAACGTGAAAAGAATGGTGTTTCCGCAACATCGATCCGCACACGGCTATAAGCCGAACGTGATTTTACTTTTATGGCAATGCACGACTTGGGGTTACCCAGATATATGGAGTCGGCCGGTTGAATGACCTGGGCATCGGTCGTAGCCACCGAGAGAATGGCAGAAGGAAAAATATTTCCTCCCAGCTCGTCAGTTATCTCAAAGCCGGAAGTTGCGGAAGAGAACTTGAACACAGACACTCCTATAGCTATAAAGAACAAAGCGACAACCGTCCAAAGCACCTCACGTTTGCGTTGCTTGAAATCTATCTTAATCATTTTGATATTTCAATTTATTGACATAACAAAGATACAACATTTTTGTTGATAAAGTGTCTCCCGAACCTCGGGATTGTTGGTTTGAAAGCAAAGCCCCGTTGGTTTTAAACCCAAAGGGCATTGGTTTAAAAGGTAGGTCCGGTCGGTTTAGAACCAACGGAATCATGCCTACAGAGGGTTGCAGACGGGATGGAAATGTAATCGAATCGTAATACGTGTTTCATCCCCTCGTAACAAAAAGCCTCCATCTTTGCAAAAGAAAAGAAATAAAGTTTAACTTTGTAGTATTACATTAACAAAGAATACAATGAACGATTACCGTATTTTAGTGGTCGACGATGAAGAAGACCTCTGTGAGATTCTGAAGTTCAATCTTGAGAACGAAGGGTACGAAGTAGATACTGCCAACTCTGCGGAAGAGGCCCTGAAAATGAATATCAGCAGCTATCACCTGCTGTTATTGGATGTCATGATGGGGGAAATTTCCGGATTCAAAATGGCTAATCTGCTGAAAAAGGATAAAAAGACAGCGCAGGTTCCCATTATATTCATCACTGCCAAAGATACGGAAAATGACACCGTCACCGGATTCAACCTGGGAGCGGACGACTATATTTCAAAGCCCTTCTCCTTGCGTGAGGTCATTGCCCGTGTAAAGGCCGTGCTCCGGCGTACTGCTACCTCCGATACGGAAAAAGCACCCGAACAACTTTGCTACCAGTCTCTGGTGATCGATATTACCAAAAAGAAAGTAAGCATCGACGGCGAAGAAGTACCCCTGACCAAGAAAGAGTTCGAAATCCTCTTCCTGCTGTTACAAAACAAGGGACGCGTCTTCTCGCGCGAAGATATTCTGAGCCGGATCTGGAGCGACGAAGTCTATGTACTGGACCGCACCATAGACGTCAACATCACCCGGTTACGGAAAAAGATCGGTACCTACGGTAAACGTATCGTCACCCGCCTGGGATACGGTTATTGCTTCGAAACGGAATAGAGGCGAATCGGACCTCACCACAGAGTAGCACAGAGTTCCACTAAGATTATTTTCTCTTAATATCCTATAAACAAGAGATTAAAACCCTGTGAGACTCCTGTTACTCTGTGGTGAATCAAAACTCAAAAACATTACATATATGAACCTACCTGTCACCCAAAAGCACTTTCTCTCTTTCAGCCGGAAGTTATTCCTTTCGGTCATTTCCCTGTTCCTGGTGTTTGCCGCCTGCTTCATGGCCTATCAGTATCAGAGGGAGAAAGAGTATAAAGTAGAGTTACTGAATATACAGTTACAGGATTGCAATAATCTGCTGTACGAGAAGTTGTACGATCACCCACAGGATATGACTGAGGTGATCTCCGACTACCTGCAACATAACGTATTGAAAGATTTGCGCATCACTGTAGTAAACCTCGATGGGAAAGTGCTTTTCGACAGTCAAGAACAGAATGTGGAGCAGTTGGGCAATCATCTCGACCGGGAAGAGGTACAAAAGGCCTTGTACAATGGGGTCGGCTTCGATGTACGCCGCACCTCCGAAACAACCGGAGTCCCCTACTTCTACTCCGCCACCTTATATAAGGACTACATCATCCGCTCGGCTCTGCCCTACAGTGTCAGCCTGATCAATAACCTGAAAGCGGACCCGCATTACATCTGGTTCACCGTTATCGTCACCCTGTTGCTGATGATCATCTTCTATAAGTTTACCAACAAGCTGGGCACTTCCATCAGCCAGCTCCGCGAATTCGCTATGCGTGCCGACCGCAATGAACCTATCGAAATGGCGATGCAGTCGGCCTTCCCCCACAATGAACTGGGTGAGATTTCGCAACACATCATTCAGATATACAAACGTCTCCACGAAACGAAAGAGGCACTCTACATCGAGAGGGAGAAGCTGATCACACACCTGCAGATTTCGCATGAAGGGCTGGGAGTATTCAATAAAGACAAAAAAGAGATCCTAGTCAACAACTTGTTTACCCAATACAGCAATCTGATATCGGACTCAAACCTGGAAACGGCAGAAGAGGTATTCAATATCAGCGAGCTCAAAGAGATAACGGACTTCATCAACAAAGCTCCCAAACGTCCCGTCGGCAAGGAGGAGAAACGAATGTCCATCACTATCAATAAAAACGGGAAAACTTTTATCGTAGAGTGCATCATCTTCCAGGATATGAGCTTTGAGATCAGCATCAACGACGTCACTCAGGAAGAAGAGCAGATCCGCCTGAAACGGCAACTGACACAAAACATCGCGCATGAATTGAAAACTCCGGTCAGCAGTATCCAAGGTTATCTGGAGACCATTGTCAACAACGAAAACCTCCCAAAGGAAAAGATGAATGTGTTCCTTGAACGCTGTTATGCACAGAGTAACCGCCTGAGCCGATTATTGCGTGACATCTCCGTACTGACGCGTATGGACGAGGCCGCCAACATGATCGACATGGAAAAGATGGACATCAGTGTCCTGGTGACCAACATCGTGAACGAGGTATCCCTGGAACTGGAAGAGAAACACATCACGGTGGTCAATTCACTGAAGAAAGAGATTCAGATACGGGGCAACTACTCGCTGCTCTACTCCATCTTCCGCAACCTGATGGACAATGCCATCGCTTACGCCGGAAACAATATCCAAATCCACATCAACTGTTTCCGCGAAGACGAGAAGTTCTACTACTTCAGCTTTGCCGACACAGGCGTCGGAGTGTCGCCCGAACACCTGAACCGTCTTTTCGAGCGCTTTTACCGAGTGGACAAAGGGCGCTCTCGCAAACTGGGAGGCACGGGGTTAGGACTGGCCATTGTCAAGAATGCCGTTATCCTCCACGGCGGAAACATATCGGCCAAAAACAGCCAAGGAGGCGGTCTGGAGTTTGTATTCACCCTGGCTAAGGAGAGGTAGAGCCATCACCAGACCTTCTTTTTAAACCACCTGGTATCCAGATTCCCCAGTCCGGAATTTCCGGTAAGGTTGTCAAGAGCCACCTGTACGGCCTCCTTTTCAGCAGTATGACGTCCGGACAGGGTGTCACTGCTTAGCCAGAAAGCTTTGAGGAAGCGAAGCCGCGCATCTACCTCTTTCTTCCGGGCTTTTCCGGCAAACGGGGCAAGCGGATAGGCACGCACCCAATCTTTATTCCGGTTGTCCATCACCAGGCTTTCCAACTGTGCTATCGTATACTTTCCCACAAGAGCATCCGTATACTTCCGGAAACGGCTATATACACCGGAAGATTCCGTAACAGCCTTGGAAGCCGCGAAAACTTTTTCGTAACGTTCGCGTCCCAGTGCATTGTAGGCTTTCCAAAACCATGCCGTATCCACCACTCCTACCGAGATCTCCAAAGGTGACAAGAGTGTATAAGGCGTGATTCTTGCCTCATCCACATCATCATAACACTCCCTTGTGTAAGCATAAAACAAATTTGCCGCACAAGTCAGGCCTTTCCATCCGATAGCCTCTTCTACCATCTCCAGCCAACGGGGAGAATACACGGCCATCTCCACCAGGCGCTTCGGAGTGATACCCGCCCGTTCGACGAGCATCTTCAACCAGTCCGGCGTATCTGTCGGCGAGGGAGCGCAATGTAACATCAGATGACAGAACATACCTGTACGGCTTTCGCCGGTATCGTAGTACCATTTATCGAGCCGTATGAATTTCTCCTTACCCATCAGACTCAACAAGCGGATCATCAGTTCGGCTCCGGTCACCCCGTCCAGTTTCCGAGCCAACGAAGTGACATCGGTACAGGCTTCTCCCCTTTCCAGCTCGATGTCGAGGATACGTTCCGTTACTTTTTCCAATACTTTCTTGAAACGGCTGAAATCATAATCCCGGCAATCGGTATACAGCCGTTTCTCCTTTTGGTCTTTCTTATAGAAAAAGTCCACAGCCTCTTCTATCAACACAGGCGACAGGGGACGATCCATCAGTTCGACCATCAGTGTATCTTCGGACAGAAGCCCCATCTGACAGGCTCTCCCGAAGTCGACAGCACGAATAGGGAACTCAAGCGGATAGGGCTCTTCCTTATAGGATAAGAAATTACACAAACGATAGAGTTCGTAACGTATCTTGAAATCGGCCGTAAATTCATCATCGGTCAGTAAACGTTTCGGGTGCTTCAGCCAGCAGTCTATCCAATAACAATGAACAAGCACGACACGATGATCACTGGTGGAACCAAACCACTCGCGCACGCTATACAGGAAGGTGATATTCCGGGGAGTAAGCAAGGGCAAAAGATGGAGCAGGATGTAATGTGAAAACTTCAGATACACCTCCTGGTCCCGATAGTCCCATTCCAAAGCCCAGAGAATTTCACTCAAGGCATAGGGGTGTTCCAGATGTTCCAATGCCTGTTCGTACTCCACCAAAGGTATTTTTCCGTATAATTTATCGAGTAACGTCCCGAAACCTTTACGCCAGACACTAGTCCGTGAATGGGATGCCATCAGGCACATTTCCAGTAGAAGCGAATAATCCTTCACTTCCGTCTCGTAAAATTGTATCCATACATCGGCAAACGGATAGCGCCCTATCGCCGTTGGTGAATCCGAGTCGTGTTTCGCACTTTCAAATTGATCCCTGAACCGGTGTACTTCCCCCCAAGGATCACTATAAGTCAGATCACCATGAATGGCGATCTGATATTGTAGTTTGTCAAAAAGCTCTAATACTTTTCCTGACTGTATTCCCCTAAAGATTGCCTCTGTAGTAGGTTGTCCTTTTTTATTCTCCATGTTCAATTTGCTTGTTGTGTGTCTGACGTTTTCATGACTAAGTACAAATATAGAATAAAAATACTATCTTTGTCCCATATCAAAACAAAAGATTATGATGAACAATGTAAAATACCTTTCATTTGCCTTGATACTGGCATTCAGTGCCTGTAAAAGCGGTTCCGCCTCTAGTCAGGAGCCTTCCGAAAAGCAAGATACGGTTAAAATTTTCAATTTACCCCAGATACCTGTAGTACTGAATACCGTAGAACAACGTACGGACTATATGGTAAAACACTATTGGGATCGTTTCGACTTCTCGGACACCACCTACATCAGTCAGGCCGAAGTGCCCGAACAGGCTTGGGTAGACTATTGTGACCTGCTGGAACATGTGCCCTTGCCTGTGGCACAAACTGCCATGAAAGAAACTTTCAACCGGGCGGAGAAGAACCGGAAGATGCTTCATTTCTTTGAGGAACTGGCCGATAAATATCTATACGATCCCAACTCGCCTATGCGCAACGAAGAATTCTATATCCCGGTACTGGAAGCCCTGATTGCCTCTCCCGCACTGGACGAAACGGCGAAGATACGTCCGCAGGCACGGTTGGAGCTGGCACAGAAGAACCGGTTAGGCACTAAGGCACTCAACTTCACCTACACATTGGATTCGGGCGTCAAGGGTACGCTTTATCAGTTCCCTGCGGAATACACACTGCTGTTTATCAACAATCCGGGTTGCCATGCGTGCGCGGAGATGATAGAGGGGTTAAAGGCTTCTCCGGTCATCAACGGATTCACAGCCGCCAAGAAACTGAAAGTCCTGTCCATCTATCCGGATGAAGAATTGGATGAATGGAAAAAGCACCGCAACGACTTTGCGAAAGAATGGACCAACGGATATGATAAAGAACTGGTCATCAAAAACAAAAACCTGTATGACCTGAGAGCCATTCCCACTCTTTATTTACTGGATAAGAACAAAACCGTATTGCTGAAAGACGCCACCCTGCAAAAGGTAGAGCAGTATCTGGCAGAACACGGCTGAACAAGCATACCGAAGCGGGGCATTTCACTCCGGAGACATACGGAAGGTCGGGTTATCATTTTGACAGAATGATAATCCGACCTCTCTATTTTCCGTTCTTTCGGACCGATACACGGCAAGGTTCTGAAAAACGCTCCCTATTCGATTGCCCGTTCATCCATTCGACAGTAATTACCTCCTTTTATCCACCGGAAGAAAGCTGTCTGGAAATGTTCCGTCCATAAAGCAGGTTTTTAGAAACAAACCCGCTCTTTCCGACACTCCCCGAACGATCATATCCGGTAAGCAACCGGAACAAAACCCGGAGCTATAAGTCCCGGTTTTCATGACAATATATGTAATGGAGCATAACATATAGAGATATTTGAAAAAGAAGTAAACCTTTTTGGAAAATGCTTACTTCTTTCGGAGCAAATGTACCCGTCTTTTGGAGTGAATGCCTGCTTCTTTTCTGCAAAAGCCCGGCTCTTCACCACTCAAAACCCGGCTTTCGGGGCAGAAAAGCCGGGCTTTCCTCCGTTTTTTCTTCCGGTTCACCGGTTTTAGAGAAAGAGTGTGTCAGCCCAAAGAGCGATTATCCGTCATTCTGACATCATTATCGCCCGGGGGCAAGACAAATGACACCGACTGTTTACGTTATTCCGATCACCTGCCCGATGCTGTTCCGTCCGCTCTGCGATGCACAAAGAATAATCACAAATTAGTATGCTATTTCTAATATTCTTTTTATCTTTGCAGTGCATTGGTTTGTATTCTCCGTGTTCCGGGGATGCAATTAAAAGGGAATCAGGTGCAAATCCTGAACAGTCCCGCTGCTGTAAGTTTCACATCAGATTGTTGTAAGCAACCACCACTTGCCACTGGGAAACGTTTCCTGGGAAGGCGCTTATCAACAGAAACGAGTCAGAAGACCTGCCTGTGCATCTTTTTCATTGCTTTCGAGGAAAAAGCGTTGAGTCTAATGAGCCGGAACTATTCCATCCGTCATTTTATTCATCACTCTGATTCAGAGAAAGTAAGTTATGATAATAAACTCTGCCAAGTTTATTTAGTGTGTCCGGCCGAAGTGAGTTCGTCCGGACATTTTAACAACAAAAAACAAAGATGAATATACTCAGATTACCTAAGCTATTATACTCCTGTGTTGCTTTCTGTTGCTGCCAGGCTCTTACCGTTTCGCTTTCCGCCCAGCAGCAGAAAGCAGATACCGCCCGTACTTATTCAATCCCCGAAGTAACCGTTGCCGAAGCATACCACACCCGCGAAGTGAGAGCCATGGCTCCCACTCAGGTGTTCTCTAAAGAAGAACTCAAAAGCCTCAACGTATTGCAAGTGTCGGATGCCGTGAAACACTTTGCCGGAGTTACGGTGAAAGACTACGGCGGCATCGGCGGACTGAAAACCGTTTCATTGCGGAGTCTCGGAGCCGAGCATACCGCCGTGGGATATGACGGAATAACGATCAGCGACTGCCAGACGGGGCAAATAGACATCGGACGTTTCTCACTGGACAATGTAGACCGCCTGTCACTCAGCAACGGACAGAGCGACAACATCTTTCAGCCCGCAAGGTTTTTCGCTTCCGCCGGGATACTGAACATACAGACACTGACACCGCAATTCAAAGACAACCGGCGTACCAACCTGAGTGCCTCGTTCAAAACGGGTTCGTGGGGACTGGTCAATCCGTCTCTCCTGCTCGAACAGAAACTGAGCCGTAAATGGGTGCTCTCCGCCAACGGCGAATGGATGTCGGCCGATGGTCATTATCCTTTCACATTGCATTATGGCGAGGACAATGACCTGACCTCCCGTGAGAAACGGAAAAACACGGAAGTGAAAAACCTCCGTGCCGAAGCGGGATTGTTCGGCAACTTCTCGGATACGGAACAATGGCGGCTAAAGGCCTATTACTATCAGTCGTCCCGCGGACTGCCCAATGCCACGACTTATTATTACGACTACTCTTCACAGCACCTCTGGGATAAGAATGTCTTCGTGCAAAGCCAATACAAAAAAGAATTCAGCCGCCAATGGGTCTTCCAGACTTCGGCCAAATGGAACTGGAGCTACCAACGTTATCTCGACCCCGACTATAAAGGTTCGGAAGGCAAAACGGAGAACAGTTATTACCAGCAAGAGTATTACCTCTCGGCTTCGGCGCTCTACCGGGTGCTCAGCAACCTCTCTTTTTCGCTTTCGACAGACGCGAGCATCAACCGGCTGAACGCGAACCTGAAAGATTTCGCATATCCTACCCGTTATTCGTGGCTGACGGCTTTTGCCGGAAAATACGTTAACGACTGGTTGACGGCATCCGCCTCGGTACTGGCAACGGTCATCAACGAAGAGGTGCGCCAAGGCAGCGCCGCAGCCAACCGGCGGAAACTCTCTCCGTACGTCAGCGCGTCGTTCAAGCCCTTTGCCGGCGAAGAGTTCCGCATCCGCCTGTTCTATAAAGACATCTTCCGGTTGCCCAGCTTCAACGACCTGTACTACGGGCAGGTGGGCAACACGAACCTGAAACCGGAAAGCACCACACAATACAACCTGGGACTGACGTACAGCCGGTCGATCAATGAACTGATCCCCTACGTATCCGTCACGGCAGATGCTTATTATAATAAGGTGAAAGACAAAATCATCGCCATCCCCACCAAGAACCTCTTTATATGGAGCATGGTGAACCTCGGCAAAGTGGACATCAAGGGAATAGACATTGCCGGAAACATCAGCCTGCAACCCTGGGAGAAACTACGGGTGAACCTTTCGGGGAACTACACTTATCAGCGTGCACTGGATATGACCGAACCGGGAGGGAAAACCTACAAGCAACAAATCGCCTATACTCCCCGTGTATCCGGATCGGGACAAGCCGGCATCGAGACTCCGTGGGTGAACCTCTCCTACTCGTTCCTCTTTTCGGGCAAGCGCTATATGCTGGGACAGAACCTTCGCGAAAACCGGCTGGACAGTTACAGCGACCACAGTGTATCCGTCAGCCGCGATCTGCGCATCCGTAACGTAAACACATCCCTGACAGTGGAAGTGCTGAACTTGCTGGACAAGAATTACGAGATAGTGAAGAACTTCCCCATGCCGGGACGCTCGGTGAGAGTGACGATGAAAGTAAGATACTAAAGATACTCCAGACATTGAATCAGTAATTATCAAAAGAATCAGCAATATGAAAACAACTTCATTCAATAACGGCAGAAGCAATTCCTCTTCCCTCTTTCGGAGAGGTATCGGAGGCGTGTCCTTCTTTTTCCTCCTCTTCCTGCTTCTCTTCGCCTCGTGCGATGACCTGGAAGACACGGATACCCCTTCGGGTGGCGACGGCGGTATGCCCGTCGAAACCGGAACAGCCGAACTCTACATCCTCAGCGAAGGACTCTTCAACCTGAACAACAGCTCGCTGGCTTTGTATTCCTTCAAGAACAATCAGCTGAACACCGACTACTTCCGCAGCATCAACCGGCGCGGCCTGGGAGATACCGCCAATGACATGGGCATTTATGGAAGCAAACTCTATATCGTGGTCAATGTATCGAGCCAGATAGAAGTAGTCGACCTGCAAAGCGGCAAGTCTGTCAAGCAGATACCCATGCTGTCAGAAAACGGAAGTTCCCGGCAACCCCGCAACATCGCTTTCGACGGAGGCAAGGCATACGTGTGTTCCTTCGACGGAACAGTGGCGCGAATAGATACTGCCTCTCTTTCCATCGACGCACTGACCCGGGCAGGCAGAAACCCTGACGGCATCTGCGTGCAGAACGGAAAGCTGTATGTTTCCAATTCCGGAGGACTGGACTGGGAAGGCATCGGGGTAGACCGCACGGTCTCTGTGATCGACATCCCTTCTTTCACCGAAATCAAGAAGATAGAAGTAGGTCCCAATCCGGGAGATATACAGGCCGGGCCGGATGGCAGCGTCTATGTAGCCACGCACGGCGAAAACATAGAGGCGGGTGACTATCACTTCGTACAAATAGACGGTCATACCGATCAAGTGGTACGGACTTTCGACGAAAAGGTGTTGAGCTTCACCATTCACGACAACATGGCCTATCTGTATAACTACGACTACCGCACCCAAGATTCTCAAATCAAAGTCTTCAATCTGAAAGCCGGAAAGACAGAACGGGAAAACTTCATCACAGACGGCACCACGATACGCACTCCTTACAGCATCAGTGTCAACCCTTACAGTGGAAACGTCTACATCACCGACGCTTACGACTATAAGGTGAAAGGAGATGTGTTATGCTTTAGTCCGCAGGGACAACTTATATTTAAGCTGCCCAATGTGGGAATCAACTCCAATACCGTCCTGTTCCGGAACAAAGCCTCCCAAGGCAATCCCGATGAAAATCCCGCAGACCCGGAAGCAGGTGCTTTCGCCAATAAAGTATTGGAGTATAATCCGGCGCCATCACAATATATGAATACCTCTTATACTGCTTACGAAGAGGGATTCACCGGTATTCAAGTGTTGGCACGCGCCACCGAACTGCTGCAGGACCACACCACCTGTCTCTTCACGCTCGGAGGATTCGGAGGTAACATTACCGTGGGATTCGACCATACCATCCCCAACGTCCCCGGTGAATATGACTTCAAGATATACGGCAACGCCTACTATGATATGTATGGCACTCTGCTGGATAAACCCGGAGGAAACTCCGAACCGGGAATCGTGCTTGTATCCAAAGACACGAATGGCAACGGATTGCCGGATGATGAGTGGTACGAATTGGCAGGAAGCGAATATAACTCGCCTGCCACCATCCGCAACTACGAAATCACTTACTACCGTCCCACTCCGGCAGACGGGGATGTGAAGTGGAAAGACAATCAAGGCAAAGAGGGATACATCTACCGGAACACGTATCACACCCAGGGTTCTTATTATCCGGCATGGATGCCGGCTGAAATCACATTCCGCGGAAGCCGCCTGGCGGACAACTCCATCAACGAGCCGCGTCCGGGCATGCCCGAGCATTGGGTAGGCTACTGTTATGCCTGGGGATATGCCGACAACCATCCGAACAATACGGAATATTCTCAATTCAAGATAGACTGGGCGGTAGATAAAGACGGAAAGCCGGTTCATCTGGACGGCATCGACTTCGTGAAGATTTATACAGCGGTCAACCAGAACTGCGGTTGGCTGGGTGAAGCCTCTACGGAGATACAGGCGGTGGAAGATTTACACTACAAGAAATAAAACCAAGTGGAAAAGAGATAAGAAATGAACATTTACCAATTACTTAATTTAATGACTCAAAAAATGAAAATGAAAAAGTATCTATTGCTATTTGTGGCAGCGTTAGCGTTAGGATTTGCTTCTTGCTCGGATGACGAAACCATCCCTAACCTGACGGGTATCGCCATCGAAAGTGAAGGCGGAGTAACCGAAGTTATCCAAGGTGGAACACTTGCACTGACCGCCAACTATACAAGCAACGTGAACCCCGAAGTGAGATGGGAAGTCAACGGAGAGGTGAAGTCAACTGATAAGGAGTTCAGCTTTACTGAAGCCGAACCGGGAAAATACTATGTAACTCTGGTGGTATCTACGGATGTAGGAGAGAAAAGAGTAAACCTTCCGGTCACCGTATACGGCAAATACAAATATGGGACCTTTGTTCTGAATGAAGGCAACTTCGGCAATCCTCCCAGCTCGCTCATCTTCATTTCTCCGGAAAATGAAATGACGGAAGCAGCATACTTCGAAGCAAACGGTACACACTTGGGAGTTGTATCACAAGACCTGTTCATTGCAAACAATAAGATGTATATCATTTCTCAGAATGGCGGCGAAGACGGTATGCTTGTAATTGCCAATGCCGAAACATTGAAAAAAGAGAAAGGATTCAGCAAGGATCAACTGGCCGACCTCAATTGGCCTACCCACGTAGCCGCTCTGGATGACTCACACGTATACATCCGCGACAATAACGGCGTGCACTTGTTCGATCCGACAACAACCTCCCTGAGTTTAATAGAGGGAACAGACGGAGCGATAAAAAACAGAATGGCGGTAACAGCCCAGAAAGTATTCGCAGGAACCAACAACAGTCTGCTGGTGATTAAAGATAACAAAGTGATAAAAACCATCGCTTTGGAAGGCACACCGACAGGAGTTGTAAAAGCTTCGGATGGCAATGTATGGGTCTCTGTCAACAGCACTCCGGCAAAGATTATGAAAGTATCGTCTAAGGACTACTCAATCTTGAAAACAAACGAATTAGGAAGTTTCCAGGTATCAGCCGGCTGGGGAGCCACTCCGGCAATCAGCGCCAAAGGTGACAGCATTTATTTTGGTAACAACAGCACTACTATCTATCTCCATGATTTCGCGAAGAATCAGACCAAAGAGCTGGCTAAAATCGGTGATTACATACAAAATGCCACAATGACTTACAATAACCTTGCGGTAAATCCGAAAAACAGTGATGTATACGTCACTACAATCAAAGGTTACGGTAACGATTACCTGACTAACAGCATCGGTGTATTTAACTTCACAAGTGGTACCACTAAACTGGTGCAGGACTACAAAAATGCAACTCGCTTCCCTGCGGGAGTATTCTTCACTTACGACTTTGAATAAAAGTAAAAAGGTGTAGTCCCCGGCATACCGAGGTATAGCCATACTATCAAAAGGAGGTGAGTACGAGTTTCGACACATCTCCTTTTGTTTTTTTACTATTGCACCGATTCATTTTTAATACTGCACCGGTGGTGTACTCCAGCTACCGGACAGCGTCAGGTTATCGGTTCCAAGCAAAGGAAGATTCACCGGAACGGTAACCGTTATATTGCCAATCAATAATCTAACGGTTCCATTCAACACAGGACCGAGCACAGGAATTCCTCCCAAGATACCATCCAGGTTAGCAATATTCTTCAACTGTACAGAGAGTGTCAGCGAATGGTTCCCGTCGCTCTGCTGTGCATACGATTTCAGCCCCAGGCTGACAAACGAATAGTTCGAACGATATCGGTAATTCGTATTGACTGTTGCTTGTATCGGATCTGTGATATTCACAAACACTCCGTTCAGTAACAACGGACCGTCAATCACGTCATCCACCAATAGTCCGGAGATCAGTCCGGGTTTGGCAACATGAATCTCCCGCACATCATATAGTCCATGAAAACCTCTGATCAGAATATCTTTCTCACTATTTGTCGTACCGGGTGTAGGTGTGAATCCATACCGGAAACGATGATTGCCCGTATAGAAATCCTTTACATTCAGGTCAAAGTCCATAGTCTTCGGGAAGTTGTTTATAGTCACTAAAGCATAAGCAGCATCACTGCCCCGCCAGGGATTCAGTAAATCGCCCAACGCTCCCAATGCACCGTTCTGCGTGGCATTACCGGAAAGAGTCAGCCCTATCTGATTGACCAGCCCTTGCAAAAGTTGTGCATACAGTGCATCCACGACCGGTTCTACCAATGCTGCCACCACCAGATTGACTGCGGCATCGAGTCCGCCAACAACGTCATAGACAAGATTACCAACCGGCCCCAAGTTCATTGCCGTTTTCAGTAACCCGGGCAAAATGCCTTGTACCGTCGTCCGGATTATATTCTTATACCCTACTTGCGTCACAATATTATTGGTCAGAGAATTCAAAGCGGTTTGTGCATCCACAAACACTCTTCGCAAATTCAGCATACTGATAATACGCTGCAACAGTACATAAGGTTGAGCAGAGGTATCCGAGAAAGATACATTGGCCAGATAAAATTCCGAAGTGTCGGTAAACTCGGCACCGGGTAACACGATCCGGGCATTCGCACGCGTTGTCCGGTAGTTCGTCAGCACATCCGCATAGTTGGTTCCTCCGCCCGAAACGGGAATCGGGAACTGTGTTTTCTCTACATTGGCCAGAAATACAGCTGTATATTGTCCTTTCGGAAGCGTATCTTTCAAGGCCGCCATCGGCCAAGAAGGAGCGGCATCCGTAGTATTCAGCACCACCTTTTCTTTCACAAACTCACCTGTCGACTTATAAATGACGTAACGCAGGTGGCGAACCCGTGAATCAGTCCCGGTGACGGGTGTACGGGTATCTCCTCCTCCGTATCCGGCTGAGAAGGTTACTTCAAAATATCCGTCGGGCAAGTCCGAAGGCTTACCTTCCGGAGGAAGTTGCCCGGGAACTTCACCGGGCACTTCGACCAGTTCTTTCTCACATCCCGTCAGGAAGAGAGAAATAAAAAGGCTCATCATTATTATCACTTTCGTTTTCATCTCCGGTTCTTTTTGCTTTCAGTTTCTATTGAAGGCCATCCCAGGCATTGTCATCCAGATTGATGTTTCCTGCCAAAGTGAAACCTATATTGATATTCGCATAACTTCCGGTCACTTTCACCCAATGATTAGGAGTAAAGATAATCCGGTTTCCCGAAACCACACCCGGAGTATCCGGCAGTTTCACCGTATAACGTTCGGTGAAGATTTCATAGGACACATCCAGATAAAACAGAGTCTTTCTACTATCCGGAATAGCCAGTAGAAACTGGTTGAAGCTGACTTTTCCCGAAACCGGTGCCTGAGTAGCCAACGTCTTCGTACCGCCGTCACCGGCTGTTTGCCATGTCAGTGCCGTCCCATCCGTTGCACGGGTAGCCGTCACAAGTTGCTCGGCTATCAATGTCATAGAGTTGACATACGCAGGAACATTGGTCACTTCAAGTGTAAAACCGCTAACCAGCCTTTTCAGCGTACCCGTCACATAGTTGATCTGTGAAGGTTTAAAAATGGGACCAACCAACGTTGCACCCCGGTAACCGTTTCCGAAACACGAGAAGAACTCCGGAACTACCGTCGGATTGACCGGTTGCAAATACAGATTAGCCAATGTAGCCGGAGTATCTGTCGAACCGATATTAAACCGTTTCGTCGCACCCCCGCCACCGGTAAAATCATAATCACTCCGATTATATCCGATCACCAACAACTGATAGGTAGAGGCTGCCGAAAGAGTAAGCATCGTGACTACTGCCGGAAACGAGTTGACGTCCAATTGTCGGGCTGCACTATATTCCGGAATGAAATTAGCTGCATCGTTGGACGATGCCTCATCCGTTTTCCGAAAAGGCAGAATCAATATCCTGTTGACAGAAAGAGCTGCATCTCCCGGCGCACGACTCATGATCCCATCCCGCTTTATTTCAAAACGAACCGGAACCCCTTCTTCCAAGGGGAGTTCGGCAACATCATCTGTTGAGCAGCTACCCAACAAGAGCGTTGCCAGAAATCCCGTCAGAAGGATAGTTATATAGCCTGTCTTTCTCATAGCCATACCATGATTCTGTTTTTGAGTTACTTTTACTGGATCACCAGGTTATGAATCAGTTCCCATGCCGGACTGATAGTGATTACAATGTTCTGGTCGGTCAATAAATCTACCGGAGCGTCATCGTCACCCGGATTCCCCGGTGTTCCACCATCTACACTGCCCGTAGCACCTTTCACACCCAATGAATAAAAATGATTGGCCATCAGATTGAACTGTGTTGCTCCCGAACTGTTAGTATCACTCACAGTCCACTCCTTGATAGCTACACCACTTGCGTCATAAAGTCCCAAAGTCATGCTCACGCCACTAACCGGTATATAGAAAGAACCTCCCAATTGCGAATTAGGCACTTTTACCACTCCCTGACCAGAAAGATCGTTACCTACATACACACCGTTGGAAACAGCCTGCCCGGAAAGATCCATGTCTATTATATTATAAGGAGTAGGCGCTGTATTGATCCCCACACCATTAGTCAGGTTCACCTGTTGGTTGGAGTTGCTGACCTTCAGACGCAGATACTTCACGGTACTTCCGTTTAGCACTTGAGGAACATTCTTGAAGTATCCCAGCACACCGGCCACCTTACGGGTCATCTCAATGCTGACACGAGTTCCTCCCTGGGCCATCACTTCCGCATCGGCCGAACCCGCAAAGATTTCCGATTCATCGCCCGAGTTCACAATAGAAGCAAGCATATCCGTATAATTGGTATTGCCGGAAGTGGGTGTAGTCACAGAGAAGCGGTCAGTTGCATCACGTCCTACGGCCAGAAACTTATATACGCCGACAGGAAGTTTATCCGCATCGGGAACAGCGAAACGTTTAAAGGTAGTACCATCGGTCCAGCCGGTGATATCATAAGTCTTTTGATGCAGATAGGTCGAGCCGTTCTGCACAAAAGCATAAACACTGACACGAGTGACATGCTGTGTGGCCTCCTGGCTATACACCGGCATCCGGGTTCCAATTCCGTCTGTCAGACCATTAACCGCAGACAGCTCAAATGTAATTGCAGCATTTTCAGGATTCACTTCGGGTGAAGAATCATCTTCGCTGGAACAAGCAGCAAACACAAATAAGCTTGCTGCCACCAGAAACATTAATTTTTTCATAATAGCAAAGTTTAGTTTAATAAATAGATAAGAGAAAAAGTGATCAGAAAATATCCAGGCGATGTATCGTGATCCATTCTCCACGGATGAACATCTTGATTTCCCAGATTCCTTCTGATGTATTGTAGTCTATAGAAACAGCAGTTATTTCATTACGCCGCATATCCATCTCCATCACCGGCAATTTCAGATATGGAGTTTCTGATGCACGTGTACCACCGGTATAGAAAGTCAAAGTTAATTTGGAATGTCCCTCTGCCGAAGTAGGAGCAAGCAATGTCTCCAGGACACTGGTGAACGGCACATTTTTGTCAACTTGAGTGCTTCCGGAATAGTTGAGGCCGGCATCCGTCGACTGATAAACATGACTTACATTCTGTTCAATGCGTGTTATCTCAGACGGGAAATTTGAACAGAGCAGTAACAACTTTCCCTTCGTGCGTTCCAGTGTCAATTCTTCTGTCTGATAATCGGGAGAGAAATGCAAGTCCCCGCTTGTCACATAAATATCCGTATGTTCCTTCCCATCCTGATGCAAGATACCGGCGGGATAGTCCGTGGTCAGATTTCCCCATACGGCCAATTTGTAGTCACCGTCGGGTACGCCCGGAAAAGTAAGGGTGTATTCCTTTTCTTCACCTTCCGTAGAGACGACCGCCGACTCTCTGATCAATGCTCCGGTAGATGCATCGTACAAGGCGTAATAGAGAGTTCCCGCATAAGTCCGGAAAGGCAGATTTTCGTCTACCTGGCTCAACTGTGGAAACTGCGATATATTCAAATAGTTCTTGTCCTTAACAGATACCCTAACCGAGTAAGGTTGTTCTACCGGACATTCGTCTCCGCAAGAGGAAGCAAGTACCATGCCAACTACCATGCAGAAGATCTGTATTACTCTTCTATTCATAATCTCTAAAGTTTAAATATAAAACAATTCGTTCAATCACTCAGAAATCAGTATCCTAAAACCGAGATACTTTCCCTATGGTAGTTTTGTAAGCGAGGCACCGTTGCTCCGCATAAGTCAAATATCAACAGAAAGATTATGCATTTGTTTTGCCATGAATCATTATTATCTGTTAAAGTTATATCCCGTCATCCAATTGTTTAAATGATTCATAAATAAACAAGAGGAGAAAACAAAGTTTATCCTCTAAATGTTGTAGAATAAAACAAGATTTAAAAGTAAGAAGATTATGACTGAAAATTATGAACTGATAGATAATGAAGAAAAACATCAATATGAATTTCATGTTGAAGGTTATGTTCCCCGGATAGAATACATAAAATCCTTAAATGGCGAGATCTATCTGACACATACCGAAGTACCGGCCGCCTTGGGAGGACACGGAATAGGTTCACAACTTGCAGAGAAAGTTCTCACTGACATTGAACGGCAGGGATTGCGCCTGGTTCCTCTCTGTCCGTTTGTTGCGGGATATATACATAAGCATCCGGAATGGAAGCGTATTGTACTTCGTGGTATTCACATTCAATAATATAAAAACAGTTATGGGAAAACAAATAGAATACAGCAATGGCGAACTGACCATTGTATGGCAACCGGAACTCTGCCGGCATGCCGGAATCTGCGTAAAGACACTGCCTAACGTATATCACCCGAAAGAACGTCCGTGGATAAAGATGGAGAATGCTACCACGGAAGAACTGATTGCCCAAATCAAAATGTGTCCGTCGGGAGCGTTGAGTTATAAACTAAAGAAATAAGATAAATCGCCGGAAACATCTTTCAAACGATATTCCCGGCGACTTTTATATTTCCTCTCCGTCCACAAACTGCGGTTATAAGATTTAGTCTGCTCTCCTGATCACTCTAAACTCACATTGATCAGTCCCTAAAAGTCCTGTTCCATCTACTCCCTCTGCCACTCCAATAAAACCGGTATTAATGTCGGAGCAATAAAAAGAAACGGTAGCCTCACCTTTTTCGTCAGTCACTACGGACGGAGCCCATAGCAATGTATTGCGGGCATCAGGTACAGGCAACTGCATATCTATTTCATCCGGTTGGTAAAACTCACGCTTACCGTAATACCCTTTCACTCGCCACATATTATTCATACGGAGCAGTTCCTCTTCGGTAAATTCAGTAGCATGATAAACCACGGAATGTGCATCGACCACACTAAAATAGACTCCCCCACCTTTTGAGTCCCCATAATATTTATACTTGGCTATCCTATAAGTTTCTCCGTCAACCGGTTGTTTCCTTCCCTTAGCCGGACATCCACCTTCTCCCACCAGTGCATGATGTCCCTGATAATCCGGATTATAATTCAATAAAAGCCCACACGAAGTACAAACATAGACACTATTCAGATTCATTTGAGCCAAACTATCCAGACGTCCCATAAGCTTATCTCTGAACGGCTTACGAGCCTTGCGGGCAATGACCACTTCATCCAGCAGAATGGTACTGTCACCACTCACGACCGGTGCATCGTAAATCTCCTCTTTGGGTCTCTGTGTACAATTTATCAGCGAGCAGTCAAAAGACTTCTTTCTCCGTATGCTATCGATGGCAGGGAAGTAATCCTGAATCTCCAATTCAGGTTTAAACTCTTTCGACAACATGGGTTTCAGATACACATACCCGCCACGAAGTGTCTTCATCAAATCAGTATCGACCGTAAAACGCCCCAAGGAATCCGTCATCAGATAGGTGGAATTTCCTTCGGCGCCCGAAACCTGAATAAGTTGTTTAGCACCTCCCGTTCCTTTACTTTTCTTCTTACTGCCCAAGGTCTGAATTCCCGTTACATCATCCCTCAAAAACATCTCGCCATGACGAACCGTTCCGTTAAGTTCCCAGACGTATCGCCTCCACCCCTGAGTCAGCAACAACAGATCCATTGCCTGCATACGATCAGCATTCTTCTCGTCAAAGTAATAAGCCGGCCGGCAGACAGCACCACGTATCTGTGACGACAAATAACAATAAGCCAGCATGTTCACCCGGTCATCCGGATTGCTGTATGCTTTGTCAAACACACTGATACCCAAATCGGCTTTCACGGGCTGTCCATTATCATCTGTCACTTTTACTTTCAATGTAGCTTTTTCCCGAAGAACATAGCTCTCTTTCTCCGTTACAATATCAATATGAAACTTCTTTTCCGGATGCACATATACCAACCTTTCCGCCACAGGCTGCATAGCCGCATTGAACAAGGTAAACTCCGCTATGCCCTGATAAGGAAACTCCGAAAGAGGTATCTTCATTTTCAAACGATCTTTCAGCAACCCTTTTGCCACACAGCAGACGGTTCCTCGTATCTGTCCCACCAGATATACCTCCTGATCGGACAATCCTTCCGTTTGGGAAATAAGGAATTCAAGCTGTTTCCCGTCCCGCCCGGATAACCGGAGCCCCATCCCCTGCCGATAGATTTCAGGTAAAGCATAACTATACCCGTTCGCCAGCTCTATCCGGTATTCTTTGCCGGAGGAAGGAGTAAAAGGTATGACTCCCATCCCATCGTGGCTACTTTTAAAAGACAAAACAGGAATTTCATCCTGATACAATGTTCCTTCCACATCGACCGGACATCCTCCGCTGCCCGTCGCTTTAAACGCCAAACGGAACGGTAAACCTGAAACCAGATTTCCTCCTTCGGGAAAAAGATTGAACCGGAACTCACCCGGCTTCTCTCGATGCTCCGGCAAAGAATCAAGAGCGATATTCCTGACTATCCTGATTTTACGTTCCGGAGATATTCCGGTCGTATCATTATAATATGAGTGGCGGGTATAGGTTCCCAACCGATAATTGCCCTCCGATAATTTTGTATCTATATATACATGGCCCTCAGCAATCCCCTTCTCTATGGGATACTTTTCGGCCCAAACCACACTATCCTTATCATTAAGCATCTGCAAGTAGAGCGTTTCGCTTTGTTCCGACAACGCGAACGATTTGGCATCCAATTGATAGGCCTTAAACCATAAATCTTCTCCCGTTTCATATATATCTTTGCCGGTCTGCAAATAGATGAGTTCAGAGGGATGACCGGACAAACGTTGACTGACAGACACAAACAAAGTATCTATGCTGTTTTGAGCAACGGTTGTCATACCACCCCCAATAACGATCACCAATAATAGGATACGTTTTATCATTGTATTTTCTTCATAATATCACATTCATTCACGGAATACGCAGATGTCACTTGCCACGTCATCACAAAGTCCGGATGCAGCAAATAGCGGATCATGAACTTCTTCTTATGTTCCGTACGGTATTCTTCCGCCGGAAACTCCCCGTGTTCACATACCTGGAACGGCATGATGCGAAGATGCTCCCTAAAATCGACCTCTGAAGTATCCATACACTTAAACATCACTTCTTTTGCTGACCAATGTAAAAGTAAAGACCAGGTATCTTCTCCCTGATATTCAGAAATCAACTCGTCCGGACGCATATATTTATGAGCGACCTTGTGCACCCGCTGCCCGTATTGCTCGATATCGATTCCCACTTCGGACACGGGACTCAGTATAACTGCGACATAGCCGCGAGTGTGAGAAATGCTGATGAAATAAGAAGAATCCGCCAAATGGGGTTTGCCACTGGGAGCATATTCAATTGTCTTTTCCTCCCCCAGCAACTGATATAGCAATACACGTACGGAAAGCCATTCCAATTTACGATGAGGTGAAGAAAAGAGCGTCAACTGTTGCTCATATCTTTCCGGATCGGGCAACAGTGCCAAAAGTTCTTCCGGGGACTCTTCTGTTTTCCAGATTCCCCACTGATAAGCAATTTCTTTATATTCCCGTAACAAAGCCATGGCAAAAGCTGATATCAGGAAGCTTCTTCCTCTGTGGAAGGCTCGTTAACGGTAAACTTCACTTTCAGGATTCTCCGGCTATCCATAGCCAGCACTTCAAATTCGTATCGATGATAGAGAACCTTCTCATGAAGTGCCGGAAATTCTCCCTTTATCTCGAGCAACAGTCCGGCCAGTGTATCGGCATCTCCATCTACTTTGTCAAAATCATCTTCGTCGACCTTCGTAATCTTATAAAAATCGGTCAACTGCGTTTTAGCCTCAAACACCCAGGTATGATCGTTAATCACCGTATAGGTACGCTCTTCATCATCATATTCATCATGAATCTCCCCAACGATCTCTTCAATGATATCCTCCATTGTCACAATTCCCGATGTACCCCCGAATTCATCCACAACAATAGCAATATGAATCTTATTTGCCTGAAAATCACGTAAAAGATCATCGATCATTTTAGTTTCCGGCACAAAATACGCCGGACGGATCAGTGACTGCCAACGGAAATTGTCACCCTTATTAAGGTGGGGCAACAAATCCTTGATATAAAGTACCCCCTTGATATTATCACGTGTGCCCGAATAGATGGGGATACGGGAATACGCATTGTCGATAATACATTGAATTACATCTTTAAAAGGAGTACGTATATCAAGATCGACCACGTCGAGGCGGGAAGTCATAACCTCCTTGGCTGTTTCGCCACCAAAACGAATGATGCCTTCCAGTATATTATTTTCTTCCGTAAGCTCGGCCTTGTCGGTCAGTTCAAGGGCATGAGAAAGTTCGTCAACCGATATATTGTGATTCTTTTTGGCAAAATGTTTATTCAAGAAAGCCGTAGAATGTACTAACACAGCAGAGATAGGAGCAAATACTTTACGCAACACATAGATGACCGGAGCGGAGAAACGGCAGAAAGCCAATGTCTTCTGGGCCGAATAGATCTTAGGCATAATCTCTCCGAAAAGCAACAAGAGGAAAGTCAGGATAACAGTCAGTATCAAAAACTCTGCAAGAGGCGAATGAAAGACAAAGACATTCATGAAGAAGAAGTTACAGAGCATGATAATGGTAACATTCACAAAGTTGTTTGTGATAAGAATGGTTGCCAACAAACGTTCGGAGTCTACGAGCAGATTGCTGATTTTCCCATCAGAAGGATGATTGCCTTCTTCTATATCATTCAGATCGGAAGGCGAAAGTGAGAAGAAAGCGATTTCGGATGCCGAAGCAAAGCCCGAGGCGAGCAGGAGCAAACCTGCCAGAATAATGGCTATTATTGCCGATAATGAAGGTGTGTTTACGGATATTCCGTTAAAAATTTCTGCCAATTGGCATAAATAAGCGTCTGGGTCCAAAATATTGGTTTTAAGTTAATAATAAGTAGCTACATGCAAATCATGTGCCACAAGTTGTCAGCTAAAAGTTATCACTACAAGTTAAGGTTAGATGCCGGATGGCAATTCTAACTCTTAACTTGTAGCCATTAACCATTAAAACGGCAGGTCATCCGCCGAATTATCTTGCGAAGACACCGGTTGCTGCGGTTGTTGCGATTGAGGTCTCACGGGAGCAGCAGCCTGCTGCTGTGCCGGAGCATACGATCCCGAACCGGTACCTTTCGGAGTGAGCATTTCCATATTATCCACAAAAATCTCGGTAACATAGCGTTTAGCCCCATTCTGGTCATCATAAGAACGGGTTCTTATTTTCCCCTCCACATAGAGCTTATCACCTTTATGTACATACTTTTCGGCAGTTTCTGCCAGTCCGCGCCAAAGGACAAGATTGTGCCATTCGGTCCGTTCTGGCACTTGTGTACCATTCGACAAAGTATATGCGCGGTCGGTCGTAGCCAAAGGAAAACTGGCTACAGCAATACCTGTATCCAAATATCTCACTTCAGGGTCTTTTCCGACATTTCCTATCAATATCACTTTATTTACTGACATATTCTCAGAATTTTATGTTTCTAAATACCGAATTTCGTTGCCAAAATTAAATAGAATAACAATAGAATGCAAGAATTGTTACAACTTTTATAAAGCTCTATAAGTTTTATTGCGCACTTTTCTCAAAATGGTTTGCAATTCAAAAAGCTTGGCTGGATTCTTCTCTGCAAGATTCTCCTGTTCATAATCTTTAGTCATGTCATACAATTGCGGAATGCTCAGATTACCCGTTTCTATTTTAGGTCCCCAGGTTATCATGTGAGGGCCGTCGTTAGGTTCAATGTATTTCCAGTCCTTGGTACGTACTGACAGTGTGTGGTTAGAGGCTTGCTCAATCACCCAAGGACGGTCGGTAGAATCCGTTCCCAGCCAGTTGCCCAGACGGTCAAAACTATCGGGAGCCGCTCCTTTGGGAACCCTTGCATCAACCAGGGAAGCTAAAGAGGCCAGCCAGTCGATTTGTGAAACCAATACATCCGACACCTGCGGCTGAGTAATTTTCTTAGGCCAGCGCACAATGGCGGGAATACGGGTTCCACCTTCGAAAGCACTATATTTGTTGCCACGCAGCGGACCTGCCGGACTGTGCCCGTTGAGCAACTCCTCTGCACGATCCTGATAACCATCATCCACAACAGGACCGTTATCACTGGAAAGAATAATCAATGTGTTTTCAGAAAGCCCCAGCTTGTCAAGTGTTTCCAGGATTTGCCCTACACTCCAGTCGAACTGTACAATGGCATCTCCGCGCAACCCCATCGGATTCTTACCACGGAAACGCTCGTGTGGAAAGCGTGGAACGTGCACATCGTTCGTTGCAAAATACATAAAAAACGGTTCATCCTTATGTTCGCGAATAAAGTTGATGGCATGTGTAGTGATCGAGTCGGCAATATTTTCATCTTTCCATAAAGCCTTGCCTCCCCCTTTCATATAACCGATGCGGCCGATTCCGTTTACGATAGCCATATCATGTCCATGACTGTGTTTCTGGTTATACAACAGCTCCGGATGATCTTTCCCTAAAGGTTCTCCTTCAAAAGGTTTGCGGTAGCTGACTTCGATAGGGGCACTCGGGTCATAGTTTGCCACTTTTCCGTTTTCAATAAATACACAGGGCACACGGTCGGCAGTAGCAGCCATAATGTATGAATAGTCAAATCCCAAATCCCCCAATGCAGCGGGAAGTGGAGCATTCCAGTCTTGCTCTCCGCTTTTATCTCCCAGTCCCAAATGCCATTTACCGAGAGCAGCAGTCACATAACCGGAATTTTTAAACATATCGGCCATCGTGTAATCTTCCGGACGGATAATCATTCCGGCATTTCCGGCTGCTACATCCGTTCCCGGACGACGCCAGGCATATTCTCCCGTAAGCATGGAGTAACGTGAAGGAGTACTGGTAGCCGCAGTAGCATGCGCATTAGTAAAGCGAATACCTTCGGATGCCAAACGGTTAACATTAGGAGTTTGTACATTTTTAGCTCCATAACATTCCAGATCGCCATATCCCAAATCATCTGCATAGATAAACACCACATTCGGCAGTTGTCGGTCATTCACCTTCTGTTTGTTTTTTCCTCCTTTTTGTCCACTTGCGGCCATCAGGCAAGCTACGGGAGAAAGACAGGCTAATAGTAAGTAAGGTCGTTTCATAATTTTAGATATTTATAATTCAACAAAATATATTCAGTTTCTATTTCAATCGATGTATTTCTCTATAAAGGCATGCACCAATTTTGAGACGGCATATTGTTCCAGCTCTTCAGCCTTTATTTTTTGATAAGCAGCAAACGAATGACTATCTTCCGGAAGATCTACTATATAAAAATTGGCATAAATCACCCGGTGGGAAAGCACGTGTTTCACGTCCCGGCAAACCGAACGGACTACCGGAAGTTCCTTGGAGGCAAACAATGCCTTTAACTCGGGCAGTGCCAAAAATTCCTCCTCCGAAACAGCAACCGGAGTTTCAATCAACGGAAGCTCGAACAGATTTCTCCATATATCATTTCCCGTCCTTTTATTTATGAAAGTATGCACGCCCATGCGTACATATATATAATTGAAATAACGATTGGTCGTTTTTATTTTGTGCTGCTTGACCGGAAGCTCCGCCACTGTCCCCTTTGCCAGCGCCGCACAACTGTCAGCCAATGGACAAAACATGCAGTTGGGAGTTTGAGGAGAACATTGGATCGCTCCGAAGTCCATAATAGCCTGATTGTATAATGCGGGGTTCTTTCTATCCAGCAATTCATCCGCCACAGCCGCAAACAATTTTTTCCCTTCTGTAGAATCAATCGGAGTATCGATGCCCAAATAACGCGACAGCACTCGATATACATTTCCATCGACCACCGCATAAGGCATGTTATACGCAAAAGAACAAATGGCAGCGGCTGTATACTCCCCTACCCCTTTGAGGGCACGCACCTCAGGATAAGTTTTCGGAAATACCCCATTCATGCTCTTGGCGGCGGCATGCAAATTACGAGCACGCGAATAATAGCCCAGTCCCTGCCAATACTTCATCACTTCGTCTTCATCCGCCTCGGCCAAAGTGGCGACATCGGGAAAACGTTTCATAAAGCGGACGAAATAATCGTACCCCTGCACCACACGCGTTTGCTGAAGAATGATTTCCGATATCCATATTACATACGGATCTGCCGAATCCCTCCAGGGAAGTTCACGTTTATATTCCTTGTACCAATTCTCTATTGCATTGCTGAAATTCCGGTTCATGCTTTTTGGACGGATTCTACTTTTTGTTAACTTTATCCTTGCACAAAAGTAGTCATTTTCGTTTAATTACGAACTAAGAAAGCTTAATGAAGCGACTTTTTTAGAAAATTGTTCGGGATATATTTTTTTGGGAGACTAAAAAGCTATATATTTGCAGTCCAAAAAATTAGAAAGAACATAGTAATAATATTTTTTTTAAGGAAAAATGACTAAAGCAGATATTGTAAACGAAATTGCAAAGAACACCGGTGTTGACAAAGTAACAGTACTTACAACAGTTGAGGCATTTATGGATGCAGTGAAAGATTCTTTGTCTAAGGACGAGAATGTTTACCTCCGTGGATTTGGTAGCTTCGTCGTAAAGAAAAGAGCTCAAAAAACCGCTCGTAATATTTCTAAGAATACGACTATCATCATTCCGGAACACAACATTCCGGCGTTCAAACCAGCTAAGACATTCACCCTTTCGGTAAAGAAATAATAAACAAGAGTATTAACCCATAAAATTTTGAAGCTATGCCAAGCGGAAAGAAGAAAAAAAGACATAAAATGTCTACGCACAAGCGTAAAAAAAGACTAAGAAAGAACAGACATAAAAGCAAAAA